>Ga0335072_10010065_pt1 | contig 13616 bp, 12 predicted proteins | sample Lox_Sample_21_FD_206725 | JGI IMG/M metagenome (GOLD analysis project Ga0335072, IMG submission 206725) | Soil microbial communities from Loxahatchee National Wildlife Refuge, Florida, United States - Lox_Sample_2.1 | ecosystem: Environmental > Terrestrial > Soil > Wetlands | place: USA...
ACGAACAGGGTTGCGGTTTGCGGGATCTTGGCGGCGAGACCGCCGTACGCGGAGATCTGGCTGGTGGCGTAGCGGCGTTCGAGCGCGCCGAGCAGAACAAACAGGGCGGCATCGATGAGCTCGTTGTTGAGGATCTGGTAGATGGCGCCGTTCCAGCCGGTGACGGTGAGGCCGTAAATGCCAAGGACGATGAGGCTCAGGTGGCCCATGGCCCCGTAGGCGAGCAACCGCCAGAAGTCGCGCTGCACCAGCGCAAGACATGCGCCATAGAGGACGCCAATAACGGCGAGCGCAATGACGAGCGGCGCGATCTGACGTGCCTGCGCGGGAAAGAGTCCAACGTGGAAGCGGATGAGAGAGTAGAGGCCAAGTTTGCCGGCAACGACCATGGCCATGGCGACGGGTGCTTCATTGAACGTATCGGCGAGCCAGCCGTGCAGCGGAAAGACCGGAACCTTCACGGCGAACGCGAACAGAAATGCGAGCGCGACCCAGAACAACGCGCCGGCCGGGAGCGTGCCGGTGGCGATGTACATCTGCACGTCGGCGAAGTTGAAGGTACCGGTTTTGGCATAGAGCCAGAGTATCGCGACCAGCAATGGCGCGGATGGGATGAAAGTGTAGAGGAAGAATTTTGCGGCAGCTTTGGGACCATTCTTGCGGCCGTACATGGCAATAAGGATGGCCATGGGCACGAGCGACAGCTCCCAGAAGCCGTAGTAGACCATGAGATCGAGCGAGATGAAGACGCCGTACATGGTGGTCTGCTGCACCAGGAAGAGCGCATAGAAAACCTTGCGGCGTTCCTTGATGGCGTTCCAGCTGGCGACGATGCCGGCGGGAGCGAGAATGCCGACGAGAACGACGAGCCACAGGCTGAGGCCATCGACGCCGACGTGGTAACTGATGGCAGGGTTCTCAATCCAGGGCCGGTTGATTTCAAACTGGAAGCCCGGCTGGCCGTGAAGAAAATGCGCGGGCAGGTGCAGGGTGAGGCCGAAGGTGACGAGCGAAGTGAGCAGGGCGATCCAAGCAGGCAGCTTGCCGCGATCAGGCAGAAGAGCGACGAAGATGGCGCCGGCGAGCGGGGTGAGCAGGATGAGCGTGAGGATGGAGTCGTTCATAATCAGCGCCCCCTCGCCCAGATATCAAATCCCGAAGCGCCGAGCGTGTAAGGAATCAGGAAGAAGAGAAGAATGGCCGCGGCGCCCACGGCGAGCCATGCGGCGTAGGAGCGCAGATTGCCGGACTGCCATCGCTGGAGGATGGCTCCGAATAAAGTAGCGATGCCGCCGAGCAACCAGGCGGCTCCGCCGAGGATGGCGAAGTCGACGACCCACTCGAGGAAGAACTTTGAAATCATGAGCAGCGGCTTGACGATGAGGTAGGTGTAGATCTCATCGACGTAGTATTTGCCGGCGAGCAGCTTGTAACCGGGCGGTGTGGCGGGGGCAAGCCCGTCTGCGGTTGTGGGGCTGTGGTACATGCGATGGGCAATGTACCAGCCGAGTGCTCCTGCGCCGACGGCGAGCGCAGTGAGCAGGTATTCGAGGCCGCCGGTTCGTCCTTCGGGCCGGACCCCGACCGATGGCGCGAGATAGGCGCCGAAGTGTCCCATGCCGATCCAGCCGCCAATCACCGAGAGCATGGCGAGAATTACGAGCGGTCCGAGCATCACCCATGGACTCTCGTGAGGGTGCGTGTTGTGATCGCGGAGTTCACCGAAGAAGGTGAGATACCAGAGGCGGAACATGTAAAACGCGGTGAGCGCTGCGGTGACCAGTCCGACGAACCAGAGGACCTTGCCCAGACCACCGGCAGCGAACGCCGCGGCAAGGATCGCGTCTTTGGAGAAGAACGCGGACATGAACGGGAATCCGGAGATGGCGAGGACGGCCATGGTCATCGACCAGAACGTGATGGGAACCCTGGTGCGCAGGCCGCCCATCTTGCGCATATCCTGCTCGCCGCCCATGGCGTGAATGACAGAGCCGGCAGCGAGGAAGAGCAGAGCCTTGAAGAAGGCGTGCGTCATGAGGTGGAAGATGGCAGCCGAGTAGGCGGCCACGCCACAGCCGAGGAACATGTAGCCGAGCTGAGAAACGGTGGAGTAGGCGAGGACGCGCTTGATGTCGGTCTGGACGAGGCCGATGGTGGCGGCGAAGAACGCGGTGGCCGCGCCGATGATGGCAACGACGGCGAGCGCGAACGGCGAGCGGTCAAAGAGGAAGTGGGTACGGGCGATCATGTAGACGCCCGCGGTGACCATGGTGGCGGCGTGGATGAGTGCGGAGACCGGCGTCGGGCCTTCCATGGCATCGGGCAGCCAGACATAAAGAGGAAGCTGCGCGCTTTTGCCGGTGGCGCCGACGAGCAGGCAGAGCGCGATGGCAGTGAGGACTCCGCCGGTCCATGCGGGGTTGGCGGCGAGCCTGGCAGCGATTTCGCTGAAGGTGAGGGTGCCGAAGTTCGCGAGGATGAGGAAGATTCCGATGAGGAAGCCGAAGTCGCCGATGCGGTTGACGACGAAAGCCTTCATGCCGGCGCTGACGGCAGAGGGCTTCTGGTACCAGAAGCCAATGAGCAAATAGGAGGCGAGGCCCACGCCTTCCCAGCCTACGAACATGAGGAGCACGTTGCCGGCCTGAACGAGCACGGTCATGAAAAAGAGAAAGAGGTTGAGATAAGCGAAGTAGCGCCAGTAACCGGGCTCCTCGTGCATGTAGCCGACGGAGTAAATGTGGATGAGGAATCCGACGCCGGTGACGATGAGGAGCATGACCAGCGAAAGCTGATCGATGACGGAGCCGAAGCTGACGTGCACGGCGCCGGCGGAGATCCAGGCTGGGGCGTTGGGTTCGCTCCACGGCAATGGCAGGGAACCGGACCAGGCGAGATAGGCGACGTGGAGAACCAGCAGGAAAGATGCGCAGGGAAAAGCGAGCGCAACGAAGGAAACCAGCGCTTTGGGCAGACGGCGGCCCAGAAGCCCGTTGATCAGAAATCCGAAGAAGGGCAGCAGAGGAATGAACGGCAAAAAGAGGACTGGTTCGTTCATAGTTTCATCAAATCGATTCGGTCGACGGCCAGCGTAGAGCGGGCGCGGAACACAGCAATGATGATGGCAAGGCCGACGGCAGCTTCAGCGGCGGCGACCATCATCACAAAGAAGACAAAGATTTGTCCCTTCACCGCGTGCCACTGGTGGGCGAAGGTGACAAACGAGAGGTTGACGCCATTGAGCATGAGCTCGATGGACATGAAAACGGTAATGAGGTTGCGCTTGATGAGGAATCCGACGACGCCGAGCGCAAAGAGCGCAGCGCTCAGCAGCAGATACCAGGAGAGCGGAACGTCAGAGAACATGTGAACGGATGTGAAGTTCATTGGCCTTCCGTCCTTTCTCCGTCGCCGCGGCGCGCGAGAGCGACGGCGCCGAGGATGGCGACCAGAATGAGGACCGAGGTGACTTCAAACGGAAGCAGGAGGTTGGTGAAGAGGACGGTGCTCAAATCCTGCGTGGAGGTGATGCCTTCGCGCAGCGCCGCGGTGCCGAGTCCCTGCGCATGCAGGATGATAGTGGCGACCAGCGCCAGGATGACGACAACAGCGGGAAAGCCGAGGACGATGGCGGCGCGGCTGCCGAGGGTGCGCTCTTCGCGGCCTGCGTTCAGCAGCATGACGACGAAGGTGAAGAGCACCATGATGGCGCCGGCGTAGACGATGACCTGGGCGGCGGCAAGGAACTCAGCGCCGAGCAGAAGATAGAGGACGGCCAGCGACGTCATCACCACGATGAGCGAGAGCGCGCTGGTGATGGGATGCCTCTGGATCAGGAGATTGATCGCTCCGGCGAGGCAGAATCCGGCGAAGATGAGAAACAAAACCAGGTGCATCGTTCAGGACCTATAGGCAAGCCACAAGCTGGTGGCCACAATGTTCAGGATGGCGAGCGGCATAAGATACCGCCATCCAAAGTTCATCAATTGGTCATAGCGGAAGCGGGGCAGCGTGCCGCGCACCCATACGTAGAGAAACAGGAAACTGAAAACTTTGAGGACAAACCAGAAGATGGGAAGGATCGACTGGAGAAAGATGTTGTGGGGCGCAGGCAGGAGGTTTCCGAAGGGGCTGGTCCAGCCGCCGAGAAAGAGCAGGGTGGCGACACAGCCGACGGTGATCATGTTGGCGTATTCCGACATGAAGAACATGGCGAACTTCATGGAGCTGTATTCAGTGTGGTAACCGGCGGTGAGTTCGCTTTCGGCTTCAGGCAGGTCGAAGGGTGAGCGGTTGGTTTCAGCGTAGGCGGCCATCAGGTAGATGAAGAAGGCGACGAACTGGAATCCGCCGAACAGGTTCCAGGAAAAAATGCCGTGCTTCGCCTGGCTTTCGACGATCACACGCAGGTTGAGATTGCCGGCGAGAAGCACGACGCCGACAAGCGAGAGGCCGAGCGCGAGCTCATAGCTGATGAGCTGGGCTGAAGAACGCAGCGAGCCGAGGAGCGAATACTTGTTGTTCGAGGACCAGCCGGCAAGGGCAATGCCGTAGACACCGATGGAAGTGATGCCGAGAATGACGAGCAGGCCGATGTTGACGTCGGAAATCTCGAAGAAGCGGAATCCGCCGGAACCAGTGATCGCTGGATTACCGAAAGGCACCACGGCGATGGAGATCATGGCGCAGCTGAGGCCGATGATGGGGGCAAGGAGATAAAGAGGACGGTAAACGGCGGTGGGAATGATGTCTTCTTTCAGGAACGATTTTGCCCCGTCGACCAAGGGCTGCAACAGGCCGAAGGGACCGACGCGGCTGGGGCCCCAGCGATTCTGAATGCGGCCGACGAGTTTGCGCTCAAGCAGGACGGTGTAGGCGACACCCATGAGAAGGATCACCGACACCACAACTACTTTGAGCAAGCTCCATAGGAAAAACTGCAAAAGCGTCACGCGAGTTCAGCCTCTCTTGCAAAGCGATTCATTTGACTGTTGCGGTTTCTGCCAGTTCGTGTGCCTGATGTTCGTCGAGTTCCTTGAGTGCAGTACTGTAGCGGCCGAGCGTTCCCGAGGTGAAGAGCCCGTCGTGCGATGGAATGATATGATCCGCGCCCGCGATGGCCGCAAGTGGGACGAAGCCGGGTTCGGTAGAAACATCGTTGCCACCAAAAAGATTGAGCCGGTCCAGCTTGTAGCCCGGAACGAGGCGCTCGATTTCGTCGAGGACGGCAAGCGGATCGAAGGGGCTGAGTTTCGGTTCGAGGCCGTTGGCTGCGAGCCACACGGCATGTCGGTCTGCTTCGCCGGATTGCGCGCCACGCGATTGGCCGAGATCCGAGGTGACGCCGGCTTTGCCGAAGGGAACGAGTTCTTTGATGTCGACGCCCATGGCGCCAGCGAGGCGGACGAGAATTTCAAAGTCGGGCTTGACGCCGGCGTGGTCGGCGGCTTTTTTCGCGAGTTGCAGATCGCCGAAGGTGTTGGTGACGGTGCCGGTTTTTTCGTAGAGGCTGGCGGCAGGGAAAACGACGTCGGCAAGGGCAGCGGTCTCGGTCATGAAGATGTCTGAAACGACCACGAAGGTGTTGTGGAGGGCTGTGGGATCCACGCCGAGCGCGGCGACCGGATTGGAGCCGACCACCAGCAGAGCCGCAAGAGCGCCTTCGCCGGCGAGCATTTCGTGCTGCTGTTTGCCGGGTGCTGAGGGCAGGCCGGGATATTCGCTGGTGAATGCGCCGGGCGCGGAGACCGGGACATAGCCGGGCAGCAGGTCAGGGAACAGGCCCATGTCGGCAGCGCCGCGCGAGTTGGCATGATCGCCCAGGTAGGCAAACTTGACGTTCTCGCGCTTGAGGCCCCAGTTCACGAGATCCTCAACCGCATTGCCGCGGAATTCCTGGCCGAAGATCACGAGCAGCGACTCCTCGGCGAGCACGGCATCGCGGAAAGCTGCATCGCCGAGCGAAGAATCGGAGCCGGAGAGATAGGCCGCGAGACGAGCGTAGCCATCTGCGGGCAAGCGGAGAGCGGCCTTGGCCTGGCGCTCGAGCTTGATGTGCGCTGCATTGGCGACATAGATGCGGGCCTTGCTTAAGCGCGCGTTGGTGCGCAGACTCCAGGCCAGGAGCGGATGCTCGTCGGTGGGATTGCCGCCGATGAGCAGGATGGCTGGGGCGTAGGCGACGTCGCGGAGGCCGGCAGCGCGGTCCTGGTGGCCTGCGAGGGCATGCGCGAAGGCAGCATAGTCCGTGGTGCGTTCGTGGTCGATGTTGTTGGTTTGGAGAATTGTGCGCGCGAACTTCTGCAGCAGGTAATTCTCTTCGTTGGTGGTGCGATTGGACCCAATGACGCCGATCGAGGCCCCGCCTTTTGTATCGCGGATTTCTTTGAGCTTGCCTGCGGCAAAACGCAGCGCGTGTTCCCAGGTGACGGGTTCGAGTTGTCCGGACGCGTTGCGGACGAGCGGATGAGTGAGGCGTTCTGTGCTCTCGACGAAATCGAAGCCGAAGCGGCCCTTGGCGCAGAGAAAGTCGCCATTGATGCCGCTCTTGTCGCGGTTGTCGGCGCGAACGATCTCGGAGCCGTCGTTGGCCTGGCGCACGCCGAGCGTGACCTTGCAGCCATCGGCGCAGTGCGTGCAGACCGTGGAAACGTGTTTCATCTCCCAGGGACGCGTCTTGTAGCGATAGCTGCCGCTGGTCAATGCGCCCACAGGGCAAACGTCAATGCACATGCCGCACTGCTCGCAGTCGAGCTGGTTGCCGCCATTGGGCGCGATCACGGAGTGAGCTCCGCGATTTTGCACGCCGAGCGCCCAAACGTCCATGCCTTCGCCGCACATGCGGACGCATCGGTAACAGAGAATGCAGCGCGGCCGGTCGTAGAAGACCGCGGGAGACCACTGCTGCTCGTCACGATGCTGCTTGGCTTCAGCGTAGAGGCTTTCTCCGGCGCCGTACTTGAAGGTCATGTCCTGCAACTCGCACTCGCCGCCCGCGTCGCAGACGGGGCAGTCGAGCGGATGATTGCCGAGCAGGAGTTCGATGGTGGCCTTGCGGGCTTGTGCGATTTCAGGCGACTCGGTGATGAAGACCTGGCCTTCGGCAACCGTGGTGGTGCAGGCGGTCTGCAACTTGGGCACTTTTTCCTGGCGCACGACGCACATGCGGCATGCGGCCTGCAGGCTGAGGCCCGGGTAGTAGCAGAAGGCCGGGATTTCGATGCCCGCCTTGCGGCAGGCTTCGATGAGCAGCGTCCCGGCCGGCGCTGTCACCTTCTTTCCATCGACGGTAAAGGTTATGTCGGGCATTTAGTGTCTCTATCCCTCGGCGGTTCCGGCGGATTATGCATCGACTTCGCTCTCCACTTCCGAACCTTCACCCTCGCAATCCTCAAAGGATTGCTTCAGTAGATCCTGGAGCAGCTGCTCATTTGAACGAATTTCGGTCTCAGACAAACGCAGCCGATAGCTAGCGTGGGCGCCGACCTTGTACTGCCAGTCGATGCCGCCGTCCTCGAGACGCTTGTCAAACTCGCTCGTCCGAGAGCAATGGAAGCTTATTCGCAGCGCATGTTTCTGAGGCCTGAAGGTTACGAAGTTGCTCACGCTGCCCTGTATCCAGGTGCCAATGTAATTCTTGTTGAATTTCGCCACAATCGTCTGGTCAAAATTTGACTTGGCGTATTCGACCATTCCAAGGGCTGCCTTTAGAGCAAACGGTGCGCTGCTTTGTTCCCAGTATGCTGCGGGAACCTCCGTGACAGGGGGCTCGTTCCTTTCCCTTGGTCGTTGGTGTCCTAATACCTTCGTGAATAGAACTCCGTAGCCGTTCCCAAGCTTAGTGGCGCTCATCTGGAGTGCGATGATCGGAATGTTCTGATTTAGGAGATTAATCACGTTGAAAAATCGCCCAGTTATTTCCTCGGCTACTATGACCGCAACATGCTGAATCTCCGGGTGGCGCGTCTTTTCCGATTGCCAATACTCAATCGTGCGAACTATATGGGACTCATCTGTCTTTCCCAACTGGATCTCGACCTCATACCAAATCTCGTTGTCGTCGTCGCGAAGAATAAAATCCAGTCTGCCTCCGGACGGCTGAATCCTCTCTCTCGCTTGCAATTCGAGTCTGCCCAGCGTGAGGACGGAGGGATCTTTAGCGATGAGATCTTGTATAAGTCGTTCGCGCCCGTCTGGCATAGATCTGACGGGAATCGTCTGAAGAACTTGTAGAGTCGCCGACATTTTCCTCCTCCTTTCTGTTCACGCATCGGAAGAATGCCTCAAACGACGGTCATCTCGGGTGCGCCCTGCTTCGAAAATGGGCAGGGCTTGCCGTTCAGGTGATCTTCAAACTCCTTGCGAAACTTCTTGACGAAGCCGAGTGTGGGCATGGCCGCGGCATCGCCCAGCGGGCAGAAGGTGCGACCCATCATGTTCTCGGCGATGTAGCGGATATTGTCGATGTCCTTGGCGCTGCCGAATCCGGCGTGGAATCGGGTCAGCGATTTCTTGAGCCAGTCAGTGCCTTCGCGGCAGGGAATGCACCAGCCGCAGCTCTCGTGCTGGTAAAAGCTGATGGTGCGGAGGGCGAACTCGACCATGCAGGTCTGATCGTCGATGACCACCACGCCACCGGAGCCGAGCATGGAGCCGGCCTTGCCCACCTGGTCGAAATCCATGCCGAGGTTCTCGATCTCTTCGGGCAGCAGAACGGGGGTGGACGAGCCGCCGGGCACGACGGCTTTCAGTTTGCGTCCGCCGCGCACGCCTCCGCCGACTTCGTCAATCATCTTTTTGAGGTTGTAGCCCATGGGCAGTTCGTAGACGCCGGCGCGCTCAACGTGGCCGCTGAGACAGAAGAGCCGCGTGCCGCCGTTGCGCGGCGTGCCGACGGCTGCATAGGCTTCGCCGCCCATGGCGATGATGTGGGGCACGGTGGCAATAGTCTCGGCGTTGTTGATGACGGTGGGTCCACCATAGAGTCCGACGACGGCCGGGAAGGGCGGCTTGATGCGCGGAACACCGCGTTTGCCTTCAAGGGATTCCATCAGGGCCGATTCTTCGCCGACTTCGTAGGCTCCGGCGCCGGTTTGCGTGATGACCTCGAACTCGGTATCTGAACCGAAGATGTTTTTGCCGAGGAAGCCGCGAGCATAGGCATCGGCGACGGCGCGCTCGACAATCTCGAGCAGGTAGCGATATTCGCCGCGCAGGTAGATGAAGCCAACCTTGGCGCCGATGGCCAGGCCGGCAATGATGGTGCCTTCGATGACGGCGTGCGGGTCGTGCAGGAAAATGAGATGGTCTTTGCAGGTGCCCGGTTCGCTCTCGTCGCCGTTGACGAGGACATATTTTGGCTTAGGGCTTTGCTTGGGCACGAAGGACCATTTCATGCCGGTGGGAAAGCCCGCGCCGCCGCGCCCGCGGAGGTTGCTGGTCTTCATCTCGTTGATGATCCAGTCGGGGCCTTGGGCGAGACACTTCTTCGCGGATTCGTAGCCGCCCAGTTCGATGTATTTGTCGATCGCCGCCGCGCCCTGGCCGAAGCGGCGCGAGACGATCTTCACTTCATCGGGATGAGAGACGAGCCTAGGCACTGGACTTTGTTCCTCCATTCGCGGCTTTGGCGCGAAGCAGGGCCACAAGATCGGGGACCTGGTCGGGGCTCAGCTCATCGTGGAAGTCGTAATTGACCTGAATGGCCGGCGCCCAGGAGCAGGCTCCAATGCACTCAACTTCTTCGAGTGAGAACAGGCCGTCTTTGGTCATGCCCTTATGGCCGATGCCGAGCTCGTCCTGGAAGCGATCGAAAACGTCGTAAGCGCCGCGCAGCATGCAGCAGATGTTGGTGCAGACCTGCACGTTGTATTTGCCGACGGGTTTGAACCGCAGCATGGAATAGTAGGACGCGACATCGCGCACATCGAGTTCGGTGATGCCGATGCGCTGGGCGACTTCCGCGACCACTGCGTCGGAAAGGTAGCCGACTTCATCCTGCGCGTAGAGCAGCATGGGAACGAGGGCGGACCGGCGCACCGGGTACTTTTCAAGCAAGGCGTCAAAGCGGGCGGCAAGCTGAGGAGAAAAAACCGACATCGATTCGCTGCTCATTGCATCAACTCCCGGGCCCATGCTTCGGCTGCCATATCCAGTTCCTGCTCGCCTGTGGTCGATCGCAGATGTCCGGTTTCAGTCAATTCGAGAGCCCCACTTCTTCCATTGTCACGCCGCCACTTGATGAGCGAGCCGTTGCGGCACAAATCAAGCCATGCCTGGCCTTGGCGCACCGTGATTTGTCCTTCACCCAATTCGACCGTTGCCTGCCGGTCTCCATTCAATCCGTGTGCCGCGGTATAGCTGCGGAGCAGAGAGGCAAGCGACACCCAGAGTTCGGCGAATGCCTGTTCTTTCAATTCCGCGCCTTCTCGACCACCGACTCAATCTGCGTTGCGATCGCCGGATTAACCAGGTGCCTCCAGAGAAGCTCGGCGATGTAGTGCGGGCGGATCTTGTCCTTGTCGGGCATGCCCTCAAACCAGAGCCACCCCAAGCGAGTGAAATTCAGCTCATAGGGCGGATTACGCAGGGGTTGGAGCGACACTTCGATGACGCCGAAGTGAACCATGCCGTCAAAGATGGCCGAGCGCTTAAAGACGCGGATAAAAAGCCATCCCGGCGGATCGTTGGCGATCAATTCAATTCTTGCAAAACTCGATGAAAGCATGAAACGCGAAGACTTTTGTGCTGTTTCTCCGCGCTGCACATCCAGAATGATGTTCAAACCATCGAATGCGGCTGCAAAATTCGCCGAATCGGTTGCGGTGACCTTGAACTTGCGGGCAAGCTCAAGGTCATTTTCAAGATGCTGTGCGATGCCCTCGAAGAACGTGTTGACAACCTGGGAGCGTTGCTGCAGCGACGAAATGTACCCATCCTGTTCAATGGTATCCACGAGATTCATCGGTCGATCTCTCCGAGCACGATATCGATTGAACCGATCACCGCGACTACATCGGCCAGCATGCGCCCCTGGCACATGGTTTCAAGCGCCTGAAGGGTGGCGAACGAAGGATTGCGCATGTGTACGCGATAAGGCTTTGCGGTGCCGTCTGATACAACATGGTAGCCCATCTGGCCACGCGGACTTTCAATGCCCTGGTAAACTTCGCCGGCGGGAACTGTGAAGCCCTCGGTGACGATCTTGAAGTGGTGGATGAGCGCTTCCATCTGGGTCTTCATCTTTTCGCGATCAGGCAGCACGATCTTGGGAGCGTCGGCCTTGATGGGACCTTCGGGCATACCGTCGAGAGCCTGCTGGATCAGCTGCACGCTCTGACGCATCTCTTCCAGGCGGACCACGTAGCGGGCCCAGCAGTCCCCGTCGGTCGAAATCGGGACCTTGAATTGGAACTTCTCATAGCCGGAGTAAGGCATGTCGCGGCGCAGGTCGAAATCGACGCCCGAAGCGCGCATGGGAGGGCCGGTGACGCCAAGCGCAATCGCATCGGCTGCCGAAAGATAACCAACACCCTTCAAGCGATTGATGAAGATTGGGTTGCCCGTGAGGAGGTTCGAATACTCGTCGATCTTTTCGGGGAATGACTTAATGAACCGCTGGATCCAATCGAAGAGACCGAGTGGCGGCTCCATCGAGAGGCCGCCAATGCGGAAATAGCTGGTCATCATCCGCTGGCCTGCGACGGCTTCAAAGATCCTGAGGATTTCTTCGCGTTCGCGGAAGGTGTAGAGGAAGACGGTGAGAGCGCCGATGTCCATGGCGTGGGTGCCGAGCCACACCAGGTGCGAATTCAAACGGGTCAGTTCGGCGAGCAGCACGCGAACCCACTGCGCCTTTTCGGGGATTTCCAGATCGAGGAGTTTTTCCACGGCCAGGCAGTAGCACAGGTTGTTGGCCATCGGGCTGAGGTAGTCGATGCGGTCGGTGAGAGGAACGACCTGCTGATAGAACTTTGCCTCGCAGGTTTTTTCGATGCCGGTGTGCAGGTAGCCGATTTCGGGATAAAGTCGGACTACGATCTCGCCGTCGATCTCAAGCACCAGACGAAGCACGCCGTGAGTCGATGGGTGCTGGGGGCCCATGTTGAGGACCATGTGCTGGTCCTGGGAGCCTGCGGCGAGCGGAGCTTCGAGAATAGGCGTGCCGGGATCGAGAGCCATCAGCGGTATCCCTCCACCGGGTAGTCTTTGCGCATCGGATAGCCTTCCCATTCGTCGGGCATCATGATGCGGCGGAGGTTGGGGTGGCCGGCAAATCGAAGGCCGAACATGTCGTAGGTTTCGCGCTCATAAAAATTGGCGGAGGGCCAGACCGAGGTGATGGACTCGACCGTCGGGTCGGGCTCGCTGACCATCACGCGCAGGCGAATACGTTCTTTGAATGTGTGAGAAAGAATGTGATAGCTCAGCTGGAATCGCGGGATGGATGGGAACCAGTCGACCGCGGTGAGGTCTTCAAAGAAGTTGTAGCCGGCAGCTTGCACGGTGGCCGCGGCTTCGCGAATCGATTCGGGCGCGATGGTGAGCGTGAGTTCGTCGCGGTCGAATCTGGCGCCGGTGAGAGCGTCGGCGTTCCAGGTCAGGATCGCCTTGACTGCCGGATGATCGGGAAGTCCCGCGAGGACGGCAGCCCTGTCCCCCAATGTAGTTCCGTGAGCCATGTCAGAGATCCGCCTTGTCCTGGCTCCAGTTGAGTATGCCCTTGCGCACGATGTAGTAGAGACCCACTGCGACGAAGCCGAGATAAACGACCATCTCCCAGAAACCGAAGAACCTGCTTCCGGTGATGGCGGGAAGCTTGTTGTAGATGACGGCCCACGGCATCATGAAAACGGCTTCCACATCGAAGAGGATGAAGAGCATGGCCACCATGTAGAAGCGAACGCTGAAGCGCTTGCGGGCATCGCCCACCGCCTCGATGCCGCACTCGTATGCCGCCAGCTTGACCTTGGTGTTGCGATGACGGCCAATGAAGCGCGAGCCTACGACCATAAACACCGAAAGGCCAAAGGCGAAGACGACTTGCATCAGGAGCGGCAGATATTGCCAGTGATAAGGGATCATCTCAGCTCAGTCCGCAGAAAACGCTTCAAAAAAGTTGCGCCAAGCACACTGAGCAAGCCTCCCAATGCGACAAGCCGCTAATTTGAGATTAGGTTTTCAGTCTCATCCAGTCAAGGCGAGTGCTGTTATGAACCATCGCAGATGGTTGCACATGCGGTGATCAAAAACCCGTCCTTCTGGTTTTGTATAGGGCACTGCGCAACGGAACAGCAGTGCGCGGCGTCACTTGATTCCTCGATGCGCAGGGGATATCCGCATCCACGAGGGCACTCACGGTGATGTTCTTTCAAGACATGCAGAAATCATCCGACGAAGTTTGCGGCAGCCCGGATGGCCGTATTCCCCGTTCGCTTCGTGACCGCGGAGGAACTTGCCGAGCGCGAACCGCGAGAGAGAAGCGTAGCCCTTTGCTTCATGGCGATGGTCGCTTCGAGAAGCGAGCGATTGAGAAGCAGCGTTGTCGTTTCAAGGAAGAGAAGGAAGATTTGGGGTCCGCGTGCCCCGCATTGCTTATTGTCCAAGCACCAGCACAG
>Ga0335072_10010066_pt1 | contig 13615 bp, 10 predicted proteins | sample Lox_Sample_21_FD_206725 | JGI IMG/M metagenome (GOLD analysis project Ga0335072, IMG submission 206725) | Soil microbial communities from Loxahatchee National Wildlife Refuge, Florida, United States - Lox_Sample_2.1 | ecosystem: Environmental > Terrestrial > Soil > Wetlands | place: USA...
CGCCATCAGCGGCTGATCGTGAGCAATGCGCATGCAGAGGGAGTCGATGGTCTGGATATCCAGACGGTGCGGTTGCTCCAGCAACCTCCAGCCACGCTCTTCCGCATGAGCCAGAGCAGCACGCGCAGAGATCAGCATGGCGTCATCGATATGCTTTGAACCAGGCTTGCTGCTGCGCGCCTCTTCCAGCTTTCTCAACACGCGTGAGCGCATCTCTGCGGTTGCGGCGCGAGTAAACGTGATGGCGAGGATCTCTTCCGGCTCATCCACTTGCGCAAGCAACCTGAGAAAGCGGTGCGTAAGCAACTCGGTTTTACCGGATCCAGCGGGCGCTTGCACGATATAAGACGATTGTGTATCGAGCGCCCGGTCACGCGCATTCTGATCAGGAGGAGCAATGCGAAGATCAGGCATAGTCTGCTTCGACGTCTCCCAGCTCATTCCGAGGGCCTGCTTCTGCAATGCGGCAGAGGCCGGGCAATGGGCAATATCTACAAGTATCGACACCATGCTTGGGATCGACTGAAGCTTCACCGCGCAGGAATTCTTCTGCAAGCTGAAGCAACGCCTGCTCCCAAGCATCGTGCATCGTTTTGTCGTAGGGCTGGTTGAGTAGGGAGCTTGTTCCCACGAGGTCAGCCAGAAGGTTCTGTTGCGGGTTGGCGGCGCGCCCAATGAAAACTGTTTTTCCTGCGCGTATCTGCGCAAACAGCAATCCGCTCACGCGCTCCACTCTGCCGAACACGGCATAGAGCGGGAGCTGCGGTTCGTCCGGACGCTCCCCATTCCAGGCTGAAGCTGATACTTCGCCGGTCTTGTAGTCGATGAGCAAATGCGAGCCGTCAGGAAGTTTGTCGATGCGGTCAGCTCGCAGGTCCAGCTTCAATTCGCCAACGTTGACGTCTTTCAATTTCTCTTCCCGCTTATCGACTGTAAACGGCTGGCGATTCGCTTCATAACGCAGCCATTCCCGCAGGCGAACCAGGAGACGATGCTGCTCGGATTTCAGGTAAGCCTGCATCCATGTGTCTTCCGCGTGATGATCGACGAATTCTTGAAAAGCATTTCCGATGTGGTATCGCATGGCCTCATCAAGCCGATTTGCCGATATCACATTTCTGAGATCGTCCAGCGAGCCCATGCGAAAAGGTTCTGGACTATCAGGCGACCAGATTGTTTGCAGAACGGTGTGGAGGAGAATTCCACGTTGGGCCGCATCCAATCCCCATTCGGTACGGTTCAGAGGTCCTGCCGCGAGCCTGCGTCGGGCAAATGCCCGAAAGGGACAAGCCGCCTGATCCTTCAACACATCTGCACCGCCGGCGATGCGCTCAACTTCCCAGGGAACAACCTGCGAAGGTATAACTGCGGACGCAGCCAGAGACGGTAGAGTTGAGGGTTCTGGTATAGCCGCCTGCTTCCGGTAATCAGCGGCAGATGTCTGATGCAGACTATGATGAAAAATCTCGGCGAGAATCGGGGACGGACGAAGTTCTCCCTCTTTGTTTTGCCGGGCGTAGCTGAAGATGCATTCCGGGGCGCTTGCCGCAATTCGCCGCGTTACGTCGACAGCAAGTTCCGTTGCCGTTGCGGAATCACAACTGGGCATTTTTGCGAGTCGCTGCAGCACGACTGGCAAAAACGGATGCGGTCTGCCAACCTGCGGCCACTGAGTGTCATCGGCACCGAGAAACCATACGGCATCGAATGTCTGGCCTGACGACTCAAGCGCGCCGAGAATTTGTATGGGAGCAAAGTGCGACTCGGGGGTAAAGGTGGCTTCGTTAGCGAGCCTCTCGAGTGTCTGCAGGAACTGGAAAAATGTAACGGTGCGTCCAGCGAAGTCGAGGAGAGAAACTTCGTCGAGCAGTCTGAGCCAGCGTTGCTGCGCTTGGAATTGAACGCTGTCGGGTGACCGAAAGCCTGGCCACTGGGCAAGGTGCAGAAGTTGTTCTGCCAGCTGGCACCAGGAAGTATATGTCGCGTTGCCGTCCAGCGCATGGCTTTTCTCCGCTGCTTTTAAAAGTTTGCCGGCACGGTTGGAAAATGCGCTTGATACATGACGGCTGGCGAAGGCTTCGAGAGATATTTTTGGAGAAAGAGCCCCCGAGTCGCGCCGCTTCGAGTCCAGTCGCGCAAGGTCGAGAATTTCGGAGATGGCGCCATGGACGAAGCCAGACAGCAGAAGCCATGAAACCTCTTCTTCCAACAGCGGCTCACTGGTCCAGCGCAGTAAGAGGAGAGCAGCGCGTACGACTGGGACAGTTGATAGTGGCATGCCAAGAGAGAACTCAAACGGCATAGGAGAGGCTTCGCTCTCGATATCAAGCGACTGCGGCATCAGTTCTGCGCGGAAGATGCGTTCTGCATCACCGCGAATGGTCCGTATGTCTGGCGCAATCACGCCAATGCGCAGGGATGGATTGATTTCCAGCTTTTGTCGGCACCACCTGGCACAGGTGAGAAGCGCGTCATGGGCATCACTTGCGGCGACGAGAGTGTACGAAGATGCCTCCGGAGGCTCTGTCGCAGCCACTTCCGCGATCATCCCAGCTGCGCGAAAGTGTTGCAGAAGCGATTGCTGCACCGGGGTGAATCGGTCAAAGCCGACAAGCAGGATCTGCTTTGGCAACGTCTGAGGATTGGTTCGAGTGAATTGAATGAGCAGGGCTTCTATATCGTTGCGACTTCTCCAGTTTCGATCGCGGCACAACTGATCGAACGTTCTTGCCCATTGGCGAAAACTCTCGGAGTCTGTCTCCAGCCACGCGATATTTCGTTCCCGATGCAGTTCATATTTGCTCAGGAGCTCATAAGCGCCCTGCGCAAGGGCTGCCAAGCCGTCTGGACGGACAACCAGCTGTGCGTCATTTTGCTGCACACGCACCCATAACGTATGTTCCTGGTTCTGCGTCAGCAAGAGTGGAGCGGCAGGGTCAGAAAACGCTGTTTCCTGCCAGAGACGATTGAGCCAGCTGTCCCAATCGAAGATCGCCGGCGATGGCCAAACAGTGCGACCAGCCATTCGCTGCCGTTCAGCATAGCTCAGCGAGAGAAACCTGGCGGCACGCGCATTTGCCGTGACTACAGCAGTGCCGTCTGCCAGAGCGTTCAGAACAATGTCCGTCAGCTTCAGCGGAAGCTGCCGGTCGAAAAGTGGGAGCACATAGAAAGTGTAAACTGAGTTGTGAATCGTTCTTTTCTGTTCCTGTGCGTTGTGGTGACGGCTCTCGGTATGATGCTTCCGGTCGGCTGCCGTCAGAAGGTAAATTCAGAAAACGGGCAGTCCGTTTCAGATGCTCATGTGAAGCACTACCCGGTGCGGGGTAAGATCGTCACCGTCGACGCGGGGCATGGGGAAATCGTCCTCGATGCGGCGGCGATTCCCGGCTTCATGGAAGCGATGACGATGCCGTACAAGCTGAAGAATCCCAGCATCATCAGCGAGCTTCATCCTGGCGACAGCATTACCGCGACGCTGATTGCGACCGACAATTCGGACTTGCTGGATGAGATTGTCATCATTGCGCAGGCCAAGCCGGACTACAAACCCTCCTTCTTTTATCATCCGATTCAACCGGGAGATCGAGTTCCGGACTTTCACCTGCTGAACCAAAGTGACAGGCAGATTCACCTCTCACAGTTTCGCGGCAAGGTACTGCTGATGACGTTTATCTATACACGCTGTCCGCTGGCAGACTACTGTCCGCGGATGAGCCGCAACTTCGCGCAGATCGATAAGGCGCTTGCGGCCGATCCGACGCTGTACAAGAAGACGCATCTGCTGAGCGTGAGCTTCGATCCCGAGTACGACACGCCGCAAGTTCTGCGCAGCTATGGCTCCTCGTATACCGGCAGATACACGAACGAGACGTTTACGCACTGGGACTTTGCTGCGCCCAGCAAAGTCGATCTGCCGTCGGTTCTCCGGTTCTTCGACGTCGGTGCAACGCCGGAGAAGGACCATACAATCACGCATTCGCTATCGACGCTTGTGATCGGGCCGGATGGCAGGGTCTTCAAGTGGTATCCGACGAATGACTGGACTCCGGATCAGGTCTTGAACGACGTGAAACAGCTGGTTGCGCAGCAGGGGAAGGCATGATCCTTATCGTGATGGGAGTGAGCGGTTCGGGGAAGACGACGCTTGCACGAACGCTCGCGAAGCTTACCGGCTGGCAGTTTGCCGAAGGCGACGATTATCATAGCGAGGCCAACCGGCAGAAGATGCATTCGGGCATTCCTCTCACGGACGAGGACCGCGCGCCCTGGCTTGCTGCTCTGCATGCATTGATTCTCCGATGGCATCAGCGTGGAGAAGACGGCATTCTGACATGCTCGGCGCTGAAGCAGATCTATCGTGAGACGCTGACTGCTGAGCTTCCCGCTGAGGCTTATCGCTTTGTGCTGATGGAAGCACCGAAAGAGGTCATCGCTCAGCGGATGCAAGCCAGGCATCACTTCATGCCGGCTGAATTGCTCGACAGCCAAATTGCTACTCTGGAGTTGCCAGCGAGTGCACTGCATGTCTCTGCGCTGGCTCCTCCGGAAGTCGCGGCGCGAAAGGTTCTGGCAGCGCTTGGAGTCGCGCCTCTGGCGCAAACAAATTGATTCCTGCCGTTTTCCGTTGCGTCTCAGGTGTGTGCGCCTTCGATGCTCTATGCTAGATGAGAGCGGGGGCGTTTTTAGGCATGGCAAAAACTACGATCTGTTTCGGCGTTGTACTGATTCTTCTTGGCATCTTCGGCTTTGTTGCTACGGGCAGTCACGCTCCTACCGCGTTGATTCCTGCCTTTGTCGGATTGCTGCTTTGCGTCTTCGGCTTCCTTGCGATCACCGATGACGCGAAAAAGCGCATGCTCTTCATGCATATTGCGGTTACCTTTGGGCTGCTTGGATTTCTGGGTACGGCGAAGAGTATTTACGATTACATCCGAATGCTTCAGGGGCAGCAGTTTCCTCATCCCGCTGCGGTTGAAGAGAAGGCAGCGATGTCGGTCTTGTTGCTGATTTTCGTCATTTTATGCGTGCGTTCGTTTGTGGCCGCGCGCAGGGCGCGTGCGTAGAAGCTTATGCGACCAGGTTCCATGACTTCGCTGAGGGCTGAGCGTAGCGGCGGCTCTCGCAGCGCGATCCGCGCGGCGGCTGGCGATCAGCCTAAGAAGAAAGCCGACCTCAAGAAGGTAATGCCGGAAGTCTGGAAGCTGGTCCGTCCGCGACGCTGGCTGCTGCTCTTTGGTTTGGTCCTGATGGCCGTCAATCGCAGCGCCGGTCTCATCCTGCCTGTTTCCACCAAGTTCCTCATCGACAAGGTGCTCGGCCCGCACGGCGATCCATCAAAGCTCCTGCCGCTTGTTGGCGTCGTCTTCACAGCAACAGCAATCCAGGCCGCCACTTCTTTCTCGCTTACACAGCTCCTGTCGAAAGCTGCGCAGCGGATGATCACCGACTTGCGCAAGCAGGTGCAGCAGCACATCGGACGGCTCTCCGTCAGCTTCTATGATGCCAATCGCACGGGCGTCCTCGTTTCGCGCATCATGACGGACGTGGAAGGCGTGCGCAACCTCATCGGGACGGGGCTGGTGGAGTTTGTGGGCGGCATCATGACAGCTGTCGGCGCCTTCATCTTCCTGGTGCTCAGCAGCCGCAGCATTACGCTTGTGGTTTTTGCCGTCATCCTGGTATTCGTCGTCATACTTCAGCGGGCGTTCAAAACGATCCGTCCTATCTTTCGCGAGCGCGGCAAGATCAATGCCGAGGTTACAGGGCGGCTTACCGAGTCGCTGGGCGGTGTGCGCGTGGTCAAGGGCTATCATGCTGAGCAACGGGAGGCCGGCGTGTTTGCCCAGGGCGTGCAGCGGCTGCTCGATAACGTGATGCGCTCGCTGACCGCGACCAGCGCATTGTCTTTCGCTGCGACTACAGTGCTGGGTATTGTTGGTGGACTGGTCATGCTGCTTGGTGGACGGGAAGTGATCAGCCACCGGCTTACCACGGGCGGCTATTTTCAGTACACGATGCTGCTGGCCTTCATGATTGCGCCCGTCTTCCAGATCGTGAACATCGGTACGCAGCTGACCGAGGCGCTTGCCGGTCTCGACCGCACGGTTGAGATATTGAATGAGCAGGATGAGTTCAGCGACCCGAAGCGCACGGTAGAGCTGGGAGAGATTCGCGGCGATGTTGCTTTTGACGATGTTCGTTTCTCCTATGAAGCTGACAAGCCGGTGCTGCATGGCATCTCCTTTGATGCCCGGCCCGGAACGGTTACGGCTCTGGTTGGGTCTTCGGGTTCTGGCAAGTCGACGATCATCAGCCTTGTCTGCGGATTCCATAATCCGGATTCAGGGCAGGTGCTGGTGGACGGCGTTGATCTTTCCACGGTCAGGCTGGACAGCTATCGCAGCCAGCTTGGCGTGGTGCTGCAGGAGTCGTTTCTCTTCGATGGGTCGATCCGGGAGAACGTGGTCTTCTCCTATCCGGATGCGACCGAGGAGCAGTTCCTCGAAGCGTGCCGCATTGCCCGCGTGGATGAGTTTGCCGAGCGCTTTCCCGAAGGCTACGACACCATCGTGGGTGAGCGCGGCGTGAAGCTTTCCGGCGGCCAGCGGCAGCGGCTTTCGATAGCTCGGGCGATCCTTGCCAACCCGAGGATTTTAATTCTCGACGAGGCGACCTCGTCGCTTGATTCTGAGTCCGAACAGATGATTCAGCACGGGCTGAGCTACCTGATGCAGGGGCGCACTACCTTTGTCATTGCGCACCGGCTCTCGACCATTCGCCGGGCCGACCAGATTCTGGTGGTTGAATCCGGGGTGATCGTAGAGCGGGGAACGCATGAGAGCCTGTATGCGTTGGGTCGGCGCTACTTTGATCTCTACACGCGGCAGCATGGGCTGGAGACGAATCTGTTTCTTGCTCCGGGCGAGGGCGATACGGTGGAGGAGACTACCTGACCCTCCCCCATCCCCCAGGGTGGCTAAATCTTTGAAAAGACACGCTTCCTGCGGATTCATGCGGCAAAATATTGGAAATGCTCGGGTTATTTTGTAAACTATTGATTTTACTAGGGTTGCGATTTTCCTCGTCGCGGACTGGATAAATTTTCCTCTTATCTCTTATTGTAAAGAATTGTGCGAAATAACATGCCAAATCTGGCGTGTGCTAAGTGATTGATTCACAGTGAGTTACAAATTTTATTCCGGAAAAAGGGCTTGACAAGGTTTTTGAGTCGTTGAAGAGCCCCAGCTGGAGGTACCTTTAGGTTTTTTGGTCTTGTTGGCGACGCATGGATTCTTTCGGCGGATGACGCCTCAGAATGACGGCTCGGCTAAGGTTCTTGCTTCCCACCCTTTCGCAAACTGCGCGAAAGGATGGGGCATTCTTTTTCGTGCTGCGGGTGAAAAAAGCAGGTCCTTCCTCTTCGTTCCACTCAGAGTCAGGATGACAGCTTGCTTTTTTGCGGTAGCCAAACCATAAAAGCATTTGTCCTGACTTGAATAATCAAGAAACAAAATTAACCTGCTGTTCAAAAAGCGGGGGAAGTCCTGTGCAGCTGGAACGCATAGAGTATGTGAAAGAGGTTTGGTAGATGGAACAAGACCGGTGGGTTCTGCTCATCGCGAGTGAAGCCGGCGGGACCGATTCGGTGTCCGACCGCGCCATGGAACGCCTGATTGAGGCGATCGAGAAGGAAAATTATCACGTGGTTCGCACCTCTACCCCGGAAGACGGGCTGGCACTGGTAACTTCTGATCCGTCGCACAGTGCTGTGCTGCTGGACTGGGACCTTCCGGAGAACAAAGAGTTTGACGAGCGCGCTGCGTTACGCATCATTCGCGCTGTGCGCCGCCGCAACAAGAAACTACCGATTTTTCTGATTGCCGACCGCACGCTGGTGAGCGAGTTGCCGCTGGAAGTGGTGAAGCAGGTGCACGAGTACATCCACCTGTTTGGAGACACGCCGGCGTTCATTGCCAACCGCGTGGATTTCGCTGTCGAGCGCTATCACGAGCAGCTGTTGCCGCCTTACTTCAGGGAACTAGTCAAGTACACTGATCAGGGCGCGTATTCGTGGGATGCGCCTGGGCACATGGGTGGCGTGGCGTTTCTGAAGCATCCGGTGGGAATGGAGTTTCACAAGTTTTTTGGCGAGAACCTGATGCGTTCGGACCTGGGCATTTCGACGGCGCAGCTTGGATCGTGGCTCGATCACATCGGGCCTCCGGCGGAGTCGGAGCGGAATGCTGCGCGCATTTTTGGCGCGGACTGGACGTTTTATGTGTTGAACGGCTCATCGACCTCGAACCAGATTGTCGGAAATGGGGTGATTGCGCACGACGAGATGGTGCTGGCCGACCTGAATTGTCACAAGTCGATCTGCCATTCGCTGACGGCGACCGGGGCTCGGCCGGTGTATTTTAAGCCGACGCGCAATGGCTACGGCATGATCGGGCTGGTCCCGCTAGCGCGTTTTCGTCCGGAGAATATCCGGGAGATGATCGAGAAGAGTCCGTTTGCTGCCAAGGCGGTTTCGAAAGACCCGAGTTATGCGGTCGTGACGAACTCGACCTATGACGGGTTCTGCTATCACGTCAATTCAGTTGTGGAGCAGCTGGCGAAGAGCGTGCCGCGCGTGCATTTCGACGAGGCGTGGTATGCCTATGCGAAGTTCCATCCGCTGTACCGCGGTCGCTTTGCAATGGATGTGCCGGACGAGATGCCGGATCGTCCGCTGCTGTTTGCCACGCAATCGACACACAAGATGTTGCCCGCCTTTTCGATGGCCTCGATGATTCATGTGAAGCTGAGCCCGCGGGCGCCGCTCGAATTCGACCAGTTCAACGAATCGTTCATGATGCGGGGCACGACTTCGCCGTTTTATCCGATGATTGCTTCGATCGACGTGGCGACGGCGATGATGGATGAGCCTGCGGGATCGACGCTGATGACGGAGACGATTCAGGATGCGATCACTTTTCGCAAGGCGATGGCTTCGGTCGCGCACCGCCTGAAGGCCGAGGAAGGCGGCGGCTGGTTCTTCGGCATGTTCCAGCCGGACTATGTGAAGGACGCGGGGAACGGCGAGATCTTTCGCTTTGAAGATGCTCCGGACAGCCTGCTGTCGCAGTCTTCGCAGTGCTGGACGCTGAAACAGGGCGAGGCGTGGCACGGCTTCCGTGATGAAGATGTTGCGGACGACTATGTGTTGCTGGACCCGACGAAGGTGACGATTCTGACGCCGGGCATTGATGCGCAGGGCAATATGAGCGACTGGGGCATCCCGGCGACGATCCTGACGGCCTTTCTCGATTCGCGGCGCGTGGAGATTGCCCGCACCGGCGATTACACGATCCTGACGCTGTTCTCAGTCGGCACCAGTAAAGGCAAGTGGGGAAGCCTGCTGGAGACGCTCTTTGAGTTTCGCCGGCTTTACGACCAGGAGGCGTCGCTGAGCGATGCGCTGCCGCAGCTGGTGGCGAAGTATCCGGAGCGGTATGGGACGATGGACCTGAAGCAGTTGAGCGACGAGATGCACGCGATGATGAAGGAGATGAACCTGCCGGGGCAGCTGCATGAGGCGTTTGATGTCGAGCAGAATCCGGTGATGACGCCGGCGGCCGCGTATCAGAAGCTGATTCGTGAAGGCACGGAAAAGGTACGGCTTACGGAGATGGCCGGGCGCATTCCGGCGGTGATGCTGGTGCCCTATCCGCCGGGGATCCCGATCAGCATGCCGGGCGAGCGGCTGGGCGATGCGAACAGCCCGGTGATCCGGTTCCTGCTGGCGCAGGAAGAGTTCAGCAAGAAGTTTCCGGGGTTTGAACGCGAGGTGCATGGCATCGAGGTCGATCCGGAGGGGAACTTCTGGATGCGCGGCATTATTGAGACGCCGGGGAAGCGGGCAAACGGCAAAAAGCCGAAGACGCATCCTTCGTCGCGGGCTGCTAAGAAGACCTTGTAAGACAACGATACTGATTTGTGACGACAGCCTCTCCCGCTGGGATGGAGAGGCTTTTTTCATCTTCTGTGCGTGTGATGCGTCGGGTACAATCGCTCACCAGACTTTGAGTGAGGGGATGACAGATGCTTGAGACGCGAAAGGTGCGGCTGAACTATCTTGCGATTCTGGTGTCGGCGCTGGTGTATTTGCCATGCAGGCGGTGTGGTTCACGGTGTTCATGAATGAGTGGCTGGCGGGCATCGGCAAGACGGCCGACAAGCTGCATCAGGAAGGCGGCAGCGTGGTGCTTGCTTACGCGATTGCGTTTGTGGGGGCGCTGGTGCTGGCTGCGGCCATTTCCTGGTTTACGCAGATGACCGGAAAGCAGACGGTCATTCGCGGGATTTTTGTGGGCATTGTGGCCTGGGTCGGTTTTGTGTTGACGACCTGGTCGGCGGAGTATGCGTTCGAGGAAAAAGGCCTGCGGATTCTCGGGATCAACTCAGGCATCTCTCTGATTGGCCTGGTGGTGATGGGCGCAATTCAGGGCGCTTGGAAGGCGAAGTCGAAGACGGTAGTGGTTTAGCGACTCCTTTTACGTTTTCTGCACGAAAAGGCAGGAGAAGTTCTGCCGCACCGGGATGAAGGCTACGATCCAGCAAAGCGTGACGAGGATCGCCATGACGGACTGGCTCAGTTGCGGAAACAGGAAGATGTGGAAGAGATCGATGTTCACGATGACCGGGGCAAGTATTGCCAGGCCGAGTGGCACATAGCGATTCGCCAGTATGAGCGCGCCGCCTATGATCTGTATTCCGGCTACCGCCCACCCGTAGTGCGACTGATTGAGCACGATGATGAATTGGCCGGCGAGTCCTGGCGGCAGCGGGCCTTGAAGGAAGTTGAGAAAGCCGTTGAAGCCGAAGACGACGAAGATCAGACCCATGATGATGCGCGCGATCAGTGCGGCTATTTTCATTCCGTGTCCTTTTGCGTGACGGTCTAGTCACCGGCTGCTTAGACAACAGCCGGTGAGCGGACGAAGTTGCGGTTCAGATTGTAGCAATTGCGAGCTGATCGGCGAGACGCTGCAGGGTCTGCTGCAGGCCCTCGATTGCGTTGAATACCTTGACGGTGGTGTCGCGGATTTCGGCGGTCTCGAAGAGCATGTGCATGCTGACTTTTGTTTTATTGCTGCCGAGGTCTTCGAAGGTCACGGTTGATAGGTGACCCGGAGCGGAGACGTGTTGATAGACGAGGCGCTCCGGAGGCACGACTTCGAGGTAGATGCTCTCGTTTTTGTAGTCGACGCCGTCGGGGCCGTGCATGATGTGGCGCCATTTGCCGCCGGTGCGCACATCCATTTCAAAGATGGTGTTGCGGAAGCCGGTGGGTCCCCACCAGTTCACGATGTGCTCGCGGTCGGTCCACATTTTGAAGACGAGTTCGCGCGGAGTGTTGAAGATGCGGCTTCCGGTGATCTCACGGTCTTCTGTTCCGGTGGAGAAGGCGTGGTTCATGCTGCTTGGGGCCTTTAGATAATTTTGCAGGAGCGCGTTGAGACGTTCGATGCTCTGCGTCCATCCGGCTTCCATGCCTTGGATGGCGAATGCGCCTTCGGGTGTCGCTTCGGTGACGGCTGCGTGCAAGGTCATGGTGGTTCTTCCATTGTGCTCAGTGAAAGTGACGATATTTTGCAGCTTGAGATAGACCGTGCCGGTTACGGCATCAAGCGCTGTGGTGATGAAGACGAGCCGGTACGGTTCCTCGATTTGTTCAAACATGCCACCCATCGGATAGACGGTGCCGTCGGGGCTGCGCATATCGACGCGGATGGCGCCGCCGGGGCGCGCGTCGAGTTTGTGCACCGTATTGGTGAAGTGATGCGGCCCCCACCACTTTGCCAGATGCTCGGCTTCGGTCCATACCTTGAAGACGAGGCTGCGCGGGGCATTGAAGACGCGGGTGAGGGTGAGTTCTTTGACCGGCGCCGCTGTGGCGGAAGGGCTACTTACGGTTTTTGCGCTCATGTTTCTTCTCCTGATTCTTGGGCTTGGGATTCTGTAACTCGTGCAGATACGCATCCAGGCGGTCGAAGCGTTCGTCCCAGAAGTGGCGGTAGTGTTCGATCCAGCTGGCGATGTCTTTGAGTGGCGCGGCTTCGAGACGGCAGGGACGCCATTGGGCCTCGCGTCCGCGGGCGATAAGACCGGCGCGCTCCAATACTTTGAGGTGCTTGGAGATGGCGGGCATGCTCATCTCGAAGGGCTCTGCCAGTTCGGTGACCGAGGTTTCGCCGAGCGCCAGACGCGCGAGGATCGCGCGGCGAGTGGGGTCGGCAAGGGCGGCGAAGGTTGTGCTGAGGTGGTCTTCCATTTGTATTAAACCGTTTAGTTAATTAACTATTAAGTTAAATATAGCGCGAAGACCATTCGTGTCAAGTGGAGATTGGTAATTTTTTGGGGGTTGCTATTAGTTAGGCGAAGGGATGAAAAGCAGATCCTTCGCTGCGCTCAGGATGACAGCTAAGGAGGGGTTATGGCTCTAAAGGTACTCGCGTTCCTGGCGGCGGATTTCTTTGTAGCGGGCGAAGGCTTTGTGGTCGTCTTCCAGGCCGAGCATGTTGCGCCAGGTACTGCCGCGGTAGGTGTGTTTCATCATCTTGCGGCCGTTGCGCAGGACAAACCACGGGTCGTGCTGGATGACGGGGAGGATGTGGCGGGTCTTTATGCCGCGCTCGCTTTTCCAACGCAGGTACTCGACCTGATCGGCGGAAACGTATTTGGTGCGCACTATGGCGGTGGTGCCGTCGTATTCTTCGAGACGCTCGTTGGCGATGAGTCCCTGCTCGCGGAATTCGCGTGTCATGGGAGTACGCGGATAGGGCGTGGGATGCTGGATGTAGGGCCAGTCGATATATTTCTTGGCGAATTCCAGGTTAGCTTCGATGGATTCGACAGTGTCGTCAGGGCTGCCGACGATCAGGCCGCCGACGACGAACATGTGGTTCTTATGCAGGTAGTCGATGGCCTTCATGGTAGCGTTGCCGACCTTTTTGCCATGGTCGCGCTCGATGTTTTTGGACGAGGCGTTGAGGAAGGTCAGGTCGCTTTCGAGGATGTTTTCGATGCCGAGGAAGACGTAGCGGAAGCCTGCCTTGTGCATGAGCGGGGCAAGGGTTTCGCCGTGGTTTGCAATGGCTGAGGTCATGCCCTGCACGAAGTAGTCGAGTTTGTTGAGGCCGGCTTCGACGATGGCGTTGCAAAGGGCTTCGAAACGGCGCACGTCGAGGGTGATGTTGTCGTCAACGAAAAAGATGGTCTCTGCGCCGTGGTCGCGGGCGTCGCGGATATCTGCGATTACGCGGTCGAAGGAGTAGGTATGAAAGTTGCGACCACGCATTTCGATGATGGAGCAGAAGCTGCAGTCGAAGGTGCAGCCGCGCGAAGTTTCGATCACGTCTACCTTGCGGCCCATCAGCGTATAGTCCTGCATGACGCGCGCCTTGCGATTGGGCAGGCAGATCTCGTTGTCTTCGAGACGGTGCACGGCGCGGTCGGTGTTGTGTACCCAGCGGCCGTTTTCTTTGTGCGAGAGCCCGGCGATGAAGTGCAGGGCAGACTTCTTTTCGAGGGCGCGAAGCAATTCGCGGAGGGTGACCTCGCCTTCGCC
>Ga0335072_10010067_pt1 | contig 13615 bp, 13 predicted proteins | sample Lox_Sample_21_FD_206725 | JGI IMG/M metagenome (GOLD analysis project Ga0335072, IMG submission 206725) | Soil microbial communities from Loxahatchee National Wildlife Refuge, Florida, United States - Lox_Sample_2.1 | ecosystem: Environmental > Terrestrial > Soil > Wetlands | place: USA...
ACCATTTTTTCGTAAAACAAGGAATCCTTACTTCCTTTCATTCCGGCTTGCCCGGGTTTTTCGGCTTGGGTGGCGTCTTGACCGGCGGCAGCGGGCTGCCCGGGAGCAGTCCGGGCGTCGGACGCTGGTTGTTGTGCACCCAGTTGACCAGCTCGTCGAAGGCGATGCCGGTTTGCGCGGCGGTGATGTTGCAGTGGCCATCGCGGTCGACATACTGCTGGACGAAGAGATCGCCGTTGCCAAGGCGACGGGTCTGCTCGTCATACCAGGCGGTGGTGGAGGCCGGCACCAGCGGGTCGTAGGTGGTGTGGACTTCGAGGAGCTTGCGGCGCAGGCTGCCGGTGGGCGAGTACCAGTTGGCGAGGAAGCGGTACGCGTTGGGATCGGCGGCGTAGCGATGCACGCGTTGGTTGAGGAGCGGATCGTTATCGGTGCCGTTGTAGATGAGGTTGCGGTTGTCGAAAGGATTGCCGCCGGATTTGCGGCGCAGATCCTCGATCACGAAGGTGTTGAAGACGAGCACGTCGGCGAGGCCGCGGTCGGTGTGGATGTTGGCCAGATCGCGGATGAGGCCGGCATCCTTCGGGTCAGCATCCAGGGCTTTCTGGACCTTGGTGATGGTGGGGATGTCATTCATCATGAAGTTCGGCGGAATGCTTTCGACGTCGGGCAGAATGCCGGGGAAGAAGGCGTCGAAGGCGACGCGGTTGGCGAAGGCGCGCTGCATGACCAGGTCCGCCGGGGCGAGGACGCCGCAGAGGGACAGGCCGCCGGCGTAGTCTTTGGGATCTTCTTCAAGGGCCATGACGGTGAGCAGGCCGCCCATGGAGTGGCCCATGACGAAGGTATCGCGCGGGGCGCCGTACTTGCGGCGGAAATGCCGGCGCAGGGCTTCGGTTTCCGAAGCGGCCTGAGGCAAGGCCCATCCGCCAACGCTGTAGCCGGAGCGGGCGACCGCGTAGCCGCGCCGCAGGATTTCCTCGAGCACGCGGCCCGGCGGATATTGCGAATGAAAGACGAGGGGGGTGGGCTCGTAGCCGTGAAAGTAGAGGACGAGCGAGTGATTCCAGGATTTAGGAATGTCGATGCGGAAGGAGGCGCCCTGGAGCGTACCGATTTCCGTTTGAACTGGAACCTGGGGCGCTTCGGCGGGGCCGGGCGCATCGGCGATGGAGGAGGTTGCGGCCGCGGCGGGCCCGGTTGCGGATCGCGGGCCAGCGGAGGGCGCGTGCGGCGTTTGCGCAAGCGCCGCCGAGGCAAGGAAGAATAACAGCGCCAGCCGCCGCAAGGTCTTCGGCAAGTCCAGTCCTTTCGCCTGTGCGAAGATGCTTCAGGGAAGTGTGATGCCGGAACATCCAGCGCGCGAAACAGCGAAAAAGGGGAAAAAACGGGGTGGCCGGGGACCGCGGGCCGAACGCGGACGCCAGGAAGTTGATGCCTCGCGTGCCGGCGGCGCAGTGGATCGCGCTCCTTTTGCGGAAGCTGCGGAGATCTCGGGAGCCGCGCGCGTCAGCCGGCGCGGTGCGGATCGGCTGCGGGCCGGACACGTCTGGGTCTACCGGTCGGATGTGGAGGCGTGGCCGGGCAAGCCGGAAGAGATTCCCGCGGGACTACTGCCGGTGGCGGACCGGCGCGGAACGCTGCTGGGGACGGCGCTGTACAGTCCGGCTTCGGAGATCGCGCTGCGGCTGGTGTCGACGGAAATGCTGGAGGGCGACGCTGCGTGGCTGGATCTCCTCAGCGCGCGGTTGCGGGCCGCTGTTGCGCGGCGTCGGCCGATGCTGGATGCCGATAACGACGCGTGCCGCCTGGTTTTTAGCGAAGCGGATGAGCTGCCGGGACTGACCGTCGACCAGTACGCCGGGCTGGTGATCGTGCAGCTGCGCCACAAGGCGCTGGACACAGATGCGGTGCGAGCGACGATTGTCGCAGTGCTGCGGGAGGCGCTCGATGCGGAGACGATTGTGGAGCGCGAGGATCCGAGGATTCGCGAGCTGGAGCAACTGAGCGCATCGGCGTCCGCCACGCTGTGGGCGCGTAACGCGGAGCAGCCGGTGACGAGCGCGGTCTTCCGGCTCAACGGGCTCGCGTTCGCCTTCGATGCGACCAGCGGTCAGAAGACGGGGGCGTTCCTCGACCAGCGGGAGAATTATGCGGCGGCAGCGCGCTATGCCGCCGGCGACGCGCTCGATGTCTGCACGTATCAGGGTGGGTTTGCGCTGCATCTGGCGCGGGTGTGCGGGCGGGTGACGGGCGTGGATGTATCGCGCGCGGCGCTGGAAGTGGCGGAACGCAACCTGGAGGCGAATCGAACGGCGCTGGGCGGCGCCGCAGTGGATTGGGTAGAAGCCGACGCCTTCGATCTGCTGCGCGACTGGAGCGACGCGGGGACGGTGTACGACACGATCGTGCTGGATCCGCCGGCGTTTGCCAAATCGAAGCGCGCCGTCGAGGGCGCTCTGCGCGGCTACCGCGAGCTGAATCTGCGCGCGCTGAAGATGCTGCGTCCGGGCGGGCGCCTGATCACGTGCTCGTGCTCGCACCATGTGGGGCTGAACGAGTTCCTCGAGATGCTGCGGGGGGCGGCGGGCGATGCGCGGCGGCGGGTGCGGCTCGTGGAGATTCGCGGCGCGGCAGCGGATCATCCCGTGGTGCTGAATGTTCCGGAGACGGAGTATTTGAAGTGTGTGGTGGTGGAAGCCGAGTAGGGAGCCATTTTCCCCGTCTGCGAGGATCGCGCAGATTGGGGCAGCGATCAGGTGAGGTCGGCGTAGGCGGGCGAAAGCTCGCGCAGCTTCTGCACGACGTCGATGAGGCGTTCAGCGACGAAATCGATCTCTTCCTGGGTGTTGAAGCGGCCGATGCCGAAGCGCAGCGTCGAGTGGGCCTGTTCGTCGGTGAGGCCGAGGGCTCGCAGCACATGCGAAGGCTCGATCTTGGCTGAGGTGCAGGCCGAACCGCTGGAGACGGCGACGTCGCGCATCCCCATCATCAGCGACTGGCTGTCGACGCCCATGAAGGTGATGTTCAGGTTGCCGGGTAGCCGGTGCGCCTGGCTGCCATTGACGCGGAGACGATCGAGGCCGGCGATGAGTTTCGTCTGGAGGCGGTCGCGCAATGCGGCGAGACGGAGGGATTCTTCGGCCATGTCGGCGGCTGCGAGTTCGCAGGCCGCCCCGAGGCCGACAATGCCGGGGACGTTGAGGGTGCCGGAGCGCATGGCGCGCTCGTGTCCGCCGCCGTGCATCTGCTCGGCGATGCGCGAACCGCGCTTGCGAGCAAAGAGCGCGCCCACACCTTTGGGCCCGTAGAGCTTGTGGCCGGAGATAGAGAGCAGGTCGACGTGGCTGCGGCTCACGTCAATCGGGACTTTGCCCGCGGCCTGAGCTGCGTCGGTGTGGAAGAGGACGCCGCGGTCGTGGCAGAGCCGGCCGATCTCATCGACGGGCTGAATCGTGCCGATCTCGTTGTTGGCGAACATCAGGGCAACGAGCGTGGGCGCGGGTTCGGCTTCGAGCACGCGGCGCAGATCGTCGAAGCGGATGCGCCCAGCGTCAGGCTCGCCCACGGGCACCACCGGGAGCACGGTGACGCGGCAGTTCTGCTTCCCGAGCCAGCGGCAGGGATCGAGCACAGCATTGTGCTCAGTGGTCTGGGCGACGATGTGAGGTTCGCGGCCAGGATGGGCGGCGCGGGCGGATTCGACGGCGCCTTTGAGGGCGAGATTGTTGCTCTCGGTGGCGCCGGAGGTGAAGACGATCTCTTTGGGAGATGCACCGATGAGCTGCGCCACCTGACCGCGGGCCTTCTCCACGGCCTGCTCGGCGGCCCAGCCGAAGGAGTGGCTGTGGCTGGCGGCGTTGCCGTAGGCGCTGGTGAGGTACGGCATCATCGCTTCCAGCACGCGCGGATCGAGCTGGGTGGTCGCGTGGTTGTCGAGATAGATGGGCAAATTCATCGGCATTGATCTTATTTTCGCCCGGGTTGCGGAGGGAATGCCACTTCTCTGCCCTATCGGGGATTCGCGTGCTTTCGGATCAGACGCGGATGCTCACCAGTTCCTGAACGGACTTGGGGCGCGCAGCGTCGGCGGCCGGCTCGGCCAGATCGGCGATGCTGATGGAGCGCAGCAGGCCGGAGATGGAGTCGTTGACGCGGGCCAGCGGCTCCTTGATGGTGCAGGAATCGGTGAGGTCGCAGCCGCTGTGGCTGGGTCCGCAGGAGGTGATGAAGAGCGGCCCGTCGATGGCGTGGATGACCTCAAAGGCGGAGATTTCGCGCGGCTGCTTGAGGAGCGAGTAGCCGCCGCTCATGCCGGCGTGGGAGCGCAGGATGCCGACCTTCGCCAGCCGCTGCAGGATCTTGGCGAGCAGTTGCGGCGGGATGTGGTAGGCCTCGGCGATGTCACGGGCGCTGAGCGAAGCGTCGTTGGGATGCTCGGCCAGATACTTGAGGGCCATGAGGCCGTAGTCGGCTTTTTTGGTGAGCCGGAGCATAAAGGGTCCCTGCCTTATTTTACCGTGTTTGGCGCGGCGGACGGGGAAAATGGCGGGGCGAACCGCGAAGTATCGGAGGCGAGCGGCGGTGGCTGGGGATAATCTGGATCTGGGTACAATCCGGTCAGCCGCCGCGAGCCTTTGACGACGGTGAGCGGGGGTGACGCCATGATTTCTGCCCGAGGGGCGGTGCGGCCGGCGGTGGCGCTGGCGCTGTTCTGTGCGTGGATCGGTCCGGTGCGGAGCGACTCGGGGGCGCCGGCGGGCCGTCCCGTCCTCATCAACACCTGCCTGATCACCGCGCATGTCGATCGGCTAGTTGCGTTTTATGAGACGGTGCTTGGGACCAGGGCGGAGCGCACGGGTGCCGACTACGCCGAGTTTCACACGGGTGCGGGCGTGCTCGCGATCTTCTCAGGGAAGGCGCAGCAGAAATACATACCTGACTCCGCGACGACGGCGAGCAATCGGAGCCTGGTGCTGGAATTTCGCGTTAGCGATGTGGATGACGAATATGCGCGGTTGCAGAAGCTGGTGAAGGTTTGGGTAAAGCCGCCGACTACGCAGCCATGGGGCACGCGGTCGTTTTATTTCCGAGACCCCGACGGCAACCTGGTCGATTTTTACACGCGCGCGAAGGGCGGACAGGCGGTGGGCCGGACTCCACCCGGCTAGTGTGTAGCCGAGGCGTAGACCGCCTGGCCAATTTGGGCGATGACGTGCTCGCGGACAGCTTCCGGCGCGGCGGAGTCGGCGACGAAGACCGCGACGGCGAGGCGACGGCCATCCGGCAAGGTGACGAGACCGACGTCGTTGGTGGCGTTGGTGAATTTGCGGGCGGAGCCCGAGGTGCCGGTCTTGTCGGCGACGGTCGTACCGGGAGGAAGCAGCGCTTTCAGGCGGTGGTCGCCGGTGTGGGTTGAGGACATCCATCCGAGCATAAGCTGCGTGTGTTCCGGCGAGAGCGGCGAATGGTCCGCGAGAAGACGCAATAGCGCGACCATGGCGCGGGGCTCGGCGGTATTGCGATTCTCGAGCGCGACCTGACGGCCCAGCGTTTGCTCGGTGTCGCGAATCTCGATGCCCTGGATGCCGAGGCTGCGGACGTAGGCGTTCACGGCCGCGGGTCCGCCGAGCGAGCGCATGAGGATGTCGGAGGCGACACCATCGCTGTCGACGAGGGCGCCGTGGATGAGGTCCTGGACCGGGACGTCGACATTGGCGTGAGGGTGGGCGTCACGCAGGGGGCTGTACTGGTCGGCGGAGATGAGATCGGACGGCAGAAAGCGGATTGTCTGCGTAAGGGTGAAGCGGCCCTGCTCGATGGCGTGAAGCATAGCCATGGAGATGGGGAGCTTGTAGACGGACTGCATGGGGAACGGCTCGCCGGCGTGGAGATCGCAGATGAGAGCGGAGCCGGGGAGGGCACAGGCGACGCCGACGCGGCCGTGGGCCTGAGCGGCGATACGGGCGAGCTTTGCCTGCAGAGGAGACTGTGCCAGCGTGGCTGGCGCCACCGCAAGTGCAGCAATCAGGAAGGACACGGGAAGGCGTGCGGAGCGCATAGGCCGCGATTGTAGTCTGGTGAATCTGCGCAAAAGCTGTGGACGGATTGTGAAGGTACCCAGAGCGTTACATCCGGGCGCAGGCCATCCAGTAAATCTGCCCGGTGCGGGCGGGGGGCACGCAAAGCGGTCAGAAACCGACTATTCTGCCGGGGGCGGGAAAATCCATTTGTATGGAGCGCGCGGGTGAATCGGAGAAGCTTTTTGAAAGTGGCGGGAACGGCAACGACGGGATCTCTGATGGCGGGGCCGCTGCGGGGCATGGCGACGCCGAGCGGGCCAGGCACGATGCTCGTGCCGGAACAGGAAGAGCCGCAGAAGCCGGTGGCTGCGAACGACCACATCCAAATTGCGCTGATCGGCGCGGGCGGCCAGGGGCAGTACGACACCAGCGTGGCAGTGAAGGTGCCGGGCGTAAAGCTGGTGGCCGTCGCGGACTGCTACGACGGGCGGCTGACGCACGCGAAAGAAGTGTGGGGCGCGGAAATCCAGACCACGCGTGATTATGCGGAGATTCTGGCGCGCAAAGACATTGACGCGGTCATCATCGGCACGCCCGACCACTGGCACAAGCAGGCGGCGATCGACGCGATGCATGCGGGCAAGGATGTCTATTGCGAGAAGCCGATGATCCACCTGTACAGCGATGGGCCGGCCATGATCGAGGCGTCGCGCGCGACGGGCAAGATTCTGCAGATCGGCAGCCAGCGGGTGAGCAACATCATTTACATCAAGGCCAAAGAAATCCTGGCCTCGGGCGCCATCGGCGAGCTGAACATGGTGACCGCGCACTGGGATCGCAACTCGGCGATCGGCGCGTGGGACTACACCGTGCCGCCGGACGCGTCGACGGAGACATGCGACTGGCCGCGCTTTCTGGGCACGGCACCGAAGATCCCGTTCAACGGCGAGCAATTTTTCCAGTGGCGGAAGTGGAAGGCTTACGGCAGCGGCGTGGCCGGCGATTTGTTCGTCCACCTGTTCAGCGGAACGCACTTCATCACCGGCGCAAAGGGGCCGACGCGCGCCATGGCGACCGGCGGGCTGCGCTTCTGGAAGGATGGCCGCAATGTGCCGGATGTGATGCTGGGGCTGTTCGATTATCCCGAGGGATTCAATCTGAGCCTGGGCGTGAACTTCGTCGATGGCGGCGCGGAGAACGAGGGCTTCACGTTTATCGGATCGGAGGGCACGATCGAAATCGGCTGGAGCGGGCTGACGGTGAACCGCGTGCCGCGCGACAAGGAGCCGGGGCTGATGATCGGCACTTTTGCGAACGCGATGCAGGCCCAGATTCTCAAGGAGTATCGCGCGAAGTATCCGGTGACCGAAGCGACGGCGCCGACGCGCGTGGGCGAGGACCGCTACGTGGTGCCGGAGGGGTACAGCGACAGCTACGACCACTTCAAAAACTTCTTCCACGCGGTGCGCACCAGGGAGCCGGTGGTGGAGGATGCGGTGTTCGGGTATCGGGCGGCCGGCGCGGCGCTGCTCAGCAATTTGAGCTACGAGCAGGGCAAGGTGGTGGCTTGGGATCCGGTGGGGATGCGGTTGAAGAACGAGGGATGAGGGACGAGGGATCATGAATCGGGCTAGGTGGGGCTTAATTTCTCCCCCGAAGGTTGGCCAGGAGCCCAGTAACCGAGCGCCTGGCACAACTCATCCTGATTGCACCTGTGCTCGAGGATCATTCCGTCCGAGCCGATCGGAGAGGTGTTGAATCCTTCTTCGACGTCTTCCCAATACATGGCTTCATTATCTTTTCGTGCGACGACGATTACGGTTTCTCGCTGACCGTAGCGAACAATGGGGGCAGCATAGGGCGGGACGGAGTATTTGCGGAACGCAACGCGCTGTTCTGAGTTGCATTTCGCCAAATCCTGCTGAACATGTTGCACCACTTCTTCAATGGTGGCAGGTCTCCATTTCATCGACGAAGAGTTCTCCACCGCTATCGCTCCCCTAGTCCAGCGGCCTCACCCAGATATTCCTGAAGCTGATCGGTTCGCTGGCGTCGCCGTGAGCTTGCAGCTTGATGGGCGCGCGGTCGTAGGCCTTGTAGAACGGCTTGCCGATGTAGAGCGTCTGGCCGGTGAGCTGGAAGTGGTTCTGCACCAGCACGCCGTTGAAGAAAGCCGTCACGTACGCGGGCGACTGGAGCGAACCGTCGGCATTGAAGCGCGGCGCCGTCCACACCACGTCGTAGGTCTGCCACTCGCCCGGCTTGCGCGCGGGGTTCACCAGCGGCGGCGACTGCTTGTAGATGCTGGCGGCCTGGCCGTTGACGTAGGTCGTATTCTTGTAAGAGTCGAGAATCTGGAGCTCGTAACCATCGTCGCCGGGTCCGGTGGAAGCGAGGAAAAGGCCGCTGTTGCCGCGCGCCTGGCCGCTGCCGGTGATGTCGGACGGGATGCGAAATTCGAGGTGGAGCTGGTAGTCCTCGAAGCGCTGCCTGGTTTCGATGTTGCCGCCCTTCTTGTTGACCGTGAAGATGCCGTCGTGGACGTTCCACTGCGCGGGCGTGTGATCCTCGGCGGAGACCCACGCGTCCTCATTGCTGCCGTCGAACAATACGACGGCGTCGGAGGGCGGCGCGGAATCCGTCGCTCCCGGCGTGACGATCTTCGGCACCGGTTTCCAAACTTCGGTGTCCTCCGGCTTCATGCCGCTGGATTGTTGCGCGCAGGCGGGAAGAGCTGTCGCGGCGACGAGCGCGGCAGCGAAGACGGCCGAGGAGAACGAGAGAATGTGTAAGCGCATACGGCAAGGAGGATACCGCAAACGTCTTTGTGGTGCGCGTCCGTCAGCCGTGCGGACCACAATTTGTTGCTGCGCCGGGGCGGCCGTTCCGCGATGCACGGAAAACTTTTCTACAATGACAGCGGCGCATGAAAAAGACTCGTGTCGGCATTCTCTTTGGCGGGCGCAGCGGCGAGCATGAAGTGTCGCTGCTCTCGGCCGCGTCGGTTCTGCAAGCGATCGATCGCAGCAAGTACGACGTGATTCCGATCGGCATCTCGAAGCAGGGGCAGTGGGTGACGGCAGCGCACGCCGAGCGGCTGCTGGCGGGCGAGAAGGCCGGCCCGGAAAAGCAGCTGCGCGCAGGCGATCCGGAAGCGACGCAACCGGCGGCGGTTTTGCGCAAAGGGGAGTCGGTGCTCGTCCCGCCCGTGCCGAGCGAGGCTCTGGTGCCGTTTGAGCGGCCCGCTGCGGCGCTGGCCGGGTCGGCTCCCGAGCATGTGCTTGCGGTCGATGTGATTTTCCCTGTCCTGCATGGCACGTTTGGCGAGGATGGAACGATCCAGGGGCTGTTCGAGCTGGCCGGGATCGCCTACGTCGGCTCCGGCGTGCTGGGCTCGGCGACGGGCATGGACAAGGACGCGATGAAGCGGCTCTTTGCATCGGCGAAGCTGCCCATCGTGAAGTGGGTGACGTTTCTGCGCGGCGAGTGGGAGAAGAGCCCGAGGAAGGTTCGCGCGCGGATTGAGGCCGAGCTCAGGTATCCCGTATTTGTGAAGCCGGCGAATCTCGGCTCTTCGGTGGGCATCAGCAAGGCGCACGACCGCAAGGAGCTGGGGCCGGCGATCGATCTCGCTGCGCAATTCGACCGGAAAATCGTCGTCGAGCAGGGCGTGGGCGGCAAGAGCAAGGCCCGCGAGCTGGAAGTGGCCGTGCTCGGCAACGACGAGCCGGAAGCGTCCGTGGTGGGCGAGGTGGTCCCGATCAAGGAGTTTTACGACTACGAGGCGAAGTACCTGAGCGAAGGCTCGGACCTGATCGTTCCGGCGAAGCTGACCCGGCAGCAGACGAAAGAGGTGCGCGCGATGGCGATGCGCGCCTTCCAGGCCTGCGACTGCGCGGGGCTGGCCCGGGTGGACTTCCTGATGGAGCCAGGGGCTCGACCTGGGAAGGCCGGCCGGATCTGGGTGAACGAGATCAACACGCTGCCGGGATTCACCTCGATCAGCATGTATCCGCGGCTGTGGGAGGCTTCGGGCGTTGGGTATCCGCAACTGATCGACCGGCTCATTCAGCTGGCGATTGAGCGCCGCGCGGACAAGGACCGGAATCGCTACTCGCTCTGAGGGGCTTGGCCGCCCGCAGGGCGAACCGTCTTGAAGCCCAGCGTGATGCGCGAGACCACCTGCACCGGCTCGCCATTCAGCAGGAACGGCTTAAAGCGCATGCTCTCGATGTATTGGCGAGCCACGTCGCCCAGCGCATTGTTCTGCGTAACGATCGAGGTGACATCGCGCACTTTTCCTTCGCGATCGATGACCACCTCAGTGGTTGCGGAGCCTTCCAGCGGACCGTCTTTCACAGCCGGCCACTGCACAGGCGCCATCGGCTCCAGGTTCCTGCGCGCGGTCAGCTCATCCAGCAATACGGTGCGGATGGGATGCGGGTCGCCGCCGCTTGCTGACGCGTCGAACATACCCGGCGATTCCTGCAGGTCCTCGAGCGTTGTCACCTTCGCCGTTACTTCAGGAGTGCCGACGCCAACGGTCGTTGCTACCATGCGACCATTGAACTTCTTGTAGTCGTGGAAGATTGCGCCCCAGCCGAATCCGCCACCGTAAAACAGCAGGCCGGTGCTGTCGGTCAGAGCCACGGTGGCGCCCATCCACGATTTTGTTTGCCCATCGGTGCTGGGAATCATCCACTGGATGTAAGTCGAGCCGAACATGTCCTTCACTTCCCCACTGTCCATTTGCACCAGCACATCGGCGAGGTTGGGGACGGGGTCGATGAGCTCGGTCGCCGTTTGCCGCAGCCAGTCAGGAAAATAGTCTCCGTCGTTCTTCTGCCAGATTTGGTCTCCATTCACCACCTGGATTTGGTGAAAGACCGGGCAGGTGACTTCGCGACGCCATTCCGTTGGTGACTTCCACCAGATCTCGATGCTGCCTGTCCGCCCTGACATGCTGTCGCGGTCGCGGCTGGGGGCCAGCGCGGCCTTCAGGTGGAAGGGTCTAGTGCCGGCCTGGTTGAGCGAACTCTTCGCGACGGCTTTCTTCACGCGGCCGGCGACGTTTTCCGCGTGCAATGAGGGAGCGGCGCAGGCGGCGACGCAGAAAACCGCAGTTCCCCAGCGTGCGATTTTGTTCATCGTTCTCCCGAGGCCCTTCACAACGTGGCCGTTCCAATTCCTGTTCGGCCAAATTGTCCCATAAAGCCCTGATTATCGCGCGAGGAAACCGCAGGGCCCTCGCCGGTGTCAGAATAGAAGGGGACGGATTCTTTTGCTTTTTCGGGTCTGCCAGGACGAAAGGAGTCACGCGGAATGACCCTGCTGGATGCTCCTTCTTTTAACGAGCGCAAAGCGCGCCGCAATCACGCCATCGCCGTGACCAGCGGCATAGTGATTGTGGTGGCGGCCATCGCCGTCTATTTGTGGTTCCTGCAAACCCCGTGGCAGTTGTGGCATTACTTCGCCGATCGCCGGGTCGACCACTTCATGACGTCGGTGGAGAGCGGCGATCTGCAAAAGGCATTTGGCCAGTGGAACAACGACCCTAACTGGCAGCAGCACGCGCAGCAGTACCAGCCGTACAACTTCGACGAATTCCAGAAAGACTGGGGACCGAACAACCAGGACTACGGTCCGATCAAATCGCACAAGATCGTCATTGCGCATCACGTGGGGAACGGGGTGATTGTGGGCGTGCTGATCAACAGCGTGAGCAAGCCGCTGTTCCTGCGCGTGGACGACAAGACGAAGACGATCGGATTCTCGCCCAGCGAGCTGTACTACGGCCCGTCGTAGGCGGTTACCGGTTGTCGGTCATCAGGGTTGAGCCGTTCGCACCAGGCCGGTGCCGCGCCAGCTGTTGGCGTTGTGCCGCTCAATCCTCGCCTCGAGAATTCCGGCGGTGCGATACCAGTCCACAATCTCGTCCTCAGAGTGGTAGAAGGCCGTCGGGGCGACCAACTGATCGAAGACGTTCCAGAAATTCTCCGCGAACGTGTATCCGGAAATCGAGCACAGGTACTCGGAGTACGGCAACCGCCGCTTGAGCCCGGGCCGCCGCGTTGCTGGACGGTACACAGTGCGCAGCGCCGCATACAAGACCACCGCCGGTGGGAAGCTCAGGCCCCTCGTCGCCCAGCGAGGAATCCGGGAGGTGAAGTTCTTGCGGATGGGATCCACGAGCTTCTCGATCCACTGGTTGCCCTCTTTGCCGTAAACCCAGGTCACGATCCGTCCCCCTGGCGCGAGGTGCTTCGTCAGCGCGAGAAATCCCTCCTTCGGCACCGGCAGGTGGTGCAGCACGCCGATGCTGTAGGCCAACGTGAACGGATTCTGGAAAGGCAGCTGCAGCAAATCCGCCTGGACCACGTGCACGTTGGGCAGGTGCCGCGTATTGCGGAAGGCGGCTTCCACGGCATCCGACAGGTCGACGCCCACGACGGTGCGCGCGCCGAACTCCGCGGCCAAAGCGATGTGGCGTCCTTTGCCGCAACCGCCGTCGAGCACAGTCTGCCCGTCGAAGTCGCATTCGTTGAGCGGGCGGATCCACGCCAGGAATTCCTGCCGGTCCGCTTCGGTCAGCTGCGAGTAGTGGGTCCATTCGTAGCCGAAGGCGGATGCGGTGGCTTGCTTATCGGCGGCGAGCGTAGCCGGGAGAAACCGGGGAATGCCACGGACCACCCGAAACGAAGCGGCGCAGCCCGAGCAGGTCAGCGCGCCCTCCATGACCTCATCCTGATCGGCGGCGGTTGTTGCCAGGGCGAACTTGTGGCCGCACCCTCGGCAGGCGAGCAAATCGAGCAGAGCCGGTTTCATTGACCTGATTTGACCTTATTTCTCCACGAATGTTACCGCATCAGGAATTCCGGCGGTGGTTGCGACAAGAGGATAAGCTGGATCGCCGGTTAAAGGATGCCGTACTTGTAACATCCGCAGAATCCATACGCAGGCCACCGCAGCAGTGACGTGCTTGAGGGAGTGGCCGCCGATCCAATGAGTGCGGCGGTAGATGCTGAAATCATAAGTCTCAAATAGTTTCGCCGCCACAAAACACGCAAACGCCGCCATCAGATAGCGCATGCCGGAGTAACGCGGAGGGAAGAGCGCCACGAGGCACGCGAGAACCACGGGAGTGAAGAACTCCACCATCAGATAGAACTTGTAGTCGCCCTGACCGTGCGCCGCGGTGACTGCCCAGTAAACGACGGTGGCCATGCCCATCAGCAGCAGCGGCCCGAGGGCGGCGTAACCGGCGCGGAGACTGACGCGCTCCATATAGGTCACCGCAATGAGCGACAGAAACGAGCAGGTCATCGGCAGCAGATCCCAGGGCAGGCGGGCGTTCGAGGGCGCCAAGTGGTACCAGAGGGACCCCAATCCGGTGAGCGTGACCCCGGCGAAGAATATGCTCCAGGGAATCCGCTCGCGGACGTCGGTGAAGATGCAGGGGCTGTCGCGCCGCAGCAGCGAAATGAGCGCCCAGATCCCCACGATGCAGAAAGGCAGGTTCGACAGCACATCGAAGGCGTTGGGAATGCCCCAAAGCATCCGCTTGTCCGCGAAGTCGTGATAGTGCGGCCCGA
>Ga0335072_10010068_pt1 | contig 13614 bp, 16 predicted proteins | sample Lox_Sample_21_FD_206725 | JGI IMG/M metagenome (GOLD analysis project Ga0335072, IMG submission 206725) | Soil microbial communities from Loxahatchee National Wildlife Refuge, Florida, United States - Lox_Sample_2.1 | ecosystem: Environmental > Terrestrial > Soil > Wetlands | place: USA...
CCACCTGGAAAGTGCCGAGCACGCCAACCAACCAGTCCGGGCAAACGGATTACTTCTTCCCTGGGCTTGAGCAACTGCCCAACGTGGAAAGCATTCTGCAGCCAGTGCTCGGCTATGACGCATTCAGCGGCACGGTGTGGACGCTGTCGAGCTGGAATTGCTGCGTCAGCGGTACGACCTATTACAGCGGCCCGATCAACGTGAACGTGGGCGACACCATCCTGGGCACCACCCAGTGCAAGGCCGCCAACAGCTGCAGCACGTGGACGATCACGTCCAAAGACGTGACCACTGGCAAGAGCACCACGCTCAGCACCGATCCCTATGGCAACTTGCTGTGGGTATTCGGCGGCGTGATGGAAGTGTATGGCGTCGGCAGCTGCAACGAGTTGCCGGCCAGCTCACCGCTCACGTACACGAGCATCGCGGTCTACAACACCGCATTCAGCAAGATTTCCAACACGCCTTGGGGGGCGGATTATCCGGTCGGCTCCACCTCGCCGCAGTGCAGCTACAACGTCTCCACCACCGCCAGCAGCGTCACTCTTCGATACTGAGTGGCGCGCAGCGGCTCCCCCGTCCCGGCGGGGGAGCTTTTTTGCCCAAAAAAAAGCCCCGCGGGGGTGCGGGGCTGCAGGATTAACGGATATCGGGGAGGCGATATCCGTGGCAGTCATCTTCCGGATAAGTAGCTTGGTGAACCGTGGAGTCCGCGTGACGATCGTCTTCACACATGCCGGGATGTGTGCTGCTACGCATTTTGTCCGGGGGCGTTTGCTCAAGGCGCGCGTCGCCCGTTCGCCAGCATGCGTCCCCTCCCCTGCGAAGTAGGGGAGGGCTAGGGTGGGGTGCGAGCGCAGCGAGCGGCGGAAGTCGATGTCGCTGCAATGTGCTTCTTCCGATCAAAAGCCATGGCGACATTCGGCCGCATGCTAAAGCTCAGGCAACCCCACCCCGGCCCTCCCCTACTTCGCAGGGGAGGGGGTTGGTCATGATCCCTACTTCTTCTGCTTCTGTGCAGGAATGAACTGCGTCTGCACCGCCTCGGCCAGCTGATCCGGCGGCAACAGGCCCTGGCCGATGATGAAGTCGTTGAAGGCCTGGCGGTTGAACTGCTTGCCCAGCGCCAGCTCGGTCTGCAGGCGCAACTGCTGCAGGCGCATGTAGCCGTAGAAATAGGCGGTCGCCTGGCCCGGCGAGTTGAAGGTGTAGCGGTCCAGTTCCTCGCGTGTCATCGCTTCGGACAGGCCCACGTCGTTACGCAGCACGTCGTGGGCGCGTTCCTTGCTGATCAGCCCAAGGTTCAACATGGGGTCGAGGAAGGCGCGCGCCGCACGTGCCAGGCGCAACTGCAAGGTGACGAACTGGCCGGACGGCGGTTCGTACGGCAGCATTTCCGCTTCCGAATACAGCGCCCAGCCTTCCACGTTCACGCTGTTGAACGCGAACAGGCTGCGCGCCAGCGATACGCCGTGCTCCACCATGGCCGCGAATTGCAGCTCATGCCCTGGCCTTCCTTCGTGCGCAGTGAGCGTCCACGCGGCAGCTTTGTAGGTGAAGTCGTCGTAGGCTTCGGCGCCGCCGGCGTGACCCGAAGGATTGCCCATGGTCAACACGAAGGTGCCGCGCTGGCCGTGATTGTTGATGAGTGGCGGCGGGTCCATATGCGGTGCCGGCTGGTTGGCGGTTTCCGCATCGGACGCCACGCGCATCTGCATCTCGCGTTGCGGCAGCGTGACGATGTGTTCGCGGCGGATGATGTCTTCGATCTTGCCGATGATCTGGTGATACCAGGGCTCCACGTCGTTCCTGCCGAGCTGCTGTTTCTTCAGCGCCTTCAGCACGTCGCGATAGCCGGAAGCCTGGATGCCTTCGTCCTTGGCCACCACCGGCGCCATCATCTCCATTGCTTGCTGCACTTCCATGAATTCGAGCTGCGCCTGCTTGATCAGTTGTTCCGGCGGAATATCGATGCCGGTGGCTTTGAGGTTGTAGGCGTACAGCGGCTCCGGCACGCGGAAGTCGGTGCGTTCGTGCGGCACGATGGTCTTGCGCACCCAGGCGTCGTAATCCTTCAGTTGCGCATCCATGGCATCGAGTGCGGCCTTGCCTTCGGCGTTGTCGAGCTTGTACTTCGCGAACAATTGGCGAATGCCCTGCACATAGCGCTGCGTGTTGGCCAGCTGCTGGTCCACGTTGCCTTTGTAGGGGCCAAGCAAATGCGTATCGGTGAGGTGGCGGGTGGTTCTTGCTTCGGCCAGTTGCGTCATGGGCGTGCAGCCCGGTGCCGTGCCTACATAGCATTCCAGGCGCTTTACGGCATACGCCCTGCGCTTGGGGTCGATGTCGTCATTGAGCAGGTAGAACTCGCCGTTGAAGAACAATTGGCCTACGTCCACGTAAGGCAGCAGGTATTTGTCGTTCAGTTCGATGCCTTCGACGTTCAAGTCGGCGGCCTTGATCATGATTTGTAGGTCCTGGCGCACATTCGGATCGTGTTCGGCGGCGAGCAAGGTTTCGAGCTTGCTCTTGGCGGCGTTCATGGCGGCGATCTGGCGCTGGTCGGTACCCGGCTTCAGGTCAGCGACTTTGTCGTCATAGCCGGTCAGGCCGATTTGCGTGGCGCTCTCGGGGTTGAACTGTGCCTGGACCTCGAGCAAGGTCTTGGCGTCCTGATTGCTGCGCTCGACCCAGGGTGATGCGGGGGTGCCTTGTGCACAAGCCGTTCCTGCGGTGGCCACGGCGATCGCCGCGGCCAGGACGAGACGTTTCATCATGACGAATATCCCTGTGAATTCGGAACGGCGAGCTTATTCGCAATCGCCCGCGCCATACCATGGCCCAGAAGCTGGGCTGGGAGCGCCGCGCAGGGATATCGAGCAGACTCTCACAGGTTCAGCAGCCACACTCCTGCCGCCAGCGCCACCATCACCACCGACAGCACCAGTTTCACCAGCGTACCGAACAGCAACCCGAGCCACGTGCCGATGCTGACGTGGGCCGAACGCAGCACGCTCTTGCTGGAAACAAGCTCTCCGATCAGGGCGCCGACGAAGGGGCCTAGGATCAGCCCCGGGATGCCAAGGAACATGCCGACGAAGGTGCCGACCGATGCGCCCCAGATGGCCAGCGAGCTGGCGCCGACGCGTCGGGCGCCGAGCGTCGCGGCAACGAAATCCACCGCCACTCCGATGGCGGCCAGCACGCCCAGGACAATCACCCAGGTGACACCGAGGTGTTGATAGCTATCCAGCGCCGCGGCTAGCCAGATGCCGCCGAAGATCATCGGGATGCCCGGCAGCGTGGGCAGCACGGTGCCGATCAGGCCGCCAATGATCAGGGCGAAGGCGAGTACATAGAGGGCGATGTCCATGAAAAACATGCGAAGGTCCTCGGGCGAATCATCCAGTCTAGAATGGCGTGCGCGACGCGCGCCATCTAAGAGCCTGTTCAATGCCGCGTGGCGGCCTCTCAGGCGCTATGCGCGCTGCGGGGAGATATTGAACAGGCTCTAAGGGTTTGGCCGGCAACAAGGAGCCTGCACCGGAATGACGGGCGCGTGGGCATTTGCAAGATTTCCAGATTGGTAAGCGCGTGACAGAACAACCCATCCTGCTGAAAGCCGACGAATTGGGGCGCATCGAGATCGTGCGGCGCGATGGCGTGCCGTGCGTTCGTCGTGACATTCGCGCCGCTCGTTGGTGGGCACGTGCGTTCGCCCACCGTGCTGCCGCACGCGAAGCGCGTGCATTGGCGAAGCTGGACGATGTCGATGGTGTGCCGGCGCTGTTGGGATGGAACGGCCGCGAATTGCTGCGCGGCTATATCGCCGGCCGGCCCATGCAACAAGCGCAGCCGCGCGATCGGGCCTATTACCGCGATGCCTTGCGCCTGCTGGCACAGCTGCATCGGCGCGGCATCGTGCACAACGACCTGGCGAAGGAGCCGAACTGGCTGGTGCGTGCAGACGGACGCCCGGCACTGGTGGATTTCCAGCTTGCCTGGACGCGCGGCAAGCGCGGCTGCTTGTTTCGCTTGTTGGCGCGCGAAGACCTGCGTCATCTGCTCAAGCACAAGCGCACCTATTGCGCGCATGCTCTCACGACGCGCCAGTGGACGATATTGAATACGCCGGCGCCGCATTCGCGGCTATGGCGCGCGACGGGAAAGCGGCTCTACAAGCTGATTGCGCGCAGGGTATTCGGCTATTGGGATAACGAAGGCAAGGGCCGCGTGCGCGACTAGGCTGGGATGAAATCCCCGCATCGCCATCCGAATGCAAGCTGGGATTTCATCCCAGCCTACTTTTCGACGAAGGCCCGCTCGATCACGTAATCGCCCGGCTCGCGCGTGCGCGGCGACGCATGGAATCCACGCGCATCCAGCAGCGCGCATAGATCATCGAGCATCGCCGGACTGCCACAGAGCATCACGCGGTCCGTCTCCGGGTTCAGCGTTGGCAAACCGATGCTGGCGGCCATCGCGCCATCCACGATGTTGTCGGTGATGCGGCCGCGGTTGCGGAACGATTCGCGCGTGACGGTGGGGTAGTAGATCAGTTTTTCGCGCACCAGCTCGCCCAGGTATTCGTGCTGCGGCAGTTCGTTCTGCAGGTAGTCCGAATAGGCCAGGTCGCTGATGTTGCGCACGCCATGGGCCAGCACGATCTTGTCGAAGCGCTCGTAGCTTTCCGGGTCGCGGATGATGCTCATGAACGGCGCCAGGCCGGTACCGGTGCCGAGCAGGTACAGGTGCTTGCCGGGCTTGAGATCGGTCAGCACCAGCGTGCCGGTGGGCTTGCGGCTGACCGTGAGGCGGTCGCCCGGCTTGAGGTGCTGCAGGCGCGAGGTGAGCGGGCCGTTCTCCACCTTGATCGAGAAGAACTCCAGGTGTTCTTCCCAACTGGCGCTGGCGATCGAATACGCGCGCATCAGCGGGCGGCCGTCCACGTCCAGGCCGATCATCACGAACTGCCCGCTGTCGAAGCGGAAGCCCGGATCGCGCGTGGTGCGGAAGCTGAAAAGGCTGTCGTTCCAGTGATGAACGTCGATTACTTGCTCGGTCGCCAAAGCCACCATGGTTGTCGTCTTCTCGGGTTGTGGAGCGGGGTGCTCGCTGTGCGGAACAGCGCAGAACTCGCGGGGAGAGGCAGGGCCGTTGCCGTGCGAGCGCCGTGTTTGTCACGGGACAAGTAGAATAAATTACGCCATTTGCCCTCGTCCCGCATTAATGGCTTTCGCATATGGGGATAGGGGCCGGGCACACAAGGGCTACGGACAGCCCAGCTCCGTATAGGCCTGATCCATTTGCCGTCGGGTCAAGCCGCGCTTGAGCAGTTCTTCATCCGTCATATCGCGCTTGAACACCGCATTTTTGCAGTTGAGCCACTTGCCCAATGCATGCAGGCGGTTTCGGAGACTGGCCGGCGGCATCACGTGAATGCCCGGCACTTTGGTCACCAGGTTTACGCCTGGCAGAGGTGGCAGCCCGGAGGATTGGGCATCATCGAGGGCGTGGTTAAAGCGGTTATTTCCGTATGCGGTGGTAGCGGGTGGGGGCAGAGCGAGGTTGGGTGTGACAGTAACGGCTGCGGGTGGAGCGATGGGGGCGTGAGGCGCCTTGGCCGGCATTGCTGCATGCCTGTGGGACGTATGAGCGGTTGGAGGCGTCGGTGCAGGTGTGGCGAGTTGCTTGGCGCGAGGCAGCAGTTCTATCCGCAGCATGCGTTCCTTGGCCAGGCATGGAGGCCGGCGCCAAAGCCAAGGTAAAGGAGGACGCAGCAACACCAGCAAAAGCATCAGATGCCAAGGCAACACAAAGGCCATGACGCCGCTGCGTGTCACGAACTTGCGCCATGCATCGGCGTGCGGTGATGAAATCATGTTTGCAAGTGGCAAGTCCTGCATCCCCTTCGATCCGTCCGGGATGGGACTGTTGCCGGCGTGCAAGGTTCCTTGAGTGCCAATGGCAAGGAATCGATTATCGATTTACTGGTAGTGTTTGCTCATTTGCAGGGGAGAGCAGGGATGTTTTTTGGGAAGAAAGCATGGGTCATCGGTGTGGCCCTGCTGCTGGTGGTTTCGGGTATCGCGATCTATACGATGTCGATTTCCTTCGACCATTCCTCGAGGGCGACGCATGGCATCGTCCATCCGCAAAAGGCATTGCGCGCAGGTGTGCCGTCGCCAGTAACAGAGGTCAACGGCTCGACGCGGGCGGTTCCCTCATCGAGCAGTACGGCGACGTATCACAACGTCCGTTTCGACTTCGCCGTTGATTATCCGGACAAGTTATTGCTTCCGGGACAGGAGGCAGACGACGGGGATGGTTTGCGGTTTGCATCCAACGTGGACGATGCGGATATCCGCGCGTATGGCAGCTACAACGCCTTGGAGCAGTCGCCGGCGGAAATGCTGCAATGGAATCTGAAAGAGGATTGTGCGAAGGGAAAAGTCACTTACAAGGTCAGCAAGCCCGACCTGGTGGCGTATTCCTGCCTGAGCCCGGAGGGCCGTATCGTGTACGAGAAAATCATCATCCACGCTGACACTTTGGCAACCGTGCGCTTCGACTACGCTGCCCACGAACAGGCCCGATGGTCGTCGGTGATCAAGCAGATGGCCGATTCGCTGCGCCTCGGACCAGGCCCGACAGCTAGTGATGCGCAGTGACGTCACGGTTGGTTGAGGCGAGCAAGGACGGGCAAGGATGCGATCCAAATGAATGGTCATCTGTGCAATGCAAGCGGCGCTCCTTGTCGTCTCGAGCGTGGCCGCCAGCGCCACCGCCGCTACGGAACAAGCCGATGTATGGGAGATCGTCAGCTAGTGGTTGACCGATGAGAGATTGCAACTGCAGCCAGGCTTCAGCCAGATGCAACAGGGTTGCGAGGATGTCGATTGGGCGGTGATTCCGTACAACGTGCTGAAGAAGGCAAATCCGGCGGTGTTCGTAGGCGCGCCTTGATGCTTTCACAAAAGATGCTGTTATCGCCGTACAGGTAAACTACGCACCATGCACAGCCTCAACCCGAACGACTGGCACCTGTCCGTAGCGCCCATGATGGACTGGACGGACAGGCACTGCCGCTATTTCCACCGACTGCTTTCGCCGCACGCCCGCCTGTACACCGAGATGGTCACCAGCGCGGCGCTGGTGCGTGGCAAGCAGTTGCGCTTGCTGGAGCATAGCCAGCAGGAGCATCCGGTAGCCTTGCAGCTCGGCGGCAGCGATCCGCAGGAGCTGGCGGAAGCGGCGCGTCACGGTGCGGAGGCCGGTTATGACGAGATCAATCTCAACGTGGGCTGTCCTTCCGATCGGGTGCAGTCCGGGCGCTTCGGTGCATGCCTGATGCGCGAACCGGTGTTGGTGAGCGATTGCGTGAAGGCGATGCGCGATGCGGTATCCGTGCCGGTGACCGTGAAATGCCGTATCGGCGTGGACGACCAGGACGAATACGCCGATTTGCAGCACTTCACCGAGACCATGCTGGAGGCCGGCGTGGAAGTGCTGGTGGTGCATGCACGCAAGGCCTGGTTGAAGGGCTTGTCGCCAAAGGAGAACCGCGAAATCCCGCCGCTGGACTACCAGCGCGTGTATCGCCTGAAGCGCGAATTCCCGCAGCTGGTGGTGGTGATCAATGGCGGTATTACCACCGTGGATGCGGTGCGCGAGCATCTGCTGCATGTGGATGGCGTGATGCTGGGGCGGGCGGCCTATCACGATCCCTATGTGCTCGCCCGGGTCGAGCAGGCGTTGCATGGCGTGCCGCTGCCCTCGCGTGAAAGCGTGTTGCAGCACATGCGGCCCTACGTGGAAGCGGAGCTGGCCAGGGGCACGGCGCTCAAGCACATCGGACGCCACTTGCTGGGCTTGTACCAGGGCGAGCCGGGGGCGCGTGGTTTCCGGCGCATCCTGAGCGAGGGCGCGCATCGGGACGGGGCGGGATGGGCGCTGATCGAACAGGCGATGACGCCGGTACTGGCCGCGGCGTGAAGGCCCGTTCAGCCGTCCGGTCATTATTCAGCCCGGGTTGAGCAGTATGTCCCGTCGGCCGGAATGCTCCGGCGTGCAACCCAAGGGAATATGGCTTTGAAGCAACTCGCATGGATGGCCGCAGCCGGGCTGTTGGTGGCCGGTGCGGCCGCCGCCCAGTCATCGCCTCCGCCAGGTGGCATGAGCCTGGACCAGGCCGTTACGCAAGTACAGCAACGGGTCGGCGGCAAGGTGCTGTCGGCCGAACCACGTCATATCGGGCGCAGGGTGGAGTATCGCATCAAGGTGCTCACGCCCGAAGGGCATGTGCGCGTCATCGCGGTGCCGGCTGATGCCACCCATGTGCCGCCTGCGGCACAATCCACCAAGAAGTCTCCCAACGGCGGGAGCAAAAAGGAGAAACACTGATGCGCATCCTCCTGGTCGAAGACGAAGCGCCGCTGCGCGAGACGCTGGCGGCTCGACTCAAACGCGACGGGTTTGCCGTAGATACCGCCCAGGACGGCGAAGAAGGCATGTATCTCGGCCGCGAAGTGCCGTTCGACCTGGCCATCATCGACCTTGGCCTGCCCAAGATGTCGGGCATGGACCTGGTCAAGTCGCTGCGCGAAGCCGGCCAGCGTTATCCCATCCTGATCCTCACCGCGCGCGGCAGCTGGCAGGACAAGGTGGAAGGCTTGAAGCACGGCGCCGATGATTACCTGGTCAAGCCGTTCCATGTCGAAGAGTTGCTGGCGCGCATCAATGCGCTGGTGCGCCGCGCGAGCGGCTGGTCCAAGCCGGTGCTGGCCTGCGGGCCGATCAAGCTCGATACCACCGCGCAAACCGTGGGGGTGGAAGGCAAGCCGGTGGATCTCACCAGCTATGAGTACAAGGTGTTGGAATACCTGATGCTCCACGCGGGCGAGCTGGTGTCCAAAGCCGACCTCACCGAGCACATCTATCAACAGGATTTCGATCGCGATTCGAATGTGCTCGAGGTCTTCATCGGCCGCCTGCGCCGGAAACTGGATCCGGAAGGTACGCTGAAACCGATCGAGACGGTGCGTGGACGCGGGTACCGCTTTGCCATCCCTCGCAGCGAAGACGAATGATGCAGCCGCGCGCCGCCCGTTCTCGCTGGCGGCGCGTGCAGCGCTTACTACCGGCCTGGTGCTGGCCGCCTTCCTGGGCGCCATCGGCTGGACCTTGTCGCGCACCTACAACGCCAGCGAACTCAACAAACTGCAGGGCCGCCTGCACGATTACGTAATCACCTATATCGCCGGGACCGATGCGCGGCGCGACGGCACGCCGTTGATGCCGGATACACCGCCCGATCCGATGTTCTCGCGCCCTGGTTCCGGCTTGTATGCCGTGGTGCTGGGTGACGGCTTCCATTGGGAATCATCCTCTGCGCTAGGCCGGGATTTCAGTTTCCTGCACCCACTGCAGCCGGGGCAGTCGCAGTTCATCGGCCCGGTGGACACGGAACTCGGGCGGCTTTATTACTACAGCTTCGGCGTGGCACTGGATGTGCCGGACCGTCCGTCGGTGCACCTCACCTTTACGGTGGCGCAGACCGAAGACGAACTGGAAAGCAACACCACCGTTTATCGGCGCAGCCTGGTCGGCTGGCTTGCCACGCTGGGCGTGATGCTGATCGTGCTGCAACTGTTGCTGCTGCGCTGGAGCCTTACGCCCTTGCGCAAGGTCGCCAGCGACATGAGCCGCGTCGAACGCGGCCAGAGCGATCACCTGGACAGCCAGTACCCGATCGAACTCACCGGCCTGACCGGGCGTATCAATGCATTCATCGATAGCGAGCGCGAACAGCGCACGCGTTATCGCAATACGCTCGCCGATTTGGCGCACAGCTTGAAGACGCCGCTGGCGGTGATTCGCTCACAGGTGGAGGCCAGCGAGCTGCCGTCCCCCGTACGCGCACCGGTGCTGGATCAGGTGCGCCGCATGGATGAACTGGTCGCCTACCAGCTCGCGCGCGCGGCGACCACCGGACGCCAGACGTTTGCCGCCGCCGCCGTACCGATCGCCGGCCATGCGGAGGATCTGGTGCAAAGCCTGGAGAAGGTTTACGCGGCGAAGAACGTGCTGTGTGAGTTCGATATCGAGGACGGCGCGGCGTTCTATGGCGAGCAGGGCGATCTGTTGGAACTGATGGGCAACCTGCTGGAGAACGCCTTCAAGTGGGCCGGCCACCATGTGCTGCTGGTGGTGAAGGTGCAGCGTCAACCGGGCCGTCCGCGGGCAGGCTTGCTGTTCAGCGTGGAAGACGACGGCCCCGGTATTGAAGAAGACAAAGTCGAGAAGGTCCTGCAACGCGGTGTGCGCGGTGACGAGCGCGTGAAAGGCCATGGCATCGGCCTGTCGATCGTGCAAGACATCGTGCGCGCCTATAACGGCGAGTTGACCGTGGATCGCTCGCCGGAATTCGGCGGGGCGCGGTTCAGCGTGGCGCTGCCGCCGACCTGAGATGTCGAAACCATGAAGTGGTTACTGGATCGAGCCGGGCAGGAGCGATTGCCAGCTGAGCCCGGACGAACCGTGGGAAGAGCCATCGGGCGACGCGTCGCCGCTGCCGAAGCGGGAGGCATTGTCGTCCATGCTGCCGCCCCCCGAATTGCCGGAATGGTTGCCGCCGGACGACTGGGACGACGATGACCCGCCGCTGCGCGGCACGTTCATCGCATCGCCGTTGGAGGGGGACGCGTCATGGCCGTTGCCATGCTCGCCGTTGCCGTTGTGTTCCGTGCAGCCCGCGCCGGTGTTGGAGCCGCCTGCAGCCACAGCACCGCCGGCGGCCACCGCATTGGCGGCGGCGCCGAGGCCCAGCAGGCAGACGAGCAGCAATGAAGTGGCGCGCATGGCGATCAAAGCCCCCAAGGCGTTAAGCCTAGCCGCTGGATGGTCCCAGAAACACCGTCTGGATGCCAGTGCCCTTTCCGTCGTGGCTGCTGGCTTAGAATTTATGCATGTCATATCGCCTTTTCCCTGCCTCGCGACCCCGTTCGGTCGTCTGTTTCCTGGATCGTTAAGACCATGCAGCCGCAACAGCTCCTGGCCGTCCTGGCTTCCGGGGAGACGCTTTCCGGCTCCCGTCTGGCCGCCGAAGCGGGTATTACCCGTGCCGCGATCTGGAAACAGGTCGAGGCGTTGCGCCAACGCGGCGTGCCGATCGAATCTGCGGGAGCCGCCGGCTATCGGTTGCCGTGGGCGATCCAGATGCTGGAGGACTCCGCCGTTCGCGCGGCCTTGCCGGCAGCAGTGGCGCGGCGTTTGGGGGCGCTCGAAGTGCATTGGGAGATCGATTCCACATCGAGCGAATTGCAGCGACGCGGCAATGCCGCCGCCGATCTCAGCATCATCATGGCAGAGACCCAGACGGCCGGCCGCGGCCGGCGCGGGCGCAGCTGGCTTTCGCCGCCCGGCTTGAACATCTACCTCTCGTGCCTGAAGCGGTTCGAGGCAGGATTTGCAGCGCTGTCCGGCTTGTCGCTGGCTACCGGGGTGATCGTGTTGCGTGCGCTGCATGCCCTCGGCGTGGATGGCGCTCGCCTGAAATGGCCCAACGATGTGCTCGCCGGCGGTGGCAAGCTGGCCGGCATCCTGGTTGAGCTGAGCGGGGAATACCAAGGGCCGTGCGCGGCAGTGATCGGCATCGGCCTCAATGTGCGTCTGACCGATGCGTTGCGCGAGCAGGCCGGGCAGCCTGCCTATGATCTGGCCACCCTGGTCCAGGGTGCGCCGCCTGATCGCAACGCGGTGGCTGCCGCCTTGATCACCAGTCTGGTGGACGGTCTCGCGCAATTCGAACGCGAGGGTTTCGGGGCCTTTCTGGACGACTATGCAGAACACGATGCATTGCGTGGCGTGCCGCTGCGTGTAAGCGGCGCGCTCGGCGAACTGGATGGCATCGGCGCCGGCATCGATATACGCGGTGCGCTGCAATTGCAGACGGCGGCGGGCCTGTGCGGTATCGACAGCGCCGAAGTCACGGTGCGGCGCGCATGAGGCTGCTGCTCGATCTTGGCAATACTCGCCTGAAATGGGCCATCGTCAGCGCCGATAGCTGGGTGGCGCGTGGCGCGGTGGCATGGGAAGAAGATGTTGCTGCCGCGCTGGCACAGGCATGGCGGCCACCAAGGCAGTTGCAGCAGATATTTGGCGCATCGGTGGTCGACGCCGCGCGTGAAGCGCAGATCGAACGTGTCGTGATGGAGGTCTTCGCACGGCAGGTGGCGTGGGTGCGTACGCCGGCCGAAGCGTGCGGCGTACGTATCGCCTATGCCGAGCCACAGCGCCTGGGCGTGGATCGCTTTCTTGCCATGGTGGCGGCGCATGCATCGGAAGCATCCCCCTGTGTGCTGGCCGGCATCGGCACGGCACTCACGCTGGATGCGCTGACCGCGGATGGCCGGCACTTGGGTGGCCTGATCGCCCCGGGGCCGTTGCTGATGCAGCAGGCGCTGTACGGTGCGACAGCGCGGGTGAAGCCGTATCAGCCCGGCGCCATTCGCGATATCGCCGACAACACCGCCGATGCGGTCGTTTCGGGTTGCTGGCAGGCGGTCGCCGCCTTGATCGAACGCTTTGCCACCAAACTCGCCACGCCCGCGGGCGGCATCCAGCGCCTGCTGCTGGACGGCGGTGATGCCGCCAGTTTGCTGCCGTTGCTGGGCGTGCCGGCGGAGCTTGCCCCCGACAGCGTGCTGCGCGGGCTCGATGTGTGGGCGGCAACGCCTGCGTCCTCCTAGAATCGCTTATCCGAGGGGGGAATGGTTCGATGGTGTTGCGCCTGCTGTTCGTGCTGCTGATCGCTTTGAATATCGCCGTGGGCGCGTGGCTGTTGTTGGGCCAGAACGACACGCATGCCGGTTTTGCCACCGATCCCGGCGTGCCCAAGCTGCATCTGCTTTCCGAACTGCCGCCACCGGCCACCACGGTGGCCCACGCCGCTTCGGTGGCGCCGCCGGCCGCGGCTGCCGCGCCAGCGCCAGCATCGACTTCGCCGGTAGGCGCGAACGCGGCGGCGGCCTCACCGCCCAGCGCCAATGCGCTCAGCTACGCGTGCATGGCGCTAGGGCCGTTTGCGACGCAGGAGGACCTGCGTATCGCCCGCAGCGCGCTCGGCCCGCAGCTATTGCGCGCACGTGCACGCCAGGAACAGACCACCCAGACACGCGGCTGGTGGGTGCACCTGCCACCCAGTCCGAATCATGCAGCCGCCCTGGCGCAAGCCCGTCAGCTCGGGGCGCGCAATATCCAGGATTATTTCGTGGTGAGCGCAGGCGACAACCAGAACACAGTCTCGCTGGGTCTGTTCAAGGACCCCGCCAACGCACGCAAGCGGCGCGACGAGATCGCCGCGGCCGGCTTTCCGGTCCAGATGAGCGAGCGCACCGAAACCGTGCCCGAATACTGGCTGGACCTGATGCCGACCGACAGCCAGCACTTCGATTGGCGTAGTCGTATCCATGATCCGGCGATCGGCTCGCACAGCACGGGTTGTTTTTGAGTAGAATCGGCGGCCCAGCGCCGGCATAGCTCAGTTGGTAGAGCAACCGCCTTGTAAGCGGTAGGTCGTCTGTTCGAGTCAGACTGTCGGCACCAAGGTTTTCA
>Ga0335072_10010069_pt1 | contig 13614 bp, 12 predicted proteins | sample Lox_Sample_21_FD_206725 | JGI IMG/M metagenome (GOLD analysis project Ga0335072, IMG submission 206725) | Soil microbial communities from Loxahatchee National Wildlife Refuge, Florida, United States - Lox_Sample_2.1 | ecosystem: Environmental > Terrestrial > Soil > Wetlands | place: USA...
CCGCCACCGAGGTAGCGGCCGACACGACCGGAGCCACCGCGCCGACAACCGGGGCTACTACGGGCGTCACGGCCGACACGACCGGAGCCGCCACCGCGGTAACCGGCGCCGCCACCGCAGTCACCGCCGACGTCACCGGAGCCGCCACCGCAGTCACCGGCGCCGCAACCGCAGTCACCGGCGCCGCCACCGACGTGACCGCCGACGTCACCGGGCCCGCAACCGACGTGGCAGGTGCCGCCGCCGCGGTAACCGGCGCCGTAGCCGACGTGACCGCCGACGTCACCGGGCCCGCAACCGACGTGGCAGGTGCCGCCGCCGCGGTAACCGGCGCCGTAGCCGACGTGACCGCCGAAGTAGCCGGGGCTGCCGCAGCGGTGACCGGAGCCGGGGCCGCAGCGGAGCTGGCGGGCGCGGTCACCGCCGAGGTAGCCGGAGCCGCCACCGGAGCCGCAACCGCAGTCACCGGCGCCGCCACCGACGTGACCGCCGAAGTAGCCGGGGCCGCAGCGGAACTGACCGGCGCGGTCACCGCCGAGGTAGCCGGAGCCGCCACCGACGTGGCCGCCGACGTCACCGGAGCCGCAACCGAAGTAGCAGGCGCCGCAGCCGGAGCCGAGGCAGAAGACGAGGTGTCCGGAGCCGGAGTAGCAGGCGCCGGAGCTGAGTCGGCCGGGGAGGAGCTGGGCGACGCGGCCGGAGCCGCAGCCGAGGTCACCGGAGCCGGGGTCGCAGCGGAGCTGGGCGACGCGGCCGGAGCCGCCACCGCGGTCACCGCCGAGGTAGCCGGAGCCGCCACCGACGTGGCCGCCGACGTCACCGGAGCCGCAACCGAAGTAGCAGGCGCCGGAGTAGCAGGCGCCGGAGTAGCAGGCGCCGGAGCTGGGTCGGCCGGAGAAGAGCTGGGCGACGCGGCCGAGGCCGAGGTAGCCGGGTCCGGCGCGGACTTGGCCGGGGCTGAGGTGGCAGCCGAAGTAGCCGTCGCGGTAACCGGGGCCGCAGCGGACTCGACCGGGGCCGCCGCCGACGTGACAGCCGACGTGACCGGGGTAACAGGTGATGAGTCCGAGGTTGCTGCTTGCGCCTGGCGGGAGAACACGAGCAGGACGACCAGGATTCCGGCAGCAGCGATCGCGACTTGTATCGCTCGGCGAGCGATGTATCGCACGATCGGCTGCGGCATGAGCAGCTCTCCCACCACCACCGGACAGACCGGACCCGGTTTCCAGTGCCCCTCATCAGTGGCCCGAAACACGCGGAAGCGCCGTTATCTCAGGCTTTTCTCGTCAGAGTCACCTGGAACCGGACATTTACGGTCTGTCCATAAATGTACGTACTGTCCGGTCATCACCGTACAGCACAGGCATAGGGCCGGCAAGGGAACTGCGGATCACGGCTGACGTTCGCCGCAAATCCGCCATATCGGAGGGCGATAAGTCCTCGATAACTATGATTATCGAGGATTATCCGGGACAGAGTCCCGGCATGAGCAGCCAGCCCTTAGGACTCGCGCTGGTGGCCGCGGCCGCTGACGCCGACCCGGTAACCCTCCTGGTAACTGCCTGGCTTTCCGCCAGGCAGTCGGAGAACACCCGGGCCGCCTACGCCCGCGACATCGGCATCACGCCGCATCGGCGGCCCGGTCGCGCGCCGTCATGGCTGGCCTGGTGCGGGCAGCAGGGCGTGCACCCGGTCACGGGCGCCACCGGGCTGCACGTGGCCCGGTACGCCAGGCAGCTGGATGACGCGGGGCTGTCCCCGGCCACCAGGGCCCGCAAGCTCGCCGCTATCTCGAGCTGGTACGCCTGGCTGGCCCGGCGCGGGCACCTGAGCGCCAGCCCCGCCGCCGGCATTGCCCGGCCCCGCCCCGGCCCGCGCACGCCCGCCCCGGCCCTCACCCCGGACCAGGCCCTCGCGCTCATCCGCGCCGCCGACACCGCGCCCGGCCCGCAGCGTGCCCGCACCGCCGCGCTGACCGCCGTCCTGCTGCTCACCACCGCCCGCCTCAGCGAGGTGACCGGGGCCGCCGTCGCCGACCTCGGCACCAGCGGCGGGCGCCGGGTGCTGTGGGTCGCCCGCGCCACCGGCCGGCGCCAGGGCGTGCCGCTGCCCGCCACGGCCGCGTCCCGGATCGACGCCTACCTCGCCGAACGGGCCGGCCGGGACGACGGCGAGGCGCTGTTCGCCACCAGGACCGGCAAACGGCTGTTCGCCGCCGATGTGCGCCGGACCCTGCGCCGCCTTGCGGCCCGGGCGGGCCTGCCTGCCGAGCAGGCCTGCCACCTGGGACCGCGCATGATCCGGCACTCCATGGCGGTCGGCTCCAGCCGCAGGCCAGCTGGTGTTCTCGGCTGACCGGCGGGTCCGCGGTGATGGGGAGGCAGGAAGGGTGCCCGTACTCACCCTTTTTCCTGCTGTCTTTCTCTTACAGAGCAGAGCCGGAGTGTTCCCGACCTCAGCCACTTCGCTCTATGAGGGGTTGAGGTCGGGAACACGCAGGCGGCCCGTCCCGACCGCATCACCCCAGGCAGCAGGGGAAACCGGGCCGGAACGGCCCGGTACAGTGCCCGCACACGAGGGAACGGGACTTGCCCGGCCGGTGTGCGGCACTTGCGCGGGGGCTGCGCGCCGAAAACCGGCCCCCCCCCGCAGCCCGGTCATGACCTAACGCCCCGGCCCGCCGCCCGGGGCCTCGCCGGGGTCCGTGATCTCGATGAAGTGCAGCGGCTCGTCGAGATCCGCCGCGTGCTCCCGCCACCTGGCCGCGTCGAGAGTGAGGATCGGGCAGACCGCCGCGTCGGCGACCGCGGCCACGTGAGCGTCCCACGGGTCGAGCCCGGTCCTGGCGATCACGGCGGCCAGCCTGACGGCCTGCTCGGCGTCCCGAAGGGGGGCGATCATCACGCTCCCGAGCCGCTCGAGGCCGTGCAGGATGGCCTCCGTATCGTCCGACCGCAGGTCGAGTGACGCGGCGACGATGGCCAGGGCAGGGATCACCAGCGGCTGCCCGGTGGCGTCCAGTCCCTGGATGAACGTCATGATGCCGTAGTCCCCGCGGGTGATCGCGGTGAGCACGCTCACGTCGAGGACGTACGGCGCCGGGGCGGCTCCGCTGTCCTCGCTCACCGGTATCTGTGCGACGCCGGGAGCTGCGCGGCCTGGGCCTCAACGTGGGCGAGCATGCGGGCGACCTTGTCCGGGTCAGCGTGCTCGGCCGCTTCCCGCCACAGCCTGCGCGCCTTCTGGTCGCGCTGCCGCTCGGCCTCCAGCGCGTCGTTGACCACGGCCGACACGGACGGGGCCTTGCCGGCCTCCACCAGGCGCTCGGCGTACGCCGCGAGATGCGGGTCGATCGTCACGGTCACGCGGATCTTCCGGTCGCTCATACCCGGATCATACGGCTGAGAGATGCCCGGCCGCCCGGAAGGCACTCCGCGTCGCGCCCGGATCTAGCAGGCTCATCAGCCGGCATCACGGGCCGGGGCCTCGTCAGGCGGCCCGCGGACGACGTGGTCCAGCACCGGCCAGCGGCTGAGCAGCATCGCCGCCCAGTCGTCCTCGTCGTCCAGGCCGAGCCACCCGTCCCTGGCCGCCGCAGCGGGCCTGCGGGCGCTGGCGTACTGCCGGAGCCGGGCCCGCCAGCTCTCCCGGTCCTCGCGGTACCGTTCGGCCCGCTCGCGGTGCAGGTCAGCCGCGCCGGTCGACTCGGCGACGCCGTCCAGGCCGGCATCACCGCGGCGCCACCCGCCGGGGCCGCGCTCGGCGAGCCCGTGCCCGGCCAGGGCCCGCAGCGCGGCCGCCGCCGCCGACGGGCTCAGCCGCGCCGCCCGGGCCACCTCCGCGGCGCGCGCCCCGGTGCCGTCGAGCACCTGGTGGACCAGCCCGGCCGTGCCGCCCAGGACCAGGAACGCCGGGTGCATGCCGTCGATCCGGCCCGCCCGGCGGCGGCGCCACCGGACAGACTCCGCGTAGGCATCCGGGATCCGCAGCGCGAACCTGTCCGCCCGCGCCATCCGGCCCCGGGTCACCACGTCGAGCAGCGGGTCGGGCTCGGCGTAGAGCATGGCCAGCAGCCGGGACACCGTCCGCTGCGACAGGCCCGCGTGCAGGCTCAGGTTGCGGGTGCCGAACTCCAGCACGCCCGACCCGGAGACCATCGCGGCCTGCCCGATGGCCGCGAGCAGCTGCCGGACAGCGACAGCGCGGCGGCCCCATCCCCGGACCCGGTCGGGGTCGGCGGCCGCGCAGGAGGTCCCCGTCACCCACTGGCGGATGAACCCGAACGGGTCAGTGCCGCCGGTAGCTGCGGGGGGGCGTGAGGTACTGACGCTAGTGAGCCAGTTACGCGGATTTTCCGACCCGGTCACGAAGGCGATCGTTTTTCGCCACTCGGCCGGCAGCAGCCGGTCCAGGCGGCCGGGCTCGGAACGCCGCTCGTAGAGCCGCGCGAGGCCCTGCCAGGCGCCGGATCCGACCGCGGCCAGGACGTCGTCCAGCCGCCAGCCGCGGGCGGCCGCCGCGGCCAGGACCGCCATCCGGGCCTCGGAGCGGCCCGGGTAGCGGGTCCGGTCCCACCGCCCGGTGCGGGCCGTCCCGGCGAGCCCGGGGCCGAGGGGGGCGCGGCCGCCCAGGCGCGGGATCCACGGCACGCCGGCGTCATCCAGCTCGGCAGCTGCCTGCCGGTCACCGGCGGGTGCCTGCTCGAGCTGCTGCAGCTCGGCGGCGAACTCGGTCAGCAGCGCGGCCCACACGCCCGGGCCGTTCGGCTGCCCGGTGATCGTCCTGGCCTCGCTCAGCGGCGTGGTGAGCAGCCGCCAGCCTCCGGACTTGTGCCGGGCCCCGGGCGGGGAGATCTGCCCGCCGAGCGAGCACATCGGCGCCGGGTCGATGGCGGGGAAGCGGAGGGCGGCCGCCCGGGCCAGGTCGCGCAGCTCGCGCCAGGGCAGCGCCGCGGCGAACAAGACGAAGACGTGGCGGCCGCCGGACGGCGCGGCGTCGGCCAGGACCCGGCCGCCGAGCCGGGCCACCAGCTCGCCGAGCGCCGCGGCCTGCGCGGCCACCCCGGCGGCGCCACGTTCATGGCGTTGCCGGACAGCACCATCGTCAGCGTCCCCGGCGCGGCCGGGATCAAGGTCAAGCACCAGCATCCGGCCCGTGGCCGGGCCCGGGTCATAAACCGGGATCGTGCACGGCTGGCCCGGCGGCAGCGCCGGAAGCGGCCCAGCGTGCCGGGCCGGGTAGGTGCGGCCGCCGTCGCGCGAGACCCGGACGTGCGGCGTTCCCGCCAGCACGGCCGTGACGCACTGCCACCCGGCCGCCGCCAGCTGGGACGGCGCGGGCGCGGGCAGGGACCCCGGGGGGCTCGCGGAAAATCTCTCCGGGTGCTCCGGCGTGTCGGGCGCGGGCAATGTTGATCTATCCCGCTGGCCTGTTATGGTGGCCACGGACGTTAACCTTTCTGGATCCGTTGGGCGCCAACCACATGGCGGATCTTGAAGGAGCGGTTTGGATTTGTCGTGTCGCCCCGGCCTATTGCCGGGGCTTCGGCATTCCTGGGGCTATGCGGCTCCAGCTAATCGAGACCAATTAACGGTCGTCATCTTTGCCGGCTCCGCCCCGGATTGGGTGCCGGCGCGCCGGCCCGGGTACCAGGCGTAAGGAAGTCTGGCCGCCGGGTGACGCGGATTCCGGCCCGGGGGACGACTACCGCCGGGCCAGCCGAGCGCAGGAAACCCAAGCTTGGCGGAGCCCCGCTCGAGACTGTCATGAGGTGGGTACACGTTTCGTGCCGGTCCGTGTAGTACGCTCGTTCCCATGGAGAGGCCTGGCCACAGACTGAACGTCACGCTCGACCCGGAGCACGCCGCCCGGCTGGCCCGGCTTGCCGAGCGCACCCATGTCCAGGAAGGCACGCTCGCGCGGTCGCTGCTCTCCGTGGCGATCGAGGACGCTGATCCGGAAGCACGCAGCATCGTCGCGGTGCTCGACGGGATCCCGGGCGCTTACGAGCACGCCATGCAGAGCCTGGAGCGCGCCCGCGCAGGCGAGACGGTCGCCCTGGACGAGCTCTGAACATTGGCCAAGGTCAGGCTTAGCGTTCCCGCGGTCGACGACCTCGACCGCATGATCATCACGCACAGCCTTCCAGCCGATACCAGGCTGCGCGTCCGGCGCTCGCTTCGCATCCTCGGGCAGTTTCCCCGGATCGGCCGTCAGCTAGAGGGACGCTGGGCACCGCTGCGGGTCATCCTCGGGCCGTGGCGATGGATGCTGGTCATCTACAGCTACGAGGAACCGGACGATGTCGTTCTTATCGTCGCCTTCCAGGACGCGCGGTCATCCGCTGCCGCCACTGCACCATGAGGCCGTGCGTGGCCGACAGGCTGGACCTTACCTTGCGGCGTCCTCAGCCAGCCGCTTGCACGTCATCGGGAACCACTTGCCCCCCTGAGCCGTGGGAACATCGTCGGCGTTGAGCTGGCTGGCGATCTTCGGCCAGCTCAGGCCATCGGCACGAAGGGCCCGTATCAGCTTGATGGCTTCGGGATCCGCCGTCCTGGCCCGGCCGATCTTCACCCCCTGCTCTGCCTTGATGGCTAGTGCCTCTGCCGTCCGCTGGCTGATGAAGTCGCGTTCTAGCTGGGCGAACGTGCTCAGCATGTTCCGGGTGGCCTTGCCGATGGGTGTTTTCGGATCGATGGGAACGTCCATGGTGACAAGTTCCCAGCCCTGGGCGTCCGCGCGCTCTGCCAGCTTGGCGAAATCGAGAGTGCTGCGGCTGACGCGATCCACCTTGAGCGCGACCAGTGCGTCAGCCCGGCCGGAATCAAGTATTTCCAGGGCCATGCCCAGCCCCGGGCGTTCGTCAGGAGCCTTGCAGCCTGACTTTCCCTCGTCGGGGATCACGTCGACCGGGATCCAGCCGCGGCGTTCTATCTCAGCCGTGACTGCCTGGCGCTGGTGCTCGAGGCCGGCCCCGGACTCAGCCTGCGCGGCGGTAGACACGCGGATGTAGCCGATCGCCCTGGTCACTTCCGGTCTGGCTGGCTTCCGCGGCCGGTTCATGTGGTCCCCCTGATGCCGGATCCAGCCCCGGTCTTATCAGAATCGCCCGATTGCGATAAGGCGTGACAGGAACGCTAGCGGAACGGGGCCGCGGCTGGCTCCGAGTGTTCCCAATGGGAGAAACCCAATGGGCGTTTGTCCCCCATGGGGGACAAACCAGCGGCACTACTCCCGCGCTGCGCGCATCGCCTCGGCGAGAGCTTCCCGGCGCCGGGACAGTTCGGCCGTGACTCTTGCCGACAGATCCGGATCGTTTCTCATCTGGCGGATCAGCTCCCGAACCACGTCAGCCGCAGCAATATCCCGCCCTCGCGCGTACCCGCGCAGGTACGAGTAAAGCTCAGCCGCCAGGTCGACAGTGATCCGGGTTGGCTTGCCCCGCTCCCCCGCCGGAGCCGGGCACGGGTCCTCCTCGGATCCGTCCCACGCCTGCGTTACTGCATCCGGTCCCGGTTCAGTAGCAGGACGCAGTACCGGGCCGCCCGCAGCAGTGCGGATAGCGCGCTGAGCGTCACTCGGCCTTCTTGGCGCAGCCATCAGGACTTCAACTCCGTTAGCAGGTCGTCATACGCCCCGAAGTCATCTGGCGAGGTGCCGAAGCTCACCGCATAGGGCCACTCGGCCAGCGGAATCTCCGTATCCAGAACCGGGTAGCTCAGCTCGGTCAGCACCTCGCGGGCTTCCCGGCGGCTGCGGGTGCCACGGCGGACCTTCGTCAGCAGGATGCCGACCGCCAAGCCAAGCGGATGCGTCGGCTCAAGCTCGGCCAGTGCCTCCCACGTCGGCCGAAGCCGGTCGATGTCCAGGCCGGTCGGGCTAAGCGGCACCAGGACCAGGGGGACGGCCAGAATCGCCGAGCGCGTGATGGACATCTCTCCCGGTGGCGTGTCGATGACCACATGCTCATAGTCAGCGGCCAGGTCCTTGATCTGCCGGTGAATCTGCGGGGTCGGCATCGAGACCACCGTGAAGGGCAACTCGCCGCCTGCGGACCATGCCATCAGCGATCCCTGCGGGTCGGCGTCGATCGCCAGCGTCCGGCCCTGCAGGTGCAGGGCGCTGGCGAGGAACACCGAGCTCGTTGTCTTCCCGGTGCCGCCTTTGCTGGAAACCAGGGCGAGTCTCATGGCTCAGCACCGTAGAGGAGCTACGGCGGGCAGTACAGCACCGCCGCACCTGAAGTACAGAAATCAAGCCAGGTCAGCAGACACTGACAGTATCTAAGGTACGGAAACCAGTACCGTAACGAAGTGCAGTAGGACCGTGCAGTAAGACGAACAGTCAGCTTGCTGCACAGGACAGCCCCGGGGGCGGGACTCCTTGCGGCTACATCAGGCCCTGGTACGAAACGCCGGCGAGATCGACGGGTCCGGGCGGCTCGCGGGGAGCGAGCCTCGCGGCGTCAGGCGTCACGCCTACTGGGCGACGCGGGCAGGGGGATCCGGATGGTAGTGGATCATGGGCCCTCCCGGGTTGTATCGGGGGTAGAGCCTGGTGATCCAGAGAGTTTCCCGGGCCGGGAGCAGCTCGGCGTGCTCGAGCTCGAGGTCCTGCGCCGTCACGGCAGGTGCGGCGGGCGTCATGACAGGTATGGCGTACATGGGAGCCTCCTATAAGGGCGGGCGCCTGGCCCCGGGCGGGGCCAGGCCAGGGTGTCGTGCGGGCGGGCTACCAGCCACGGAACTGGCCTTGCAGGGTCCAGAAGGCGGCCAGCCCTGCCAGGACCGCCAGGCCGGCCGCGCCGGCCAGGAGGCGGCGTGCCGGGCGGCCGGCGGACCAGCGGCGGGCTAGGACGGTGAGCCGCCGTGCCAGCCCTGTCACGACGTAGAGCGATCCGGCGAGCGACAGGGTCACCAGCGCGATGCCGATCGCGTCCACTGCGGCCATCGCGTAGCGGTGGCCGTGCACGGCGGCGGTCATGAGATGGGCCTGCAGGCTGGCCGCGCGCCACAGCGCCCGGTCGATCGCGGGCAGGTACAGCACCAGGTACCCGATGCCGAACATGAGCAGCGGGATGACGCACAGCACCCAGGTGGTCACCATGATCCGGGCGCTGCGCCGCAGGCCGGTGACGCGCGGGTCGTGACGGCCCCGGGGCAGCGCGCTTTTCACGATGGGGGCGACCCGGGCGAACAGATCCGGCACGCCGATCAGGTCACTGAGGATGAAATAGCCGTCGAACCGGACGAACGGCATCAGCTGTTCCAGCATCTCCAGGTGCGTGAAGGCGATAACCAGGAGCAGGACCTCGGACGAGGTGGCCGCGTAGATGCCGGCCAGGGCCAGCATGAAGACCGCGTTGAAGTACAGGCCGCCGAGGTCGGTGCGCAGCCGGCCGGCCCGGGACAGCCGGTAGGAGTCGGTGACGTTGGTGAAGAACGCGGGCCAGACCATGTAGATGCCGACGCCGATCTTGCCGGGCCGGGCACCGCCGTAGCGGCAGCCGGCCGCGTGGCCGCACTCGTGGAACATGGCGGAGACTACCGACAGGCCGAGCACGATAAGCAGGTCCACCGGGTCGCGCAGGATCTGCCGGAGCCCCCCGCTGAGCCCGTGGACGGCGAACAGCCACCAGTCCACGGCCACGAGACTGGCCACCACGGCCACCACGACGGGCCCGCGGAACAGAGGCGTCAGCAGCGCCCCGGCGGCGTTCGCCGCACGCTCGGGCAGCAGCGTGCCCCGCGCCCGCAGCGCGAGCAGCGGGTTGGCCTTCGGCGCGGCGGCCGGGGCGTCCTCGGCGGCGGCGACGCCCAGGGGCAGCAGCTTGGCGGTGATGAGATAGCGGACCTGGTCGGCGGTCAGGGACCGGCCCAGATCGGCGCTGACCAGGCCGGCGATAGCCTCCGGGCTGCGGGAGCCGTCGATCTGGCAGGCTACCCGGTACAGCAGCGGTGACATCTGGATGACCTGGCCGTCGGCCCGGCGCACCAGCGACGGCGGCTGGGCGTAGCCGGAATCTTTGTACTCGCCGAGCAACTCGACCCCGTCGGCCAGCCGGTGCACCCGACCGGACCCGGGTGCATCTGCAGGAGGCAAGGCGGGCGCCCCGCGCCCGGCGGTCACGTGCCCTGCGACTGCGGTCACGGGTCTGCTCCTCCCTCGTATGCGTGCTCACCACGGGATGCCGGAAGTAGCTGGAGGGCCGCCCGGGAACCCATGGGCGGCCCTCCTAACCTGCCGTGCAGCCCCCCTCAGGTACTGCACAGCAGGCCATCAGCGGAGGTCGGAAGGGTTAGAGCAAGACATTGTTGTTGTCGACCTGGAGGTTGAGGAAGCCGTGCTGGTCGTAGTTGCCGTTGCCGATGACGTTGCCCTGCCCGAACTGGCTGACGAAGGTCTGGCTGCCGCCGCTCGAAGGGTGCCTGCCGCAGGTGGTCAGGGTTTCCCGGCTCGGGAGCAGCTCGGCGGTCTCGAGCTCGAGCTCGTGCATCGTGACGTCGGTGGACATGGTGCCTCCTTGGGGCGATCGCCCCCCGGGCCAGGCAGCCCCAGGGGATTTACCTGCCCGGCGCCCTATGGCGCCGGGCCATAAACCTGGTGTACGCTATTTGCCGAACGTACTGTACGGTCACCACCGTACACTACCCATTCCGGGTCAGTCAATGCCGACGAGGCCCGACTAATCTCGGGGAATTACGACAGGGCCTGCGGAGAGGAAGGCGGGCTAGGTTGGTGGCCATGACTACGCAGGCGACGGGGGACGAGCAGAACCCCGCTGCGGAGCAGCCGCGCCCGGCGGCAGAAGAGCCGCGCCCGGCCGCGGCACTGGAGCCTGCGCTGAACCCGCTCCAGCGGCTGATCCAGCAGCGGCTGCGCGAGCGGGGCTGGTCCTACCGCGAGGTCGCCCGCCGGGGCGGGCTGCCGCACTCCACCGTCCATACCCTCGCCACGACCCGGAACCTGGGCCGCCCGCCCCGCCCGGCCACCATCGACGCGCTGGCCAAGGGGCTGGACGTGCCGGTCTCGGCGGTGCGCGCCGCCGCGGCCGCGTCCACCGGGCTGCACTACTACGACGAGAGCCCCGCGGCGGAGGGCCCTGGCGACCCGGAGCGTGAGCTCCTGATCGCCAGCATCGACGAGCTGACACCCGAGGACCGGCGCCACGTGGCCGCGCTGGTCGAATCGATGCGGAACAGGGCCGCCCGGGAACCCGGCCGGGAGCCCGGGGGATCGTTAGCGCCGGGGCCCGGGGCGGGCCCGGGCAATCCGCCCGGCCCGCCCCTCGGGCGCTTCTATCCCATCGGCAGCCCGGCGGGCACGCCGAGCTGGTCAGCCAGTTCCTCATAGGGATCCTCCGGCAGCACCAGCCGGGCCGCCCGCAAGATCACCCGGGGATCCTCACCCGGCGGCCGCAGCACGTAAACCGTGCCGTCACGCGGGCACCGCGTCACGACCACCCGGTCATAGTCGGCCACGACGATCGGCCAGCTGGCGGGCATTCCCAGCTGACCGGCCAGCTCCCGGTAGGGACCCTCGGCCAGCACCAGCCGGGCCGCCCGCAAGATCACCCCGGGATCCTCACCCGGCGGCCGCAGCACGCAGACCGTGCCGTCACACTGGCACTGCGTCACCACGACCCGGTCATAGTCGGCCACGACGATGCGCGCCTCCTCCGCGGGCGGGTGCCCCGGATCCGTCTCCCCGCCATCGCGCGGCGACGGCACGACCACCGGCTCCCGTGCCTGCTCCGGCACGGCCGCAGCCCGGGCGGACGCCCGCCGACGGCGCCGGAGCATCAGCAGCACCGGCTCAGCCAGGAACGCGACCCCCACGACCAGGCCCGCGGCGAGCAGCATGGTCTTCAGCCACCGCGGCATGCCGCCGGTGGCCGGCGCGCCTGTTCCCGGCGGCGGGGGACGATGCCCGCTGCCCGCTGACGCCGACGGCGGCACCGGGTGCAGGCGGCGGCCCGGGTTCGGCGCGGGCGGCGCCGGCGCCGCCGGGCGCCGGACCGTCAGCACGGTCCCGGGGCGGATGACATTCGGGTCGTGGCCGATGACCCGCCGGTTGGCCGCGTACAGAGCCGGCCAGCCGCCGCGCACGGCCAGCGCGGCCGCGATACCCGCCAGGGTGTCGCCGGCGGTGACCGTGTAGCGGACCGGAGCCATCCGGCCCGGCAGCACCAGGACGATGCCGGCGCGGATGACATTCGGGTCGTGGCCGATGAGCGGCCGGTTGGCCGCGTACAGCGCTGGCCAGCCGCCGCGCACGGCGAACCGCGCGGCGATGCCGGACAACGTGTCACCAGGCCGCACGGCATACCTCGAGCCGGGACGCGCCACCGTCTTGGGTGTCGCGGCCACGCTCAGCGTGCTGGCCAGGGTGACCTGAGTAGTACTACTCGCAGTGCGGATGTTCGCCTGAGCCGGGGGGACGGATCCCTTCATGCCGACCGCCACCAGGACGGCCAGGATGCTCCAGGCGAGCACGGCGCACGCGGACTTCAAACACGCATGCACTTATGTGCCTTTCCTTCCGAGGGGATTCAGCGTCCGAACGCTGCTGGTCCGGACGCGCAGAACGGACCGATTGGAAGGAAAGGACTTATGCGGGCGGCACCTCAGGCAGGTACGACCGCCAGATCGGGATTGCGGAGGCGCGACGCGCCAGCCGTAGCAACACCAGCGTGAGCAGCGCGATCAGGGCAACGCCGATACCACCCTGCACACCACCCCAGCTGTTCCCGCCGCTACCACCGCCGGCAGCACCGGGACCATTCACGCCGCCGGCCGCGTTCGGCCCGGCGGGGAGCCCGGGACCAGCCGGAGCCGGTGACACCGGCGCACCGCTGCCACCTGCTCCCGTTCCCATGGCGGGCAGCGACGGCAAATCAGTGCCCGGCGGCGTCGCGGCAGCGCCAGCGGCAGGCCCGCCTCCGGACTGAAGCGACCAGGGCGCACGCCCCGTGCCAGGACCGTTCGGCGTGCTAGACCCGCTCGGCGGGCCACCGGACGAGGTCAGCGCGGGCGCCAGCTGTGTCAGCCGATTCCCGCCGCCAGCCACCGGGGGCGCCGCGCCGGCAGCCGCAGAACCAGCCAGGCTCACCGCACCGGCAACCGGGGCTATCACGGGCGTCACGGCCGACACGACCGGAGCCAGCGCGGGCGTCACGGCCGACACGACCGGAGCCACCACCGGCACCAGCGGGGCCACCGCACCAGCGACCGCCGACGTCACCGGAGCCAGCGCGGGCGTCACGGCCGACACGACCGGAGCCACCACCGGCACCAGCGGGGCCACCGCACCAGCGACCGCCGACGTCACCGGAGCCAGCGCGGGCGTCACGGCCGACACGACCGGAGCCACCACCGCGGTAACCGGCGCCGCCACCGAGGTCACGGCCGAGGTCACCGGAGCCGCAACCGCAGTCACCGGAGCCACCACCGACGTGACCGCCGACGTCACCGGAGCCGCAACCGAGGTAGCGGCCGACACGACCGGAGCCGCCACCGCGGTAACCGGCACCGCCACCGCAGTCACCGCCGACGTCACCGGAGCCGCCACCGCAGTCACCGCCGACGTCACCGGAGCCGCCACCGAGGTAGC
>Ga0335072_10010070_pt1 | contig 13613 bp, 12 predicted proteins | sample Lox_Sample_21_FD_206725 | JGI IMG/M metagenome (GOLD analysis project Ga0335072, IMG submission 206725) | Soil microbial communities from Loxahatchee National Wildlife Refuge, Florida, United States - Lox_Sample_2.1 | ecosystem: Environmental > Terrestrial > Soil > Wetlands | place: USA...
ATCGGCTTGATGAAGTAATCGTAGGAACCCGCGTCGATGACCTTCAGCGCCGTCGGTTTGGTCTCATCCGAGCTTAAGACGATCACGAGCGTGTCTATCTCGCTGCCCACGAGGCGCGAGAGCAGCTCCGTGCACTCCTTGACCCCGCCGGAAGCGATCGGCAGGCCCAGGAGGAGGACGTCGAGGTTCTTCTCCTGCAAAAGGCGATAGGCGGCTTCGTAATCCGCGCCCTCAAGAATTTCAAAATCGGAACGCAGAGCCGAGGCGATGTGGGACCTCAGCGCCTGATCGTCGTCCACAATGGCAATTTTTGGTTTCGGGCCGCCCGGTGTGATGAAAATTCTCCAGCAGGGGATGCCGATTCAAATGCGGAATAAAGGAAGGTGGCTCCCCGAGTCGCGGAGATTGTAGGTTCGGCGGGATTTGATGTCAACGCCGGGAAACGCCCCGCCGTTCTTCACGCAGAAAAACGTCTAAAATTTAGCTCTTTTCTAGCAATTTCGCGAATTCCCGAAGCGTGGCCGGAGCATGCCCGGCGTAATGGTTGTTGGCGTACGCGAAGATTTTGATGCGGCGGTCGTGCGCTCGGCGCACGACAGGAACCCATTCCGCAAGCTCCTTCTCGCGCGGAATGATTGCCTTGTCCCAGGATTCCGTCTGCTCCTCGATGGCCTTCCGGTCGCCGAGAAAACGGATGTAGGTGAAGCCCGCGGTAAAGGGGTCGATGCGGCCGAAGACCTGCTCCGGCCGCGCCATCCAGGGATGGTCGATCAACGTGAGCGCTACACCCCGGGCGCGCAGAATATCGGCAAACCGCGGGGAGAGCCATTGTTTGTTGCGAATTTCCAGGGCGAAGCGGAATCCCTCCGGGAGTTTTTTCAGAAAGGGTTCGATGCGGCTCAAGAAATCTGCCCCGGAGGAGAAAGCCTGCCTGTTGAAATAGGGAAACTGCAAAAGGAGCGGTCCCAACTTTTCACGCAGCAACGAGGCGGCGGCGAGAAACTCCCGAAGCTCTTCGTCGCAATCCACCATCACGTTCTCGTGTGTAATCGTCTGACCGACTTTCAGCGCGAAGAGAAAATCGGGCGGCGTCTGCTCGTACCAGCGCCTGACCATGGCCGGCGAAGGAGTGCGGTAGTACGTGCTGTCCACCTCGACGGTGTCGAATTGCCGGGAATAAAAATTCAAGTAGTCCGCAGGCTTCATTCCCTCCGGATAGAACGTCCCTTCCCATCCGCGCGCGGTGAACGAAGACGTGCCCAGACGAATGCCATAAGCGTTTTCTACAGAAGCAAAGGCGGCGGGTTCTGGAGCGGCATTTGCTTCCGAAAAGAGACCCGGCGGTGCGTTCGCACGTGAGCGCATTCGTCCCATCGTTGCCTGAGCGGTCCTCCTAAGAACTCCCGAGCAGCACTCCCACAAGAAAAACGAGCGCGCCGCCGACGACGACCTGCATCGTCGAGGAGAGAATCGGCGTGTCCATGTAGTGGTGGCGGACGTAGCTGATGATTCCCAGCTCCGCCGCAACCACAAACACCGCGATCGTAAAGGCAAGGTGGAACTTCGAAATCAGGAATGGAAGCGTGTGGCCCAGTCCTCCGGCCGCGGTCATCGCTCCCGTCACCAGCCCGCGGACTACCGGGCGCCCGCGGCCGGTGAGCGAGCCGTCGTCGGAGAGCGCCTCGGCAAACGCCATGGAAATCCCGGCGCCGAGCGACGCCGCGAGCCCCACGATAAAAGCATCGTGTGTATTTCGCGTTGCAAAGGCTGCGGCAAAAATCGGCGCCAGCGTGGAGACCGAGCCGTCCATCAGCCCGGCCAGCCCCGGCTGCACCACCTGAAGCACGAAAAGCTTCCGTTGGGACTCCGCCTCTTTCGTCTGCGCCGCGGGAGTCAGATGCTCCTCTTCGAGCGACCCGGCCATCTCGTAATGCTGGCGCTCCACTTCGGCCAAGTCTCCCAGGAGCTTCCGTATCGAGGCATCGGTCACCTGGCGGATCGCGTGTTCGTAGAACCGCCGCGTCTCAAGCTCCATGATTTCCGCCTGGCGGCGGACGTTTTTCAACCTCATCGGACGAGTCAGCCAGATCGCGCGCCTTTCGACGAAGCCCCGCACATGGTTGCGGTTAATGAGCGGGATATGGTCGCCGAATTTCGCGAGGTACAAATCGATCAGCTGCTGGCGGTGCCGCGACTCTTCTGCCTGCATCTCCTCGAAGACTTTCGCCGTCGCCGGGTAAGATTCTCTTAGTCCTTCCGCAAACTCTCCATAAATTCGCCCGTCCTCTTCTTCGAGCGATATCGCCAGGGCCAGAATTTCCCGCTCGGAGAGGTCCCGGAACCGTTTTTTAGCCATCGCATGCCCTCTCGAACTGCAATCTGGGCGCCATTATAAGTGAAAGACGCCAGGGATACTCTGCCTCGAAACAAAACGAGCGCGAGATGGTCCAAACCTTCGGTCGAGGGCATCCAATCGGTGGAATCAGAACCGCATTTTGAACTCACAGGAGACGTCGCATCCATGGCTGAAACAATCGGATTCATCGGACTCGGGAAAATGGGCGAACCAATCGCCGCCAATCTTCTAAAAGCCGGGTTTCCCCTGAAGGTTTACAACCGCACGGCCTCGAAAGCCGCCCCGCTGGCCGCGCTGGGCGCCACCGTCGTCGCGGAAGCCCGCGAAGTCGCGCAGCCGGGCGGCATTGCATTCACCATGCTCGGCGATGACGCCGCCGTGGAGAGCGTCTGCCTCGAGCGCGACTCATTTGTGGAACGCCTCGGCAGGGGCGGTGTGCATGTCTCGCTCAGCACGATTTCTCCCGCCGCGGCGAGGCGCCTGGCGGAGCACCACGCCCAATTCGGCGTCGCTTACGTCGCTTCCCCCGTCTTCGGGCGCCCTCCCGCCGCCGCGGCGAAGCTCCTCTGGGTCTGCACTTCCGGCAATTTGGAAGCGAAAAAGCGCGTCCACCAGGCACTCGAAGCGATCGGCCAGGGCGTCACTGATTTTGGCGAAGACGCCGGCGCCGCCAACGTCGTAAAGCTTTGTGGAAATTTCCTGATTGTCAGCGCGATTGAGGCGATGTCGGAGGCGTTCACGCTCGCGCAAAAAAACGGCCTGGACCCGAAACACGTCGCCGAACTCTTCGGAAAAACTCTATTCGCCTGTCCGATCTACCAGAACTACGGAAAAATCATTTCTACCCGCGACGTCGAAAAAGCCGGCTTCGATCTGGTTCTTGGCTTGAAAGACGTCAATCTCGTCCTGCAAACGGGAGCCGCGAGCGCCACGCCGGTCCCCCTCGCAAGCATGGTGCGCGACCGCTTCCTGGCCTCCCTCGCGAAAGGGCGGGGGGAGATGGATTGGACAGCGATCTCACTGGACGTCGCCGAGCAGGCGGGGATGAAGTAGTATCATTTGATCGCGGGGAAATTCGCTCTCTACCAAGTCCACCGGACGCCTCTCACTTGAAATCCATCGCGAAGACGCTGCTTCACGACAGCTTCCGTGCCGGTATCACCGTCAAGGGCATTGACGGTCTTCTCGAGGCCTTTGGGGGCTTACTGGTTTGGTTCGTCAAGCCGGAGGCGCTGACCCGCGGGGTTCGCCGCCTGCTCCTGCACGAACTCAGCAAGAATCCCCACGACTACATCGCCACGCACTTGCTTCACTCCACTATGAAGCTTGCGGCGGCCGATCCCGTGTTCGCCTCCATGTACCTCATCTCGCACGGCCTCACGAAGGCGCTTCTGGTCCTTGCCCTCTGGTTCGACAAATTGTGGGCCTACCCGCTCACCATTGTTGTGTTCGGCGCATTCGCCATATACCAAACTTACCGGTTTTTTCTCACGCATTCGTCCTTCATGGCCATTCTGACCGTCTTCGACGTTCTCATCATATATCTGACGTTTATGGAATTTCGGGAGCAGGCGCGCAAGCGCAAGTCCTCTGCGGACGACTCCCGGAAGCCGGCTGCGAATTGACCCCCGGGTTTGCCCAAACCTGTGGCAGACTAGGGCGCCAACGGGGTTAGCGCCTATCTCTCTTCCAAAGGCTCGCGCGGAATCCAGAGTCAAATCCTCCGCGAAACCTCGTGGAAAGTCGCGGCGCGGCAAATCGGGCCGTCCCGCAAAATACATCCTCGATCGCCAGATCGGTTTCCTCCTCCGTCAGGCCAATCAGCGGCACACTTCGATCTTTGCCGCCAAAATGATCGAGGATCTGACCACCACTCAGTTCGCGGCCCTGGCCAAACTCTACGAAGTGGGCCCATGCTCGCAAAACAAACTCGGCCGTCTCACGGCGATGGATGCGGCGACGATCAAGGGCGTGATCGATCGCCTCGCCAAGCGCGGCTTTACCGTCGCCCGTCCCGACCCGCAGGACACCCGTTTGCTTATCCTCGAACTCACTAAAACCGGCACCGCCACAATCGAGGCCGCCATTCCGCTCGCCGCCGCCATCACGGAAGACACCCTTGAGCCCCTTTCCCAGTCCGAACGCGCCGCGCTTCTCAAGCTCATCCGCAAAATCTGCTGACGCGGCTGCTCCGGACCCCAGGCCCCGCTTGCGCTCATGGCATTCGTTTGTATACTAACGGCCTGCCGCAGGGGGAGGTCCCATGTCCCACGAGGAAACCGCGAAGTCCGGTGCCGCTTCCAAGCTCGTCATCCGTAATATCGGCCTAATCCTGAGCGGCGATATCCATCGGCCCATTCTCGATGCCGATACGGTGGTTGCAGTCAATGGAAAGATTGCTGCCGTCGGAAAGGAAAACGCCCTCGACACCTCCGGTGCGACTCTTATCGTGGACGCGAACGGCACCTCGCTCGCCCCCGGCCTCATAGACAGTCACGTTCATCCCGTCGTCGGCGATTGGACGCCTCGCCAGAATCAGCTCGGATGGATTGACAGTTGCCTGCACGGGGGCGTGACCACAATGATTTCCGCCGGTGAAGTTCACACCCCGGGGCGGCCGAAAGACGTCCTTGGTGTCAAAGCTATGGCGGTTTTCGCGCAGCGCGCTTTCCAGGCATTCCGCCCCGGCGGCGTGCGCGTTCTCGCCGGCGCACCCGTTCTCGAGCACGGAATGGTGGAGGAAGATTTTAAAGAGCTGGCCGCAGGGGGAGTGACGCTTCTCGGGGAGGTTGGCCTCGGAAGCGTGAAGGACGGCCCGACGGCGCGCCAAATGGTTTCCTGGGCTCGCAAGTATGGAATTCAAAGTACGATTCACACCGGCGGCCCATCCATTCCTGGCTCGAGCTTGATTGATAAAGACGTCGTGCTCGACGCCGACGCCGACGTCATCGGCCACATCAACGGCGGCCACACGGCGCTTCCCGACGAACAAATCGTCGCGCTCTGCGAGCGCAGCCCGCGCGGCCTGGAATTGGTTCACAACGGTAATGAGCGCGCCGCCCTGCTGACGCTGCGAACTGCCAAGGAATTGAATCAGCTCGAACGCGTCATTCTCGGAACCGATGCGCCGGCGGGCTCCGGTGTCCAGCCGCTCGGCATCGTTCGCATGGTTTCCATGCTTTCATCGCTCGGGGAAATTCCCGCCGAAGTCGCCTTCTGCTTCGCCACGGGCAATACGGCTCGTTTGCGTGGGCTCGAGGGCGGCCTCGTCGAGCCGGGCCGCTTCGCAACGTTTACACTGATGGACCGCGCGCAGCACTCTTCGGGAAAAACCTTCCTTGAAAGCATCCAGAAGGGCGACCTGCCCGGCATCGGCATGGTGATCGTGGACGGCGCCGTCAGCATTCAACGCAGCAGAAACACTCCGCCCGCGACGAAGATTCCAGAAATTGTCGCAGCCCCTCGTTAGTCGGAATGCCGGATTCCCGGATTTGTGATTTGAATTCGGCGCCGATACGCATCGAAGGGGAACTTCGCGATGACAATCGCTTCTTAAATTTCTCAAAGGCGTAGTGCTAAGGGTCATCGCCGCCCTGACTCGGTTTTGGTCTGATCCCGCGGCAATCCGTCAGACCACGATAGCGGCCGTAGGTTTCCCCCTACACTGCCGGCTTCGAAAACGGCTGCAACGTCCCATAGCGGACGAACCCACGAGAGTTCGGGGCTTCCCATATCAAGCCCGCCGGGAAGTGCGGGAGTTTCAAAAGGCGCGCTTTCTATGGGTGGCGGTGCAACACGTGGACAGCGATATCGGGCCAGAACTCGCGAAAGACGTTTGTCAGCATGTCTCTTCCGATTGCATACCCGTACTTCGAAGCGATCGCTCCTGCCGTGCGGTCGTGGCTCGGATAATACGAAACGGAAATGCCCTGCGCGATCGCCTTACCCAGCAACTCGGATATGTTGAAGCTGTTGTGCCCTCGATAGTTCGGCGTCACGAAAATTCGCGTGGACGAATAGAACACGCGTTTCCAGAATGAACCCGTCCCCATCGCGTAATACCTCTCGTCCTGATGAAAAATGGTCGGCAGCACAAACACGACCATGTAATTTCCGTCCGTCTTATCGAGATGTCCCCGCCAGTAGTACCTCCCGAATCCGGCAACGCCTTTTCCCAATTGCGGGTGGGCATTCGTGCCTTCCGCCAGCATCGAGGTGAGGCCCACAAAAATGAACGCCGAATAATCGAAACTGTTCTTCGTCGCGATCATGAAGGCTTGCTTTGGAGTGGGCGGCGGCGGACGCTCGCCGGCGCTTACGGCGCGAAAATTTGGCATGACGCCGAGAATCCGCTTCGGCTGCGGCGCAGGCTTCGAGAGGCAGTCGTTCTTCGATTCCGTGCACGCCTGCATGGAACTTGGCGCCGGCGCTTGCGAATGCCCGGATTGGCCGGCCTGAATCGTTTGACTCTGCGGTGCAGGGGCGGCTTGGCTCTGGTCCTGTGCTTCGGGAAAATCGGGCCAGGTCGCCAGCTTCGCAGCAGCAAACGGCGCCGGAAAAGGCGCAACACCCGAATCCATTTGTCGCGCGGAAAGCGCGAATGGGACCAGAAATAGCGGGATTGCCAGACAAAAGCGGAGCAGGAGCCACCCCTCAACTCATGCGGAACTTCGTCTTCCAACAACGGAAAACTGACGTGATTAGCTTACAGCCGGTCGCCTCAAGCGCGTGTGGGAATGCGGGGGAGAGTGCTTGCTTCGAAACAGCCTTTGCAGACGATTAACGAAGCCCGTCTTCGCCTTTGATTTGATCTTTCGTTAGGCCGCCCACCCGTGGCAGCGGCCGCCCGCTGTCTGTCACCGCCACAGCCACGACGATTTCATCCGCGCGCGGCGCATCGGCGATGCGGATCTCCATTCCGTCGAAATGGCTTCGGACGAATGCCGCATCCTTGTGCCCCAGCGGAATATCGAGCGGCACGCCGAGGCCGCCCCTTTTTTTGGACGAGGGAATCAGCGCTGCGCCCTTCCCCATAGCTTTTCGTACAGGAGCCCCGAGCTTCGGATGCAAAATCGCCGCCGCATGTTCGATCTCTCCGTTCTCACCCACGGCCGCGGCTTTTCCGTAGCTTTCCACCGACGAACCCGGGATTCCCAGCGCGGCAACCGCCCGATCCGCCAGCAGCGCTCCGAGTTCTTCGCCAGCGTTTATGAGCTCCGTCAAATCCTCCACGTATTTCCCCGCCAGAGGATTTGCAATCACGGCCGCGGCCGCCGCTCGTCGCACGGCAGGGTTCAGCTCGCGGCCCATCTCGCTTCTCGTCTCTTCGACGAACGTCACGATCTTCCGGATTTTCACCTTAGCCGCGGCCGCCGCTTCGCTCATCGCAAGCCATCCTCTCCCTTGATCTCCGACGCCTTCAGGCCTCCCGCGCGTGCGTGAATTCGAGGCCCCGTGGTCATCACGAGCGCGAGAAGAATCTCTTCGGCTCGCGGCGCGTCGGTGATGCCTACTTCCATCGCGTCAAAATGGCTGCGCACGTAGGACGCGTTGATATGCGTGATCGGAACGTCGAGCCGCGTTCCCGGACCTCCCACTTTTTTCGTTGACGCCACGATCGCTTTCGCTCCTCCGAGCACTTCGCGCATCCCGTACCCGCCGGGCGCGTGCCACAGCGCTCCGTGTTCCAGCTCACCCGCCGCTCCGACGATCGCACCCTTGCCGTATCCCTCAACCGCCTTCGCGTTCCCGCCAAGAGCGGCAATCAGCCGCTTCGACATCTCGAGTCCCAGCGGGCGCAGATCGTCCATAAACGGCTGGATGTTTTCCGAATATGCTCCGGCGTACGGATTGTGAATCACCGCGAGAACCGCGGCGCGCTTCAAAGGAGTTGCCGGAGGCGGCCCGCCTTCGTGAAAAATTTCCTCCACGATGGTCTCGATCTTGCGCACGCGAACTTCAGGCATGAAGCACACTCCTTTCGCGCAAAGGATCCCCGGCAAATAACGCAGCGCCTTCCGCAACCTCGCTCGTTACGCGCGTTTCTCCGCCAAGGCGCAGCGCCGCTGCACGAATCAACCCGGTGGCGCGCAGCCGCTCCGCCTGGTCCAATCCGCGCGCGAGAGCTTTTTGAATCTCATCCGCCTCAAGCGCGCCCACGCCGCGGGTCACTCGCAAGTCGCCGAGATCGCTGTCCGGGGAAATTTCTCGCGCCTCGATGCGTTCGATCGCGGGATGTCCGGGCAAGTCCACGGCGTTCGCCACAATCGTTGCCGCGGCATCCGCGCGCGCCGCCGTCTCCCCAAGAACGGTCACGGCATCCGCAATTCCCAGGGAAAAACTCCTTCCGCGCCATCCGCTGGTTGCAATCCCTCGTATGCCGTCTTCGGCGCGCAGAATGGCCCTGCCGAAAAGCGACGGCTTGTCCGGCCGGTCAACGAGCGCCACCGACCATTGCCGGCCCGGCGCGAAATACAGCGCGATGTCGCCGCCGTTGTTCACGTAGGCGCGCTCAAGCTCCGCCGCCGAGACCATCGCGCCGAGAATTTCCTCCGCCACCGCTCCGGCCACCGCCGCCATCGGCGTGATGAACGTTTCTTCCGCAAACGGCTCGACGGCCTCAAACATCCGCCGCGCGATTGGCCCCTCCGGCCTCCGCGGCCCGGCCCCGGCGCGTTGCCGAAGCAGTGTCAGATCGCCACACAATTCATCCAGCACGCTCACGAATCTCGCCGCCCCGGCGCCGTAAGCCGCCCGCACGCTCTCCGCTGGGCCGAACGCCTCTACCACTAAATCGATCGGCCCGTCGTGCAAATGGAGCCGCCGCCCGTCCGGCAGCATGCGAATCACCGCCGGCTCTCTCACAGGTCCTCTTTTGGCGCGGCAGGCGTAAGTGGCCACGGATTTTCCGACCGCGGGGCTTCACGCCGCCGCGTTTCACCCCGCAAAATCGCGTCGAGCGGCCGGATGGAAGCCACGTGCCCGCCGAGCGCCGCGTAATCCTCTTTCTTCATCGTGAATTCGATCGGCGCCACCAGCGCCGGCGTCGGCACATACCCGAACGCGTTTTCCGGCATCCGCGTGACGTCCACCATGAACGTAATGCCACCGCCCGGCCAAACGTACACCGGCGCGCCGCCGCACGTCACGTGCGTCAGCGCCGCACGCACCGATTGCGTGAGCCGCACCGGATTTTCCGTCACGCCCGCCCGCAACGATCCCCCTGCTCCCGCCATAAACAGCACGCTCGCCATCGCCGGCTCGCAATTTTCCGCCACGCGCTCGACCGACTCCTCAAGTTGCGCCGGCAAATCCTTTGCCATGGGCCGCAGCTTTTCGTCGAGCTCGAAATACGCATAGTGCTCGCCCGTCGTGCTTACCATAAGCAGCCGCAGCCCGGGCCATGCAATCTTCGCGTTCCACTCGCCGAGTATCGAAAGCGGCTCGGTGATGTTCGTTCCGCCCCACGCCGTTCCCGGCTCCGCCACTTGAAAATAGCGGCCCGGTGTCGAGCGCCTTCCCTTCAACTTGATTCCCGTCGGAGGAATCCCCAGCAGCTTTCCCGCTTGATGTTCGGAAAGCACACCCGTGATGTGATCGTCCACGACGACCACTTCATCCGCTTTGCCGAACCACTGCTTTGCGAACATCCCGATCGTCGCCGAGCCGCAGCCGACGCGCATCCGCTCTTCGCGCGCCCCGTTCACCACCGGAGGCTTCCCCGCCTGCACCGTCACGCGCGCGCCGCCCTCAATCGCCAGCTCCACGGCCTTGCCGTTGCACAAATCGAGCAGCGTCTCGCACGTCACTCGCCCTTCGCGCTTTCCGCCGCCCGTCAAGTGATGCACGCCGCCGAGCGAAAGCATCTGCGAGCCGTATTCGCTCGTCGTCACGTGGCCGACGGGCTCATCCTGCGCGCGCACCGGGCTGCACTCCGCGCCGAGATAACGGTCCGTGTCAATTTTCACCTTCACGCCGCAGTAGCTGAAAATTCCCTCGGTCACCACCGTGACCACGTCCGCGCCCCCCACTTGCGACGAAATAATGAACGGCGCCGGCTTGTAATCCGGATACGTCGTGCCTGCGCCAATCGCCGTAACAAAGGTCTCGGGAGTGCGTACCATCGTCCCGTCCCATTCGCGTCCCATCTCCAAAAACGGCACCACGGCTTCGCCCTGCCGCACCGCACGCTCCAACACAATGTGCGGATCGAGCCGCACCAGCTGCCCTCCGCGGTTTCCATAGCGGTCGCACGCGCCCGCGCGGCCCTCCTTGATGTGGCACAGCACCGGGCAGGCGTCGCAGCGAATCGTGTCCGCTTCAGCCATTGGCGCCTCCTGCCGCGTCCTTCGCCCCGCGCGCTGCGAGGATGGCCGCCCGCACGCGGTCGGGCGTTGCGGGAACCTTCCGGATGCGCGCTCCCGTCGCATCGAAGATCGCATTAAGGATCGCGGGCGCCGTCGGAATCGTGGATTGCTCGCCCACGCCCTTCGCTCCAAACGGCCCGATGGGCGATGCGTCCTCAATCAAAATGGATTCCACCGGCGGCATATCGCCGATCGTCGGAATCAGGTAGTCGTGAAGGTTTTCGCCTTTGCCCGGAAAAAACTCTTCCATCAGCGCGAGCCCCAATCCCTGCGCCGCCCCGCCCTCGATCTGCCCCTCGACGAGCGTCGGATTGATTGCGCGGCCCACGTCGTGCGCGGCCACGATCTTCAGCACGCGCACCGTTCCCAGTTCCGTGTCCACCTCGACCTCCGCCAAATGCGCTCCGAATCCGTATACGGCGTAGGGATTCCCTTGCCCGTCCGCGTCGAGCGGGCTGGTCGGCGGATCAAACGTCGCTTCTCCCGTTGCGACGTATCCGTGCGCGTCGAGCGTCATTCCGCGCAAGTCGACCGCTCGCGTTTTCCCGCAATCGTCAATCCGCACGCAGCCTTCCTCGAAAGAAATTCGCGCCGCATCGCACGCCTTCGCCAGCTTCAGAATCTTTCTGCGCAGCTCGCCGGCGGCCATTTGCGCCGCTTTTCCGGTAACGAATGTCTGCCGCGACGCCGAAGTTTTTCCGCAATCCGGCGTGATGCTCGTGTCGCCCGAAATCCGGTCGAGCATTTCGATCGGCGCGCCCAGCGCGTCCGCGCAAATTTGCGTCACAATCGTGTTCGACCCCTGCCCGATGTCCACCGCTCCCTGGTGCAGAGCGATCCGCCCGTCGCGTTTCAAACCGATGCGAAACGTCGAAGGATTCGGCAGCGACGTATTTCCGCAGCCGTACCACATTCCCGCCACTCCCACGCCGCGCCGCAACGGGCCCGTTTGCGCGCGGTTGAATTCCGCGTATCGTCCCCGCGCTTCCCTCCTCGCCGGCCGCAGCGCCTCCAGGCAAGCGCGAAATCCCACGCCTTCGCCGAGCAATTGCCCCGTCACCGTCGGCGTGTCGCCCTGGATCGCGTTCACGATTCGAAATTCCAGCCTGTCCATTCCGATTTTGTCCGCGAGTTCGTCATAGAGCTGCTCCTGCGCCACCGCCATCTGCGGCACGCCGAATCCGCGGAAGGCTCCTGCCGGAACGATATTCGTGTGCACCGCTCGCGTCACCGCCCGGTAGTTCGGCACGAAATACGGTCCCGACGCGTGCACGGGTACGCGCGCCGCCACCGTCGGTCCCCACGACGAATAGGCGCCTGTATTGAAATCCGCCGCAAAATCCATCGCCTGAAGCTTTCCGTCGCGCGTTGCGCCCACGCGCGCGCGAATTTTCGCCGGGTGCCGTTTCGTTGTGGACATGATGGATTCGTTTCGCGAGTACACCATTCGCGCCGGCCTTCCCAGATGCCACGCCGCCAGCGCGATGAAAGGCTGCACGGAAAGGTCCAGCTTCGATCCAAACCCGCCGCCCACGGCCGTGGGAATAATCCTCACGTTTTCCGGCGCGAGGCCGAAAATCCGCGCCAGGTCCGCGCGGTCCATGTAAGGCGATTGCGTGCACGCCTGAATTTCGATCGCGTCTCCCACGCGACGCGCAAAACCCGCCTCGGGCTCGATGTAGGCGTGCTCGACAAAACCGGTCTCGAATTCTCCCTCGACCGTAAACTCCGCTTCGCCCAGCACCTTCTCTACGTCGCCGCGGGCCACCCGCCCGCCCACAAGAATGTTTTCCGGGCGATTCGCGTGCAGCCGTGGAGCACCGGGCGCCAGGGCTTCTTCGATCGTCATCAGCGGCGGCAGCTCTTCCCACGTTACGGGAAAATCGCGCAAGTCGAGCGATTCGATCGTTTCCACCTCGCCGGCCACCACCGCCACCGCTTCGCCGCGATGGCGCGCCTCGTGTTCGGGAAACACAGGTTGGTCGGCGAAGGGCGGAATCACTCCGTAGCGGTTTTCACCCGGCACATCTTTCACCGTGAATGCACCCAGCACGCCGGGAGTTCTTTCGACATATGCCCGCAAATCGCCAAAATCAAACTTCGCGCGGTGATACGGACAACGGATCGCGCGCACGGCAATCGCCCCTGCAGGAATTTCGTCGGCTCCGAAAATCTCCGACCCGTTCACTTTCTCGAGCCCATCCACGCGGACGAGCCGCTTTCCGACAGCCGTTCCCGCCGCAGGCGATACCTGTGCCGGAACTTCCGCGTCCGCTTCCATCACCGCCGTGATGATCTTCCTGTATCCGGTACAGCGGCAAAGCACGCCGCCCAGCGCGTCCATTACCTCCTGCTCGTCCGGCTTTGCGGTTTTTTCCAGCAGCGCCGTAGCCGCCAACAGCATGCCCGGCGTACATGCGCCGCACTGCGCCGCACCATGCCGCAAGAAGGACTTCTGCACGCTGTCATAAAGCGGCGCGCGGCCTGCCAGCCCTTCGATTGTCGTCACGTCGCAGCCTTCTACCTGCGCCACGGCCACGAGGCAAGAACACGCGGCCATTCCGTCAATCAGCACCGTGCAAGCGCCGCAATCACCCGCGTCGCATCCGACCTTTGTTCCCGTCAGCCCGCAATTCTCGCGCAGCACGCGCGAAAGCCGTTCGGTCGGCGCGGCAGCCACTGTGGCGCCGCGCCCATTCACGCGAAACGTCAATTCCGTCTTCACCGTGGCCTCGGATTTGAGCGTCTCAGGCGTCATCTCTCCCCCGCGACGCACGCTTCGATCGCCCGCCGCACCAGCGTCACCGTAGCGTCGCGCCGATACGCGCCCGTCGCCCGCACGTCGTCAATCGGCGAAAGCGCCATGAGGCGCGCCGCCGTCGTCGCGTTTC
>Ga0335072_10010071_pt1 | contig 13613 bp, 16 predicted proteins | sample Lox_Sample_21_FD_206725 | JGI IMG/M metagenome (GOLD analysis project Ga0335072, IMG submission 206725) | Soil microbial communities from Loxahatchee National Wildlife Refuge, Florida, United States - Lox_Sample_2.1 | ecosystem: Environmental > Terrestrial > Soil > Wetlands | place: USA...
CTGCCCGGCGGATTCGGCGAGAGTGAATTGGTCCGTCATGCGTTATAGGTCGCCATCGGCGAGAAATCGCCCGTAGCCATTTTGCTCAAGCCAATCGTACAAAAACGTCTGGTAAAGATACGACGCCACGATTTCTTCGCCGAGTTCGTGCGTTTCAGTACAGACGAAGGGCAACCGCAGCGCGGTTAGAACAGCGAGCAGCGATTGGGTAATCCGGTTGGGGTTCGCCGCGCGATACGGATATTCGGATTTGATTTCATGCAGAGACGCAGTAACGATCAACAGGCTGTAAGGCAGTTCGCTCATGCGGCGCAGGCGCTTGACGAAGACCGAGCGATTCGTCGTGAACGATTGAATGAGATCGGCGAGGTCTTTGCGCTCGACGACGCAAGAATGTTCCATCCCCGACACAGAATAATCGCCGAGAGGCAGGGCACGATATTCGATGCGATCAAACCACGAGCGAAAGCGCCGGAACGAAAGTGGATTCTGTTCGCGCGTATCCACAATTGCGGTTGGAAGTGGAGTCCGCATCTGAGTGCCTCCGCGCTCGGCCAACACGGGCAAGGGCGGAAGCGCAACCGGCGTCGGTTGGCTCGACCAGGCGAGCGGCGAGGGAATCAATGTTCGTCTGCGTGGCATGAAAACGGAACGCTTCTTGTTTTCAGAACTTGCTCTCAAATTCGGCGAATTCGGCTTCCAGTTTCCATTGCTCGCGAGCGCGCTCGTTCGCTGACAGGAATTTTGCACAGGCAGCCGACGGTTTGTCCGTGCCAGCGCCATCTCCAGCGCAGGCCGGCACACGGCGGAACTCGCCTTTGGTGGATGCCCACAGGCTTGCACCGGGGAGAAAACTGTGTTCGAGGCTTTGCCGCGTCATGCGCTTCATATCGGCGTAGGAAAGATTGAAGTCCTCGAGCGCTTTCAGATATTCGTGCGTCATGTCGGAACGGCTCACTCCCTCGTCATCGGTCGAAAGAGCGACCGGCACACCGTATTTCATGTAGATGGGGAGCGGATGCTCATTCCCGCTCACGTCCAGGATTAAGTCGTTCGAGGTTAGATTGATCTCGACCAATATATTGTGTGCGGCCATCTCTTTCATCAAGCCGATCGGATCTTTTTCCATCATGACAGAAACGCCGTGTCCGATGCGCTCCGCATGGCCGCGCTCGACCGAGGCGCGAATGTGAAATTTGAGATCTTCCGGCTTGACCAGTCCCATGGCCAATTCCCCGGCGTGGAGCGTGATGTGGACCTTGGGATAGATTCCGTGCAAGTAATCGATCATGGCCATGTGCAGGTTGAAGTCGTGAAGCGGTACATACCAATCTTCGGGCATAACCAGATTGAAGCCTACAAAATGCGGATCGGACGAGGCCAGTTCGAACCCCAGAAGAATCTGCGCGAATACTGCTGGCGGGGGAAGTCCGCGCAGCACCTGATAAAGATAGCGGACGGTAATGCTGCAACCCGGCTGCGCGCCGGAGGTCCCGCACTTCAGTTCAGAGCGTGCTTTGGCGTCATCGTCCGCGAGAGTTTTGCTGGTGGCGGCAACAATGTCCTTCAATCCGCCAGCGAGCAAGTTTTCGCGCATCTTGCTGAAGTCGGAATCCCAACCCTGCTTCATGCCAAGCGTGGCCGACGCCATGCCATCGGCGGTGTCCATGAATTCAATGTATTGCACATGCTCTTTGGCGGCGCGATTGATGACGGTTGCAATCGCCTCAGCAACATGCCCATGCGAGGCCAGGCCGAACTTATCGAACGTGGCGAAGAAGTGATCGTGCCCAGAGTCATCGCCGGGCTTCCAATTGCGCATCGACCAGGCATCGATCATCTGGTTGTAGAGGACTTGGTCGCCGTAGGCACAGCGGACCTCTGGTTTTGCCGTGTAGTGCTCGCAGGAATCGCAGGGAGGAGCGAGCAGGTTCGAGGTTGTGCGATCGACGCAGAAATTGCTGTCTGCGGCGAAATCGATCAAGTCTTCTGCGTAGATGGAGCCATCCAGATGGTTGTGCAAGTCGCCGCCCTTCGGCATCTCGGCGGCGAAGGTGAGCAGCAGCGAAGGCTGCTTGCGGATCGACTCGAGATAACGCGCTGTCTTTTGTTCAGCTGTCTGGGCAGACGCGAGAGTCGCCAGAATGAGAACGATAAATAGACGCCGAGCAATCCAGCTCACGCGCTGCCTCCGGGGAGCGAGAAGAAGATCGGAATTGGGCATTGTAATCGCTGCACCGCAGTGCGCGCCAACCAGCGCGCAGGTCGGTACTGGTGCCGTTTCATTTGCACAGGCATTCGGCGCTAGACTGTACTCATGCCGAAGCGCAATCTGCGAATCGTGAAAAAGGTTAGGAACACTCCGGTACTCGGAATCTGCGAACGCTGCAATACTCAGTTCTCTGGCGACCCCAACATGGGCAATGCCCAGTCTGCCATTCAGGAGCAGTTCAACGCGCACATCTGCAAGCCCTTGGACAGCAGCCAGAATGCGCTGCGGATCGTGCGCGAAGCCACCGAGAACAAGTAGCCGCTTCATTCTTCGTCCGCTTTCAATACCTTCTCTTGCATCGCCAGAAAATGCTCATACTTCAGGAGCACTGCCAGCGGTTTATCGTTGTCCTGAATTACCAGGGTCTTGTCCAATTCCCGAAGCTGCGTCACATTCAATGCTCGCAGGCGACTGATTCCCACGTGCTGCACGCTTGGATCTAGATACGGAATTTCAACATGATTCGCCTTTGCCATAAATCCTCTCAGTTGGCGCGTGCCAGCGCCTTCAATACCAATTCCTTGTCAACCTTCGCATTCGGCTTCCGCTGAGGTAGCAGAGCGCACAATTCTTCCGGCGTCCAAACATGGTCCGTCAATCCCGCTTCCATTGCTGGCGTCACGCGAAGCGACGAATGCACGCGACAGAAGTTGTAATGAAAGAAGTACAGTGCGACCTGATGCCCGTGGTTCTCAATCTTTTTGCTGTGTCCGTTCGTCAGCCGCGTGAATCGGCGCATTCCCATCCGCATCGAAAGATTCTGCCGTTCGACGTAGCTGGTGGAGATGTACTTCGGATCGGGCTTGCCGCTCAATACTCCCGTCCGACATCCGATGCAGGTTGCTGGGCTGTAGCGCGATTCTGGATTGTCATTTGATGCGCCATAGATTTTGACCAGCATGGCGTAATCGACTTCCGAGCCGAAAGCATTCTCGACAGCATCGGCGTAGACGCGATGCCCGTCCGTTGTTAACTGAATGCGGTTCGAGATGCGCGAAGCAACGTCCTTCATAAAGGCCTGCGCCGTTCCCGCACCACGATCCCCGAGCATGTACGAAACGATCAGTTTGGAATCAGCGTCGATTGCAGTCCATGTCCAAACGCTACCGAAACCAGCTTCTACCTGCTCCTGAGTGAGATTTTTGTCTTTGCCTAATACGAAAGCCCAAATCTCGTCGCACTGGATACGCTTTACTTCTAGGCCGCGCACCATCGCATCATGATAGGTAGCACAGGCGCATCCGGCATCTTCCAGCAGTCTTAACACGGTATGTTTGCCTACCCCAAGCATTCGGCACGTCGCGTTAATCGAATTGCCCTCGACTAGAGCCGCTATGATCTGAGTCCGTTTCGTTGTGCTTAGCTGATTCATTACCGTTTCGCCTAGGCACAATATAGGCAATATAACGGCAATTGTCAAGCGAAATAATAGCTCTAAACATCTTTTTTACGCTTTTCTTTATGCCTATGGTACCATCCCAGACGCCTAGGATTATGACCGCTATATAAACAAGTACCGCGATTCGTACCGTCGCAGACAGAAATTTAAAAAAGCTATCTGTTTCCTCTTGTATGCTTGGATTTCCCAACAAAATCGCAGAAGAAATATCCCGATCCGTCTTAATAGGTGATGCAGCGAAATGGTTCAAATACCTCGTATGGTCAACCAGACTTGTTGTAGTAGGCGTGGTCATAGAAGGTATTGAGATCATCTGGGAAGTTGTCGTTGTTCGGATTGTGCGCTGGGTAAAAGCAGTGAGGGAGCGCGCAGACTTCCGTGCGGCAAGAGAGATTTTTCCCACTTCGGAAACAATTATCGATGTGCAATCGGAAGCACATGTCCCAGGATGGGTAAAGGTAATCGCATTCATAGGACTTATTTTTGTAGCTGTCGGCGTAGCTGGCGAATGGATTTTTGAGGTTAAGTTTGAGAGCACAACTGGTGCTATCCAAACTTTGGATGAGTCCGCAATAACTAAACTGCGGAGCGAAAATCTGCGATTGCAAGCCTTGATCAATCCACGAACACTGTCGCTAGAACAACTGAACGAGATCGGAAAAGCATTAGTGACGTTCAATGGCCGTAGTGTTACGGTTGCATGGGTCGACCCTGAATCACATGCTTTGGCTGAGCAATTGAAAGCAGCACTGCACCTCGCAGGAATATCTGCCAGAATCCCAGAGTCGTCTAAACTGATTACCACTCCGAACGGACGAATATATTCATACACGTATTCTCTTCCGGTTGAAACGGGCGTTCGCATCAACTGGCCACCAGAACAAAGTAAGTTTGGAAGAACTTTATGCAATTCGCTGCAAGGGAAGGTTTCTGATTTGAAATGCGTCCCGCAAGCAGGGTCGCTTCCGACTATAGGACTAGCCCCAATGACAGGACCGCCGGAACCGGGAGTGTTAATCTCTGTGCTTACCAAGCCCTTCGACGTGCTGCAATAGGTAGGAATTGCCAGAACGAGCAGGAGAAAGCACACCAAGCCTGTGGATGCCAATCGGCACCAGTACCCGCAGGTCTGTTACATTGTTCGGTTATGCCCCAGGCCCTTGCCAAGTCTACCCGCAGCTTTGCCAGCGACAACAATGCCGGAGTGCACCCGGAAGTGCTCGAGGCGATCACCCGCGCTAATCAAGGCCACGTCATCGCCTACGGAGACGATCCTCACACGCGTTCGGCCAACGCGAAGTTCGAAGAGCATTTCGGTGATGGGATCGAAGTCTTCTTTACGTTCAACGGCACGGGGGCAAACGTGCTTGGACTGCAGGCGCTGACTCGCCCATACCACGCTGTGCTGTGCAGCGAATACGCGCATATCTATAGCGATGAATGCGGTGCGCCAGAAAAACACACCGGCTGCAAGCTCATCCCACTGCCGCATGTCGACGGCAAAATCACCCTCGATTCTGTTGGCCACGCGTATCACGGTATTGGGGATCAGCATCATGTGCAGGCGCGCGTCATCTCGATCACACAATGCACCGAGATGGGAACGGTGTACCGGCCGGAGGAAGTCGAAGCTTTGGCCCGCTTTGCTCACGAGCACAACATGTTTCTGCATATGGATGGAGCCCGCATCGCCAACGCTGCGGTCAGTCTGGGGCAGAGCCTGCGGCAGGCGACGCGGGACCTGGGCGTTGATGTGCTCTCATTTGGTGGAACGAAAAACGGCATCATGGGCGGCGAAGCTGTGGTCTTCTTCAACCGAGACCTAGGCACCGATTTCCTTTACCTGCGCAAACAGGGCATGCAACTTGCCTCGAAGATGCGTTTTATCGCCGCACAGTTCGAAGCCTTGCTAACTAATGATCTTTGGCGGCGCAGTGCCGAGCATGCCAACCGCATGGCGCGCGTCCTTGAAGCCGAAGTCCGGAAGATTCCGCAGGTGCGAATCGTCTGGCCGGTCGAGGCGAATGGCGTTTTTGCGCAGATACCCCGCCAAGCGATGGAGAGGATCAAGGTCCGCTATTTTTTCTATCCATGGATTGAAGAGCAGTGCATTGTTCGCTGGATGTGCTCGTTCGACACGACAGAAGAGGATATCCGCGACTTCGCCGCCGTCATAGCCGAGGCGGTCAGGGGCTGAGGTATGCAGGTAACTTCAGTGCACTTGCTGGCTATTGCTTTTTAAATCTCCCTTGACTAAATTGGCACTACCCCCAGCGGCCGTGTCGAGAAAACGTGTCGGGAAACGCCGCTCAGGAGTCTTCATGAATCGGATGTGGTTTGGGGCTTTTCTGCTCGCGGGGATTGGTGTTTTGTTGCTGAACACGCAAGGCTGCGCCCGCAGCCAGCAACTGGTTGCTGTCACCTTACAACCAAGCGGCGGATTCGTCTTCGAAGGGTATAACGCCACGGGACAGTTCACTGCTTATGGGACCTACATCCATCCTCCGGTAACGAAAGACATTACTGACAAAGTCACGTGGACGATCAACATCGCTAACTTTGGCACGATTACCTCCAGTGGCCTGATCACCTACACGCGCACTGACGGATGTGGAAGCGGCGAGGTAACGGCGTCCTATTACAGCGATCCCGGCAATCCGGAAAATGGGTCGGTCGTGTCAGGCAGTGCGCCGGTGAGCGGCGCAAACAACGCCAATTGTCAATAAGAGGGAACTCAGGTCACTCTTCCCCGAGGAGTTTACCCAGCGTCGGCTTGTGCCTTTCCGCCTTTTTCTTCTTGTTGGGCACGACTTTTTCTACTGGCGGCGATCCCACGCGTTCGCGAGCTAACTCCTTCACCGCAGTCACCGCCCGAAAGTGCTTTTTCTTTTTCTTCTTCACCATTTCTTCTGAGCCGATCTGAACTCTGGTGCGCCGCTCCACTCAAGCTATGCAAAAACTCCGGGGGATAACGTTCATTTCTTCGTTTTGCGACAACCGTTCCCCGGTACTTTGCCTGGAATATGCAATAATTTAAACAATAAACAGAAGCAGACTGATATGGAAGAACGAGATTTCTTTGACGAGCGTCAGGAAAAAAAACCAGCCACGCTGCACTGTCCGCACTGCCAGCAATCGGCTGAATATGAAGTTACGTGGTTAGTACGCACCAAGAAGCGCCAGCTTCCGGGACGTGCCGATGAACGAGATCGCGCCCGGTTCGCCAAGGCCCGTTCCTACATGCTCCGGAAAGACGACCTGATGGCGTGCAAAAACATGCGTTGCCGCAAACGCTTTGAGATTTCAGGAGTGCAGTCGGTGGTGTTCACGGAGTAGGAAATTCCCAGACTGGCGGGCCGGCAGGAGCCCAGGCTTGACTACATCAGCTCCGGCTCATGTGCGTATTCCAACCTGAGGACTTCCGGCAATCCTTCCAGTCCGGCAATCCTGCCTTCGCGTTGCGCGAAGGCGATCATCTCTTTTTCGCGCTCGGCGTGCAGCGGATGCCGTTGGTAGCTCGACAACAATTCCTCCACCCGCTGGCGGACGCGTTGCAGGATGCCAGATGCTTCGCCGCTCATATCGGGCAAGCCGCGATCGATGACCGCCGAAGGGAAGTGTTGCTCCTTCCGAAACAGCGCCCGCGTTTCCTTCAGTTTCAGGAAATCGCCGTGTAGCCCGACTTGCGCAAACATGCCGATGGCGAGCGAATCGCCACGGGGCTCAATGCCTTCGATCAGCCGCTGTGCTGAGGCGATGGCCTCGGCATCGATGACCAGTTTTTCGATGCTGTGGCAGGAAAGAAAATCAAGCATACCCGCGCCGGAAATCATGTTGATGCCAGCGAGCGCGCCCAGCACGGCCGACATCCCACTCTCCATCTCAACCTGTGCGTCGATCACGCGTCCATCGCCAGCCACCATGTAGGCGTGCGTGGGCAAACCGAGATATTTGCCAACCTGCGCGCAGGCAACATCGAGCATGGCGGTTTCGATTGCACCCATCGGGGTTTTGCCCGAACGCATGTCGAAGATCGCCGGCGCTCCGCCCCATACGATAGGTGCGCCCGGCTGAGCCAGTTGATGAATCACGATGCCGCTGATGCACTCGGCGGCGTGTTGCACCACCGATCCGGCGAGCGTCACGGGCGCCGTCGCACCCGCCAGCGGCATGCTGACGATTTCGGCTGGAACTCCGGCGCGCGCCAGATCGACGAGATTCTGCGAGGCGAACTCCGACCAATTCAATGGAGGCGAGGGGCAGACATCAAAAATGGCGCGTGGGTGCTCGCGCAACGCCTCGCGTCCGCCGCTCTCAATGGCCAGCAGCTCGATCAACGTATGCAGGCTCGATGCGGAAAACGCGCCGGTAACGACTGGTTTCTCGGAATACCACAACACCAGCAAAAGCCGGTACCAATCGCCTATTTCCTGCGGGACGTCGTTGCAGACCATGGCGGTCGATTGTGCTTGAAACTGCGGCAGCATCTCGGCAACCTGAATGAGCCGCACCAAATCTGCCGCCATTGCCGGCCGCGCCTGTTGAGTTTCGGAATCGAGAATGTTCAGGCACGACGATCCGGGATCGAAATGAACGTTGTCGCCGCCGTAGCGAATCGCCGGTTCGCCACTGCGACTAAAGAGATAGAACTCGCGCGGCACGAGATCGAGCAGACGCCGTGCCAGAGCTTCAGGGACGTGAGCCACACCGTCAGTAACGCTGACGCCCGCGCCCCGCAGCAGGTCGACGACATAGGGCGCAACTCGCACTCCGGGGTCGTCAATCAATTGAAACGCTTCAGCGAGGATGCGCTCGATCAGCGAGTTGTCAAGAAGTTCGAACTTCGGCCTCATGATGATGTCGTATGACTCTTTAATTGCGCGATTGTGTGCTCTGCGCAACCCCCGCCCCTTCGACTTCGCCCGGGGCAGCCTGCGTCCGGCTACACTATGTCTGAGCCAGGACTGCGGGTGACTTTTTCTGCATCAATTCTCGAGCCAGTTCCACGGCGCTAATAGCATCTTTTGCGTAACCGTCGGCGCCGATTTCTTCCGCCCATCGCCGTGTGACCGGCGCGCCACCCACCATGACTTTTACCTGCGACCGCAGGCCAGCCTTTTCAAGCGCCTCGATCACTCCTTTTTGATTTCGCATCGTGGTCGTCAGCAGGGCCGAGACACCAACAATATCGGCATTCAATTCGAGCGCCTTTGCGGCGAACTTGTCTCCGGCAACGTCCACTCCAAGATCGTGTACGCGGAAGCCATGGGCGGAGAGCAGCGTGCCGACCAGGATTTTTCCGATTTCATGGATGTCTCCCTTGGTCGTCCCCAGAACAACTGTGCCAGCCATTGGCCGTTCTTCACCCAGTTTCTTTAGTTCTGGATCGAGCACCGCCATCGCGGCTCGCATGGCCTCGGCCGAAGCCATCATGTCGGGAAGGAACATCTGACCTTTGGCGAATTGTTCGCCGACTTCGTGCATGCCGGGAACGTAGCCGCGGTTGATGGCATCGATCGGCGCAATGCCGGAAGCGACCGCCTGTTGCGCCAGCGTGGAAGCCATGTCTGGGGCGCCATCGATGATGCTCTGCCGCATGGTGGAAAAGAGATCGTCGAGCATAAAAGACTCTCGGCCATGCTGACCGATGGCAGGGGAGAGAGTCTGTGATTGGGATCACAAGCGAGTTACTGCGGAGCCTGAACGTGAGAAATGCCTCGAGCCGATTCGCGCTACACTGGCGGCATGTGTTTCAGAATCACGCGTGCACTGCGCGAATATTACCGTTACAGCGACATTTCGGCGGATCTGGAGAGACGAGGCCACGGAGCGTCGCGACCGGAGTTGGCCTGGGCGAATCGGCAGCGCGAATCGTCCGAAGTCGCGGCAGATTCAACGCAGTCAGAACCAGAGGTGCATGTTTCTAAGATGAAACCTGCTGAAGCTCGCTGATTCCGACGAGTTCGCCACGCGCAGATGCCTCGTTTATACTGACACGTTTGCGTGTGGCTTTCTGAAGCCACAGGGTAAGGAGTCCTCATCTTGAAAATACTGGTCTGTATGAAACAGGTGCCGCAGAAGGATGCGCCGCTGAAGCTGAACGATGCGGGCACGTGGATCCGCGAAGATGTTTCCTACGAAGTGAATGAGCCCGATGCTTACGCTCTGGAAGAGGCCTTGCGCCAGCGCGAGAAGCACAAGGGAGAAGTCGTCGTGATCACCAGTGGGCCGGCGCGGGCACAGCAAGTGCTGCGGGAAGCCCTGGCCAAAGGCGCTGATCGGGCGATTCACCTGGAAGATGACAAGTTTGTTGGCCTGGACGCATTTAACACAGCGAAGGCGATCGCCGCTGCCATCAAAGACGAGCAATTCGATCTGATCTTCACCGGGTTGCAGTCCGATGATTATGGCTATGCGCAAACCGGCGTGATTCTTGCCGAGCTGCTTGGCTGGCCGCACGCTACCATCATCATGCAGATCGAGAAGACAGAGGCCGGCATTCGAGTCAAACGGGAGCTGGAAGCCGGGTACTTTCAGTTTGTCGACATGCCGTTGCCTGCGGTGTTGACGATTCAATCGGGCATCAACAAACTGCGCTATGCCACGCTGATCGGCATCAAGCAGGCAAAGAACAAGCCGCTGCGGAAGGTGCTGCTCGGCGAAGTTCAATCAGCAATCGGGAATAATCTGCAGAAGATCGAGCGACTGTATATTCCGCAGAAAACCAAGAAGACCGAGCACATCGACGGGCCACCTGCGGAAATCGCCAAGAAGCTGGTGGATAAGCTGAGGAACGAACTGAGAGTGCTGTAAGAGAAGGTTTCAGGGTTTCGAAGGTTTCGAGGTTTCTAAAGTTCGCGAAATTGGCCTTAGTGAAACCTTGAGACGGGAAACGTTGAAACCTTGGGAGTTTGAGGATTTATGTCAGACACAATTCTCGTCATCGTCGAACAACGTGAAGGCAAACTCAATCGCGCGTCCTGGGAAACGATTACGGCTGGGCAAGCGATCGCCGCCGCAACCGGATGGGCTTTGGAAGCCGCTGTAGTCGGCAAAGGTGTGGGATCGATCGCCTCGGAGATAGCCGTCAAGAAAATTGGAAAGGTTTACGACGTCGAATCGCCGCAGCTGGATCCCTACACGCCGGATGCTTTTGCCGCCGGACTGAAGCAGTTTCTTGCGACTAAACAGGCGAAGCTTGTGCTCATGCCGCATACGTATCAGGTCCGCGACTTCGTTCCCAAACTGGCGACGGCCATGGGACGAACCGTCATCAGCGACTGCGTGGGCTTCAAATATGAAAGTGGCAAGCTAGTTTTTACCCGCCAAATGTTTCAGGGCAAGCTGGCGGCGGACGTAAGCTTCACAAGCGACGCGCCGTGGTTCGTGACTTTTCAGAATGGCGCATTTCGCGGAGACAAGGCTGAAGATGGAGCCAGCGCCGCCCCGGTCGAAACGGTGAACGTCGAGATCGGCGATGGAGTCATCCGCAACAAGCCGCAGGAAGTATTCAAGGAAGCAAAGCAGGCAGTTGATCTCACCCAGGCGGAGATCATCGTTGCCGTAGGCCGCGGCATCAAAGAGCAGAAGAATTTAGAGATTGCTCAGAAACTGGCTGACGCGCTGGGTGGCGATCTGGCGGCATCGCGTCCGATTTGCGACTCGGGGTGGTTGCCGATGGATCGGCAGATCGGATCGTCAGGGCAGACGGTCGCGCCGAAGCTCTATCTGGCCCTCGGCATCAGTGGAGCAATTCAGCATATCGTAGGCATGAAAGGGTCGCGGACGATCATCGCGGTCAATAAGGATTCGGAAGCGCCAATTTTTGAAATCGCCGATTACGCGGTCGTGGGGAACTTGTTTGAGATCGTGCCACCGCTGACCGAGGAAGTGAAGAAAGCAAAAGCTGGATAAATTGACTATTATTATGACCATAGATAAAATAAATGGTCATGAAGAGCATTTCCATTTCCGAGTTCAAGGCGAAGTGCTTGGGACTGATTGAGCAGGTCGATAAGACACGACAGCCGTTGCGGATTACGCGTCACGGGCGTTCCGTGGCTGAGCTGATTCCAGCTGGGCCGGATCGCAAGCGGAAATTCCTGGGCGCCATGGTTGGAAGCGGCGAGATCGTGGGCGATATCGTTTCTCCCGTCATCGATCTCGATGAGTTCGAGGCCTACCGCGATTGAAACTGCTTCTCGATACGCATATATGGCTTTGGAGCCAATTGCAGCCATCCCGGATAGGAAAACGCGTTGCTAGCGAGCTGTCAGCGGCCGATAACGAGCTGTGGCTGTCGTCAGTCAGTGTATGGGAGGCTCTCGCGCTCATGCAGAAAGGCCGCGTGCGCGTAAACGATCCCCTTTCCTGGGTTGAGGCCGCCGCCGATCAGACACGCGAGGCGCCGCTCACGCGGGAGATAGTTCGCACCAGCTTTGCCCTGCATTTGTCGCATGCCGATCCAGCGGACCGTTTTTTGGCAGCAACAGCGAAAGTGTTGAATCTAACTTTGGTGACCGCGGACCCGCGTTTACTAGGACTGGGAGAGATTTCTACACTGGCCAACCGCTAATCTTATGCTGATCTTTCGCAAACCCATCGAAGGCATTGAGCGGCCGCAGATGCCGGCTGACGTGGTGATTGTCGGCGGAGGGCCCGCGGGCATGGCCTGCGCTTTACGATTGTCGCAACTGGTCGACGAGCATAATGCCACGCATCCTGACTCACAGCTCAGCAAAGAAAACATCTATGTGCTGGAGAAGTCGCGCGAGATCGGACAGCATTGCCTCTCGGGGGCGTTGCTTGATCCGCGATCGATGCGCGAGTTGTTGCCGGGCTTTGAAAAAGAAGCGCCACTGGACGCCGAGGTCACGCAAGAAGCGGTTTATTTCTTCACGGAGAAATCGAAATTCAAGTTTCCCATCACGCCGCCGTTTCTGCGCGACCACGGCAACTACGTCATTTCGCTGAACAAGTTTGTGAAATGGATGGGGAGCAAAGTCGAAGAAACCGGAATTACGATCTTTAGCGGGTTTGCGGGATCAGAGCTGCTTTTCGATGGCGACCGCGTCAGCGGAGTACGCACCGACGACAAGGGCGTCGACAAAGAAGGTAATCAGAAATCGAATTTCGAGCCGGGTTACGAGCTTCAGGCAAAAGTCGTCATCCTGGCGGAAGGCACGCGCGGATCGCTGACCAAGCAACTCATCCACAAATTTGACCTGGCGAAGAATGCGAATCCGCAAACCTATGGCGTGGGTATCAAGGAACTTTGGGAGGTTCCTTCGGGCCGAGTTGCCAAGGGTCAAGTGATCTACACCATGGGTTGGCCACTGACTACACATGAATATGGCGGCGGGTGGATCTACGGATCGAAAGACAATGTCGTCTCGCTCGGATTTGTGACCGGGCTCGACTATGCGGATCCGCGGCTTGATCCGCAACGCGTGTTGCAGGACTTCAAGCAACATCCGTTTGTCGCACATCTTCTTGAAGGCGGAAAGATGATCCGCTACGGCGCGAAGTCGATGCCCTACGGCGGTTGGTGGGCGGTTCCGCCGGTGGCGGGCAACGGCTGGATGATTCTCGGTGATTCGGCGGGATTTCTGAATTCGGCGCGGCTGAAGGGAATTCATCTGGCGATCAAGAGCGGCATGCTCGCGGCGGAGACTGCGTTTGAAGCGCTGAAAAAGGACGATGCTTCGGCGGCGACACTGGGTGAGTACAAGAAAAAAGTCGAAGCGAGCTGGATCAAAGACGAGCTGTGGAAGGTACGCAACCTGCATCAGGGATTCGAACATGGCATGTTCGCCGGCATGATCAATACTGGGTTGCAGATGATGACCGGTGGGCGCGGGCTGAAGGATCGCTATCCCGGACAGCCCGGTTATGAGCGCATGAAAAAGCTGGCCGAACTGCCCGCTGATGGCGGGGCGGAAG
>Ga0335072_10010073_pt1 | contig 13612 bp, 15 predicted proteins | sample Lox_Sample_21_FD_206725 | JGI IMG/M metagenome (GOLD analysis project Ga0335072, IMG submission 206725) | Soil microbial communities from Loxahatchee National Wildlife Refuge, Florida, United States - Lox_Sample_2.1 | ecosystem: Environmental > Terrestrial > Soil > Wetlands | place: USA...
AACCACGGAGAATCCTTCAATGCCGAAGAAAATGACTCAAGCCGACCGCGACCGCTCGCTTCGCGAACACCTCTTGAAGCTGCTCACCGCCGAGCAGGCGCACGTCAGCTTCGACTCCGCAATCAAAAACCTTCCCGCCGAACTGCGCGGTAAACGGCCCCAAGGCGCAGACCACTCGCCATGGGAACTGCTCGAACATTTGCGCATCGCGCAGGAAGATATCCTCGACTTTTCCCTCAATCCCAATTACAAGGCGCTCGACTGGCCGAGCGGCTACTGGCCGGCAACGCCCGCTCCGCCCGATGAGAAGGCGTGGGACAAAAGCGTGCGTGCCTTCCGCAAAGCCCTGAAGAGCTTCTGCGTTATAGTTTCGGACCCGGCGACCGATCTCTACACGCCGATTCCCCACGGCGACGGGCAGACGATTCTCCGCGAGGCGATGCTGATCGCCGACCACAACGCGTATCACGTGGGGCAACTGGTGCTGGTGCGGCAGATGCTGGGGGCGTGGGGATGACGCGTCCAGAGAACAGAGAAGAGAGATAAGAGAAGAGAGATAAGAGATCAGAGGTAAGAGATCAGTTAAGCAGTTGAACAGTTGAACTGAGAACATAGCTGGCTGGTCGGACGACATCAACAGTGGTTTTTTCCCTTGTTCCCTTGTTCCCTTGTTCCCTTGCTCACTCGCTCCCTTGCTCCCTTGTTCCCTGCCCCCTGATCCCTGCCTCTCTGTGTTCATTGGCACAAATCTCGCTTGTCAACCTCTGCTACCATAAGGATGATTGCGCTGCCGCAACCGGGGCGGGTTTGCTGGGCCGCAAGTCAACGTTGGCGCTGAATCGCCGACGAGTTGATGGCGGGCTCAGCCGTGAAGGCGGACGGAGCCAACACAAAAGGAGAATTTTATGCCTCTGGTATCAATGCGGCAGCTCCTCGACGAGGCTGCCAAGGGCGGGTATGGCGTGGGCGCGTTCAACGTCAACGACATGGAACAGATTCAGGCCATCATGATGGCCGCCAAGCAGACCAAGTCGCCGGTCATCGTGCAGGCCAGCCGCGGGGCGCGGGCATTTGCAGAGGACCTTTACCTGTTCAGGCTGATCCAGGCGGCGGCCGAGCTGAACCCTGACATTCCGATCGCCATGCACCAGGATCACGGCAACAGCTTTGAGACCTGCCGCAGCGCCATCGCTCTCGGGTACACCAGCGTGATGATGGACGGGTCGCTGAAGGAAGACGGCAAGACGCCTTCCACGTTCGAAGAGAACGTTGCAGTGACGCGCAAGGTGGTGGAGTATGCGCACGAGCGCGGTGTAACCGTTGAAGGCGAGATCGGCGTGCTGGGCGGCGTTGAAGACGGCCACGGTGCGGGCGGCTCGGGTCTGGAACACATCACCGATCCCGACCAGGCTGTGGAGTTTGCCGAGCGCACCGGCGTTGACGCGCTGGCCATCGCCATCGGCACCAGCCACGGGGCGTACAAGTTTAACAAGAAGCCCGACGGCTCGGTGCTGAAGATGGACGTGCTGATCGCGATTCACAAGCGGCTGCCGCACACTCACCTGGTGATGCACGGCTCGAGCTCGGTGCCCAAGGACCTGCAGGACATCGTGAACCAGTACGGCGGCAAACTGAAGCAGACCTGGGGCGTGCCGGTCGAGGAGATTCAGCTCGGCATCCGCAACGGCGTGCGCAAGATCAACGTGGACACCGACAATCGCCTGGCCATCACCGGCGCCATCCGCAAAGTGTTTGCCGAAACGCCGGAGAAGTTCGACCCGCGCGACTACATGAAGCCGGCCCGCGAGGCCATGGCCAAGGTTGTGGCCGCACGCATGACGGAGTTCGGCCAGGCCGGCCACGCCGGCGACTACCAGCCGATCCCGATCACCGAGATCGCCAAGGGCTATGCATCGGGCGCGCTCGACACGCGGCCGTCGCTGGCGGCGTCGCGGTGACGTCCCAGATTCGCTTCGAAGCACAAAAGGCCATCCCAACCGGATGGCCTTTTGCTTTGTGCGGACTCCTCGCATGATGCCAGCTACACAATGAAGGCGCGGATAAGCAGGAGCAATCGACGAACTTAGAAATACAGCTTGTCGTCTTTCTTTGGCTTGAGCGGCGGCATCATGTTCTTGGGGATCGCGACTGCGCGCTCGACACCGGCTTTGGCATCCATAGCAGCCTGCACACCGAAGATCATCGCGATCTCGTCGATCTTGTCGTCGTACTGGGAGCGGATCTGGCGAAGTTCGTCGCGGAGCTCGGTGCGAGCGTCGGCGCTGAGGACGCCCGAGTTCTCCCATTTGGCCGAGAGCAAAATGGAGAATCGCATTCCGGCGAGCTGTTCAACGGCTTCGGAGAGACCGGCGTTGTTTTGTTCGAGGACGTACCGCGAGGCTGGACCGGCAATGGAGGGATCGAGGGTTTCGGTGAGGGTCATGATTCTCCCCTTTGGTAAAGTTGATCGGCAAATTGCGGCAAACCACAAATGCCGATTTTGCGGGGATCAATCAGGCCCTGAGACGAACCGTGTGGAACCCATTCCTCGCTTGCTTGATTGACAGTGTGCATGCTCATGGCATTTCGGAATGTGAGCCAAGTCACTCGACTGGGTTCATTGAAATTCGAGTACCAAAAGGCGAGGCCCCGGCGAGAGCCGAGGCCAGAAGATCTCAAATACTCAAAGAAATCGCTCAAGGAGATTTATCTCAATAGTGACGCCGGAACGTGTTTTTGAGGTCAGGGTAGAGGGCAATGAACAAGAAGGTGAGCAGGTTCAATGAGCCCTCGACCACCAGCAGATCGACCTGCATGGGCGAGAACAAATTGGGATTGCCAAATCCCCCTATGTTGAAGTACGAGATGGCCACGTAAGCAAGGTAATAGCCTGAGAAGGCCATGGAAATAAAGAGGATCGGTTTCCAGCGATTCAGCCACAGGAACGCGATGCCGAGGGAAAGAACGGCCAACACGACGAAGGCCTCGCCCATGATTGTGGGCAGAGCCTTGGCATCGGGCGAACCGAACCAGATCGGGATCAGAGCCGGGCAATGAAGGGTAATTGAGCCGGAGAATTCCGCATCGGGCGAAGCAATAAGTTTGGCGGCAAAGAGTGAGTAGATCACGCCACGCAGAAAGTAGATGAAAGTGATGGCGCTAATGCCGAAGGGTACCTTAGGCTCCGTAAGGCTGCGCGCACGACGGGCTGCGTTCACCATCGTCATGGGATCGTCGTCGATGTTGGCCGCAGATACGGGATCAATGATCTGTTGGTATATCTCAGTAACGGGCTGCCACTGGTTCCTTGCTTCCACGGAAGAGCTCTCCTCTTACCCTCAAGCGTTGAGTTTCGGGGATCAGCCAGATTAAACGGAAGTTATTGCGGCATAAGGGGAACAAAATTTATCTGCTGCCGTATCGGGGGCCCTCGCGTTTCCCGAAATAGTCTTGCCGCCAGAGGAGACGCGCCGTTCGAATGAAGCCGTTCCTGAAACGTAAACAGGTCGTGATAAAACTATGCAGCCGGGGAATCCGGATGTGTATCACCCGAATGTGGCAAAGCGGGGACTTTTGGGGCAAAACGGCGACTTTTGGGGCAAAACGGGAGGGGTTGGGGGCAGAGTTCCCGCCGGAATGATGCTCAGAATGGCTTCTCGAAAGCTTCTTTCACGCCGGGATAGAACGCCAGGTAGCAGAAAATAACCGAATTAACGAGACAGCCAAAAAGCAGGAAGGCGGCCTGATCCCCGGAGAGATTGCTACCCGTTCCGGAAACGACGCCTGCGGAGTAAACGACGGCGGTGCGCGCCACCATGCCCCCCGCATAGGCCATGGTGACCCAGCGGATCACCCACCAGCGGAACACCCACATGACTCCTACAACTGCCGAGAAGAATCCCATCACGATGAGCGCCTCTGCAACCAGGGTGTAATACTCCGTGGGGAAGCGATGGCTGATGGTGAATGGAATGATGGAGGGAGACTGCGAGACGATCCAGTGTGAAGAATCGGAATCGATGGCAGCAATGACTCTTGTGCCGAGAAAAAAGTAAACGACAGCTTGCACAAAATAGAGGCCGGTGATGACGTTGAGACTCATCGGCACCGAGCTCCGACGGAGTTTTTTCTGGCTAACCGGAACGGGCGCCGGCGTCGGCGGTTGAACGACGGGCGGCGCTTTGCCCTCAACGTGCTGCTGATAGAGATCGGTGACCGGCTGCCAGCGATTGGCCGGAGGAACCGCAGCCTGGTTGGGTGTCTGACTCGCTGACTGGTTTGCAGGCTGTTTGTTCTCGTCCATGGCATCCTCTTTCGTCGTCGCAGAAAGCGCTCAGGGAAACGCGTCGGCAAGCGCTGCGGGTGCACCAAGGCGCTCAAAAAGGCTGTTGGGCTGCGATTGGCGAAAGTGTACCACTGAATTCAAGAGAAAAAAGGTGATGGGAAAGGCACGCGAGAACTTTAGGGCCTGTTAACACTACTGGGGCGGTTGGCGTTGCGAGCGAAAATCGGGCCAGACTAGGCCGAGCCTGAAGGCTTTGGTGGTTCCAATGTCGAGGGCGAGAACGACGTATGGCACGATTTGCGCCGCAACCCTTCGGGCCGGGGCCAGTTTTCCTCATTTCGTCGTCCCTCGTCGCTAGCAGACACCCGGTATGCGTCACTCCTCATTCCTCGAACTGAGAAAAACTGGCTCCCGGCGCCAGCCACCCCAGTAGTGTTAACAGGCCCTAGGCGTAGCGGAGCGGTTTGACCGGTTGGGAGTTCGAGTGAGCCAGGCGAACCAGCCATCTCGGTGACAGCCGCAGTCCGAGGCGGAAATACTTAAGTATCTGCTTGACAATTTTCCTGAATCGCTCGATACTGAAGTTGTTGCTTAAGTATTCTCCCACGGAGGAACCCCATGACCGCAATCGAATCGAATATCATCCACAGCACGTTCGTGATCGAACGCAACTTCCCCTGGCGTCCGGCGCGTGTCTTCTCCGGTTTTTCCCAACCTGCTCTCAAGCGCCGCTGGTACGCCGAAGGCGATCATGAGCTCCACGAATTCCACATGGATTTTCATTTGGGCGGAAGCGAACGGCTGCGGTATCGCTTCAGGAAGGGCCACCCGATTGCGGGATCGGAGATTGCCAATGAAAGCATTTATCAAGACATTGCCGAGGAAAAACGGATTGTGATGACTTCAAGGATGGCTTTGAACGGAAAGACGATCGCAGTGATGCTGGCGACATTCGAGTTTGTTCCTGCCGACGCGGGAACAGATCTGATCCTCACCCATCAGGGCACGTACATCGACTGGCCGGACGGCGCGAAGATGATCGAAGCCGGCTGGACAGGGCTTGTGGACCGGCTGCAAAAAGATCTGGCGCAATGAGGGCCTCGATGCGGGATAGTCCCATCGATTTCGATCGTCTCTTCCACGCGCTTGGCGATCCAACGCGGCGCGCGATCGTTGATGCGCTCGTCGAGAAGCCGGCATCTGTCTCGAAACTGGCGGGGCCACTCGGGATCACTCTCACCGCGGTGATGCAGCACCTCGAGATTCTTGAGCAAGCGGGGCTGGTGCACACTGAAAAGCTCGGACGCGTGCGAGTCTGCCGTCTTGTGCCAGGCGGGTTAGACGCGCTGGAGCGATGGATTCGCGAGCACCGAACGCCATGGGAGCAGAAACTCGACCGGCTGGGCGAAGTGCTGGGCGAAGAGAATTCCGCTGGCTGAGCCGTTGAACGTTGGGCGGAAAAGGAACGAAACAGCCCTATAGTTTTTCGCGCAGGAAGCTGATCACCTGCTCGGACTGGACGACACCGACCATCCGGTTTTGGGCATCGACCACAGGCAAAGCGTGGAGGTTGTACTTGTCGAAGATCTCAGCCAGTTCGTTCTGTTTCATATCGGCCGGGCAGGAGAGGACGCGGGGCTCGGAGAGCACTTTGAGTCGCGTTTCAGGCTGAGATATGACGAGGCGGGCCAGAGAGACGGCGCCGCGCAGGACGCGTTTGTCGTCGAGCAGGAAGACTTCCGTTACAGTTTCCGGGTCGCCGTCGAAGCTGCGCAGGGCCTGTACGGCCTGGTTCACGGTGGCTTCGGTGCCGACGTATACGAAGTCGGTGGTCATGCAGCCGGCGGCCGAGTGCTCGTCGAACTCGAGCAACTCTTCAACCTCATGGCGCTCCTCGGGCTCCATCTCTTCGAGAATGGCGTCGGACCTTTCTTCAGGCAGTTCGGCGAGCAAGTCGGCGGCTGCGCCAGGATCCATCTCCTCAACGATGTCGGCAATGCGTTCCTCGTCGAGTTTTTCAAGCAGTGACTTTTGCAGCTTGGGTTCGACCTCTTCCAGGGCCTCGGCAGCCACCTCTTCATCGAGCGAGGTAAAGACGGCCTCGCGTTCTGCAGGCGCCAGATCTTCGAGAATGTCGGCAAGCTCAGAAGGGTGTATACCTGCCAGCCGCTCGTGTTCGATGCGCAGCTTGACGCGCCGGGCAGGATCGGGTTCGATTACGTCGACAAACTGCCAGGGAATGGCGCGGGGATGGAAGCGCCGCGAGATCTTTTCCAGTTGCGGGCGCGGCAAGATTCCTTTGAAGAGGCGGCGTATGGCGCCCCTGAGGCCGACTTCGACCTCGGCTACGCGCAGCAGTTGAGCGCTGCCGCGGCCATACCACTCCAGATCGACGTCGTTGACGCGGACCACCTTGCGGCCATAAATGTCGATGATCTGCCGGTCAACCAGGTCCTGCTGCAGGTAGAGGTAGTTGCCCGGTTCATTGAGAGGAGCGATGGCGCCGGGCGTACGAACCTCGAGCGTGCCCGCAGGAGTTTCCATGACCTCGTTGGCGGGGACAATGGCCAGGCCGGTGCGGGTTTTGAGGACGAGGCCGACGACCTTGCCGCCATCGGGACCGGTGCTGACGGCAATGTCCTTCAGTTTGCCGCGGAGCTGGCCCTGCGCATCGGAAACGGGAGTGCCGAGGAGCCCGGTGAGGCTGATGCGGGTAGCGGTCTGTTCGTCAGCCCGTTGCTCGGTGCGTATCTCGGCGCGCGGTTCCATGGGAAAAGTGTAGTCCTTCAGAGCGTGGTACAGGACGGAAGCTTAGCGGAGAATGGAACATGCGGCTTGACACAATCACTCTGAGACTGGAAACTGCCAGCAAGCGTGAAATGCGCCAATGTGGCACGACTTGCGCAGCGGAGGCGGAGCCGAACCCGGTGAGCGAAGCCAGTAAAGGACGGTGGAGTTTCAAGCTCAACTCCACCATGGAAAGCGTCAGCGAGGTAGAGGCGGCAGCCGATAAGGTGGCGGCCGAGGCCGGGATCGATGACGATCTGCGTTTTCACATCACGATGGCGGTGCACGAGGCCACGGTCAACGCGGTGCTGCACGGAAACGAGTACGACCCGTCGCGGCTGATCAACGTAGTGCTTGAAAACACCGGGAACGACTTTATCTTTATCATTGCGGACCAGGGGCGAGGATTCGATCCCGACCACGTGCCTGATCCTCTGGCCCCGGAAAATCTTCTCCGCGGCACCGGCCGCGGGATATTCCTTATCCGATCGCTGATGGATGAGGTACACTTTCGACAACTGGATCCCGGAACCGAGTTAACGCTGGTGAAGCATCTGGCCCCGGGGGAAAAGAAAACCTGAAGCGCCGGCGCGAAGACCGATATGCGGCTTGTTCGCGGCCGGGCCGGTAGCGGGTTCCCCGCCTGTAGCCGCCCCCTGAGGTGCTATAACCGAATTACCGACAAGGAGGAATTATCCGTGGCACTAACTATCGCTTCGCGAGAAGTAGACGGCGTAACCGTTCTGGACCTTAGCGGCAGGATCACCCTGGGCGAAGGCAGCGTACAGTTGCGCGACGCCATCCGCGACCTCATCGGCAAGGGTCAAAAGAGCATTCTGCTCAACCTGAGCGACGTGAACTACATTGACAGCTCGGGCTTGGGCGAGCTGGTAAGTGCCTACACTACGGCGCGCAACCAGAGCGCGGCTCTGAAACTGCTCGGACTCACCAAAAAGGTGAACGATCTGCTTCAGTTGACCAAGCTTTACACAGTCTTTGACATCTACGACGACGAGGCCAGCGGAATCGCTTCGTACAAGTAGTCGCTCGAGCGCTGACGCGCGTCGACGAAAAAGCCATCCTGCATGCAGGATGGCTTTTTTTGTTTCGGAGCTCACTTTACCGGAAACCAGCCGCCTTAAAAGTTCACCTGCGGCGCATTCTGCGCGGAGGGACTGGCGTCGAAGCGAGCGTTGTTTTGGTGGAACCCGAGAATTCCTGCCCAGATGCTGTTGGGGAACTGCAGGATGAAGGTGTTGTAGTCCTGAAGAGCCTCATTGTAGCGCTTGCGAGCTACCGCGATGCGGTTTTCGGTTCCGGCCAGCTCGTCCTGCAGCCGCATGAACTGGTCGCTTGAACGCAGTTGCGGATAATTCTCAGTGAGCACCAGGAATTTGGTCAGCGCATTGTCGAGCTGGCCGTTGGCGGCGATTTTGCCTTCCGGCGTTTGGGCGTTCATCAGGCCGTCCCGGGCCTGTGCGATCTCGGTGTAGACACTGCTCTCTTCTTTTGTGAATCCCTTCACCGTGGAGACCAGGTTGGGGATGAGGTCGGCGCGCCGCTGAAGCTGCACCTCGACCTCAGACCACGCGGTCTTCACGTTCTGATCCTGCGCCACCATCTGGTTCTGTGCGCTCTTGAAGCTACCGTAAATCATCAAAAGCACCAGCAGTAACACGCCAAACACGGCCAGCGTAATTCCAAGTCCACGACTCATACTCTTCTTTCTCTCCTCTGCAAAGCAGCTACCAGCTGCCAGCTTGTCATTACTGAATCATCGGTCGATACGCGACAAAGCGACCTCGCCACATACTCTTTTATCAACTCCCGCTTCGAGCCTCTGCGAATTCGTCCGCCGCCAGACTTAAACCTACTGGCTACTGGCTACCGGCTGTCTTTTACCAGCTTCCTCCGGCCCCTCCGCCGCCAAAGCCGCCGCCTCCACCGCCAAAACCGCCGAAGCCTCCGCCGCCTCCACCACCGAATCCTCCACCGCCAAAACCACCCCCGCCAAACCCGCCACCGCCAAAGCCTCCGCCACCCCAGCCGCCGCGTCCCCAGCCGCCGAAGAACAAGCCCCAACCGAAGAGCATCCTGAGCAGTGAAAAACCCCCAAAGAAGCAGAGAACGATGATGAGCAGGATGAGCTTGGCAATCGCGCCCCCATGGTGCTGCTCTACCGGCGCGTATTCAACCGGCGCAGCCGGCATGTCGACATTGAGCGTGATGTGCGCGTCGGCGGCAAGATCCTGGGCGATAGTTCCGACGGCGTAAAGCGCCGCTCCGTCGTAGTCTTTGGCGCGGAGATCGGGAACCATGGCGCGGCCGATATCGCCAACCTTGGCGTCGTTGAGAACACCCTCGACTCCGTACCCGGTCTCGACGCGGTATTTGTGATCGTCCACAGCCAGCAGCACCAGCGCATACCGGTTCTGGCCCTTGTCGCCCATCTTCCAGTGATCTTCAAGCTGGTTGGCGTAGTCCGCGGCCTCGTCTCCGTCAAGGTTTTGAACGGTAACCATGGCAATCTGGGCGTGAGCCGTCGAGTGGTCGAGTGCAGCGCAGATGGCATCGATGCGGGCAACCGCCTCAGGCGAAAGAACATGGGCGAAATCGCTGACGTAGTCGGTGGGCTGGGGAAGGTCGGAGACTTTTTCGGCGCGGGCGCCAAACGGCAAAAGCAGAAGAAAAGCCGCCAGAATGGGCAAAAAGACAGTGTTCTGACGGCTCCGATGGGCTTTCATCGCTTTCTATTGTACGTGGGCGGGTGAGGAAAGGTTCCCGGAGGCAGCGGGTCAGCGGGTCAGCGGGCCAGCAGCCCCCGGCATTCAGCGCGGGAGGAGGTGAGGCGCCGCCAGTTCAATAAACTCGCGGGCGGTGATGACCTTGGTCGCCTTCCAGAACCTCGGAAAGTGCTTTTGGTTGCCCGTAACCAGGTAATCCGCACGCGCAGCATTGGCACATTCAATAAAGATGTCATCATCGGGGTCGCCGGCGGCTTGAATCCGCACCTTGGGAGCGATCAAAAGGCCGCGATTCTTGATCAACTGGAGCATCTGTAGTTGAAGACCCTTCCGGATTCGAAGCCCGGGACGGGCAAGTACACTTGCGTATTCGTCGAGGATCGGTTGGGAAACGTAAAGGCGGGCCGGCTTGGTTATTGCCAACAACAAGGCAGTTCTTTGCGTGCCATCGGGCCTAAGAGCTGCAGAAATAACCACGTTGGTGTCTAGAACCAAGCGCAGCGCAATCACGGTTGCTTTTTCTTTCGCTCAGCCCGTGCCGCCTTGATCTCTTTCTCAATTTGCCGCGAAGTAAAGAGAGCCGTCTTATTTCGAATCGATTCCTCGCCGATGATCCTCAAAACGTCAGGCTCTGGAGCTGCGAGCTTCACATAGTCACGCAGGCTCAACAAAACGGCCCGCGGGGTCCCGCGCTTTTCAATGACCAATGACCGGCCGTCCGCGGACACGCGATCAAGCAGCTGGCCGAAGCTCGCTCGAGCGCGAAGCGCTGGAACGACGATCACATTGTTGTCGCTAGCGGATGCTGTCATTGAACTCTCCATTCCAAAATGGTGAACTGTACAGTTGGAATCATACCATCTTCCCCGCTAAACTGGAAGACGATGAGTGAGATAGCTGCACCGCCAATTGCACCCAAAATTCCCACTGAGACCCAAAAGCACGGGGTAACCCTCCGCGACGATTATGCGTGGCTGCGCGACAAAGAGAAACCCGAGGTGACCGCGTACCTTGAGGCCGAAAACGCCTACGCGGACGCGGTGATGGCGCCGCTGGCCGGGCTGCGCGAAAAGCTCTATGAAGAAATGCTGAGCCACGTAAAGCAGACCGATATCTCGGTTCCCCATCGCGACGGAGCGTGGTGGTACTACTCGCGCACCGAGGAGGGGTTGCAGTACTCCATCAATTGCCGCAAGCGCGGCGGCGAGGCTGGACCGGATGCCGATGCCGCAGAAGAGGTGTTGCTGGACGGCAATGTGCTCGCTCAGGGGCACGCGTTCTTTGCCATCGGCGATACCGACATCAGCGACGACGGGCGCTGGCTGGCCTACACCACCGATCTGACCGGCTTCAGGCAGTACACGCTGCGTGTGAAAGATCTCGAGTCCGGTGAGACCCTCGCGGGCGAAGTGGAGCGGGTGGGCTCGGTCGCCTGGGCCGCGGACAACGAGACGCTCTTCTACACAGTTGAGGACGAGCAACAGAAACGGCAGTTCCAGTTGTACCGGGCGTGCGGGCAGCGGCTACCGGAAGCGAAACTGATTTATCAGGAAGACGACGAGCGCTTCAACATCGGCGTAGGACGCACGCGCGACGGCAAATACCTGGTGTTCGAGGCCGGCAGCCATACCACATGCGAGTGCCGTTTCCTCGCGGCCGATGGGCCCGATGGCGAGTTCTCGCTGGTTGCCGAACGCGAAGACGACCACGAATACTACATCGATCATCGCAACGGACTGTGGTATATCCGCACCAACGACCAGGGCCGAAACTACAGGCTGGTGACAGCGCCGGTGTCAGCGCCGGGACGCGAAAACTGGACCGAGCGGATTGCGCATCGCGACGACGTGGCGCTGGAAGCCGTCGATCTCTTCCGCGATTACTTTGTGGCGTGCGAACGTGAGGATGGATTGCCGCGGCTGCGCCTGTGGCAGTTTGACGCGGGTGGACCCGAGGCCCGGCCTTCGGGAGAGATCGTGTTTCCCGAGCCAGTGTACGATGCGCATCCGGGCATTAACCGCGTGTTTGAGAGCGGAAAGTTTCGCTACGGGTACCAGTCGCTGGTAACGCCGAGCAGCGTGTATGAGTACGACGTGACGGCGCGGAGTTCGACACTGCTCAAGCAGCTTGAGATTCCCGGAGGCTTCGACCGCACGCTTTACGCAAGCGAACGCATCCACGCGAAGGCGGGGGACGGCGTTCGGGTCCCAATCTCGATTGTGTACCGCGTCGACAGACGCCTACCGGGGAAGAATGCGCTGTTTGTCTACGGCTACGGCTCGTATGGATACGCGCTGCCCATTGGGTTCAACAGCAACCGGCTGAGCCTGCTCGACCGCGGCATGGTGATGGCGTACGCGCATGTTCGCGGGGGGGGCGACCTGGGCGAGCCGTGGCATGATGCCGGCAAGATGCTGGTGAAGCGCAATACGTTTTCTGATTTCATTACTTGCGTGGAGCACCTGACATCGGCAGGCTATGGCGACCCAGCGCGGGTGGCGATTGAAGGCGCATCGGCGGGCGGTTTGCTGATGGGCGCGGTGGTGAACATGGCTCCCGAACTGGCGCGCGTGGTGGTGTCGCACGTGCCGTTTGTCGACGTGATGAACACGATGCTCGATGCATCTCTGCCGCTGACCGTGCCCGAGTATGAGGAATGGGGCGACCCGAACGACGAGAGGTATTTCCGGTATATGTTGAGCTACTCGCCGTACGACAACCTGCGCGCGGCCGAGTATCCGGCGATGCTTGTAAAGACCAGCTTGCACGACAGCCAGGTGATGTATTGGGAGCCGGCGAAGTATGTGGCAAAGTTGCGAACGCTGAAGAAAGAGGCGCATCCGCTGCTGCTGGTGACAAACATGAAGGCTGGGCACGGCGGCGCGAGCGGGCGTTACGACTATTTGAAAGAGATAGCGTTCGATTACGCCTTCGTGCTGCGGGAACTGGAGCTGGTGGATTCATCCGGAGCCTGATGCGAACCCCTGGCTGGAGCCTAAGGACTGTTCCGGTAACCTGATCTTTGGGCGCTACTCTGAATACGTGCCCCCGGTTCTGGGTAAATGAGAGGTTTGCGCGAGCCTATGAAATCGCCCACGGCTTTAGCTCTGCTGCTGCTCTGCACTGCTGGCTTTCTCGCCAGGGGGCAGACGGCTCATGGGGCGCCAGGCGACCCACCCCAGGCGGACCCCGCTTCAGACTATGCCCCATTGGCGGCTTGGAGAGCACTGTTTGTTGATTCTGACCAGATCAGTCTCGGCCAGGTCCGAAGCTTGTTTCTGAACCAGGACATCGTCGTCGGCGGAACGGTAGAGGACCTTGGGCAGAGCAGCCAGCTTTTTGAGTGGCGGATTGCAACCCAATCTCCCGCATTGACCAAGGCGGCGAAATCCGAGGTTCAGAAGACTCCCCGGCCGGCGCGCTACGTTATACCCAATGCTCTTGACGCGCTCCCGGTGCGTTATTCCGGCAAGACAGCCAAAGTGATTGCGATCCAGTTGCATAATCCGGAAGCTTCGGGAGCCGGAAACAACGCGCTGGGAGAAGCTGTCTCAGATGACGGCGTCATCAACCCCTGCTTTGACCTTGTAGCGCAGTTCGACGACGGCACCACTGCAATGACTACGCAATACCCCGCATCGCTCTCCACTGCAAACATTGCGGAACTGGCGTCGGTTATAAGCGCAGCCGTCGAACGAATGCAGCGGGAGCTTCCATCTATCGTAGGCAAGTTTGTGTTCGCGGCCGGATTTACGCAGCTCTATAGGCCGGATAGCAGCGTCGACGACCTCTCCAG
>Ga0335072_10010074_pt1 | contig 13612 bp, 12 predicted proteins | sample Lox_Sample_21_FD_206725 | JGI IMG/M metagenome (GOLD analysis project Ga0335072, IMG submission 206725) | Soil microbial communities from Loxahatchee National Wildlife Refuge, Florida, United States - Lox_Sample_2.1 | ecosystem: Environmental > Terrestrial > Soil > Wetlands | place: USA...
ATACGGCGTGTGACGGGTAATACACGCTACGTAATGACCCTAGCACAGCACGTGAAGCATTCGTCCCGGCTCGGCATGTCGTGAGCCCGGCTGGACGCCGGCCGGGCGGGGCCGATACCCGGGCCCAGATCCTCGAGGCCGCGCGCGCCGAGTTCGGCGAGCACGGCTACACCGCGGCCACCGTCCGGCAGGTAGCCCGGCGAGCCCGCGTCGACCCGGCGCTCGTCTACCACTACTTCGCCGACAAGGCCGGCCTGTTCGTCGCCTGCCTCGACCTGCCCGCGGACCCGGGCGACGTTCAGCTCCAGGCCCGGGCGGGCGGCGACCTCGACGGTGCCCGCATCGCGGAACGGTTCCTGGCTCAGTGGGAGGAAACCGAGGCGGAAATCGGCAAGCCGTTCGTGACGCTCACCCAGGCGGTCTCCAGCTCGCCCGAGGTGGCGCGCGCGGTGCGCGAGTTCCTCACCGAGCGGGTGTGGGCCCGCGTGCCGGACAGCGGCAGCGATGCGGCGGCCAGGACCACGGCGCTCGTGTCCTCGCAGCTGCTCGGCGCGGCCTGGGCGAGGTACGTGATCCGCATGGAGCCGTTCGCCTCGGCGAGCAGATCCGACGTCGCCGCCTGGATCGGGCCCACCATAGAGGCATACATCACCGGCCGGCTGGGCCGGGACAGCTAGCTTCCGCAATCACCCGGGTCAGCCTCGGCGCCGCCGTCTCGTGCGTCACCAGGAGCTTCCCGCAGACCGTCGCGAACCTGACGAAGATCATGAGCAGCATCCGGCCGGCGGCCGGCGGCAAGGTCCGGATCACCGGCATGAACTACTACGTGCCCGGGATCGGCACCGTCCCGCGGAACGTGGCCGCGATCTGCCTGTGGACGTGGGAGTGCGCGGCGGCGCCGCGGGGCCCGAACGAGCACGCCCGGCCGGTCGGCTACGGCGTGATCGCGCTGGCGTTCCTGCTCGCCGACCGGGACGGAGCGGGCTGAGCCTCCGCGGCTACCGGCCGGACCGCCAGGCCAGGATCGACCGGCTCGACCAGCCCGACAGGATCGACCGGTCGGAGAGCACGGACAGGATCGACCCCACGCTGGCCATCGAGCCGGCCGAGCCCAGCGACAGGATCGACCCGGCGGAGCCGATCGAGAGGATCGACCCGGCGGAGCCGATGGACAGGATCGACCCCTTCGACCCTATGGACAGGATCGAGTTCTCCGAGCCGACCGACCACTTCGAGCCGTTGCGATCGTTCATGATCAGCATTCTCGCACCAGCGGTCAGCCGGACAGCTCCTCGGCAAGGGCCAGCCAGCGGTCCTCCAGGCCGGCCTTCTCGCCCTGGACGTCACGCAGCTGCGCGCCGAGCTCGATCAGCCTGGCGTAGTCGCTGGCGTTCTCGGTCAGCGCCGTGGTCAGCTCTGCCTCCTGGCCGGACAGCCGGTCGAGCTGGCGTTCCACCCGGGCGAGCTCCTTCTGCGCGGTCCGCTGCCGCGCCGCCGAACCGGCGGCCGGGATCGGGGCAGCGGGGCGCGCCGGCGCACGTTCCGCCGCCTGCTGCTGTCGCTGCCTCCGCTCCAGATAGTCAGTGACGCCGCCTGGGAGGTAGGCCAGCTTCTCGTCGAGCAGCGCGACCACGTGGTCGCACGCCCGCTCAAGAAAGTACCTGTCGTGGCTGACCACGACCATCGAGCCCGGCCAGCCGTCCAGCATGTCCTCGAGCTCGGTGAGCGTCTCGATGTCCAGGTCGTTGGTTGGCTCGTCGAGCAGCAGCACGTTCGGCTCGCCGAGCAGCACCAGCATCAGCTGCAGCCGCCGCCGCTCTCCGCCGGACAGCTCGGCCACCGGCACCCACTGGCGCTCGCCGGTCAGCCCGAGCCGGTCCAGCAGCTGGCTGGCCGACATCTCCCGGCCGCCGACCCGGGCCAGGCTGCGCACCTGCTCCGCCGCCTCGAGGGCGCGCAAGCCTGGGTCGACCGGCACGGGCTCCTGGGTCAGGTAGCCGATCCGGACGGTCTTGCCCCGGACGACCCGGCCGGTGGTAACCAGGGAGCCGGGCAGGATCCCGGCGAGGAGCTGCAGCAGCGTGGTCTTGCCGGTCCCGTTCACGCCGACCACGCCGACCCGCTCGCCGGGCCCGAGCTGCCAGGTCACGTCGTCGAGGAGCCGCCGCTCCCCGGCGAGCACCGAGACGTCCTCGAGGTCGATCACGGTCTTGCCGAGCCGCGCCGTGGCCAGCCGGGACAGCTCCACGCTGTCGCGCGCCGGAGGCTCGCCCGCGATCAGGGCGTTGGCGGCCTCGACCCGGAACTTGGGCTTGCTGGTCCGTGCCTGCGGGCCGCGCCGGAGCCAGGCCAGCTCCTTGCGCAGCAGGTTGCGGCGCCGGGCGTCGGTGGCGTCGGTGATCCGGGCCCGCTCCGCCCTGGCCAGCACGTACGCCGAGTAGCCGCCCTCGTAGGAGTGGACGTGGCCGTCCGCGACCTCCCAGGTCCGCTCCGTCACCGTGTCCAGGAACCAGCGGTCGTGCGTCACCACCACGAACGACCGTGCGTGCTCGCGCAGGTATCCCGCCAGCCACTGGACGCCGTCGATGTCGAGGTGGTTGGTCGGCTCGTCGAGCAGCAGCAGGTCGTGCGGTGAAAGCAGCAGCCGGGCCAGCGCGACGCGGCGGCGCTCGCCACCGGACAGCCGCCGCGCGTCCGCCTCCGGGTCGATCCCCGGCAGCAGCGCCGCGATCACCGAGCGGCCGCGGGCTTCCCCGGCCCACTCGTGCTCGGGGATCGAGCCGAACACCAGCTCCCGCACCGTCCCGGTCAGCCCCTCGGCCTGCGGCAGGTAGCCAACGTCCAGGTCGCGGGCCCGGGTGGCGCGGCCGGAGTCGAGGCCACCGCGGCCCGCCAGCACCTCGAGCAGCGTGCTCTTGCCCGCGCCGTTGCGGCCCACGACGCCGATCCGGTCCCCGGCCGCCACGCCCAGCGACACCTGGTCGAGCAGCACCCGCGGCCCGTACGCCTTGGTGGCCGTCTCCAGCGTGACGAGCGGGTGAACCGGGCTCATCAGGTCTTCGCCGCGATCAGCGCGGCGCCCGCGGCGGGGCCCTTGACCCTGACTACCCCGCGGCAGACCCCGGCACCGGTCAGGGCGACCGCGAGCTCGCGGGCGCGCGCGGCGTCGGCGGCGAGGAACGCGCAGGTTGGGCCGGAACCGGAGACGACCGCGCCGAGCGCGCCGAATTCCCGGCCCGCCTCGAGCGTCCGGCGCAGGCCCGGGCGCAGCGAGATCGCCGCCGGCTGCAGGTCGTTGCTGAGCAGCGGGCCGACCGCGGCCGCGTCACCGGCCCGCAGCGCGGCCATGAGCTCGGTGCTCAGCGTGGGCGGGCCCACGGAAGCCCCCGGCGCACCCGCCGGGGTTCCGCTGGCCGGCGGGTCCGCGGGTGGCGCCGCGTTACGGGCTCCGGAAGGACGCGCGGCCCGCAGCCGGTCACACGCCGCGTATACCTCGGGGGTGGACAGCGCGCCGGAGGAAAACGCCAGCACCCAGTGATAGGTCCCGGTGGTCAGCGCGACGGTGAGCAGCTCGCCGCGGCCCTGGCCGATCGCGGTCCCGCCGAGGAGCGCGAACGGGACGTCGCTGCCCACGCTGGCCGCGACGTCGCGCAGCTCGGCCTGGGTGAGGCCGGTGCCCCAGAGCTCGTTGCAGGCGACGAGCGCGGCCGCGGCGTCGGCGCTGCCGCCGGCCAGGCCGGCCGCGACCGGGATGCGCTTGCGGATGTCGATGTGCACCGCGGGCTTGGCGCGGCGCGCCAGCGCGACCGAGGCCAGGGCGCGGGCCGCGCGGGCCGCGAGGTTGGCGCGCCCGGCCGGGACCGACGCCGAGCCCTCCCCGGTCACCCGCACGCTGGCCTTGGCGGCCGGCCGCACGGTTACCTCATCGAAAAGTGACACGGCGTGAAATACGGTCACCAGATCGTGATAGCCATCGCCCCGCGGGGGTCCCACAGAGAGCTGCAGGTTCACCTTTGCCGGAACCCGCACAGTCACAGGCGTCACGATCAGTCAATCGTACGCGGTGCGGCGGCTAGACCGGCGGCCGCCGGACCGGCGCGCCGGGCGACGCCAGCTCGCGCCCGGCGACCGCGACCCGGGCGAACTCGGCCACGCCGAGGGACTCGCCGCGGCGCGCCGGGTCGATCCCCGCCTGCCGGAGCACCCGCTCCGCCTCGGCCGCCGAGCCAGCCCACGGCGCGAGCGCGGCGCGCAGCGTCTTGCGCCGCTGCGCGAACGCCGCGTCCACGACCGCGAACACCTCGTCGCGGCCCGCGCCGGGCGGAGGCTCCCGCCGGGTGAAGGCGACCAGGCCGGAGTCCACCCGCGGCACCGGCCAGAACACGCTGCGCGGCACCTGCCCGGCCCGCCGGACCTCGGCGAACCAGGCCAGCTTGACCGAGGGCACGCCGTAGGTTCTGCTGCCCGGCGGGGCGGTCATCCGGTCAGCGACCTCGGCCTGCACCATGACCAGGCCGTGGCGCAGCGACGGCACCGTGGCCAGCAGGTGCAGCATGATCGGCACCGCCGAGCTGTACGGGAGGTTTGCGGCGAGCACGGCCGGCTCGCCGGGCAGGTCCCGAACCCTCGCCGCGTCGGCGGTCACCACGTGCAGCCGGTCCGCCAGCGCCGGGGCGCGCTCGGCCACGGTGCGCGGCAGCTGCGCGGCCAGCGCGCCGTCGATCTCGACGGCGATCACGCTGGCCGCGGCCGCCAGCAGCGGCAGGGTGAGCGAGCCGAGCCCCGGGCCGACCTCGAGAACGACGTCGGCCGGGTCCAGGCCAGCCAGCGCGGTGATCCGGCGAACGGTCCCGGCGTCGACGACGAAGTTCTGGCCCAGACGCTTGGCCGGCCTGATGCCGAGGCGCTCCGCGATCTGCCGGATGTCGGCTGGGCCGAGCAGCCGGGGAGCCTGCCCCGCCCCGGGGCCCGCGCCCGGCGGCGCGCCGCCATCCTCGTCGGGCATCTCGGTCACAACGGCAACCGTAGCCGCCGGGCGGGCTAGCCGAAGCTGATCTGCAGCGCGCCGGTCTGCAGCGCGCCGGCGGCGACCAGCGGCTGGTCGGTGGTCACCTTCGTCAGCGTCAGGGTCAGCGCTCCGGTGACCCCGCGTGCCAGCTGCAGCAGCAGGGTGACCGCGGTGTCCGGGGTCAGCGTGACGCACAGCGCGCCGAGGCAGCCAGACAGCCGGGTCGCGTACAGCACGACGCTCCCGGTGAACGCGAGCGTCGGGCTGGTGGTGCGCGTGGTCACTGATTGTGTCCCGCCCGCCCCACCCTTGCCGCCCGCCCCACCCTTGCCGCCCGCCTGGGTCACCGTCGCGGTCACGCCGCCGGCCAGCGTAATCGACGTCGCGGTGAACTTCATCATCCGCACGGTGCCGCCGGCCACCGGCACGCTCGCGGCCCCCTGGTAGGCGAGGTGGTCCAGGGTCGCCGAGCCCGCCGTGATCACCGAGGTCGCGGTCGCGGCCACCAGGCCGTCGCCGGGGCCCGCCCGCCGTGCGGCCGACCCGCGCTTGCCCCGGTGCCCGGTGCTCCCGGACGGGGTACCCGACCCCGGCGATGGCTGCGGCGAAGTCGGCGCTCCCGGCGACGGGCTGGGCGTGGGGCTGGGGGTCGAGGTCGGGCTCGGCAGGCAGATGATGAACAGGATGCAGCTCCCGCCCGACCCCTTGGCGGATGCCGTGGCCGCGCGGGCGCCCGGCGCGCCCAGCACGCTGGCCATGACGATCGCTGGCAGCGTGGCGATCGCGAGCATCCGCTGCCGGTGGCGGCCGCCGGGTTCCGTGCCGCCGGGCCGCTCATCCGTGGGCTGCTCTTCCGTGGCCGGGTTGTGCGCGGGCTGCTCGTCCGTGGGCGGCTCGTCGTCGAGCTCGTCCCCGAACTCTTCCTCGTACCCGTCGAGCGGGCCGCTGGGCAGCGGCCAGCGGGCGGGCTGCCCCGGCGCGGCCGGCAGCGGCTGATCCGCCAGCGTCCACGCGAACGCCATCGAGCCGCCGACGATCGCGAGCAGCATCCCGATGAAGAACCCGCCCAGGTTCGACGCGGGGAACGAGAGGATGCCGAGCAGCACCCCGGCTATCCCGTAGAACACCCGGTGCGCCGGGTTCAGCCAGACCGCAACGCCGCACGCGATCAGGAGCACGCCGATCAGCACGCCGAACACGCCGCCGATCCCGATGTAGATGACGAGCTTGACCGCGCCGTGGCTGAGCACGCCGCTCAGCGGGATGCCGATCAGCTCGAGGCCGGCCGCCGCGAGCAGCAGGCCGCCCCAGAACGGGCGGCCCCGCCGCCACGCCCGCCAGGACGCACGCCGGAGGTCAGCCATGGTTACGGGCAGCTCCCGCCGAAGCTCACGTGCAGCCCCGGCAGGGTGAACGTGCCGGCGGTGGTCAGCCAGGTGTGCTGGACCAGGTTGCGGATCGTGATCGACGCGGCCTGCTCGCCGAACCCGCCCGAGGCGCCGGCCGTGCCCGGTGTCGCCGTGAGCGTCCCCGCGTCCTGGCCGATGGTGATGCCGTGGAACGTCGCGGAACTCCCGGCCAGGGAGCTTGCGTCAACGATCAGGTTGGTGGCCGACACGGGCGTGCTGCCGCCGGCGGTGAGCAGCAGGGTGAGCGGCCCCGCCTTCACCGCCTGGCACAGGTTGGTGAGCGTGGCGGAGCCGATGCCGGACACGATCACCGGCTGCGTGCCGGAGCCCGCCGAGACCTGCGAGCCGAACTGCTCGAAGCCGGTCCCGTTCAGCTGGGTCGCGGTGACCAGGAACTGCTGGCCGGAGACCGAGACGTTGGCGGCGATCGCTCCCTGGGCGGTGAGGGCCACCAGGGTGGCGGCGATCACGCCGGCGGGCACGAGGATGACGGCGAGCCGCTTCCACCTGACCCGGCCGGCGGCTGATTCGGACGTTCGGTGCCTTGCGACCATGGCGCTCCCTACCCGTGCCTGCCTGGACGGTGCGCGCTGTTTCCTATTTCTTCTGCAGCAGCGCACTGCCTACTTGCCCACCTGGGAGACGCGCGGGCGCGCCGCGCGATCCTGGATAGCATGCTCGCTACCGCTACCCACCTGGGTAACTCCGATAAGTTACGGCTCAGTAGGGTCGATGTCCAGCGATTCGGGGCGATCGGCCGTGCTGTTAAGAAATTGCAGTATCTTCCTGACTCTTCCGGCATCAGCTTCCAGCTTCTTCCGAGGCGGCCGTACTCGCTGCGGGGTGGGCGGTGACCAGCAGCGACCGGCCCGGCTCGATCCCCGCGCCCAGCTCCGCGGCGTCGACATCCTTGTCGACCTGCCAGCCCGCCCGGCCGAGAAGCTCCAGGTGGGCCGGTGCCGGCAGGATGGTCAGCCAGGACTCGCGGGCGTCCCGGCGGCGCGAGTTCGCCACGGCGGCAACCCACCCGGAGTCGAGGCCCGCGCGGTGCGTGGCCAGGCTGGCGGCAAGCTCGCTGCCGGCGGCCGCCCTCGCGCGCAGCGCGCCGAGCAGGCGCACGCAGGTCGGCTGGTCCAGGTAGACCAGCAGGCCCTCGCAGAGGAACAGGGTGGGCTGGCCAGCGTCGTGCCCGCTGGCCTCGAGCACTTCCGCGACGTCGCCATCGCGGAAGTCGGCCGCGGCCAGCGTGGGCCCGCCGGAGCCGGGTTCGGTCCCTCGAAGCCGGCGCAGCCGCCGCGCCTTGTCGGCCTGGGTGGCCGGATGGTCGAGCTCGAAGAACCGGACACCCGGCGAGCGGAACCGCAGCGCGCGGTCGTCGTAGCCCGCGCCGAGGATCACGACCTGGGCGGTCCCGCCGGAGATCGCGGCGAGCACGCGCTCGTCGAAGAACCGGGTGCGGGCGATCAGGCTGGGACCCAGCCGCCCGGGGTCGGCGGGACGCATACCGCGGCAGAGCCGGCGCTGCGCGTCGGGATCCCCGCCGGGCGTGTGCGGCCGGGCGAGTGTGGCCCGGGTGAGGGCCACTATCTGGCTCGTCCGTGAAGGCCCGGGACCGAAGCGGAACAGCCGAATCAGGAGATCCATACGCTTCAGCTTAAATTACTCTCTCAATACAAGCCCAATTAGCACGGTATTTAGTACGTGCTAGCGTACTAGTGTGAAGGACGAGGACGTCCTGACGGCGGCAACGGCCGTGCGCCAGGGGACGGCGAGGCTGGCCAGGAGGCTGCGCATCGAGCGACTCGAGCCCGCACAGACCGCGCTCGAGCTGGGCATCCTGGCGCACCTGAACCGGCGCGGCCCGGCGACACCCGGTGCGCTCGCCGCTGCCGAGCGCGTGCAGCCTCAGTCGCTGACGCGGACCCTGGCCAGCCTGGAACGCCAGAACCTGGCCATCCGGCAGCCCGACGACCGGGACCGCCGGCGCTCACTGCTGGCGATTACCGAGGCGGGGCGGCAGGCCCTGGCCCGGGACATGCGCCAGCGCGATGCCTGGCTGGCCCGCACGATGGCCCTCCGGCTCACCCGGGCCGAGCAGGAGCTGCTGCGCATCGCCGGTGAGCTGATGGACCGCCTGGCCGACGCCGACGCGCCCGGGCCGCATGACCCCGGCGCGTAGCACCCGCGGAGCCTGTTATCAGTCGTCGGCCAGCTCGAGCTGCCGGGCGGCTCCGGTCGTCACCGGCGGCGCCGGGGTCCTGACGCGCAGGATGCGCGCCGCCGCGGCGGGGAAACGCCAGTTCCAGGAGCCGAACAGCGAGACGGCGGCGGGCACGAGGAGGGCGCGGACGACGGTGGCGTCCAGGAGGATGCCGACGCCGAAGCCGGTGGCCATCACCTTGATCAACGTGATGGGCGCGGTGCTCATCGCCACGAAGGCGAGGAAGAGGATCAGCGCGGCGCTGGTGACGAGGCGGCCGGTGCGGCCGATCCCGCGCACGATCGCGGTGTCGGTCGACCCGGTGGCGTCGTATTCCTCCCGCATCCGGCTGAGGATGAACACCTCGTAGTCCATGGTCAGCCCGAACAGGAACGCGAACACGATCACCGGCAGCCAGGACGGGATGGAGCCGATCGCCGGGATGCCCCACAGGGCGTTGGACCCGTATCCCTTCTGCCAGATCAGCGTGAGCGCGCCCCAGGCGGCGGCGATCGACGCGATGTTGAGGACGATGGCCTTGGCCGGGAGCAGCAGGGAGCGGAAGGCCCGGGCCAGCAGGGCGAAGCCGAGCACCGCGATCAGCGCGATCAGCGGGAAGCTGCCGTAGACGGCGGAGATGAAGTCGCGGTTCTGGGCGTCGATCCCGCCGACCCCGATGCCCGGCCCGTAGGTGTGCGCGGTGGCCCGCACGCTGGCCAGCGCGGCGCCGCCGTTGTCATGGGTGAACACGTCGACGATCGCCGTATTTCCGCGATGCCAGGCGGCTGCCTGGGGCGCGGTCGCGCCCTGAACGCCGGGCAGATCGTTCAGCACTCCCGCCAGGCCAGCGGCATCGCGGCGCGGTGCGAGGATCTCGATGGGCGTCAGCGCTCCGGGCCCGATGCCGGAGTGCTCGAGCGCGGTCAGCGCGGTCTTGGCCTGGCCGGCCTGGCTGAGGGTATTCGGGTTGCCGCTGGCCGGGCCCAGGGTCATGGTGGTCGCCGCGCCGGCCAGCACGCCGAGCACGATGACCGCGACCGCAGCCGCGGCCCAGCGGTGCCGCACGACCAGACCCGCCCACGCGGTCCAGGCACGGCTGGCGCGGCGGTCGGTACGGCGGTGCGGCCAGTCGAGGCGCGGCCCGACGGTGGCCAGGATCACCGGCAGCAGGGTAATCGTGGTCGCGACGCTGACCAGCGGGATCAGCATCCCGGCGTAGCCGAGGCTGCGCAGGAACGGGACGGGCATCACGATCAGGCAGAGCAGGCCGAGCGCCACCGCGGTGCCGCTGAACACCACCGCCCGCCCGGCCGTGTTCATCGCGGCGACGATCGCGGCCTCGCCGCGCAGGCCCCGGGAACGTTCCTCCCGCCAGCGCACGACGATCAGCAGCGTGTAGTCGATCGCGATGCCGAGGCCGACGAGCGCGATCAGGTACTGCACCACGATCGAGACCGATGTCGCGGTGGCCAGGCCCCACACGGCCAGGAAGCTCGTCATGATCGAGGCCAGCGCGATCAGCAGCGGCACGACGGCCAGGAACGACGCGAACACAAAGCCCAGCACGATCAGCGCGCCGAGGGCGCCGATCATCCCTTCGGCGAGCACGCTCTTGCCGCCGCCCGCCTGCGCGTCCAGCACGTCATAGCCGGTCAGCCGCACCGGGGCACCCGCGACCGTGACACCGCGCAGCGCCGCCTGCACCGCGCTGGACGCTCGCGGGCTCTGCCCGAAGCTGCCGGGCTCCGGCGGCGGGTAGTCCAGAACGAACGTGGTGCGGCCGTCGCGGGAGACGAATGCGGGATCACTGGTGGTGGCGTAGGACGCCACGCGCGAGCCCGGCACCGCCCGCTCGATACGCCCGGTGACCTGCTGCAGGTCCGCAAAGACCGCTTGCGAGTACGCGCTCGCCCCGGCCGGCAGGGTGACGACGGCGACCAGCGGTGAGCCGTCCCCGCCGCCGCCGTACCTGCTGGTGATCAGGGTGTTGGTCTCATAGCTTTGATGGCCGGGGAGCGAGTACTCCTGGGAGAGCGCACCCGCCGCCTTCTTCGAGAACGCCATCCCCAGGATGGTCAGCACCAGCCAGAATCCGACCACAAGGCGCTTATGGCGCAAAGACCATTGGGTAACCGCCGTCACCGGCGCACCTTCCTTCCCCCGCTACGTCCTGCCGTCGTGCCCCCGCGGCGGCCAGCAGGCATGACGTAACGCCGCCGGCAACGGACGTGATCGTGGTTCTCCCCGCAAGAGCGGCCATTCCCGCTGGCCACTCAATTCCCTTTCATCGCCCCATGCACACCTGGAGGGGCCTCTCCGGGATCATGAAAACCGGGAAGCTGGAGGTCAGCGCGGCCAGGGGCCGAAGGCGCGCTCGCCGGCCGCGACGACGGCCGCGCACAGGTCGGCCACGGCGACGTGCTTGATCTCGGCGATCGCGCGCAGCGTGTGCGCCACCATCGCGGGCGAGTTCGGCTTGCCGCGGTTCGGCACCGGGGTGAGGAACGGCGCGTCGGTCTCCACGAGGATGAGCTCCAGCGGGGCCGCGGCGGCCGCGTCGCGAAGCTGCTGGGCGCTGGAGAACGTGATGTTGCCGGCGAAGCTCATCAGGTACCCGGCCTCGGCACACCTCTTCGCCATCGCCGCGTCCCCGGAGAAGCAGTGGAACACGACGCGTTCCGGGGGGCCTTCCGAGTCGAGGATCTGCAGCACGTCCTCGTGCGCGGCCCGGTCGTGGATCATCAGGGCCTTGCCGGCCTGCTTGGCGATCTCGATGTGCGCGCGGAACCATTCCCGCTGCACCTCGGGCGGAGCCCAGTCGCGGTAGTAGTCGAGACCGGTCTCCCCGACGGCCCGGACCCGCGGCCGCCCGGCCAGCGCGGCGATCTCGGCCAGGACCGCATCCCGCGCCGCGCCCGACGCGGCGGCCCGCGCGGTCTCATTGGGGTGGATCGCCACCGCCGCGTACACGTCCGCGTACTCATCGGCGCAGTCTGCCGACCACCGCGAGGTCGGCAGGTCGACGCCGACCGTGATCACCCTGGTGATCACGGCCGCCCGCGCTTCGGCGAGGATCTCCGGCACCGGGCGCTCGATCAGGTCCAGGTGGCAGTGGCTGTCCAGCGCCTCGGCGGGCAGCGGCTCGGGCGGGGCGGGCAGGCCGGGCATCGTCAGGCCTTCTCCAGCCTGGCCAGCTCCTCGTCGGCAAGCCCGGGGTCGAGCTTGGTGAACAGCGGCGTGGGCGGCTGCAGCGGCGTGCCCGGCCTGACCGGCTCGGACTGCCACCGGGCCGCGCCCTGGTAGTCGCCGGTGATCACCGGGTAAGCGGGGCCGCCGTCCTCGGTGACCTCCTCGATCCGCGGCATCGCCGACCAGGGGCCGGATCCGCCGAGCATCTCGTAGACCTTCTGCGACGAGCGCGGCAGGAACGGGGTGAGCAGCGTCTTGCCGTCGTCCACCAGCTGCAGCGCCACGTGCAGGATCGTCCGCATCCGCTCCGGGTCCGACTCGCGCAGCTTCCACGGCGCCTGCTCGGACAGGTACTTGTTGGCCTCCGCGAGCGTGCGCATCACCTCGTTGATCGCGGCCTTGAACCGCGACCGGCCCAGCGCATCGCCGACTTCCCTGAACGCGTCGCGTGACCGCTGAAGGAGCACGCTGTCCGCTTCGGTCAGCGCGCCCGCTTCCGGCACGGCCCCGATGTTGCGGGCGGCGAACGACACGCTCCGGTTCACCAGGTTGCCCCAGTTCGCCAGCAGCTCGTCGTTGTTGCGCCGGATGAACTCACTCCAGGTGAAGTCGGTGTCCTGGTTCTCCGGGCCGGCCACGGCCAGGTAGTAGCGCAGTGCGTCGACGTCGTACCGTTCCAGGAAATCGCGCACGTAGATCACGATCGAGCGGGACGAGGAGAACTTGCGGCCCTCCATCGTGAGGTACTCGCTCGCCACCACGTCGCTGGGCAGGTCCAGCGCGCCGAGCGCGCCCGGCGTCCCGCCCTTCGCACCCCTGCCGCTGTAGCCGAGCAGCATGGCCGGCCAGATCTCGGCGTGGAAGACGATGTTGTCCTTGCCCATGAAGTAGTAGGACTCGGCCTCCGGCCCCTGCCACCAGGCCCGCCACGCGTCCGGGTCGCCGGATCGCCGGGCCCACTCGACGGAGGCGGACAGGTATCCGATCACGGCGTCGAACCAGACGTAGATCCGCTTGTCGGGGCGGTCCCGCCAGCCGTCGAGCGGGACGGGGACGCCCCAGTCGAGGTCCCGCGTCACCGCGCGCGGCTTGAGGTCGTCGAGCAGGTTCAGCGAGAACTTGAGCACGTTGGGCCGCCACAGCCCGCTCTTGCTCTGCAGCCAGGTGCCTAGCGTGTCCGCAAATGCGGGTAGATCCAGGAAGAAGTGCTCGGTCTCCACGAACTCCGGCGTCTCGCCGTTGATCTTCGAGCGGGGTTCGATCAGGTCGGCGGGGTCGAGCTGGTTGCCGCAGTTGTCGCACTGGTCGCCGCGCGCGCTCTCGTAGCCGCAGATCGGGCACGTTCCCTCGATGTACCGGTCGGGCAGCGTCCGGCCGGTCGACGGCGAGATCGCGCCCATCGTCTTGCGCAGGAACAGGTAGCCGTTCTCGTACAGGCCCTTGAAGATCTCCTGCGTGACCGCGTAGTGGTTCCGGGTGGTGGTCCGGGTGAACAGGTCGTAGGACATGTCCAGGCCGACCAGGTCTTCGGCGATGACCCGGTTGTAGCGGTCGGCGAGTTCCTTGGCACTGACGCCCGCCGCGTCCGCCTGGACCTGGATCGGCGTGCCGTGCTCGTCGGTGCCACTGACCATCAGCACCTTGTTCCCGCTCATGCGCTGGTAGCGGGCGAACATGTCGGCGGGCAGGCCGAACCCGGACACGTGCCCGATGTGCCGGGGGCCGTTGGCATACGGCCAGGCCGGCGCGGTCAGTATGTGGCGGCTGGACATGGCCCACAGGCTAGTGCACGGCCCGTGGCGCCCG
>Ga0335072_10010076_pt1 | contig 13610 bp, 9 predicted proteins | sample Lox_Sample_21_FD_206725 | JGI IMG/M metagenome (GOLD analysis project Ga0335072, IMG submission 206725) | Soil microbial communities from Loxahatchee National Wildlife Refuge, Florida, United States - Lox_Sample_2.1 | ecosystem: Environmental > Terrestrial > Soil > Wetlands | place: USA: Florida...
CAGTCGGGCGCCCCGGAGTCGACGTCTCCGCCGACACGATCAACGGTGCCATCGTCGGATCCGTTTACTACATGGTCGACGGCAGCCCCATTGGTGTCGCGGAAAACAATGCCGCGGCGATCATCCCTGCAATGAATGTCCCCGAAGACGATGTCGACGAGGTTCGCGTTGAAACGCAGAATACTCCAGCTTCCTACCAGAGTGGCGCTGCGGGTGTCATCAGCCTAGTCAGCAAGTCCGGCACCAATCAGTTTCATGGCGACGTTTTTGGCGTATTCCGGCCTAACGCCCTGTCCGCCAACGAATACTTCAACAAGCAAAGTCAGTTGAGCACTGGCCTGGCCAACACGCCTCCTGATTTCTACCGTTATCAGGAGGGCGGAGCTATCGGCGGACCGATCAAAAAAGACAAACTCTTCTTCTTCGGGGATTACGAAGGTACGCAGCAGCAACAGTTCGAGGGTATTGACTATTTTACCGTTCCCACCACCGCCGAAAAGACAGGGGACTTCTCGGCCTTTCTCAACAATACTGCCAACGGTGCTCCCGCTCCCGTCGTGATCTACGATCCCACCAAGCCCGACCTCCCCAATGGCACCCGGCAAGCGTTTCCGGGGAACAAGATTACAAACCCGAATCCCATCGGCTTGCAATTTCTGTCAAAAATGCCAAAGTGCAACCTGCCCAGTCCCACAACGTGTGATTCGGCAACTTCGGACGTCGTTAATAATTACGGTCTCCCCGGCTTGGATCCGTTTACTGCATACCGGTTCGATGTCCGCGTGGATTGGAACAAGAGCGAAAGGCAGCGCATCTTTACTCGATTTTCCTACGACAAATTGATCTTCTCCACCGCCAATGTCTTCCCCAGCGGGTGGGACCTGAACTATGCCCAGAACACTACCAACGGACGCAATATCCTCGTAGGTTACGACCTCACGCTCAATTCCTCCACCGTTCTCAACCTTCGGTATTCCTTCACGCGGCACTATGAGGATCAGGGAAATCCAGCGTACAGTAACATCGACATTACGAGTCTGGGCTTTCCCGCCTCGCTGGCCGCTCAGCAGGTCTTCAAACAGCTGCCCTTTGTGATCTTCAACGACCTTCCCACCCCCGGTAACGGAGTCGGTGGCACCGCCGACTACAACAACTTTGTTTACGCCAGCGAGAATAGCGACGCCAACGCCGCCATCACCAAAGTTCACGGCAAGCATACGATTTCATTCGGCTTCGAGTGGATGAAGCGATATCTTAACGTCGGTCAGCCGCCAGCGCCGGCGGGCGCGTACGGTTTCGACATCAGTGCTACGGATCAGTCCGTCGCCTCCGCCGTAGGCGGCAGCGACTTTGCATCCCTCCTTGTCGGCATGGGAATGGTGCCGGGCGCCGAAACGAATATCGGTTACCCCAATTTCACCAAAGACGTCTTCGCAGCTGAGTCCAACCCGTACTATGCGACCTTTATCGAGGATAGTTACCACCCGTCCCAGGCTCTGACCATCACCGCTGGCCTACGTTGGGACATTTTCGGCGGACGGGATGAGCGTTTCAACCGCCAGGAGTACTTTAATCCCAACGTCAGCAATTCCTACAATGGCGTTTCCTACACCGGAGCAGAAATCTACGTCAACAGCAGCAATCGATCCCCGTTTACAACGAATTGGCACGACTTCGGACCTCGCGTGGGCTTCGCCTGGCAACCCGTCGGCCACCTGGTCCTGCGGGGCGGGGCGGGCATCTACTACGGACCCAGTACGCACAACGTCGCCAGCGCCCTCCAAAATACCGATGGGTTCTCTTCCCAAACATTTTGGAACTCGACTTGCTTCAACGCGGACGGCAATACGGTCTTCAATAGCGCGACATGTGCCGCACCGACTCCGGAAAACTTCACCGGCCCCTATTCACTAAGCAACCCATTTCCAAGCGGAGTTGTCCCAACCTTCTCTAGCCCGCCGGCCGGTCTGGCCATTAATCTGGGCCAAACGTTGAGCACTGTGCTGCGCTCCCAGCGCACCCCTACCATCTATAACTTTAATTTCGCCGTAGAATATGAACTGCCACACCAAGTGGTGGTGACTGCCGGCTATGTCGGCAGCCGGGGACTTTTCCTGCCTTTTAGCCAGGTCGATCTGAACGTTCTCGATCTGGGCACGATTCAAAAATATAACTATTCGTTATGCGTAGATACTTCCCAACCGAGTTGCATTTATGTCCCTAATCAATGGGCGCCCATTCAGCCCTCCACCAACGGCAACTTCGGCGTACCCACCGTTCCTTTGTGGGTAGCGCTGCAGCAGTTCCCGCAATTCGGCAATGGCAGCTATGGTTCGGGCAACGGCGTCCTTGTTAATGGATATCCCGCGGGCGATTCTGAATACAGCTCCTTGCAAACGAAATTGCAAAAAAGGCTGACCAACCACTTCACCACACTCGCTACTTTTACTTGGGGAAAAATAATGACAGACGACGGGAACCCTCCTCTGGGTTTCGTGGGCACTCACCTAGGCGTTGCTCAGGATTGGAGGAATCTAAATTTAGAACACTCGATCAGCCCACAGGACGTCAAGTATCTGTTCACCGGCCAAGTATCGTATGACCTTCCGGTCGGCAAAGACCAAGTCGTCAATCTGAACGGAATATCCAATGCCGTTTTGGGGGGCTGGACAGTGAATGCAATCGGCTATCTCAGCACCGGCGTTCCCATTGCCTCACCGCTTTCGGGAGTACCTGTGTCATACTTCAATCAGCGAGCCGACCTGACCTGCAATCCAGCCGCAGGGGCTCCTCATACCGTGGCAGTGTGGTTTACCGACAACTGCTTCCCAATACCCGGAACCGAGGCAACCGGCAACCCAGCCAATGCTAACCCGTTTATCCCAGGAACCGCCCCGGCCTACCTTGACAACGTTCGTACTAGGGGAGCACGAGACCTGGACCTCTCCATTTACAAGACATTTAAACTGGGCGAAACGAAAGCGCTCCGCTTCGATGTTTCCGCGTATAACATCACCAACACTGCGCAGTTCGGGTACCCAAACGTGCCGACCATCGTCGGCGCGGTGCAGCAGAGTCTTCCCTTCGGACTGATCACGAACACGATCAACACCCCGCGCCAGTTCCAGTTTGGAGCAAGATTTACATTCTGATCGGAGCTTTAAGAGAAATCCTGTCGCTCACCCCACCTGTATATTTGCGGCGCTGCCACGGCGTTCAGCGCGTGTTCGAGGCCGTCAAGACGCATGAACTCTGTGTGATTACCGGAACGAAACCCTCCCCTCGTTATAACGCTCAGCTGCGATTTCCCAGAGCGATGAGTGGCCACTCGCAGTCCCTACCGGATCTATAAGGGGTCCAAGTCTTCGTTCGCAGACCAGAAGAATCGACCACCAAGGTAGATCTGTAAGCTGTGGATGCATCGCGGCAAGCTCGAAGGCAGCAAACGAAGTTAGGACGTTATCGCAGACTCGATATAACCCCTTGCTCCGCTAATGGTGCCGGGCGTTTTCGAATCGTAAAGTGTGTACTCCGCCTGACAACCCACAGGGCCATGGCGGACATCTAGGATTTGCCACTGGCTCAAGACTGCCACGTTTTCGTGTGTACTCGCCTAGCGCGAGCGATTGCAGAGTACGAGATCGAGGGACTTGCGTAATGTTCAGCAACTCTTCGGGGAATGCGTAACGACGTGCAATTGCCGGAGGCATTCGTCCAATCTGAGTCGGGAATCGACTGCGGATAAAAACCTCCGCACTGATTGCCAGGGGAACAGTCTCATTCTCGTGATCGAGGGTTTTCAGCCACGCCACGCAAGCCTGCCAAATCTCGCACTGACCGTCGTAGAGAACGCGATACTGGGTCGCGGCAAACTTGCTGTCTGCCGTTGCCTTGATTTCCGCAAGGGATAGCTCAAGCATGGGAATTGCAGAGATTATGCGCTCGTGACCGCATTGTTCCAAGCCGACACGAAAAACAGACTAATTCGGAGGCTTGTCTTCAGAGTAAACTTCATCCGTGTTGAAGATTTCTTCAGCCGATTACGCTTTCATCCTGACTGGGGCGGGCGTCAGCGCCGAGAGCGGCATTCCGGGTTCCACTCTTTCCGATGCCTTGCGTGCATAGCCTACTTCGCTCGCTCAGGTGGGTAACTACTGATGACGTTTCCATGCGGGTCCAAGAATTGCAGGGAAGCCTGCCCCTCCGCTGTGACCTTCATGGCAATGCGCGTCTTACCGGTAGAATCCTTCATCTCCACCAGACTTGATTTGTCTTCTAATCGGCCAATCCGAATGCGATTCACGATGGCCGTGTGGGTCTGTTGGAATTGCTCCCACGCGGCCTTGCGCTGGGACTCCGGCAGACTCAAAATTCGCTGTTCCGCTTGAATGGCGTCTGTAATCGGCCAGTCGCCCACGTCGTTGATGTCAACGCGGGAATACTTTTGCCCATGCTCCTGTCCTTCTTCTAGCACCAGTACTTGGTCTTGCATATATTGATCGAAGCTCAGATGCACGTAGCTTTCGGGATTAGAATCGCCAGCCTTCTTTCTTCCCCCGAAGATCAATCCGCCGTCCTCGGTGCCCTCGTTGTCAAAGAAGAGCACTCCTGCCGTGTCCCTCGGATGGGGATACTCTTTACCTTTCACAATGACCCCGGGAAATCGATCCGTATTTGCAATCACCATTCGGAGGGTTCCGTCCGACTCGCGGAGATTGATCCGATGCACGTCGATCTCGTCAAAACTTTGTTGCTTCGCTCCAGATCGTGAAACCCCGGTCAACACTGTCAGACAAAACACCAATGTGAGAACACCGGAGTACAGAGCGAGGAATTTCTGGTTAGACAGAAACTTCATTTTTGACCTCCTGCGGCCGTTGCAACCGTTACCCCGACGATGCACCCCATTTTGAGGGTCAGTTTAATATGGAGAATCGCCGCCGCGACGGATCACGCACGACCTTCGGAGCCGAAAGCTGGAATTTCTTGCCGCGAGTCTTGAGTTCGCAGCCGCCCGCCGCGAGCACGTTCTTCACACACTCAGATTGGCTGCCGTACGTGAGCGCGATGATGAAGCCATCGGGTGCTCGAACAGGGTTGGCAAAAACCAGAACGTCATCGGCAACCGCTTACAGGGCACTGGTCTTTCCGATACTCATCGACATACATTGTCCACGGAGGCTCGTGTAGAGCATCTCTATACAACCCAGTCTTGAAATAGATGAGGGCACGCGTCGGGTGACCTGCACCCGGTTGGTAGATTGTGGCTCCCCGGTAATGTACGATTCCGCGTCCTTGCAGGGTTGCATCGACGGTTCCGTTACTCGTTGCGTCCCATCGCACAACGAAGCGAAAGTCGAGCCACTTGCCGCGAACATCTTCGTTGCCTTGATACAGCAGCGTTTTCCCATGTTCGTCGTTACGGCTGACCTGCAGACGCCCGCTTTCGTAGCGCAAGGCGAGAATGGGGTTATCGGGAACACAAGGTGAACCTTCGCAAAGCTGTCTCCACTGAGCGATCACCAAACGTTCTGGAGTCTGTGGAAAATCGTTGGGGAGGTAGAGGCTAAACGAGTAGACATAGGTTCTACCGCGGCGAGAGAACAGCCAAAAAGACTCCATTAGTTCGTCGCGTTCTGTCGCGGCCCCGGATTCGCTCGCTGCTTCGGGTCGGTCGCCAGAACGAACTGTAATCGCGAGCGCCCCGCGACCTGAACGCACAACCGATTGCTCAAATGCAACCGCTCCGGGTTCGAAGCGGCGATCCGTCCACCGAAAACGGCTCAAGTGAGGCGACTCAAAGCCGTCGTAGACGTGAATCGGAATTGTTCTCAATGCCAAAACGAACAGGAACGCGGATAAAACAACGATGGCGAGTGCCCACAGGAGATACTTCATGAAATTGGCATTGCTATCTTACCCGCAAAGGGTCAATGAGGTTATCAGGTCGCAGGCTAGATACGAGCCTACGCACCAACCGCAGATGCCTTGTCGACAGGCTGCTTCGCCGGAGCCAGCGCGAGTAGAACCACGCCGACGATTGCGAACACAACCTCTTCCGCGAGTTCTCGGCGCTCGATCACATTCCGGGATTCCTGCACTGCCATTACTCCAGCATGCGCAGGATTTGCCCATCCGCCGAAAGCAATCAGGCTGCGGTTCGCCGCTGGGTCACGCAGCAAGAAAACTCCGAGAGTGACATAGATGCTCATTATCATTGGTATCGCAGGCTCTCGTGAGAAAAACATTGTTCAGCGGGATCACTCCCGCAGAGAAGAGCAGTCCCACCGCAACAAGCACGATCTTTAGTGATCGTTTTCGATTCATTCTCGCCTCCTTACTCAACCTCGACTGCGGGGTACTTCTCGACATATTCCTCGCCGTTTGCGCCATAGTACGAAACGCTCCGGGCATTGAAATCAACGTCATATCGGACGACGCCCGCACGCCAAGAAGCAGCTATAAACTCAGGGAATGTGCTGTTGCCAGCCTGATCAGTGCGCAGGGCTGCAATCAGACCTTCGGGATCAAACGGTGGCACATCTACGGTGCCGGACACGAGCGGAGTGCCCTGCGTGACGACTGCTCCTTCGTTCGTGATGAACAGGCTTTGAGCGGACGGCAGACTCCAGATGTTGCGCGTGACGCCCGCTTGGCGAAGCGTCTCTGCCAAATAAGGGAACCCTCCTACCTTGGGTCTGATCGTCATCGCCTTCCGCTGTGCGGCTTCTAGGTTCTCTATTGCCTTGCTCATTTGCTTTTCTCCTCGCTGCGCGATGTCATGTGAGATTAGCATTTCCCTCGCATCTCTGAGCAAGACAAACGCCGTGGTGTGTTCGACTTCTTGTCAGCTTCGACTGTGTGCGAGCGGCTATTGCAGTTTTGCGTACTCGGCTTTGGCTTGCTTGTAGATGGGGATGTCAGGGTCGGCATCTTTCCAGAGGGTGAGGAAATCTTTGTAGGCGGCTAGGGCGCGACTGCGGGCAAGGTCGGCATCTGCGCCTTGCGAGGTTCTCGACTGCAACGCATTGGCGCGAGCGACTCCCAAATGTGCCAATGCTCCCGTCCAGCAGTTCCAGACAATGCCGCTGTGGTCGAGAATCTTCTGGAACTCGATGTTGGCTTCCTTGCTCTGCCCAGCCGCAAGATACGCCTCTCCGCGAATGTAGGTGGGGTAGAGGCAGGAGATGTTGGCGGCGAACGCAATTAACCCCAGTTCGATGGGTAGTGCAGCGGCTTGCAAAACATCGAGTGCGGCAGACGGGTTCTTCCGATTGACCGCCAATTGCCCTTGAATCGCTGGCAGCCAAAGTGACTGCATCTGGGTATCGAGTGGATAACGCTTGTTCAGGTCATGTGCCAGCAATTCGACCTGTCCAGAATCGCCCGCCATTGCATAAGCAACCGCGGCTTCGACTTCAACGCACTGACTGGTTGGAACCAGCTTCAGACCCTCTGCCGCTGCTCGCTTGGCATCGGTCATGTTGCCAAAGGCAGCTTCACGCAACGCCGAATTCTCCTGCCAGACCGCTCCACTCTCCTTGCTGTCACCGCGGATGGCGGAGTCTACAGACCGCTTGGTCAATTCCCGTGCCTTGGTTAAATGACCCGCGTATGCCTCAGTGTCCGAGGCAAGCGAAAGCCCCATGTTCTCTTCGGACCTGCCCTCAAACCACTGTTGCTGTTCCGCCATGACCTTGGAATCAGTTCCCAGAAAAGCCAGTGCATAGAGAGCGTTGTGGAGTACGAAATCATCCAGTTTTCGCGCCTGAGCTTCGCGAATGGTCTGCCGCGCTTCGTCGAACCGCTGCAAAGCAAGCAGGTTGCTGGCGACGTTTTCATACGGGGCGACATTATCCGGGGCTAGGCGCAGCCATTCGCGATACGTCTCAGCCGCTTTCTCATACTGCCCCTGCGCGTCGTAAACGATGCCTATATTGACATGTACGGCGAAGTCTCGTGGGTAGCTCGCGATCCACTCCTGATATGTTTGTGACGCCTTCGCCAGTTCCCCGGTTACACTCGCGTAGTAATCAGCGGTGATCGCCAGCTTTTCCCGCTCGCTGGCATGCTCGCGCAACTCAGATGCCTTGGTGAAATATTCGCTGGCACGTCCTAGCTCACCCATGCTGAAGTAAACGCCACCCACCGACCAATACCCCATGGCAAAATTCGGGTCGAGTTCGATGGCGCGTTGATTGTACGGCAGGCCGGCAGCTGGGCCTCTCTCAAGAAACGCCTTACGGCCAAGGCTGTATGCTTTCAGGGCTTCCAGCGAAGTAGTGGTTGCCTGTGCCAGCGGAACATCGAACCTCTGTACGGTTGCCAGCGATTCGCCCAACTCGCTTCGCAGCTTGGAGGGAGCCTCGCCCAATGCATCCAATACTTTTTCCTTGGCAGGAGCCGTGACCTGCTCCTGCGCCAGCAGATCGCCACTCTGGCAGTTCGCTGCTTTCAGCCCCAATACGTACTCACTGCCTAGGCTGGCAATTGATCCGGCGATGTAAGCCTTGCTGCCCGTACGTTGGCAAAGCTCGCGAGCCACGTCTAGCGTGAGCTTTGTGTCGCTCGGCTTGGTCATCAGCTTCAATGTCTTTGCGACATTGCTGTCAGAGAGAACATTTAGGAACGGCGACTGGTTCAGCGAAACCGTCAACGCCGTCTTCAGCGTGTTGTCGAAGACCGGATCGCCTGTGCTGTTGTCGAAGTCTGTAATGGCGACGGTGTCCTTGTCGGTCAGAGGCTTGGCTCGATACGAACGGTAGTAGCGACCGCTAGCGATCAAGGCGATTACTACAACGACCGTGGGAACCGCAATCTTCCAGAACTTTCTCTTCTGGGTGACGGGAACCTGATCTGTTTTCGCCTCGCTGGATGATGAAAGTGTAGCCAGACCCATATTGCTGGAAAGCGATGCGGGATTTGGTGACGCAACCGCAGCATCGGTTTCGCTTTCCGGTACGGCGGCGGCACTTCCCGAACTCGCCGCTCGCACGCGCCCCGTCTCACTATCTCGCTTAAGCCGTTGCAAGTCCGTTCGCATGTCCGCTGCGCTTTGGTAGCGTAGGTTGCGATCTTTCTCCAGCGCCTTATTGATGATGCGTTCCAATTCGGCCGGAATCTCGCGATTGAACCGAATCGCGGGAGGCGGGTCGGAGTGCAGTATGGCGTCGAAGATGACCGCAGAGGTTTCGCCATGAAAGGGCAACGCTCCGGTTGTCATCTCGTAAAGCACCGCCCCGAACGAGAACAAGTCGGTACGGGCATCCAGTTCCTTCCCTTTGGCTTGCTCTGGCGACATATAGGCGACGGTTCCCAGAGTTGCGCCGGGACTGGTCAGGTGCTGTTCGTCAACGGTGCCCGTTTGTGTGTTTGCGGAGCCAATCTGGCTTGAAGATGTTGTTGGAGCCGTGACCTTCGCCAGTCCGAAATCCAGAATCTTGGCGTGTCCGCGCTTGGTCACGAAGATGTTCGCGGGCTTGATGTCGCGGTGGACAATTTCGGTATGCGCTGCATCAAGGGCATCGGCGACTTCGATACCCAGCGACAACACCTCCTCGATCTCCATCGGCTTGGCACCGATGCGGTGCTTGAGCGTCATGCCGTCCAAGAACTCCATGACGATGAAAGATTGACCTTCATGCTTGCCGATTTCATGGATCGTGCAGATGTTCGGATGGTTTAGAGCGGACGCTGCACGCGCCTCTCGTCGGAACCTTTCGAGCGCCTGCGGGTCTTGGGCTAAATCTTGGGGCAGGAATTTCAGGGCGACGAATCGACCGAGTTCGGTATCTTCAGCCTTGTAGACAACACCCATCCCACCGCCGCCGAGTTTCTCTATTACCCGGTAATGCGAGATTGTTTGACCGATGAGTTGGGACGGAGAAGCCATTGGCGGGAATGGTATGACGCAATCGTGGGCTGGTCAACCAGCACCGAATGAACAACCCGTCGTTGATTTGACACACCGCGCCTGCATTTAGCCGAAGTCTAAAAAAGCGGGGTCGTGTTCGTGGACGGATAAGCGGTCGATTTCACGATGTCAGCAGAGCGCCGGGGTGTTTTAGATAGCGATCCACGATTGCATCTGTGGTGCGGTACGTGAGAGCCAAAATGGTGGGCGTGGGATTGCCGGACGCATTCTGCGGGAATGACGACGCACCCAATACAAACAGGTTTGGCCCTTGCCAGTGCTGTAGATAGGGGTTGACCACTGATGATTCAGGAGAACTGCCCATGATGGGCCCGCCCTGTACGTGAGTCATCTGGTAGCGAGTCGTGTTGTAATTTCTCAGCCCCGAAAACGCACTGACCTCTTTCGCGCCCATTGCGCGGGCGATCTCGACTGCTTTTGGGACGATGAACTCAGTCATCCTGCGTTCATTGTCCCGCCAGTCAATCGTCAACCGAAGTAGTGGGTCACCTAAATCATCCTTGTATGCGGGATCGAGGTCGGTGTAGTTGCCTTTGTACGCGAGGTGTTACCCCAAGGATACGATGCTGCCAGTACGGTCATAGTACGAGATCGCAGCCTTCTTCCGCCCAGTCGAAGCCCGGAGCGTTGGCGGCGAGTCGGCTTGCTTCCAAGTGTTGTTAGCCTTAAAGATGTCTTGCTCGCCCCGCGAAGGGGACATGCTTTTCGGCGATGGCGTGCTCCAGTTCGACAATGCGCACAGCACGAGCGTCGCTTTCGCTGACTCCTGCGAGCCTCAGGATGATTGCGACGTGCGCCTGATACTTGTTGCGTATGTCGCATTTCGGGCTATCGGAAAGGTAGTATTCGCGGTCAGGCATGTCGAGGCCGCCTTGCATGAGATAGGCGGCGTAACGGTCTGGATCGTTGAAGCCGGGCGCTGTCCACAGCCCGAAGAGGTTGGGGGCATGAAATTTGGCTTGCTTCAGACGGTCAACATCCGACCGGAGGGTTTCACCCAAAGCTCGTGCAAGGTCTTGTTTGTTGTGGATGGCGGCGATGGCGTCGAGGTGCGGGCGCAGCGGAGCGATGCCTTTGCCTTCATGGCAGCCTCGTCCATGAAGGAGCGGTAGAAGTCGGCAATTTTGCGGATATTGGAACCAACAGGCGCATTGGCCTTGAGTGCTTCGTCGATCAGCCGTGCGGTCTGCTTGCGGCTCAACTCGGTCGACAAATCGGGAATTGTTTATATGTGATCATATGCGTTTTTGGCGTCGCCGGTCAGGAAGAACTACAAGGCATTTTAGAAATGTGCGTTATGGACCTAGCGGTCAGGACTGAAGAACCCAGCGCTATTTGCACCGCCGCTGACCGCCGGAACAATTGAAATCACGGATTGCGCAGACACCGGAGTCGCCAGTCCGCCGGTGTATCGGATGTTCTCCTCCCCGACGAAAATATTGATATGGCGGCGAACTTCTCCCTGCTCGGTCAGAACGCGATCGCGCATGCCGGGACAAATTATCCAAAGCGCACTCAGAGCGGCGTCCAAACTTGCAGCCTGATCTTCGATCTCGACCTGATTTCGGCCGCCGGCAAACTCGCGTAATCCGCCCGGAATGTGAAATTTCACAAACGACTTACCTCATCTTTTCTGGCGAGGTTTTTCCGGTCGACCCTCTCGCAGAAGACTTGGTGTCGGACTTCGCGGTTGGCGCAATCGGCCGCGCCTGCAATGGTTGCCCGGAAGTGTCGCCGACAACTGCCGAGCGAATACAAACTATGGAGGGTAAGCCCTCCACAACCTCTACCCACGACCTCCCATCATCAAGCGAAGCAAAAAGTTGTCCGCTGCGGGTGCCGAAGTATAGTCCGACGGGATCGAGTGCGTCGCTAACCAGCGCATCTCGTAAAACGGTCTCGTAAGCACCCTTCTGCGGCAAACCGCGCGTGAGTGGTTCCCAGGATCCGCCAGCATTGCGGGTCCGATAAACTCGCAGCCGGCCTTCGCAGGCGCAACGAAACTCGTCAGACTCGACAGGAACCACGTAGACCCAATCGGGACGCGTGGGGTGCACAAGGATCGCGAAGCCGAAATCAGAAGGTAACCCGTTGGCGATGTCCGTCCAAGTCTCGGCATAGTCGTCGGAGCGATACAGTCCCCAGTGATTTTGCAGAAACAGGCGTGCGGGGTGAGCCGGATGCATGGTGATCTTATGCACACACTGACCAAACTCGGGATAGTGGTTGGGCATAAACGTTGCACGTACGCCGCTGTTTTGGGGCGTCCAGCTCTTTCCACCATCATCAGTGCGGTACACTCCGCCTGACGAAATGGCGATGTACATCCGTTGATTGTGAGAGGGATCGAGCAGGACGGTGTGCAAAGCCAATCCTCCGTTGCTTGGCAACCAGCGCGTACGATGCGGATGATCGAATAAAGCACGATTCATCGTCCAGGTTTCTCCGGCGTCGGAGCTCTCAAAGAGTGCGGCCGGTTCCACGCCGCAATAGAGCACGTCGGGCTGCTCCCGAGGGCCAAGCGTGATTTGCCAAATGTTTTTGAGCGAGCAACCGGTGTCTGTGGGAAAGCGAATCGGCGCTTGTTGCGGATTGGTCCAGCTCTTCCCGAAATCGTCGCTGGAACGGAGAAAGGTTCCCCAATAGCTTTGCGTGGAGGCCCAGATGCGGTGCCGACCCCTGCGGCAGTCGTAAGCTAGGGCGTAAACATTGTGGCCGTGGAAATAAGGTCCACCCACTTCCCAGCGCCGGCGTTGCGCGTTGGAGCGAAGAATGAAAGCCCCTTTGGTCGTGCCCACCAGCAATAGAAAATCTCCTTTTTTGACCGGAGCATGATGGACACTATGCAAAACCGTTCTCGGAGGCCCTCCGGGGTCTGGGCTGGGCGAAGCGGAGACGATGGCTGCGGATTGGACAGCCTCCAGAGCAGCCTGGACTTCGCCCGCGCGTTGATAGCGTTGCGCCGGTTCCTTAGCCAGGCAGCGTTGAATAATTGCCCACAGCCCCGGAGGTACAGGAGGGCCAAGCACGGCGGGGATTTCCCGCATGATGGCCGAACTGATCTCAAAACCGGTACGCCCTTGAAAGGGCAGATGACCTGACGCGGCCTCGTACAGCACAACTCCCAAGGCCCACAAATCGCTGCGGTGGTCAGCAGGCTCGCCCCGCAGGGTTTCCGGAGCCATGTAGGGTAAAGTGCCGCTAACGCCGGAAACGTGTTCGAGGCTGGCCAATGACCGGGTTGCGCCTTCGAACAGTCCTCCGCCTAATTGCTTGGCCAAACCAAAATCGAGCACTTTAGCCAGACCGTCGGAGGTGATGACGATATTCGCGGTCTTCAAATCGCGATGAATAATCCCGCGGTCGTGGGCTCGCGCGAGGGCGCTGGCGATCTGCGCGCCATAGCGCAAGACGGATTCTGGAGGCACCCCAAGCTCGCCGCACATTTCGCGGAGCGTCTGGCCGGAGAGCAGCTCCATGGCGATGTAGAGTTCGCCCTCAGTTTCGCCAACCTCGTAAATCGTGCAGATGTTGGGGTGACCGAGAGCGGAAGATGCGCGCGCTTCTTGCAACAGATTCCGGCTCGCAGAGGAATCCATTTGCGAGCCTTTGAGAACAACTTTCACGGCGACATCGCGATGCAAGACCTCGTCATAAGCGCGATAAACGGATCCCA
>Ga0335072_10010077_pt1 | contig 13610 bp, 14 predicted proteins | sample Lox_Sample_21_FD_206725 | JGI IMG/M metagenome (GOLD analysis project Ga0335072, IMG submission 206725) | Soil microbial communities from Loxahatchee National Wildlife Refuge, Florida, United States - Lox_Sample_2.1 | ecosystem: Environmental > Terrestrial > Soil > Wetlands | place: USA...
CTTCCTCTCTTCCTGTCAGTTCCTTCTCGACCTCCCGCCTGAACTGATCCTTTGGCATGGCCCGGGCTTTGTGCACCCAGGGTGCACAATCGAAGCGCTGCCCATCCCTCCGCGCCAGCTTCACTAACTCCCGCCCCTTAGTCCAGCCGATCTCCTTCAGCTCCTTCCTCGCCTGCGGCGGCAAATGCTCGTGGATCGACATCAGGTAGTACGCCTTCCTGCGCGATTCCGGGAATCTTCTCTCTAGAAATTCGTCGAACGACTTCAGGTTCTCCAGCCGCCAGTACTGTCCCGACCGCACCTCGCACAGATACCGGCCCAGTTCGACGAATTTCGTATCCCGTTCCTTTTCCTTGCGCTGTTCCCAAGCCAGAATCTCGTCTATTTTGGTCAGCACGAACTCCGCTCGTCGGCGATCGAGTTTGGGAGGCATGGGGGGATGATCAGTACGCAAGCTCGTCAAGCCAACCAAGGTCTTCTGCTCCTGGCCGTCGTACTAATGCGGTCTCGGTGATTTCAGGACGGCCCACACACAGGCCGACATAAGGGCAGCTGGTGCAGGGGTTCTGAGGGAGGCGAATGCCGCTGTGCGGCAGGAAGTGTGCGGATTCAATCTGACGAACCGTGGATTCGACGAGAGCCCCGAATTCCTGTCGTTGCGCGTCGGTGATCGCCGTATGCAGGTACTGCACTTCGACCAGGCGCTTCCGGACAAAGACCACCTGAGCCACTTCCGAGATTCCAGTCATCCACGAGTAGCAGACCAGCTGTGGGTCGAGAGCCAGTAGGCCTTTTGGTTCTTCCGGATAACGGCTGGAGGTGGTCTTCCATTCCAGCAAGCAGCGAGAGCCATCGAGACTTCCAATGGCATCGACGTACGCAACGAAGTCGTTATTGCCCGAGATCCGCTTGAGCACTTTGACTTGCAGATTGCGCCGCGGCTGGCGGACTCGGACACGGCCATCCTGACAGAAGCGATCGAGCAGCATGATGCCTTGCTGCAGCATGCGGTCCCAGCTATCGCCGTTGCTGAAGCGCAGATCCTGATTCTGGCAAGCTGACCACTCGCGGAAGAGCATAGCCGCGGAATCCTCTCTACGGAAATAGGACGCCAGAGCGTGTTCAAAGGCCCGTCCGAACAGCATGGCAGCTCGTGTATCTTTCTCTTTCCATCCGTCGAGATATCGGTAGCGATAGCGCCGTGGACAGGTGAGATATTGGCTGATCTGGGTGTAGCTGTAGGTCATGGCCTTTTCTCCACCCGCGAAGCGGACGTCCCGGACAATTCTTCCCACTGACTGGCTGGGGCGAAACCATCGAGATTGATGAGTGAAATGCCGTTGATCACAGCACGGCTGATCTTGACGACACCACGCAGGCCGGGCAGCGCCTTCTCATCGATCTGCTCATGAACCAGCAGTTCCGGATCATAGAGAAAGTCGCGCAGGAACCAGCCGAGCTTCCACATAGCTTTTTGAGTGCAGTAGAGACGTCCAACGATCGGCTGGCCGCCCAATTCTTTGGGCTCGAGGATAAAGAGGCGGAGAACGTAGAAAGGTTTTTGAGCGTGCCAACGGAACTGGGCACCGTCGACACGGACGAGGAAGATGCCGTCCGGAATCTCGGGGCTAGGATCACGGGAGGCATCGGCAAGGCCGGGGAGTTGACGTTTCACGCGACGACCTCCTCGGTAGGACGACCGTAGCTGTTGAGCTGGCACAGCAGGGCATTGCGGTCTTTTTCGGCCCAATCAGCCAAGTGCTGAACAAAGTTTTCGACCTGTTCACGAGTGGCATCTCGCAGGGTTTTCACGCCGCAGAAATCGGTGGCGTAGGATTTGACGAGGTTAGCGTCCAGTCGGTGCTGCCGGATAAGTTGGCAGAGGCGGTCGCGAACGGTGGGACTTCCATTGCCGTTGTTGTTGGACGGTTGTGGGCGGTTCTTCGAATGAGCGTCAGATTGTCGGTCGACGGAGCCGATTTCTTCAACGGAGCAGATGCCGATGCCGTAAGCCTTGCGAAGTGCGCGATTGACGGCACGCGTCTCGGCGACACGCATCTCCGCTCCACGAACAAGGTCAGAAACATTGGATGGATCAGCATCGCCATAGCCGACGAATCCAGCCGTCTCTTTAGTCTTGTACACAGTAGCCTTAAACGCGTAGCGGCGGTTCAGGGCGTCCGAAAATTCTGGAATCGGATGGACCTCAATCCCGCGACAGCGACGCCTTGCCGCGAGACGGATCAGACCTGTGTGAGTGACATACCAGCTTGCATTGAGAAGAACAATGTCGCCGGATGCAACTGACAAATGCAGTTCGTTTGACAGCTTCTTGAGTTGGACAAGGGCGGAATGGTCAAAGTCACTCCATCTCAATTTTGCTAGCCTCGCGTTTGCCGGATACAGTGCTTTCTTACGTTTTGATTCTGGCGCCATATGCCTCCTTGCGTAACGCTATTGTAACGCAAATGGCGTTACTTAACAAGCGGTTATTGACCCACGCGCTGTCGTTAAGTAGCATCCCAGATGTACCGCGCTGAGTTTGGCCGACCATGCCGAAGACCGAGACCTTGAATCTTCGTGTTTCCCCTGATTTCAAGCGTCGCTTGACCGAAGAAGCCTCCAAGGAAAAGCGCTCGGTTACGAATTATCTTGAGGTAATCCTTACTAGATTTTGGGAGGAAAGCGACGCGAAGGCCCCACGCAGGTCTGAGAAAATCGCGCGCCACTAGCCTCGAAAACCTCTGCCGCCGGCATCCCTCCCCAATCCGCTCAAATCTCCCAGGCTTACACTTACGGCGCGGAGTAAATTTTTCAGCCATTTGGAATGAGATTGAACAAAATTCCATATGGACTGGGGCAAACGGGGGCGAACCTTCGCGATATGTCAGAGATGCATCAAGAGCGAGCCAGACATGCTTTAGCTTCCCATCGAGGCCAGGTGACAACTTACGCAGGCTGGATGTGTCAGACTCCGAACTATGCACTCTTGTGTCTAGCCGTGGTTCCGTGGAACTGGTTCAATAGAGATCGAATGACGACTTCTGTAAAGTTCGGAATTTTCCAGATCGCTTCTGTGATTGCAGAGTCATGACCTTCCGTGAGTTGTGTGTTTGCTGATATGGCGATAAGAATGGAATTAGGAAAATTAAACTTGCCGTCAGTTGATAGTGGCATTATAGGCTCGCGCTGAGGGACTCGTCGGGCCTAACACTACCGTGATCTTCCAGTCCACGACTGTCGGCTCTTGCGCAGTTACTCGGGAAGTTTAATATTAAGCTATAGCATTGATCTTATAGCCTTCGTTTACGGATTACTCACCTGACATCGTTTCAACGTATTCTTCGCATTTGCATCACGCATTAAAGAGTAGAGGAGCAGTTCGCTGCCCACCTGCTCTCTTTATTGTGGGAGACATATCAAATGGTGAAGAAGACTATTAGCGAAGCTGTACTTGCAGCGAATGGCAAGAACGCGCGGTCATCTACCGGCCCGAAATCTTTGCAGGCCAAGGCAAACAGCTCACAAAACGCTACAACGTATGGAATTCTGTCGCGGAAGATTCATCTCGATACGGAGGAGAAAAAGGCGGAGTACCAAGCGCAACTAAATTTATGGCGCTCGGATTTTCGCCCGGTCGGCATCCTGCAAGCATCGCTTGTCGAAGAGATCGCGAATTGTTATTGGAAGCTCGGAATTGTCGAAGCACTCGAGACACAAGAGTTGTCGCGGCGCGAGGATGGGTCATGTGCGATCGAAGGCATTTTTTGCGGCGATCTGTCGTTGCCCATTGACGAAACAGACCTTCCGCTCGATCGTGGTTGGGATTGCGAACGGGTTGAAGTTCGTGCTGTCGCCGCTAATGATCAGCCGAATCCGAACGGCGGATTCGGCCGGGGACTTACTCCCTCGCCTGCGAGTGGAAATCGTCTGGGACGCGATGCTTCCCACCTTGAGGTGCAGGCAGTGTTGCGGAGTTCTCTTGACACCCTTGCTCGCTATCGTGCCTCTTTGAAGCGCGATTTGTACCGCGCAATCGAAGCGCTTCGTAAAATCCAGGCTGAAGAGAGCGACTCGCGTTAGTTCACACTTTTTTGGAACCCTTTATCCAGCATTTTTGGATACGCGGCTCGCATGGGCCGCGTTTTTTTCTGTCTTAACTCCGAGGTTCCAAAAATGGGCTGATTTTGCGAAACGAAGCCACTAAGTCTCTTACCTTATTGCTTGCAAGCGTAGTAGTACCTTTTCTCTTTTCCCCAACCCAGAACTCTTGCCTGATGCAGCAGTCTCCGCGCCTGTGCTTCTTTCCGGTAGACTCTCTCCCACTCAGCGGTAGGAATCTCTTTTGTCCGGTCGCCACCCCCCGCAGCGGGCAAGTCGGTGCTGAAGCACCCGCGCCTGATGGCTGAATAAATACCCGTATTCGGCGCGTTCTGCGCGAATATCGAAGCGTACTTGCTGTTGATGAAGTGCCCAATCCATTGAGGTGCCTAGCTGGGAGTTGAATCCGGGGCCTTGGATAAATTGCTTCCGTCTATTTTGCCCCAATGAGTATAATCCGGATCTATCGCCAACTGAGACGGCGTGCATCTTCGGCATGCTGCATTTGGGTGTGGAACCAAAGGCACTTCCTTGAGCGCTTGTCCTACTTCAGCCCGTCCACGACATAGAGGTCGGAGGTGATCCGTTGGTAGCTGAATACGTAGCTGTTCAGATCACGGGAAAACTGTGGCGGCTGGTCCGCGAACAAGCCCGTAGGATCGGCTGGCGTAACGGTTTTAAACAGCTTGCGTTGTCCTGACGCCCGGTCGACCATAAAGACCCGGGCCGGAACCTCACGGCGTCCGACTAACAGGGATTTTCCGTCTGGCGTCCATGTGATAGCTACGTCGCCGGGCTCAATGCCCGGTACCGGAATGGCAGGTCCGGGAGTTACTGGGTAGATCGTGATTTTTCCTTGAGGATCTTGTGCCTCTACCTGCTTGCCATCGGGAGAAATGCAGGTGCGATATCCCACCGTCACTCCCTCGGGGGTGATTGGAGTAGGCGTCCCTCCTTCGGAATTTTGAATCCACAATCGAAGCGCGTGGCTTCCCATGGCGCTTCCCAACTCAAGAATATGTTTTGCATCGGGGAAGAAAAACGCGCTTTGCACCCGAACATCTCCCGTCGAAATCATCCGTGGTTCGCCCGCGCCCGTGGGCAGATCGAGAATTACCCCCAGCTGGGCGTAATTGATTGCCAAGACCCGATCCCCGGTAGGTGATAGCGTGGGCCTTCGCCCGTCACCGAGCCGAACGGCAGGAGAGCCGTCGGTTCGCCGAACAAAAATTCCCCCCGTCTCGCCGCCTGCTTCCCCAGTTTCGTCAAACGCAACGATCTTCCCGTCGTCGCTCAGGTCCCGCGGAACGGTCCAGTCGTGCCAGCTCAGATCGCGCTCTTTAGTCTCGCCAGGGGCTAGGCCGATCATGCCGGCCCGCAAGTCATCCCGCGAAAATAGAACCCGGCCGTCTTTGAAAATGTCCTGCAGCGTCAGGGTTCCTGTTCCCAAATAGATGAGCCGCTCTTTTCCGGAAAGCGAAACGGCTCGCAGCTCGCGGCTCGATCCTGAAGTAGTTCCAGTGAACCAAACCTCGTTCCCTCCCGGCGACCAGGCAAGACCTTGTGCGCTGACGAACTGTCCACTGAGGGTCTTTTTCTTGCCCTGCATGTCCACGATAGCAATCGCACCCGCGTCGTCTCGTGAAAAAGGATGATCGATAAACGCCACAATCTTCCCATCGGGAGAGACTCGTGGGTGGCTGACCCAGCCCGCGGTTTCGTAGAGCACGGTTCCCAGCGGATATTCCAGTCTTACCTTTCCACCTACTCGGCGCACCACCGCCAATTTTGTGCCATCCGGCGACCAATCGGCGCACTCCACGCCTTCCGCGATGTCACGCGGGGCGCCGCCTCCGAGGGGCGCGCGGGCCAGCATGCCCGCCAACTCAAACCCTTCGACGAAGTGGCGGTTGGTGGAAACAGCTAAATCTCCGGCGCCGGAAATCGCCAAAATGTCGGTGGTTTGCAAACCAAGCGAACGCGATTCGGTGCTGCCGTGTTCGGCGGCGAATAATTCCTCTCCTCGCCCCTCCCATGCGGCGCCGTAAATTATGTTGCCATCGGGAGTGAAACGCGCGTTCCAAATCGTTCCACGCCGGAACGTGATGCGGTGAAGTTTGGGTTGAAGTTCCACGGCAGCCGGACGCAGCCAGAAGCCGAACGCGAGACCCGCCGCCAACAAAACCAGACCCGCGACTACCGGACGAACCCAACGTGTGCGACGCGCCGGCACCGCAGCTGCCACAGGTTGGGAAACTTCCGACAGCGATTCGAGCACAAATGCAATGTCCTGCGCCGACTGGAAACGCTGAGCGGGATCTTTCTCCATGCAGTGGCGAATGACCCGATCAAGTGCCGGAGTAATGGCGCCGCTGTGCCCGCCGAAATCCGGCGGCTCTTGGTTCAGGATGGCCGTCATCGTCTCGGCGCTGGTGTCGCGCTGGAACGCCCGCTGCCCGTTCAGCGTTTCGTAGAGAATGCTGCCAAAGCTGAAAATGTCTGAGCGGTGATCGGTAGCCCCGCCTTTCACCTGCTCCGGAGACATGTATCCTGCAGTGCCGAGCACCTGGCCGGCCTGTGTCCGCGCGCCGCTTTGTGATCCCATCGTTTCATCCGCGTTATGTTCGCGGCGCAGCTTTGCCAAACCGAAGTCGAGAATCTTCAGCCTGCCTGAGCGCGTGATGAAAATGTTCTCGGGCTTCAGGTCTCGATGGACGATACCTTGCTCGTGCGCCGCTGCCAGTCCGTTCGCCAACTGGATGGCAAGCTCAGTCGCCCGCCGCGCCGGTATTCCCGTGGGCGTGATTCGCTGGCGCAGAGTTTCGCCTTCGAGCAGCTCGGAGACGATATAATGCACGCCGTCAGCCGAGCCCACGTCATAAACCGAAACAATGTTTGGATGATTGAGGGCCGCAACCGCCCGCGCCTCCTGCTCGAAGCGCCGCAAGCGCTCAGGATCATTGGTGAAAAAAACCGGGAGAACCTTCAAAGCCACATCGCGCAGCAGGCGTGTGTCGCGTGCACGATAGACCTCTCCCATGCCTCCCGCGCCAATAAGAGAGATGATCTTGTAAGGGCCTAGTTGTACATCTACCGCGAGGGGCATGGGCGGGAATTATAGCAGAAGGTTTGGACTTCGCTTTCCCACACCGACCGGCCTGCGACGCGCTGAACTATGCCACCTCACTCCTTGCTCCTCTTATACCCCGCCAATCTTGGTAGAGGCGTCGGACCATCCCATTAGTTATGTATAGGTGTCGCTGGTGTGCCTGGCGCGTTGAGTTGTTGTCCATGACAATGAACCGGTTGCGTGACAGCGACATCTAACCCATGAGTGGAAGGTAACGCGATATGGCAAGAGTTGAGGGAATTGATCCAACGAAGGCTCCATTCTTCATGCGTCAGGTCTTTAAGAAGGTTCGCAAACTGTTGGGCCGCGATCTGACGCCGCAAAGGATCGTCGCGCGCGTTCCGCGAGTTTTCTGGTTCGATGCCCTTGGAGAATGGCTACTGGGCCAGAAAGCCGCGGTTCCCCACCGCCAGCAAATGCTATTAACACTGCGGACGGCAGTGCGGGTTGGGTGCCCGTTTTGAATCGACGCTAATTCTGCCGGCGGCAGAATCTACGGTTTAACAGATGAGGAGATCACCGCAATACGCGAAGGCGCCTTCGATAGCTTTGCGCCCGGGGAAGGGGCCCTGTTGCGAATGGCGGACGCCATGGCCGACAGCCCGTCAAATGTGAGCGACGAGCTCTATGCAGAGTTACGCCGGCATTTTTCGGAAGAACAACTCATTGAATTTGCTGCCACCGCGGCCCGGGAAAACTTTCGTGCGCGCTCCAACCGTGTGTTTGACGTGGGAAGCGATGGCCTCTATCGAAAAGGATTACGGTTCAAACAGCGCCGGGCCGCATAGCAGCTTTACTCGACGAGGCTGATGATATGAGGCCAGAGGAGTACCCGAATTATGGTAAACAGCTCCATTGATACTAACGTATTGATCGTCGGTGCGGGGCCAGTTGGTTTGTTCGCAGCGAACGAATGTGCTCGCCACAATCTTCGCTATCGCATCATCGAGGAACGCGCGTCGCAATCCGAACACTCGAAAGCGCTGGCGATTTTTCCTCGAACGCTTGAAATCTTCGACATGGCGGGGATCGTCATGCCGTTTCTTGAAAAGGCAAATCGGGTCACACAAGTGGCTGTCATGATTTGTGACCGTACGCTCGCCCACATGAAGTTTGCGCCAGACGAGACTCCCTATTCGTTCATTGCGATGGTGCCGCAGGACGTGACCGAGAGATTGCTGGTCGAAGAGTTGCGGCGCAAGGGCGGAACCGTTGAGTACGAGACTAAGTTCATATCCGCGGAACAAGACGATCATGGAGTCAATGTCACGCTCGAAGAGAGAGGCGAATCAATCCAGTGCCGAGCCACGGTCGTGATCGGCTGCGATGGGGCACACAGCACTGTACGCCACCAGTTGAACCTTCCATTTGAGGGAGCAGAATATCAAGCTTCGTTCCTTTTGGCTGATGTCGAGACGAACACAAGCCTACCAGCCGACGAGATGCAGCTGTGTCCGAGCGAGTTTGGACCGGTAGCGATCTTTCCAATGAGCGACACGCGACGCCGAGTCGTCGCGACCGTCGACAACATCGAGGGAGATGTCCCTTCGCTTGTCCTTGTCCGTAAGATACTGGCTCAACGTGCACCTAGTGCAATCGAGGCGCGCGGCTTGCACTGGAGTAGCTATTTTCGTATTCATCACCGCCAGGTGGCACGGTTGCGCGAACTGCGCACTTTCATCGCCGGGGACGCTGCCCATATTCACAGTCCATTCGGCGGCCAGGGGATGAATACCGGGTTGCATGACATTTGGAACCTGATCTGGAAGCTTGATCTCTTTCTGAAGGGCGACGGAAAGCAGGAGTTGCTCGACAGTTATAGCACCGAACGTCTGCCCGTCATCAAGAACGTGATCGAGACTACAGATCTGCTGACCAAGGTCATGGGAACTCCGAATAAGTTGGCCCAAGCGTTGCGCGATGTGGTCATACCGATGGTTTCGCGTCTGGCCCCGTTTCAGCATGCCTTCGTGCAACGACTCTCCGAACTGGGCATTGCCTATCAGGGAAGCCCAATTGTTGACGGGACGGGAGAGAGGTATTTCGAGGATTCGTTACGCGGTGGCAAAGGCATCCGTAGCCGCTTCCTCCTTTTTCTTGGCAATGAAGCAAATAGGTCCACTAAAGACGCGGCCAAGCAACTCGCTGAATCATTTTCCGATGTTGTTGAATTAAGACTCTTCGACAAGCCGGGATTGCTGCTTGTTCGCCCAGACGGTTACATCGCCTTTTCATCCCATATTAGCGATATAGCTGCGCTCCAAGAGATACGCTCAGTCATTCGGCGTCAAGCGATAGGGTCTGAGAAGCGGGTGGTGTAATCAAACCGAAGTATCCTCGCAAAAATAAACCTCCTTAGGAATCCGCCGAGCTTGATCGCTTCCGCAAGACCTATGCTGATAGGCTGCCGAAGAAGGCGTCTCCGCAAACACGATTCTGATTCGGCTCGGTCACGAGCCGCTCGGTGTGACCTCGCCTATCTCAAAGGCAAGACGCCGAATCCGAAGAAGCAGCCGGAAGCTTGGGGTTGAACCCGCCGGCGACAGGGTCACTCGTCGGTGGCCGGTTTTGAAGATCACCCAGTGCGTTCTGATGTGTTTGGGAAATTTTCTACTTCAAGGGATTCCAGATTCGAGCGTCGATTCATTCTGACTGGATTTGACCTGTTCTGAACACAGAGGTATCACGCTTTTATCAACGGCGCATCGGGTCCGTCCGCTTCACCGTCTGTTCAGTGGGTGGATGTGGTGACTGCCCCAACTCGAAGCCGTGGACATTATTATTGCTGTCCACCTAGTAACCGGCTACCTGCCCGAAGTCATTGAAACCCGTTACGCTTGTGAACGTCGGACCGGGGAATCGAATTGAATGTAAGCCTCTTCACCGCGCATTTGCGAATATAATCCACTACTACAATTGCAACTCGCTTTCGAGCCTGAGTGTGGTCACTGAAATGGGAACAAATCATGATGGCGTAGCCGGACCCATGGGTCCCTAAATTCGGTCGGACTTGCAGGTACGAATTGAACTATGTGAATGTGGCGGCATCGTCACGGCACTTGAGTCGCGGGTCAAGCCATATTACGGAGATTGCATCAAGCGGCAGAGTGAAGAACTGCTCGAAGCACTTGGCGTGATGCATGCCCGCGTGACCATCCATGATGAGGGTGCCCTGCCGTTCGTGATTGCGGCGCGTGTCGTTCAGAGTTGAACCCACAGTGGTAACAACCTACGCAGGCTGGATGCGGAAGATTGGGTCTGCAAACATCCGCAGCCATCGAACTCCTTCTAGTCCGACGATCGGCACCAGTACGCTACGGATCGTCGATTTTTCCGCGAGGCACAACTCGTCCTCACAGCCGTGACCCTGCTCGGGTACGAAGCTTCTGCAGAGCCCGTCAGCGAAATACATCAATGCTTTTAGACTGAGGGCGCGATTGAACTGCTATCGCCCCCCTGTGGCGTCCCATGGCGCGCGGAATCGTAATCTGCCGGCTCTCTGAGCTTGGCCGATCATGCCGGAGACCGAGATCTTCGTCTCCCCGGCGATCACCGCTACTCGCATCGTGGTCCTCGACAATCGGCGCGAAGGCGTACTCGTTCCCGGCATCTACGATCCCGCCCTCAATCCGGGGATAGGCCGTTTCAGTTTGCGCCATTCTCCAGCTACGGCGAACTAAGGAAGGGCGTCGGCAATCTTCATGCTCAGTTCCCGATTCTCACTGCTGACTGAGTACATTCGTTCGCTCGTGCTTCGGACAACAGTCGCCCGCTTTACTGCACCCTTGTCATCAAGCTCCTCAATCAGCATCGCTGGACTCGCTTGTAGCGACACCTCCTGAATATTCACGACCGCATCAGGTGGAATGTCGAGGAACCACGCTGGATTGGCTGCGAACCTCTGCGCCATGGCACGCGCTTCCCACGAAGAAACCCCAATGCTCCGGAATGCCACCTCGGCGAAATGCTCTAACGGAAAACCGGAAGCAATAGAGAGTTCCATCGGCCGTGCCTGCAGGATATGAACACGGCCGGGATAGTTCAGCTCCACCATAGGTCCGATCTGGGTACGTAATTGAATGCCTTCCCATTCAGCCGGAACCTGCACGTCACTTGCTTCCACCCTGACGAGAGCGGATTCGATATCGCGGACGTGGATTGTTTGTTCAACCGAGATCGGACCGGTGATCGTGATGCTAGGATTCGCACGTAAAACGCCGGGCGCGGGTAGGTACGGCCTGAAACCTGCTTTGCGTGCAGCTTCCTCCATATCGTAGACGCGCTGCTCCAGACCGTTGGTTGTTACCTGCATCTGGAGCGGCAACTTCGATAGATCGAGCCGAACAACCTCGATGCGATTCAAAATAAGCCGGTACCAGAGTTGTTGAGCGAGCGCCCTGGTTGCCGGAAGTGCAAGTACCGCGATGCACACCACAGCAGTGGCGCTAGCAACTGCAATCCACGTCAACGAGTGATTTCGCTTCTCCAGCTTGGAAGCAAGCAACGCGCGGCCCCTCGCGACGTTTGGACTCCAGCGTGGTTCGAGAGTTGCGAGGCGGTCGGCGATCCACTGATCTTTATGATTCGTTTCCATATCGTTTCCAATACTCTTTCTGGAACGCTTTTTGAGCACGTTTGACAAGACTTCCAACGTAGTCGGGATTCACAGCGAGAGAGACGGCAATCTCCTGATAGCTGAAGCCTTGGCTCCGCAGCAGCAATAGCTCGGCATGACGTCGACTCAACGCTTCAAGAACGCTTCGCACCCTGTGCTGCTCAGCGTTGACGGCGTATAAGTGCTCCGGGTTTTTCGGCGACTCGCGGACAAAACTGAAGAGGCGCTCGAATCGGCTCCGTCGTATCTGGCGTCTTAATTCATCCAAAGCCTCACGTACGGCAGTCCGATAAAGCCACCCCTCCGCGTGCTCTCCATGTGCCTGAGGATTTCGCCACCACTTCAGAAAAATGTCCACTGCCAGTTCCTCCGCGCGGGCTTGGTCATGGATGACCCTGCCAATGACGCGGGCTATGCGCTCGTAGTGAGCACGAAAGATTGCATCCAGTCCTTCGGAATTTGAGACTTCCATCTCTCTCGGTTCGGCCATACTTCTTGCGTTCACATACCAAGAACGAATGCGGTCCGAATTTTGTGGCAGCGAGTGCGACAAAAAGTATTTGGGAGCAGCCCGCCTTCTCCCAAAGATCCACAATTTACAATACTTAGCTTGAACTTGGTCGCGTATCCAAGCATGCGAACTGGATCGACACATTGCTGCGGGATCGGGTCGTTCGGACGAACGAATGTCTTCAACGGAGCAAATGCCGCAACGCGCGGTTGGCAGCACCAGTCTCGGCGACGCCCATCTCAGCAGCGTGGGATCGGCGTCGCCGTAGTCCACAAAGCCACGATAAGTCCTCGACTTATAGACTGTGGCTTCAAAGGCTCAACTATGAGGTGGGAGTATCTAGTTAATAAAGACCTTGACTCTTGTTCTCCCAAATGAAATGTGTCAATAATAGCGCCGTGCCGTAGCTCGACGGGATGTCGCGCTGCGGCTAGGTTGTTCGCGTTGAAAAGCCGTAAACAGGACTGGGTGTCCTGCTTTGGCTTAGAACCGAGCAAAACCCCCACGGCAGGCGAGGGATTCGACTGCGGATGGGCAAAGACGGGCACGCCCGTTGCGTCCAGGAATCTATTCCGCGGAGAAGCCAATGCATAGCCTTCTGAAGCCTGCATTCCCGCTTACCCAAAGTGCATCACCGACGCTTTCCAACGTGCCTGAACGAAACAGGGGTGCCCAATGACAGGCCTGGGCGGAAGCAAGCCAGGCAGGCCTATAGGCTTGCCCAAGACAGGCGGACGCACAAGGGGCACGCCGAACCGTTCGACAGTCGCATTACGGGAGACGCTTGCAGCAATCGATTGCGATCCGGTTTATGAGCTGGTCAAGATTGCTCGCGATCCGAAAACCGAGCTTGGATTGAAAAGCAACATTTACTTCCAGTTCATGAGGTACACGCATCCCCTCCCCAAGCCCGTTTGTGACCCCGCTGAAGAAGCGGTGAGCGACGAACCGATGTCGATCGATGAGATTCTTCGGTGGTCACGATATGTAATTGAGCGCTTCGGGCAAAACCCCGCGCCACCACCCGCGCGAATTCTCGCAGAGGGGGATCAAGCAGATGACGAGTAATGCCACTGGATTTTCTGTCCTCCCGCGATTCGAGCAAGCGCTGCCCCCATTCGTGGCCGAGTTGTTGGCGTCCGATCTTGCTGCGTTTGCGAAGTACGTCTGGCCAATTCTGGAGCCCAGACGCACCTTGCATTGGTCCTGGCATTTTGATTATCTGTGTGAAGTTCTAGCGCTCGTCAAGCAGC
>Ga0335072_10010078_pt1 | contig 13610 bp, 11 predicted proteins | sample Lox_Sample_21_FD_206725 | JGI IMG/M metagenome (GOLD analysis project Ga0335072, IMG submission 206725) | Soil microbial communities from Loxahatchee National Wildlife Refuge, Florida, United States - Lox_Sample_2.1 | ecosystem: Environmental > Terrestrial > Soil > Wetlands | place: USA...
TGGATTCTTCGAGCGCAGCGGATAACGCGATGCGCAGGCGCGCGGTGCCCTCAGGGACGGTGGGAGGCCGGATCGCGCGCACGTCGAAGCCGCGGCGCTGCAGCGATGCGGCAAGCGACACCGCCTTTCCGTCAGCGCCGACAATGACGGGAATGATGTGCGAGTGTGAGGAAACGATGCCGCAGCGCGCCTGCAATTCGCGATCGGCATAGGCGACGAGGTGCGCAAGCCGTTCGCGGCGCTGTGGCCTGGTGCGGGAAATCTCAAGCGCCGCACGAGTGACCGCGGCAATCAGCGGCGAAGGCGCGGTTGCAAAGATGAACGGCCGCGCCCGATTGACCATGAAGTCGCGCAACACTTTGGGTGCCAGCACAAAGCCGCCGGCGGTTCCGAGCGCCTTGCCACAGGTGTGCAGCGTGATGACGTTGTCGCGGCCTTCAAATTCGGCGCCGAGGCCACGGCCTTCGGGGCCGACCACGCCGGTCGCATGCGCCTCGTCGATCACGATGGTGGCATCGTGCCGGTCGGCGATGGCGAGGAGATCGGCGATTTCAGGGCTGTCGCCATCCATGCTGTAGACGCTTTCGACCGCCATCCAAGCTCGGCCCCGGCCGCCGGCCTTGCGCCATTGACGGAGCCGGTCATCGAAGGCATTGGCGTCATTGTGTGGCATGCTTTGCCGTTCAGCGCGTCCGCGCCGCATGCCCTCGTGCACGCTGGCATGCACGAGTTCGTCATGGAACACGATGTCGCCCGGCTGTGGCAGGGTCGAGAAGATCGCGAGATTGGCACTATAGCCGGCCCCGAAATAGAGCGCGGTCTCGGAGCCGAAATAGCCGGCTGCTTCGGCCTCGAGCGCCTCGTGCTCGGCGTGATTGCCACGGAGCAGGCGGGAGCCGCCGGCGCCGACAGGTACGCCGCGGGCGACGGCGTCAAGTGCCGCTTGCCGCAGTTCGTCGGATTCGGCGAGGCCAAGATAGTCGTTCGAGGTGAAATCAATACCGGCACGCGGGCGCAGGCTTCGCAGCCGGTCCTTGTCTTCGAGCTCACGAAGCTGGGTTTCAATTTGTTCGTAGGCCATCGGTTTGCTCGTGGGAATGGGCTCTTTCCGAAGGGAACGCGCTGGAAGGAAGCACCTTGGGATTGGCGGACGGCATGGGCCCGATCGGGGCCTGCACCGTTCGAATTTGGCGGAGGTTCTAGTCCAATTATAGCTAAACATCGATACCCGCTGACGGCATCGGAGGAATGTTTGCCGGAGAGGGATTTCTTGAGTAAGCTTCGCTGACACGTCAAGCTTCGGAGCGAATGCCTATCGATTGCCGTTATTTGCGATGACGATCATTGTGCGGTCCTAGGGGGGCTGTAGGTGAGGTCGGTCGATGCAGGGTCTGGTGAAGAGTTTGACCATCGTGCTCGCCTTTGCAGCATTGCTCCAATTGCCGGGAACGCTGCTGGCGCAGCAGCAGGAAGGCGACGTCAAATCCACTCGAGACAACTCTAGTCAGGCCAAGCCGAACGACGGTGATGCGGCCCCTGCCGAAATCCGTATCGGAAATGTCATGCCGTATACGGGTGCGCTCGCCGCGTTTGGTTCGATCGGCAGGACCGAGTCCGCCTATTTCGACATGCTCAATGAGCACGGCGGCATCAACGGCCGCAAGATCAAGTTCATCTCCTATGACAGCTCGTCGGACGCGGTCACGTCGTTCAAGCTCACCCATAGGCTGGTGGACGGGGACAAGGTGTTACTGTTGTTCGGATCGTTCGCACTGCCTGGCGACCTCGCGCTGCGCCCCTATCTGAACCAGCGCAGCATTCCCAACTTGTTCGTTGCGTCAGGGGATCGGGGCTGGAGCGATCCGCATCGCTATCCCTGGTCGATGGGTTGGCAGCCGCCATTTCGCGCCGAGGGGCGGATCTATGCCAACTACATCCAGGCCTCCTATCCGGAGGGCAAGATTGCCGTGATCTGGCAGAACGATCAGTTCGGACGCGATCTGTACATGGGTCTGCAGGAAGGTCTCGGCGACCTCGCGCACATGATCGTTTCCGACATCACTTTCGATGCCTCGGACAGATCGATCAATTCCCAGGTCGATCTGATGCGAAGTTCCGGCGCTGACATCCTGATCTTCGATGGCGCGCCGGCGATGGCGGCGATGGCGATCCGGCATATGATCGAGATCGACTGGCATCCGGTATTCATACTGGACAACGCCTCGGCATCGATCGCCAACACGCTGCAACCGGCGGGTCTGCAAAATTCGATCGGCGTGATCTCGACAGCGTTTCTGAAAGATGCTGACGACCCGGCGTGGAAAGACGATCCCGCCATGAAGCAATGGTCGTCATTCATGGACAAGTATTATCCTGACGGAGACAAGGACGATAGCAACACGGTGTTCGGCTATGCTGCGGCTGAGACGTTAGCGCAGGTGCTCAAGCAATGCGGCGACGATTTCTCGCGCGAAAACATCATGCGACAGGCGGAAGCCCTGAAGGGCTACCAGAGCCCGGTGTCGCTGCCTGGCATCACCGTCAATACGGGGCCGGAGGATTTCCATCCGATCAAGCAGATGCGGCTAGTGCAATTTGACGGCAACACCTGGCAGCCGATCGGGGAAGTGATCGAGAGTGCGTTCCTCGGCAACGAGGAGTGATTTCTCCGGCAACTGCCCGGCCATAGCCCATCGCAGGCCGCCTGGCAGCGCGACTGACCGTTCAAGGTTTGCGTGGGGCCGGGCTATCTCTCTGCGGGCGCAATCCTGAGCAGGGCGCGTTCGCCGGCGATCGTGAGTTCGTTGAGCGTGGTCTTGCCGCTGCGGGCACACCGTATGATCCGTCGTGCGACGCGCTTGCGGACGGGATATTCCTCGCCGCGCGCAACTACCCTGCAGACGCGATCAAGCGCAACATTCATGTTGGCGAGCGTACGTGAGTCAAATGCCCCTTCAATCAACATTTTAATCCTCCACGCCGAACCTCGGAAAGTCTCGATCGTAGGTCGCCTCCGCCGGGGTGTCTCTAACTTATGATATCGCGCCGGGCCGGATTGAGTACAAGCCGCCGATCGCGTGGATTTCGGCGCCGTCGAAGAGCGATGCTCCGGATCACGTGCAGCGTCAGGCTGCTCGCAACTGTCACGAAGCCCGTTCGCCTTTGCTTGGCTTGATCCAGCGGCGTGTGGGTCGAACCCAGTCGCGTCGCTATTGGCCATCGCAGGTTTGCCAGGGAATTTAACGAGCTGCGGAATTGGCCATCGCGTTTCGCAACGCCCTGGCGCAGGACTGCAACACCGGCAAGAACTGGTTCCGTAGATCGGCCGCACGCACGCGTGCTGAGGCGGCGCTGACGCTGATGGCGGCGATGATCGCGCCGCTTTCGTCGACTGCGGGAACCGCCAGCGCCCGCATGCCGAGTTCCAGCTCTTCGTCGCTCATCGCATAGCCTCGTTTATGCACGGCACGGATTTCGGCGAGCAACGGCGGCAGCTTCGTGATGGTGTGTGGCGTGCGCTGATGAAACGGCTTCGCGCCGAGCCGTTCGGAAATCTCCTCGTCGGAAAATTGGCTGAGCAGGACACGGCCGGTTGCCGAGCAGTAGGCCGGCAGATGCGCGCCGACACGAACGCCGGTGGAAAGAATGTGTTCGGCTTCGGCCCGTGCAATGAACAACGGCCTGTCGTGGTCGAGCACTGCGAGAGAGACGGATTCGGAAAGTTCGTCGCGGGCGCGCGCGAGCAGCGGCGTGGCGAGCTGTGCGATCTGGTCGCGTAAACTTGTCGCGCCGCCCAATCGGCGCAGCCGGGGCAGGGGACGGAATTGGCGGCCCGATTGTTCGACATAGCCGAGCTCTGTGAGCGTGATCAGGCAGCGCCGTGCCGAAGCGCGCGTGATGTTGGAAGCGCGCGCGGCGTCCGACACGCTCAACACGCCGTGGATCGCGAGCGCCTCGATGATGGCAAGGCCCTTGGCAAGGCCGCCCATGCCTTCGTTCGATCGTTCGCCTGAAGTCGCATTTGGTGCCGGCATGGCTTGCCTTGACAGGAGGTCAGTCCAGGTTCAGTTTGTTCGATATAGGAAACGCCGTTCGATATCCGAACATCTGGACGAGCAACTGTCAAATAGAACCTATCCAGAGCCGTCAATCCGACAGGACATCAGTGATGCTGCATGAAACGCACGACGCCGCGCGAACGGAAACGCTGACCCGCGTGCCGTATTGGGTTTTCCAGACCGCGGAGACCTATCGGCAGGAGCAGGAGCGCATCTTCCAGGGGCCGTCCTGGCATTATCTGGCGCTCGAAGTGGAACTGCCCGAGCCCGGCGATTTCCGCACCACGAAGATCGGTGAGACGCCCGTGGTCGTTACCCGCGATGATGACGGCGAGATCTATGCGTTCGAGAACCGCTGCGCCCATCGCGGCGCACTGATCTGCCTCGACAACTACGGCAAGGGCAAAAAGGATTTCAGCTGCGTCTATCATGCCTGGACCTATGACCGCCAGGGTAACCTCCGCGGCATCGCGTTCAAGGACGGCATCAAGGGCAAGGGCGGCATGCCCGAGAGCTTCCGCATGGAAGAGCACGGCCCGCGCAAGCTGCGCATCGCGATCCTGCATGGCCTGATCTTCGGATCATTCTCCGAAGAAGTGCCGCCGATCGAGGAATATCTCGGCGATGAGATCTGCTCGCGCATTGAGCGCGTGCTCGGCGGCCGCAAACCGGTGGTGCTGGGCCGGGTCACGCAGGCGCTGCCGAACAACTGGAAGCTCTATATGGAGAACGTCAAGGACTCCTATCATGCGAGCATCCTGCATCTGTTTTTCACCACCTTCGAACTGAACCGGCTGTCGCTGAAGGGCGGCATCATCGTCGATGAGAGCGGCGGTCATCATGTCAGCTACTCCGCGATCGACACCGCCGCGCAGAAGGACGCCGAATATTCCAAGCAGCAGATTCGCTCGGAGAGCGAATACAAGCTCGCCGATCCCACGCTGCTGCAGGGTTTCGACGAATATCATGACGGCGTGACCCTGCAGATCCTGTCCGTGTTCCCGACCTTCGTGCTGCAGCAGATCCAGAACGCGGTGGCGGTGCGCCAGATCGTGCCGCGCGCGATCGACAAGACCGATCTGAACTGGACTTATCTCGGTTTCGCCGACGATACGCCCGAACAGCGGCTGGTCCGCATGAAGCAGAACAATCTGGTCGGCCCGGCCGGCTACATCTCCATGGAAGATGGCTGCGTCGGCGGTTTCGTCCAGCGCGGCATCGCCGGCGCGTCTGAGGCAGAGGCGATCCTGGAGATGGGCGGCAGCCAGGCCCAGAGCAGCGAGAGCCGGGTGACGGAGGCTTCGGTTCGCGGCTTCTGGAAGGCCTATCGCAGCAACATGGGCCTGTGAGGCGCGCGATGATGGATAGCGTGTATCAGCAGATCGCCCGCGCCCAGGCCGACTATGCGCGGTGCATCGATGACGATCGGCTGGAGCAATGGCCGGACCATTTCCACGGCTCCTGCATCTACAAGGTCACCACAGCCGCGAACCATCGGGAGGGGCTCGAGGGCGCGATCATCTTCGCCAATTCCAAGGGCATGCTGAAGGATCGCGTCTCGGCGTTGCGCGAGGCCAATATCTACGAGCGGCAATCATACCGGCACATTCTCGGGCAACCTTCGATCCTGCAGGAAAGCGCAACCGAGGTGCGTAGCGAGACGTCGTTCCTGGTCGCGCGCATCGTGCAGGATGGCGATACCGATATCTTCGCGACCGGCCGCTATCTCGATCTCTACAAGATCGAGGACGGCAAGGTGCGCTTGAACGAGCGCATCGTGGTTTGCGACAGCTCGCGGGTCGACACTTTGCTGGCGTTGCCGCTGTGAGCGCTTCGACCGTTGCACTGACGATTGGCGATCCCAACGGGATCGGACCGGAGATTGCGGTCAAGGCCGCCGCGCAGATGGCGCGCGAGGGCGGGGCGTCGATCGTGCTGGTCGGCGACGAATTCATCTTGCGCCACTATGCTGGGCGGCACGCGCGCGATCTCGCGCTGGTGCCGTTGAATGGTGCCTCTCCGCAAGCCGGCGTGTTGTCATTCCAGCATGTCGATGCCTTGGCTCGGGACGCCTTCAAACCGGGCACGCCGGTCGCGGCCGGCGGACGTGCAACGGTGGACTATGTGTCGGCGTCGATCGGGCTAGTGAACGAAGGCAAGGCGTCCGCGATCGTCGCGTGCCCGCATTCAGAGACCAATGTGAACGCCGCTGGCATTCCGTTTTCCGGCTATCCGAGCCTGCTCGCGCGCCTGACCGGCACGCCTGAGGATCATGTGTTTCTCATGCTGGTCGGCGGTGGCTTGCGCATTGTCCACGCCACCTTGCACGAGCGATTGCAAACCGCGCTCGCTCGCCTGACGCCGGAATTGATCGATCGCGCGGCGCGCACCGCGACTGATGCCTTGCGCCAGCTCGATATTGCAAAGCCCCGCATCGGCCTGTTCGGGATCAACCCGCATGCCGGCGAGAACGGACTGTTTGGCGACGATGACGCCAGGATCACGGTGCCGGCGGCGAAAAGCCTGCGCGCGACGGGGCTCGACGTCGAGGGTCCGCTCGGCGCCGATCTGATGCTGGGTCGCGACGGGTTCGATGCCTTTGTCGCGATGTATCACGACCAGGGGCATATTCCGGTGAAGCTGATCGCGGGGCGCAATTCGGCGGCGATGTCGATCGGCGCCGGCATGCTGTTTTCCAGTGTCGGTCACGGCAGCGCCTTCGATATCGCCGGCAAAGATGTCGCGGAGCCGGACGCGGTACTGCGTTCGCTCAAGCTCCTGTCGGGTGCGACCGATCTTGCCGTGGCGAAAGCATCATGACCTTTCGTATCTCCGTTGACCAAAGCGATATAGCCTTTCCGTCCGAGGCAGGCGAAACCGTGCTCGATGCTGCCGAACGCGCGGGCTATTCGCTGCCGTATTCGTGCCGGAAGGGTATCTGCTCGACCTGCGAAGCCGAGCTTTGTCGCGGCAGTGTTGCTGTCGGCGGCAAGCAGGCCGAAGGGCCGGTGAGCGGCGTGCTGCTGTGCCGGGCGACGCCGCGGACAGATATCGTCATCCATCCCAAGCGGATCAACCGTCACGATCCGACCGCGCGGAAAAAGATCACCGCGAATGTCTATCGCGTGAGCCGACCGGCCGACGACGTCTATACGCTATTGCTGCGCTTTCCCGCCGGCATCCGGGCGCGGTTCAGGGCAGGGCAATATCTGCGCATCGCGATGCCGGACGGCGATACCCGCAATTTCTCGATGGCCAATGCGCCGCGCGAAAGCGATGGCGTGCAATTGCACATCAGGCGCATTCCCGGCGGACAGTTTTCCGATAGTGTGCTCGCCCGTCTTCAGAAGGGCGACAAGCTCGAGGTCGAGATTCCCTTCGGCGAGTTTTATCTGCGCACCGGCTCTGACAAGCCGATGGTCTGTCTTGCCACAGGCACCGGCTTTGCGCCGATCAAATCCATCATCGAGGATCTGATCGCGCGCGGCAACACACGGCAGGTGCGGCTCTATTGGGGCGGCCGCCGTCAGCACGATCTCTACCTTTCGAGCCTCGCCGAGAAATGGCAGTCGCGCATTCCCTGGCTGCAGTTTACACCGGTGCTCTCGGAGCCTGATGCCGGCTGGCAGGGCGCGATCGGCCTCGTTCACGAGGCGGTGTTGCGCGACATTCCTGATCTCACCGGCTGGCAGGTCTATGCCTGCGGCAATCCATTGATGATCCGCAACGGCCAGCGCGATTTCGAAGCGCGCGCGGGTCTGCCGGACGGACAATTCTTCGCCGATCCGTTCGTATCATCAGGGAATCCGGAATCAACAAAGACAATCACAAACATCAATGCAGGGTAGGAAAAGGCAATGACACTAAATCGCAGACAGCTGATGCTCACGCTGGGCCTCGGGCTCGGGCTTGTCCCGGCCGATGACTGGAGCGATCGCGCCGACGCGGCCGATGCGCCGAAGGGCTATCCTGACCACACCGTGCGCATCATCGTGCCGTTCCCGGCCGGTGGCACCGCCGATACCTTGCCTCGGATCGTCGGCCAATATCTCAGCAAGCGCTGGAATCAGCCCGTTGTGATCGAGAACAAATCGGGCGCCGGCGGCAATATCGGCGCGGCCTATGTGGCGACCTCACCGGCCGACGGATATACGCTGTTGGCAAGCCCGCCCGGTCCGATTGCGATCAACCAGTCACTCTACAAGCCGGATTCGCTTGGCTTCAGACCGCCCGACCTGATGCCGATCACGGTGCTCGGCGCGGTGCCGAACGTGCTCGATGTGCGGCCGGGCTTTCCCGCCAAGACCGAGCAGGAACTAATCGCCTATGCCAAGGCCAATCCGGGCAAGGTCAGCTTTGCCTCGCAGGGCAACGGCTCGACGTCGCATCTGACAGGCATCCTGTTCGAGAAGCTGACGGGCACGCAGATGGTGCACGTTCCCTATCGTGGGACGGCGCCGGCGCTGCAGGACATCATGGCGAGCCAGGTCGACCTGTTCTTCGACAATCTGGGCTCGTCGCTGTACTTGCAGAAGACCGGCAAGCTGCGGATCCTGGCGACTGGCGGCAAGCAGCGTGATCCGGCGCTGCCGGATGTTCCGACTGTTGCGGAGGCGGGCGTGCCGTCGTTCGAATCTTCGACCTGGTTTGCTGTCGTCGCGCCGCCGAAGACGCCGCCCAAGATCGTCGAGTTTCTCAATCGCGAGATCAACGCGGTGCTGGCGATGCCTGAGGTCAAGCAGGCATTCGCCAAGATCGCGGTGCAGCCGGTCGGCGGCAGCACGGCAGATACCGAAAAGTTCTTCAACGCTGAGCGCGATAAATGGCGCGGCGTGATCAAGAGCGCCAATATCGCCGTGGAGTAGTCTTTCCGCCGCCGGCCACCACGGCCTTTATGAGTGGCTGGCTTGGCCGACACTTAAGCAATATCAGCGACTTAGCGTTACCCGGTTGGTACAAAAGGGGGTGGTACAATGCCGCTTGCAATGTCACCTCCCTGGAAACATCCCAAAGGGCTGCCCGAAGACCTTTGGAAACTGCATGGCAAACGCGAAGAGAAGCTGAGCCTAAGCCCACACGATTCCACTTGTGGACCCAATGCGGAAACGAAAGCCGCTATGGGAGCTCTACCGCTTGGCGGCATGAAGCCTTGCCCGGGGCTGTTCTGTCGCTGAAGCCCAAAGCGGCTCGTGCCACATCAATGCGGTCGCTGAAGTGACCAGTACGACATCGCAGGCGCGATGTCGAAAATGTGTTGGAACGGGGGCTCCCGATGGAGCTTTCAATCCGTTTAATCTAGCCGGGTGCTTTTATTGGTCGCCGCTGGGATAGCGATATGCTCACTCTGACAATCAACGGACAATCGCGCGAGGTCGATGTGCCCGATGACATGCCGCTGTTATGGGCGCTGCGCGATCATCTCAATCTAGTCGGCACGAAATATGGCTGTGGCATCGCCCAATGTGGCGTCTGCACCGTGCATGTAGGTGGCAAGCCGGTGCGTTCCTGCCAATTGGCCATTGGCGATGTCGGCACGCGCGCCGTCGTGACCATTGAAGGGGTTGGCAGAACGGCCAATGGTGCCAAGGTCCAGCAGGCCTGGATGGAAGTTGCCGTGCCGCAATGCGGCTATTGCCAAGCCGGTCAGATCATGTCGGCGGTGGCCTTGCTGGATAGCAATCCCAACCCTGACGATTCGGACATCGACGCGGCCATGGCGGGCAATCTCTGCCGCTGCGGGACCTATATCCGCATCCGCCGGGCGATCAAGAAGGCCGCCTCTAAGTCGGCGTGAACATGAAAAAAATCGTCGGCAGTGTCGTTGCGGCCATTGTCATCGCCCTCGCATTCGCGGGCTGGCTGTTTCTCGGCCGTGATCCCATGTCCTTCGCCGGCGGCTCGACCGTGGCGCTAAAAAACTACAAGGCCGGCAATATTACCGGGGTTCCCACCCAGCTTGCCAGCGCCGATCTCGTGAAGCGCGGCGCGTATCTTGTCCATGCCGCAGATTGCCAAGCCTGCCATACCGCTCCCGGCGGGGCGCCATTCGCAGGCGGCTTTGCCTTCAAACTGCCATTTGGCACCATCTATTCCACCAACATCACGCCGGACAAGCAGACTGGCATCGGCAATTACACCGACGCCCAATTCCTGTCTGCTGTGCACAAAGGCATTCGCGCGGATGGCGAGCAGCTCTATCCCGTCATGCCTTACACGTCCTACACTTACATGACGGGCGACGACGCGTTGGCCATCAAGGCCTATCTCTTCACGCTGGTACCCGTACATGCGCCGGCTAAGCAGAACCGGCTTTTATGGCCTTTCGACCAGCGTCGCCTGCTGATGCTCTGGAACGTCATGTTCAATCAGGATGAACGCTTCCGTCCAAACACGGGCCGGAGCCCGCAATGGAACCGAGGCGCTTATCTTGCTGAGGCGATGGGCCACTGTGGTGAGTGCCATACACCCCGCAACGTCGCGTACGCGCTCGACAACCACCGAAAATTTTCGGGCGCTCTCACCGCGGGCTGGCGCGCCTATAACATCACAAGCGACAAAGATTCAGGCATCGGCGATTGGAGCGACCAGGACGTCTACCTCTATCTTTCCACGGGTCATGCCAATGGACACGGCGGCGCCGCAGGTCCGATGGGCGAAGCCACCGACGACAGCCTCAGCTATCTGGTGCCAGACGACGTGCATGCTTTGGTGACCTATCTGCGCAGTGTACCTGCGCAAGCGAGCGACGTTCCACGCATCGTCACTACACCGGCGCCGGCTTCCTACAAGGAAGGCACGATGGCTAACGGCGATGTGCGTGGCCAAAAGATCTTCGCCGGCGCCTGCGCCAGCTGCCATGACTGGACGGGCGTGAGCCCGGTCACCGGCTATGCCACCTTGACCGGCGTGCGCGCTGTGAACGATCCCAGCGCCGTCAATGTGGCGCAAGCGGTCATCAATGGCGTCAACCGCACGACTGCGGAAGGCAAGATCTTTATGCCGGCCTTCGGTGAAGGCTATTCCAATGATGACATAGCGGCCGTCGCCAATTACGTCACCGGCCGTTTTGGTGCCAAAGGCGCAAAATTGACCGGCAAGGACGTGAACGATCTGCGAAAGCAGGCCACTCGTTAATTTAATTCCCAGGAGGCACCCAATGGCTGACATCCAGTCGAGCTTTGCCCAGTCCGACGCATACCTCTCCGCGCTGATGCACGAGGTCCGCTCAGTGACAGTGGCCAATGCTTCGTTGAACCTGGGTCGGCGCACCTTCTTCAAGCTTGCCGGCGCGGGAGCAGCGGGGCTTGTGCTGGGTTTTTACTTCGGAGACCCTGCGGCGTTCGCGGCGGAGGAGGCAGCGGACGGTAAAAGCCAGTCGTTGAACGCCTTCATCCGCATCGCCCCCGACAATACGATCACTATTTATTCCAAGTGCCCGGAAATCGGCCAGGGAATCAAAACCTCCTTTGGCGTGATCATTGCCGAGGAACTCGATGCTGACTGGAATCACGTCGTAATGGAGCAGGCCGAGATCAATTCCAGGCTCTATGGCTATCAGGGTTCGGGAGGCTCGACCTCCATTCCACGCGCCTGGGATCAGTTGCGTCAGGCCGGCGCCGGCGCCAAGGCGATGCTGATCGCCGCCGCCGCCACGCAATGGCAGGTGGATGTGTCGCAAATCGCGGCGCAGGATTCGGTCTTGACCCATGCCGCCAGCGGCAGGTCTGCGACGTACGGGTCGCTTGCTGTCGCGGCGGCGCAAATGCCGGTGCCCGATCCCAAGAGCCTGAAGCTGAAGACCCGCGCCGAATATCGACTGATAGGCAAGCGCTATCGTGGCGTCGACGACCCTAAGGTCGTCAGCGGCCAGCCGCTGTTCGGCATCGATGTCCAACGTCCCGGGATGGTCTATGCCAACTACACCAAATGTCCGGCTGCGGGTGGCAAGGTTCGCTCGTTCAATGTGGAGGAGATCAAGGCTGAGCGCGGTGTGCTCGATGCTTTTGCCCTGAACGGCACAGGCCTATCGATCGAAGTCATGCCGGGGGTGGCCATTATCGCCAAAGACACATGGAGCGCTTTACAGGCGAAGGAAAAGCTTAAGGTAGATTGGGACCTCAGTGAGGCGTCGAAGGATTCCACGGCTCAATTCTCGGCTCAGGCCAAGAAACTAGCGGACAGTTTCCCGGAAAAACGTGACACCGATATTGGTAACGTGGACCAGTCCTTCGCCAACGCTGCTAAGACGGTGGAGGCATATTATGAATACCCGTTCGCTGCCCACGCTCCACTGGAGCCAATGAACACCACGGCGCATTGGCATGATGGGGTGATGGAAATATGGGTGCCTACACAGCAACCTGACCGCGGCTTGCCGCTGGTCGCGAAGGTGGCCGGCGTACCTCAGGAAAAAATTGTCATGCACCAGACCCGCGTTGGCGGCGGTTTCGGACGGCGATTGGTCAATGACTATACTTGCGAGGCCGCGGCCATCGCGCAGAGGGTCAACGCTCCAGTCAAACTGCAATGGACCCGGGAAGACGATTTCGGGCACGACTTCTATCGCCCTGCCGGCTACCATCAGCTGAAAGGCGCGATCGATACCGATGGCAGGCTCGACGCTTGGCAGGAGCATTTCATCACCTTCACCGCTGACGGCAAAAAGGAAGCCACCGGCGCTAACCTCACTGACAATCTGAAATACTCCATCAAGGCGCCGAACCTACGCCGCGCCAAGACGATGTTTCCGCTGAAGATTCCGACCGGTGCATGGCGCGCGCCGGGCGACAACGCTCAGGTATTCGTGGCGCAAAGCTTCATGCATGAATTGTCGATTGCTTCGGGCCGTGACCACGTCGAGTTCCTGATCGATGCCGTGAACCGCCCCGTGCCTGAATTGGCCCCGAAGGATCGTAGTGTCAATTTCAGCCCCAGGCGGGCCAGCGATGTAATCAAGATGTGCGCCGAGAAGGCGGGCTGGGGCAAGAAATTGCCGACTGGCAGCGGCCTGGGCTTGACTTGGTGCTATTCCCACGCCGGCCATGTCGCGCAGGCGGTTGAACTCAGCGTGGATGCCAACAAGCGGATCAAGATCGAGCGCATCGTGGCGGTGCTCGATGTCGGTCCCATTATTGACATGGCGGGTTCTGAGGCGCAAGCGCAAGGCGCGTCCACCGACGCTCTCTCCACCGCTATGGGCCTCAAGATCAACATTGAGAATGGTGTGATCCACGAGCAGAACTACAACGCCTATCCAGTCCTGCGCCTGCCCTTCGCACCAATGATGATCGACGCTTATTTTATCCAATCGGACAATCCGCCGACGGGTATGGGCGAACCAGCCTTTCCAGCGCTGGCGCCCGCGCTAGGCAACGCGATATTTGCTGCTACCGGAGAGCGGGTACGGCGCTTGCCGTTATCCGACTTGGGCTACTCGCTGGCGGTCTGACGGGTCAGCCCGTTTGTAAAATCACATGGCGAAGCGCCGCGACTGGCACGATTCAGTGGATTGAACTCCCGCTTACGGGTTCTGATTGCCGCAGGGGGCATTCA
>Ga0335072_10010079_pt1 | contig 13608 bp, 19 predicted proteins | sample Lox_Sample_21_FD_206725 | JGI IMG/M metagenome (GOLD analysis project Ga0335072, IMG submission 206725) | Soil microbial communities from Loxahatchee National Wildlife Refuge, Florida, United States - Lox_Sample_2.1 | ecosystem: Environmental > Terrestrial > Soil > Wetlands | place: USA...
ACTCGGACTATTTTTCGTCGCTACCAGAGGACGCCCCATCAAAAAGGCGAAGAGATTACGCACCGATACCAGGCGATCATGCTCTGGAGAAGTTTGCTGGGAATTCTGCGAGGTATTGACATTGGAAGGGAAATAGAGATGACTCTCTTTTGTTGTCTCTCCAAGTGAACTTATGGACTCTGCGGATCCATCCGAGGATGTCTGATTATCCTGAGCAGTCATTGTTGGAGTATAAGGAGGCGTAGCAGGTTTACGCATGTTTATATATCGCGTTGCATCGGTTGCAGACAAAGTGGTTCGGCCATCAAAGCTTCTCGCCCGTCTCCGTAGGCTCCCTTGAGAGTGACCAAATGCAAGGACTCGAAGTCTAGGGGATGATGATATGACAATGGAAGGTACGCGAAATGACGGTCCTCGTCGGCTCTCTTGAGGGAAGAGATAAACAAAAGTGTCGGCATTATCATCCCAAAGCTCGGGTACCTAGTTGAGTTAGCCCGTCACTTCTATCAAAAGAGATATTATGTACCTTATTAGAACTCAAAAGAGACTCCAAATTGTACGAAACCCTGTTTTGCCCGCCAATGACCCATGCACCTGGTCCATTCGCTATGACTGTCATGTCCTGCGAAGGTTGTCTGGACCGTCCTGGTAACCAACTCCTCCGCTTACCACCTTTCCCATCGGAGCTCCCCGCATCAGAATGATATGAACTGGGTCGACTAGAGGCATCATTCGATATACTGATATCGCCGAAAATTGGAGGAGCCGCCAGAGACCCACTCCTACCTCGACTCTGTAATGCAGGCGAAAGTTGAGGGGAGGCATCCGGAGACTGAGGAAGTTGTAGGGCGCGGATATCTGGCTGACTTTGTTTGTGGAGCCTTTTCGACTGCGGACTGGGCTGGCGTACATTTCGGGTTCCTGGCGGCTGACTTATGCTTCGATATGCCTGAGGTACGGGTCGACGACTAACCTCTTTGGCTACATTAGCATTCTGTGGGCTTCCATCCAGAGGTGGAGGCAGTCTAGTGCTCGGCGGTCGAATTGTGTTAGAAGACGTCGGTGGAGGGAAGTAATTGGAGCTGCTTTGCGGTGCAGGTTGCGGTGATAGTGGTGCTGAAACATTCCGATTTGCAGGTCGACTACTGTGATTCTCAACTACTTGATATGATTGTCCATCCCGATATTGCTGCTGTCTTAGATCATAATTTGCCCCCCAAATAGGTTCCGTACTTTCACTGATTCGACGTTGTCGTTGCTCCTGAGATGAGACCAACCTCGGATCATAGTTCACAAGCCGACCAGGCCCCGTATCTTCGCTTATTCGACGTTGGTGTCCGCCCTGATATGGAGCAAGCCTTGGATCATAATTTGAATCCCTGCAGGGCTCGAGAAGCTCAGCTGTTTGATACGCTTGTTCCTGTTGATATGACACCAGTCTTGGATCATAACTCGCAGGTCGACCAGGTTCGTTACTTTCGTTTGCTTGACGATGTTGGCCGTCATGGCGTGACAACAATCTTGCGTCATAATTGACAAGCCGTCCGGTCTCAGTATTCTCAGCTATTTGGCGTTGCTGTCCTTGTTGTGTTACTAGCCTTGGATCATAATTGACTGGCTCTCGATACGCCGGCGGTTGAGGTCGCCAAGGTCCATTATATTGTGCCTGTTGGGCAAGCTGATATGGCTCTGGTCTCGAAGTCTGTTCCAAGCCTTCCTGGTAAGGGTGAGGCGCAGTTTTTGTTAGACGCGTCGGCCCATATTGCAAATTTGGTGGAGGGTATGTTTGCTCAGCGGGCGGTGGCCAGCCTGCCTCCGCCGTTCCTGGAACCAATCCATATTGATGTGGCGCCGGTCGTTGCACGTTCTGAAATGCCTCATACGGAGGTAGATTCGGTGGTGGTCTCGAAGGAGGGTTCATGGCAGGCGGTGCAGAGGCCTCATGCGGTTCAGGAGCCGGTTTGCGATTTATCTTCCCCTGGGCTTGAAGAAAATTTAGGATCCTTATCAAAATATTTTTCGATGAGATCTAAGAAAGAAAAGGAAAATGCCGGGTAGGGTGTCGTCACTCTAGCTGGAGCTGAAACCGATTTGTAGCTAGAGCTACAGCTGCGGCTGCGGTGACGTGGCCACGCACTTGATCTTGAGTCGGCCAAAACTCTAGCAGCTGTTGAAGCTGCAGGCAGGTTTAAGAATGTTTAAATTTTGTACTCACGTGTAGTCATCTTCAACAAGGCGTATCGTGCTGTACATGTATTTGTCTAGAAGTGTAATACGCAAGGTATGTCCCAAGGCGAAGTCAGAGAGCCGTAACTATATCGCAGAATTGACAGGGAAATCAATCGCAAGTAAATTGCCCGTGTCAGACCGACGTCCGGATATAGGAAGTGGTTTGGCAAAGAAGTGAATCCAAATCCTGAACGAGGCTCATCAGATAAGAGTCTGTGCTTGCGCGTCGAGGACGAACCGTTTAGGATTTGGGTATCGAATCAGATGCCCTCTCTAGAGTACCATCTCCACAGGGCTGCAGATTTTAGCCCACAAGGATCATGCTAATCCACGGCACGGGTATGGTACTTCGTAGAACTCAACGCAGGGAAAGAAGATGGAGAGCTGACGAGATTCGCCAGGAGGAGGCTATTCTGGTATTGCAAAAGTCTGAGGCCATAGCGGCGGATGAACGAGCCGCGGGCTTGTTGACTGGGCATCTCCGATCAGAGTCAGCTTTTGGTTAGTTGGATGTAGAATTTCCGTGATGGCGCAGCGGTGGCTTTCGCGGTTCGAAATGAGGCCGTTCCGGGCCCAGGTCTGCGGCCTCGCCTCGCTTCGCCTTGTGCCCCAAATCCAACAGGGGCATAATAGTGATGACAACTATTTCATGGTTTGCTCAGACTCTGACATCTTACGGTTCGCTGACCGCCGCCGATGACGAGTCTATTCTTAGGTCGTTTGCTGTCAAAAAAGGTACTACATTTGAGTAGAACACAGAAATAACAAAGGTCTGACACAAACATCCACCAAGTCCGGCATACTATTAGACGTCACATCTATTTCATAATGTTGAACTATCTCTACGCGGAGATTTCGGACCGCTGCTAGGGTCCTCAGATCTGGATCTGGAGAATATCTACGGCTCACCTCTAGAAACCCCCCAAATTTCGTGCACGCGGCCCAATACCATTTAGGCAGAGTTTCGCATTACGTGCAATGCTTATAGTTATACGTAAAAAGCTGTTGAGCCTATGCTTCAGCGTCGTAAGGACTGCAAACAGACACACTTTACTTAAAAGCTGACGACATTGCCTAACAATACTTGATCGCTAATTGCAGCCCTTTCGGCGGGTACTAAACGGGATTCAAGATGTGTCGATGACGGCAATCACTAAAAGGTGTCTAGCCACTGAGTAATAAAGCTCGTCCTGCATGGATCAGTGCCTGCAATGAGCTTATTGGGTATACCTCAGGACTCTATCGCATGGCCGGAAGGAACCGACCAGCGTTCATCCCTTTAATCGCCTTGTCCCGTGCCGCTCGCTTTCCCCTGCAAGGAAGCTCCAGCGGCGTTGAGGCTATGTGTTATTGACGTTAAAGAATCCGCTTTTGAATCCCAAATTACTGAGAAAGAAGGCACTACTAATTTGTACAGAGCAATAAGGAATCGCCGCCTGCAGCAATTATTCCTTCCCTACTCCAATCTTCATTGCCTTTGCAGGGCTCCCAGAATGTGCATTTCCTCACCTGCTGTTATCTTCCATTCCGTATCTCCTCCCTCCCCAAAACATAAGCTGCTTTACTTGATCATGGTTATGCGTATTACTCTTGTCAAATTCTTTCTAATCTTCTGAGCTTTTCTTATGCCATCTAAGCCGCCAGAACTTTGGGTCACCTCCAACGTCGGCGATGACTGAATGCATATTTATTTACTGTCCTACATATGTCAGTTTTTAGATTTCAAAGGATTTCTACTACGCGTGTATGATTTTCCTTTCAGGGAAACCATTCTCCTTAGGAAGAAGCACCGGTAACACAAGGATAATATTCACCGGGTCCGTCTCAAACACCGCCTCTCCGCTCATTATCCCATGAACATGACACTCTCCAAGTAGCACAAACCTTTGCTCCTTCATTCCCAGCACAAATGGAGTGCGCCCACAATCAAAGACCGCAACCTCATCCCCCACCCGTGTTCCAAGTGGACCAAGGCTCATAAGGCCCGAACTAGTGGTAAAGAACCTGCGGCCCCGACATGACTCATTCGCAGCTCGTTCATGTAGCTCTGCGCTTAGATTATTATAAGGTAATGTCACTTTACGTGCTTGGCGCAGCATCCGGAAGTAGAAGACATGCCAATCACTGTACATGTTGCTGGCCTCCTTCTGCCTTGAGTCCGGAGTGCGTACCATATAATTTACGATCAAACTTCGGAAGAGGGTTTCTATTAGAGACAGGAAACCAGGGTATGTCCAACAGGCTTTGCAAGCGTTATAAAGATGTCTAGAAGGCGGCTTGGGGGAGCTGTGGTCTCAAAACGAAGCAGTGAGCTCTGGGGCACAAGCACGAACCTTGTCGTTATCAAGATAGCCTTTTCAAGACAAGAGAGATCAAGGTAAGATCTTGATGACAGGGATCCCACTGCTTGCTCTAAACACAGGCAACAATATAGGCACCAGTACCTAAGATGGAAGATTGGAACGATTCTTTATATGCGATACATGCTTAAGGAATTAATTGTCGATAGGAGAGCATGTATTACACTTTGTTGCACCTGCTCTGTGCTCTGGGAATAGTCAGGCTTGAGACTGATTGGCTTGCATAACCTATATAGGGCAAATCACACTCAAACCTCATATCAAACCCCACTTCTCCTGGTCGAACTCTTGCGTATCGTGCCCCTCACGCTAGAAAGCTCTGTTTCACACAATGCTGTACACGTAAGGATCGTGGCTATCTCTTTCCTATTTTCTTCATTCCCTGATCTACTTGAAGCCATACAAACCTCCGGTTTTTGCGATTTGTTGATCCATTTCGGTTTTACAGGGATGGCGATCAACCCACCTCGGGGGAATAATCAGCGAAATGACGACGTACATCACGGTACGCGGCATCAGGGATGCAATGCAATGAACAAAGAATAAATCTCTCAATGTCTCATAATTCTCTTACTTGTTTTTTGTCTACTATTCTCTTCTTGGTATCCTCGCCGCGGTCGTGATTCTCAGGTACCGTGCAAGAAGTAAAGACACGGCATCATTAAGAAATCAAGCGAGCAAAAATCATGAATCTATTTAGAGTGAAACAAGAGCCTTCCACAGAAATTGACTTCGCAGCAGTTGCGGACAATGGACAAATAAGGCACCGAGAAGCCAACTTCTACGGAGCTCGAAGGCGTCCAACGACACCCAGCATCATGTCGATCCCACGCTGGAAACGCGGGTTATTCGAAAAATGGATTTACGGTTGGTCCCGCTCGTAATGATGCTCTGTACGTGTATCAAGTCGCACAGTCGTAACGCTTGCTGCCCCGAGATCTACTCGCATACCTCGATCGTTCTAACATAGGGCAAGTCACGCCTCGAAAATTTCTTTGAGACTGTACTGATCATATTTGAAAGGAATGCCAAAATCGCCGGCTAGCAAACCGACCTAAACCTCCTTAGCAACGCATACAATTGGCTTCTGATAATCTTCTATATCAGCTATATCGTTTCCGAATGGTTCGTTCTCATGTGGAAACTCATACCGTCGCACATTTAGGCTACTATCTACGTTACAGGCTGGGGTATAGCCGCCACCCGCCAAGCAGCCACCAAATCCTGGGCCGGCATGATGGTGGCCCGCTTCTTCTTAGGTTTGTTCGAAGCCCGGCTATGAACTTGGAATCCCCTATCTACTTTCCTTCTTCTACCTCCGCCACGAAATTGGGCTGCGGATTGGTATTTTAGTGTCGGCCGCGCCGCTTGCAACTTGCTTTGCAGGTGCATTGGCTTATGGCATCACATCTGGGTATCCGGCTATTGCAAACTGGAGAGTCTTGTTCCTCGTCGAGGGCTTGCCTTGTATGGTCATGGGCGCCGTAGCTTATTTCTTCATGCCCGATATGCCCGATATAGCTCGATTCCTCACTGCAGATGAGAAAGTAATTGTCAAAGCTCGCGGAGTTCAGCAAGTTGGCAAAGATGAAACGCACCGCGTGGGGCATATTCACTTTCCCGACATCTTGGCCGCATTATTAGACTTGAAGGCAAGTGACACTAGTCCCTTCTCCTTTCCCTACGAGTGTTGCACTTGGATTTCATACTGACATCCCACACAATAGAGCTGGTTCACAGCACTAATGTACTTCTCTTGCAACGTCTCCTTCTCCTCCCTCCCCGTCTTCCACCCCACCATCCTCTCCGAAATGGGTTTCTCCGCCACAAATAACTAAGGCCTCTCCGCGCCCCCTTATTTCATCTCCTTCATCCTCGTCATCCTGGCAACCTGGATAGCAGACCGGACACAACAGCGCGGCATTGCGATTATCATCATGTCCCTAATTGGCGCTACAGGGTATATCTTGCTTGCAGCCTCGTCCGCTATGGGCCCGAAGTATTTCGGCGTCTATCTTGCAGCGGCAGACATATTTCCGTGCATTGGCAATAATCTTCCCCTGGGTCATGAATAACCAAGGCTTAGACACGAAACGCGGCACCGGGATCGCGATTCTCAATCTCGTGGGGCTGTGTGGGCCTTTGCTCGGCACCCGCGTCTATCCCGCGAACGATAGTCCGTATTATCGGCTTGGGATGTGGGTCTGCGCAGCATTTATGCTGTTTAACAGCCTGTTAGCCTTTGGGCTAAGATGTCTATTGGTGTGGGAGAATAAGCAGTTGGATAGGAAGTATGGTACGCCAGGAGTGGTTGCACAACAGGGTGGATTGGGTGGCTTGGAGAGGGTGCAGACAGGGGAGGGGTTGACGGAGGCGGGCATTGGCGATGAGAATGATGGGCCGAGGTTTAGGTATATTTTGTGAGTTGAGGGATCGATAGGGTCTTGTTCGGATTTTATCAGAAGATATATAGGTTGGGTGGGCCAGTGTGGTTGTGAGCAATTTCAATCTTGTGAATTATTCCATCTCTAAGTTGAAGCAGGGGTATCCAAAAGCACCTTTCCGGCTCCATACAGTCCACTAAACTCCAGCGCCCGAAGGCCTAGAGAATCAAGATCCAAACATTGTGTCCGAGGGGCTTGGGATTGTTGTCAGGGGCTTTTCATGTCAGCTATAACACCGAGGCATCCTAGTCAAACTCTCGGAGGACTCTTGTCTTCTCCTCGATTGGGTTTTCAGAGACACCTGAAACAAGAGAAGCGATGACTTGATAGTGGCAAGGCGCTTGGGCTCATTAGGGGGTCTGCAGGCAGGGTTTTATCCGTGGCTAGCTAGAGGTTGGCTAGAGGAGGCTAGGCAAGTAGAAGTTAGGAGACCCACGGGCAGTGGCTAAGGAATAATTTGATGATCAGGACTTGAGTAAGTAGAATTCGAGCTAAGAAACTGTCGAAAATGTTCAGAAGCTGAGCTTGGGCCAGCCCGCCAGATCATGTCGTCAATGGAATTGTGGAAATTGGTGGATTCGATACCATCAACGGAGCTCTTGCGGCTGGTGAACTTCTCTGCAATGTTGAATTTATAGTCGCCAATGTTTCTTTCGGCGTCGCCAATCTCTCAGCCTCCGTCTTGACGTCCCCGACTTTCATTTCCCCCACCAGGCGCCATATCCGCCGTCGGTTCCAGATGCCGTGATTATGTTTGCCACTATCATTACGCTTGAAGTATTCCCATATTCCCTCTTGTGCAAGTTGACGGACGAGGAGTTCATAGTCCCACTTTTCGTCGCTTAGGCAGTATTGAATCACTGTAATGTCGAAGTCCCAGAGGTAGGGAAGATATTTACTGCGTAAAAGTCTTTGCCAATACACAGGCTCGATGAGTCGAGTGCATTGTAGTGGGAGGTTATGTATGGGATCCATAGAATCTATGATATGGTCAAAGAGTTCATTGGGGAGGGATCTAAGCCTTCTTGCAAGTTGAGCATGAGCAGCGGATGCGTTGCGAGCGCAGTCAGATGGATATATTTGCAGGTACGATAAGACAACGCTACTCAGGTCGGGAATATTAAGGGGATCGGTTTCATAGGGCTAGTGGAATGTTAGCGTCTTGTTCAAGAGTCCATGTACTTTCAGTGGATATGTATACATCGAGCACATCACTGTCCGCGTCTTCCTTCCAACCGACGCCACCTAATGGAGACGGCATGTGATAATTGTGGGGTGCTCTGAGTCTTGCAGGAAGTTTCCAGCTTCGAACGCCCTCGACAGTCTCTAGATAACGTGATTCGAGAACCTCCCATAACCGTCGCATTGACGATACATTTCCACATGAGGGATCCACTTTATGACAGTCCGTATTCACACGTATCACGTGCTTTGCAATCTGTAAGCAGGCCTCGTGGACGGGTAGAAGCAGAGGCTGGTTAGGATTCCCTTGAATGCTTTCCCCAGTGCTGAAAAATAAGTACTGTCCTTGACCCATGTAAAAGTTTAGTTCTGCTGCAGTCTCGTGGATGCCATCTTCTGATGCGGATCGAAACACAAGATCAGGTTCATGTTTTAGATATTTGTGCTGCTCTTGCAAAATGATATTCGCTTTGGATTCGCTGAGAAGAGTAACTCTAGATATCCAAAAGCCATCAGGCCGCTGTTCACCACGAAATAATCAGTCAGCTGCTGCCTCAGCAAGCTCACCATGTGAATCCTTTGAACGGAATGACTTACACTACCCCAGAATGGGCCTCCACATATCGAGCAATAAGAAGTTAATGATTGCCTGGGCATTCTGCCTAGATGGAAACCGTGTGAATGTTGGACTAGGCAAAATGAGTGACAACGGTCGTGAAGGATGGTCGCATTTCGGCGAAGTTATGTGCAACCAGCCTCGTAGTAACCTCATGTTGCAGGCTTTAGCGAGCGCATAACCAACGGCCAGAGGCGCAGGCGCCGTGTATCAGGTTGCTACAAGGCTCCTATTCTTATAACCAACGCTTCCTTTCCGCCAATGATAGTTCTTGAAATGTCCACAGCTGTGGGGCGTAGTGCTCCAAAAGACCTACCAGTCAGCCTCGTGTTGACGCGCTTGAGGCGGAATCTCTCATCCTTTACAAAGACTACCCTGTTCACTCATTCATTTTGCCTTGGCGGCCACAGAGCCGGGCCTGCTATGATACGCTCTGTCTTCATTGATGGTGGGCTATGTGAGGTCGCCGATACCATCTTGCGTGGCATTGCTTATCTCCAAGTCCCGCGTGTCTTCAAGCCTATGAGAGTTTGAAAGGACAGCTTTGTAGCGGCCATATTCACTTATAATTGCTCTAAATACTTACAGTTGTGGCAGGAAATGGGTCGCCGACCATAAGGTCTGTATCTAGTAGATAACAGATGTAGGTCGACTTTCCCCAGCTACGTTAAGAAGGACGAGTGCTAGAACTGCTCTATGTTTCTGTCTCCTATATATAGAATGAGGAGTATCCACACATTTATTTAGTTCTGACCTCGCTTCATTGCATTTGGTAATACTTCTCTGTTTTTAAATGTCAAACTTAACGCTGCTCCCCTTGTGATAGAAAGATGTTGGCAATAACTATCTTGCTGCTGCTCCAACAACTGAGCCTTTCCCAAGGTATGTCTAGCCCTACTAAATGAGAAATTATTGTGTCCTCTATTCCTATAACTGGTACTATTTTCCATAGCTTATAGCCAAGTTTTCCTTTCATGCTGCGAGTGAATTTGTACTAAATTTTACGTAGGATTACCAACGGCTGGACAAACTGACGTGAATACCACTAATACGTTTACTTCGTATACTACAGTGGACGATACACTCACGGTGACGACGTTAGTCCCTTTCTCAGTTTCATCGAGTAGTTCTCCAGGGACCAACACGGAATCCCAATTGAGCGCGGGAACTACAACAAGCATAGAGACAGCATTGAACACTGCCTCATCGACCAAGACGGCATCGATTTCCAATGCAGAAACTACCACCTCTCCTACGGCTGGATCTTTCAGCGTTTCATCTCAGTCTAATTCACTATTGACAGACTCTTCTTCATCAAATACCGGGAGTGACACAACTCTGACTGTTGCGAAAGCATCTTCAAGTCTGACATGGCGTAGCACCTCGACTGCTGTTACTATTCCCACCATTCCCTCAAGCTACACTTGGACTGAAACGCAATCGACTTCTGTGACTAGCTCATCCAGCCTTTCTAGCAATACCTGGAGAGATACCACGTTGACTACTGCGACTCCACCTGGAACAGATTCATCTAGCCCCTCTAGTCACACTTGCGATACTACTCTTGCCACATCGGTAACGACTGCCATGGAACCCTTAAGCTCCTCCGGTCTTTCCTCGAGCGGTACTTCTATCTTGACTTCTGTGTTGACATTAATTCCAACAGAAACATCGAGTCTTACCTTGAGCGGCAGCACATCGACTGCTGCGACCGCGGCTGCAACCAGCTCCTCAAATAGCACTTCAAGCGATACTACCTCCACTGCTATAGTGACAACAATTTCAACCGAATCTTCAAGTCAGACTTGGAGTAGCACTACTATAATCACGGTAGCAACAACTACTGCTGACTCCCCCAGTTCCTCCAGTCTTATCCCAAGCGATACGAGTAGCTTGAGCTCTGTGGTGACATCAATTCCAACCGATTCTTCGAGTCAGACTTGGAACCACATTACTTTAGCAACTACCTGGACTAATACTACAGCGACCACTGGGGAAGCCGCTGCGACTAGCTCCTCAGGCCAAACTTGGAGCGACACCACTTTGAGTACCGCGACAGCCACTGCAGTAGATCCCTTCAGTCCTATTTCTACCGGTACGTTAGCAACTTCAGACGCGGCAACGCCGATCCCCACGTCGATCGCTAGCGGAATCTCAAGCTCAGAATCGATTACCACAAGCGGTGCTACTTCTTCTGGTGGACCAACTACTGGTTCTCAGATGGCCACTGGTACAGCCAGCTCTACCACATCCACATCCGGTATATCAACGAGCAAAGTCTCAACTGTGACATGTCATCAACCACGGCCAACAGGGGCTCCTTCTGCGACCGATCTACTAATTGCCATGACCGGCTATAGCCAATTGCCAAGCCCCTGGATCAACTGGGCTTGCGCACAATTCTCCACCCCACTATTCGAAAACAGCACTTACACAGAGACTTTTGGCATTGAAAAGGAGCGTATTATCTTTGGACAAGGATCAGATATGTACTCTTTTATATTATTTGTATCCAACACGCCACAACTCTTCTGCCATCCCGCCGTCGCAGACATACTCCAAGAATGCCTTTTCGACTCGAGCAACTACGGCGGCGTCTGGTGGAATGGGGACGAAATGTACAACCTCACAAACCTCGTAAGTCCTCCCCACTCCAATTCTATTTAACATGGTTCACTAACTTCTAATCTAGAATTTCCCAGGCAGTCCCATTGTCGGATCTGCAGATCCAAGCTGTACCAAAACAAAGGACCTTGCCTGTGCCACCGGCTCACTAAGCGCTCTGCCAGGCGGCCCTTTCATGTCTGGGACTACAGCGCTAGGCCTGACCGTCACGCCAACGCTTTCTTATGTCACGCTCACTTTCCCTGGAACGCTCACTGGATCCATGAAAGCTACGAGGACACATATAAGAGAACACCCTACGGCTGAACCCAAGAAACACACGAGAACACATATCAGAGAGCATCCTACGATTGGATCCAAGAAACACACGGGAACATATAGCAGAGGGCACCCTACAGCGTGGTATGCATGAAAGTTGCAGAGCTAATAACCTTTGTAGAATAGGAATTGCATGCGTAATAACACGATATAGTATATTTGGATATCATAAGGCTACTTAATATATAGGGCTTCAGGGGCTGGGAAATGGCATTCCATAGAGAAAAATGGACATGGTTAAGTTATATCAAGCAGTGCAGCTCACCGAACTCGAGTTAAGGAGTTCATCCACGTGACCGTGCAGCAAGCGGTGGAAGTGAAAGGGATGCATTGTAACCGCGTCACTTGTGTCATCTCTGATAGAGAAGGACATGTGATGCAATATGTGAGTGTGAGAGGTTTCACTCCAGCAATAGCCTTACAATCCTCCAACAGGGTAAAGGTCTTAATCCTGCAAAGAGCACTATCGGCACCGCGGCCACGAAATCCATAGTGGACAAGGGGTGTTCGTACTTTCTGACGAGTGCAGTTGATTGCTCTACCATCATTCTATGATTTCATCTACCCATCTACCTTCTACACATAATTCAATACTTTTTCCCAATCCTGGAGATGTAGCGCGATGCGACGCGATGCCCCAACTTTGTATGTAAATGCCACAAAATGAGCATAAAGGCGCTCTTACTCTAAAACAATCATCATGGCTAGCTCGACAGCTCGCCTAAGGCTCGACATTATACTTCAACTTAATCCCCATAGCCGCCAACTCGACATCTAAATACTTCAACACTCCCGGCACCGCCACGACAGTGGTATCCTCGCCCCCCACCCACCGCTGCCCGTCTCCATCCTCCCATATGTCACCCGCTACCATCGAGTGCCCCGTCTCTAGGACGTAATCCTCAAATCGCTTCGAGCACTTCCGGCAGCGCACTATGCCAGTGCCCTTTTTGCGAGGCGCGAATGCAGATACCGTGGGTTGCACAGATAGGAACGACCCGCAGGAGCGACAGATCCATGATTTCGTGTAGTCGGAGCAGTTCAGCAGGCGGTCTTGCAGGAGAAACGCCGTACCGTGCGCGAGCAGCGAGTCCCGCTCCATTTCGCCTACGCGTATGCCACCACCTTTCTTGCGACCTTTGATAGGCTGGCCCGTGAGTGCCGTAACTGGTCCTGTGGTTCGGACTTGGTATTTATCGTTGACCATGTGGCGGAGGCGCTGGTAGTAGACGACGCCGATATAGATGTCGGCATGCAGTTCTTCGCCCGTAATGCCGCTGTACATAGGTTCGTTGCCGTGGTAGTTGTAGCCGGCTTTCATGAGCTGGTGCCCGAAATAGTCGCCGGCGGTGTGCTCTTCGTCGAAGCGGAAGGGGGTGCTGTCTTGGGCGAGGCCGTGCAAGGCACCGGCTTTGCCGGCGAGCGATTCGACGAACATGCCGATTGTCATACGGGAGGGAAAGGCGTGGGGGTTTATGATGACGTCAGGTTGTATGCCGGACTCTGAGAAGGGCATGTCGATGCTTGGCCACTTTTGCGAGCAGACACCTTTTTGACCGTGCCGTGACGAGAATTTGTCCCCTATGATAGGAGAACGGGGGACACGAAACTTGACTGAGACGGCTTGGGCTGGTTCCACACCGTTTTCGTTTCCAATGACTCTTACTTCTTCTATGAAAGCAACTTCTTGCTCCTTGTACTTTTCGAAGTGAGTCTGACCGTCTCGATTTATAAGCTTGCCACTTGCGTCCATAGTAACCGTGTGCCATGCACAGACAATATCGCCTTCTTGAACCATGCGTCCGATATATGGTAGACCATCTTCATCGATGAG
>Ga0335072_10010081_pt1 | contig 13607 bp, 8 predicted proteins | sample Lox_Sample_21_FD_206725 | JGI IMG/M metagenome (GOLD analysis project Ga0335072, IMG submission 206725) | Soil microbial communities from Loxahatchee National Wildlife Refuge, Florida, United States - Lox_Sample_2.1 | ecosystem: Environmental > Terrestrial > Soil > Wetlands | place: USA: Florida...
GCCCAGGACAGCGACGGCAAGCTGATCAGATTTGCATCGATCTATACATCGATGCAAACGAGGCGGGCGCCGTCTTGCGCGAGGTGAACGTAGCGCCTCTCCGGCCCGGAGCGCGGGCGTTTCCACTGGCTGCCGCGGTGCTCAGGCCCTGTCTCAGGCGACGGTGTACGTAACGTCTCGCCCGTGACAGCGCGCGGCGCGGCGCCCTTTCCGGCCGGTTTGTTGTTAGCGCCGAAACTGGCTCTGGCCCACACATCTCGTGACGGTAACGCCCGGCGTAATGACGATCCATGGCGCCGGCCCGGCCCGGGGCACGCTTTCGCCACAGCCCTCGCCCCAGGGACACCGTGCGTCACCGCAGCCCCACACCGCAGGGCCGGAAGGCTGACGCCGGGGCGATGGTTGCGGCAGCCATACGCCCATAACCGTATCGTTGTCACAACCATCGGGCCTGTCCGGCTCCATCGCCTCGGTCCGGTCCTCACTGGTCGCGGCGGGCACCCTGCGATGGCCGGACGGTGAACGTCTCCGGCGTCCGGTAGCCGCGTGCGCGGAACGCCGCGCCGGTCGCGGCCTGGATCCCCGGCACCGTCCGGGCTGGGGCCAGCGCGATCGCCGAGCCGCCGAACCCGCCGCCGGTCATCCTGGCTCCGAGCGCGCCGCCGTCGACGGCGACCTCGACGGCCAGGTCGAGCTCTTTCGTGGAGATCTCGAAGTCGTCGCGCATCGAGCGGTGCGAAGCGGACAGCAAGCTGCCGACGGCGGCGTGATCCCCGGAGCGCAGCGCCGCGACGGTGTCCAGGACCCGCTGGTCCTCCGTCACGACGTGCCTGGCGCGGCGGAAGGTCTCATCGTCGAGCCGGGTGCGGGCCGCGAGCAACTGCGGAATGGTCACATCGCGCAGTGCCCGCACGCCGAGTACGCGGGCGGCCCGCTCGCACGCCGCGCGCCTGGCGGCGTACCCGCCGGAGACGTGCTCGTGCTTGACCTTGGTGTCGATGACGAGCACGGTGAGCCCGGCCGCGTCGAGCCCCAGGTCAACGGGGACCGCGGAGCCGTCCCTGCAGTCCAGGAACAGCGCGGCGCCTGCCACGGAAAGCAGCGCGGCGGACTGGTCGAGGATGCCGGTGGGAGCGCCGACGAAGTCGTTCTCCGCCAGGTGCGCCGCCTCGACGAGCCGCGCGCGGTCGAAGCCGAGCCGCCACGCCTCGTTCAGCGCGACGGCGAGGGACGACTCCAGGGCGGCCGACGATGACAACCCCGCGCCGACCGGCACCTCGGAGGAGAAGTGCACGTCGAAGCCTGGCAGCCTGGCCAGGTCCGCGCCCACCTGGCCAAGGCCCCAGGCGACACCGAGCGGATAGGCGGCCCAGCCGTGGACGGCACCCGGGAAGGCGGCGCACAGCGCGAACTCACCGATCGCGGGCTCGTCGCTCGCTGATCTCGTACTTCGCGACCCCGTGCTCGGCGGCGCAGCGGTCGATGACACGCGGACGAGCCCGTCGTTGCGCAGCGCGAGCGCCGCGACGGTGCGCCGGTCGATCGCGAAGGGCGCCGCGAAGCCCTCGTTGTAGTCCGTGTGCTCGCCGATCAGGTTCACCCGTCCTGGCGCGGACCAGATGCCGCTCGGCGCGTATCCGAAGACGGCCGAGAAACCGCCCCCGGCCTGGGTGAGCAGGTCTGTCATGCCGGGTTCTCCTGGTCCGCTCGGGCGATCGCCGCGCGCAGCCGTTCGGCCTGGGCCTCCGGCGGGATGTCGCCGATCCAGGCGCCCATCCCCGACTCGCTGCCCGCCTGGTACTTGAGCTTGTCCGCGCCGCGCCGCGGCGACATCAGCCGCAGGTGCAGGCGCGCGCTGTCGCGGTGCGACCGCACGGGCGCCTGGTGCCAGGCGGCGATGTACGGGGTGGGAGTGTCGTACAGCGCGTCGAGGCCGCGCAGCAGCCGCAGGTAGATGACCGCCAGCTCGTCGCGCTGCGCCTGGGTGGTGGCGGCGAAATCCGCGACGTGCTCGTGCGGCACCAGGTGCGCCTCCACGGGCCAGCGGGCGGCGAACGGCACGAACGCGGTCCAGTGCGCGCCCGACAGCAGGACGCGCGGCCCCGCCTGCTCGAACTTCAGGATGTCGGCGAACAGCGAGGGGCCGTAGTCACCGATCTGGCTGAGCAGCTCACGGGTGCGCGGCGTGACGTAGGGATAGGCGTAGATCTGCCCGTGCGGGTGCTGGAGCGTGACGCCGATCTCCGCGCCGCGGTTCTCGAAGACGAACACCTGCGCCACCCCCGGCAGCGACGACAGGAAGGCCGTCCGGTCGGCCCACGCCTCGATGACTGTGCGGGCGCGGGAGCGGCTGACCGAACCGAAGGCGCCCTCGCGGGCGGGGCTGAAGCACACCACCTCGCAGCGGCCGAACGCCGGCACGGCGCGCCCCAGGCCGGTGCCGTCAAGATGCGCCGGGTCCGCCTCGGGTGAGCCGGGGGACGGCAGCGCGGGGCCGAACGAAGGCGAGCGGTTCTCGAACACCGCCACGTCGTAGTTGGACGGGATCTCCGACGGGTTGCCAGGGGACTGGGGTGCGAGCGGATCGAGGCTGGCCGCTGGCATGACGACCCGGTCCTGCCGCGCGGCGGCGATCGAGATCCACTCGCCCGTCAGCGGGTCCTGCCGCATCTCGGCGGTCGGCGGTCGCCCGGCTAGCTCACGCAGGTCGGGGGCGCGCTCGGGCGGCAAGGTCGTGTCGGCGTCATCGAAGTAGATGAGCTCGCGCCCGTCGGCGAGCGTGTGCACCCGCTTGGTGATGGTCCCGGTCATACCGGCAGCGTAGGTAGTTTCGCAATCGCAAGCAAGTCGCCTTTCGATTTGACAAGCCAGGCCGCTCGTCGCCACGATGACCAGGTGACGAGCGAGACCCAGCAACCCGGAACCGCCGAGCGCCGGGACCGCATGCGCGCCATCATCGAAGAGCGTGCCTTCGCGAGCGTGGCCGGGCTCAGCGAGGAATTCGGCGTTTCCGCCGTCACGGTGCGGCACGACCTCGACGCGCTCGAGGCGGTAGGCGGGGTGCGCCGCATCCGCGGCGGCGCGATGCCGTTCGACGCGGCCCGGCTCCGGGAGCGGCCGTTCGAAGAGGCAGCGGTCGAGGCCGCGGGGGCCAAGGCCCGCATCGCCGCCGCGGCGGCGGACCTGCTCGAGCCCGGCATGAGCGTATTCCTCGACGTCGGCACGACCGCCGCGGCGGTCGCCCGTGAGCTGCTCCGCCGCGACGGGCTGCGGGAGCTGACGGTCATCACCAGCGGCCTGTCGATCGCGCTGCTGCTCGAGGCGGCGGTGCCGCGGCTGCAGGTAGTCGTCACCGGCGGCACGCTCCGGCCGCTGCAGCACTCCCTGGTCGCACCGCTGGCCGACCAGGTGCTCAGCCGCGTTCACGCCGACATTGCCCTGATCGGGTGCAACGGCGTCGACGCCGAGGCGGGCGTGACCAACATCAACCTGCCGGAGGCGGAGGTCAAGGCGGCCATGATCGGCGCCGCCGCCCGCACTGTCGTCGTCGCGGACGGCTCGAAGGTCGGGCGCGTCCACCTCGGGCACGTGGCCGATGCTGCCGCCGTCGACGTGCTCATCACCGACCCGTCCGCGCCCGGTGCGGCGCTCGCGGAACTGCGCGCGCTCGACGGGATGCGTATCCTCCTAGCCTGACGCCTTCCCTCGGTAGCGGCGTGCACAAGTGCAGACGAGCCGGTAATGCCGGTCGCACGGGTCATTGGGCGGTGTCCGGGTCAGCCGCATGCGTTCTTCTGACTTATGGCTTTGACCTTGCGTGTCCTGGTCGCTTCGGGGGAACCGGCAGACGTTAGCCGTAGAAGAGGTGGTCCATGACCTTGCGGGCGCGGCGGGCGGTGCGGCGGTAGTCCTCTTCCAGGGCCGCGGCGGGAGTGTCGGACCAGGAGGAGGCGCCGTTGTGCTCGGCGCGGTCAGGCGGTTCGACGGCCGGCTTGTAGCCGAGCAGGCGGGCGACCGCGGTGAGCTCGTCGTGCCTGGCGGGGAGGGCGTCGCCGGGGCGGCCGCGGACCAGCGTGATCGCGTTCCTGATCCGGGCCGCGAAACTCCAGGCCGCGCGGAGCGTGGCCGCGTCGTCGGGCTGGACCAGGCCGGCGTCCACGGCCGCGTCCAGGGCCGTCAGGGTCCTGGTGGTGCGCAGGCTGGAGACGGCGTGGCCGTGCTGAAGCTGGAGGAGCTGGACGGTCCACTCCACGTCGGAGAGGCCGCCGGGGCCGAACTTGAGGTGCAGGGCGCGGTCGGTCCCGCGGGGGACCCGCTCGGCCTCGATACGCGCCTTGATCCGGCGGATCTCGCGCGCCGCCTGGTCGCTGAGGCCGCCGGCCGGGTAGCGGTACCGGTCGGCGAGCGCGATGAACTTGGCGCCGAGCTCCGCGTCCCCGGCGGCGAACTCCGCGCGCAGCAGCGCCTGCGACTCCCAGGGGGCGGCACGGCGGGCGTAGTAGGCCTCGCAGGCGCCGAGCGAGCGGACCAGCGGGCCCTGCTTGCCCTCCGGCCGCAGGTCGGCGTCCACGACGAGCGGCGGGTCGGGCGCGGGGATCTGCAGCAGCCTGCGCAGCTCCGTGCCGACCGCCTGCGCCGCGTCCGACGCCCGGCGCTCGCCGCTGGCGTCCAGGCCGGCGGGCGGCTCGTGCACGAAGATGACGTCGGCGTCGCTGCCGAACCCGGACTCGTGACCGCCGTACCGGCCCATCGCGATCACCGCGAACCGGGTCGGCAGCGGCGCGCCGGATTCCGCCTCGACCTTCGCGATCGTGGCGGTGAGCACCGCGTCGAGCGACGCCGTGGTGATCGCAGTCAGCGCCTCCCCGGTCTCCGCAAGGCCGATGACGTCGAGCACGTTCGCCGCGGCGACACGGAACAGCTCCCTGCGGCGCAGCGAGCGGACCGCGACCGCGGCCTGCTCGGCGTCACCGCCGTGCCGCCGGGCGGCGGCCGTCATCTCCGGTCCGAGGATGTCGACGGGCTTCGGCAGGAGTTCCGCGTCGTCGGCGAGCAGGGCGACGGCCTCCGGTGCGCGCAGCAGCAGGCCCGTCGCGTACCGGCTCGAGGCAAGGACACAGGCGATCCGCTCGGCTGCCTTCGTCTCGTCCCGCAGCAGCCGCAAGAACCAGGGCGAATCGCCGAGGGCGTCGCTGACCTGGCGGAACGCGAGCAGCCCAGCGTCCGGCTCGGCCGCGTCGGCGAACCAGCCGAGCAGCACGGGCAGCAGGGTCCGCTGGATCGCCGCCCTGCGGCGCAACCCCGAGGTGAGCGCCTCGATGTGCCGCAGCGCGCCCGCCGGGTCGCGGTAGCCGAGCGCCTCGAGACGGGCGCGGGCGGCCCCGGGGGTGAGCCGTGCGGCACCGGTCGGCAGCTTCGCCACCGCGTCGAGCAGCGGCCGGTAGAACAGCTTCTCGTGCAGGCGGCGCACCCGCTGCGCGGTCCTGGTCCACGCGTCGGTGAACGCTACCTCCGGCGGAAGGGCCTGGGCCGCCGCGGTAGGTTCCTGTGCCCGGACGACGCGGACGGTCGTGAGCGCGCCGGGCGGCAGCACGCGCACGTTCGGCAGCACGGGCTGCGGACCGGTGCCGAGAGCCCGGCCAAGGCGGCGCAGCACCGCGGGGTCTGTCGGCAGCGTGTGGGTGCGGCGCAGCTGGTAGAGCTGGAGCAGGTGCTCGGTCTGGCGCAGGAACCGGTACGCCGCGGCGAGGTCCTCGGCGTCGGCCCGGCCGACGTAGCCCCCGGCGGCGAGGGCGGCCAGGGCGGGGAGCGTGGCCGGCACGCGCAGCCGCTCGTCGGTCCGGCCGTGCACCAGCTGGAGGATCTGCACGGCGAACTCGATGTCGCGCAGGCCGCCGGGGCCGAGCTTGAGCTCACGGCCGGCCATGTTCTTCGGCAGCGTGTCGATGACCCGGCGGCGCATCGCCTGCACGTCCTCGACGAAGTTGTCCCGCTGGGACGCGTGCCACACCAGCGGCGCCACCGCGTCGGAGTAGCGCTTGCCGAGGGTCAGGTCGCCTGCCGCGGGGCGCGCCTTGAGCAGGGCCTGGAACTCCCAGGTCTTCGCCCAGCGGTCGTAGTACGCGAGGTGGCTGGCCAGGGTGCGCACCAGCGGTCCCTGACGGCCCTCGGGCCGCAGGTTCGGGTCGACCGGGAAGAGCGAGCCTTCCGGAGTGGTCCGTTCGCAAGCCCGGATCAGGCCCACGGCGAGCCTGGTCGCCGTCTTGAGCGCGGCCTCCTCCGTAGGCTCGCCGCCGTCCTGCTGGTGGTCCCGGTTCGGCTCGGCGACGAAGATCACGTCGATGTCGCTGGCGTAGTTGAGCTCGCGGGCACCGCACTTGCCCATCGCCACGATCGCGAGCCGGACCGGCACGGCGTCCGGCGGAAGCTCGGACCGGGCGATCGCGAGCGCCGCCTCGAGGACCGCGTCGGCGAGGTCGGCGAGTTCCTCCGCGACCTCGTCCACGGTGGCGTCCCCGGTCAGGTCGCGCGCGGTGAGGTGCAGCAGGCGGCGGTGGTAGGCGGCGGCGAGGCGGCCGGCCGGGTCAGGGTCGGCACCAGGCGCGGACCTGGCGGCGCCCCGCTGCAAGGCCTGGCCGGCCGGCTCGGGCAGCTGTCCCGCCGTGGGCTCGGGGTCGTCGGGATCGGCCGCCACGGCGCGGAGAAACTCACCGCGGATCTTCTTCACCTCGGGACGGCGGCCCGCTTCCCAGCCACGCAGCAGCGCGCCGTCCGCCGGGTGCCTGGCGAGGTGGTCGGCCATGGCCTTGCTGACGCCGAGGACGGCGACTAGCCGCCGACGGAACGCCTGGTCATCGGTGAGCGCCCGGATCAGGCCGGCGTCCCGCTCTGCGACCTGTGCCAGGCCGGCCAGCGCGAGATCCGGGTCGGCGGCCTGGGCGAGGGCGGCAAGCACCGGATGATCCTCGCCGGTGAACCCCGGGCTGGTGATGCCGAGTACGGTGAGCTCGCGTTCCGCCCTCGGCACGTCGGTGAAGCCCATCCTGGCCAGCCAGCCGGACAGGGAGGTACGCGCACCGCTCACGGTAATGAGCGTATACCGGCTAACTGACCTGCCGGGAAATGTGCCTGTAACATGCGGCTTCTGCCGCAAGGATGACCAGGGGCCGGGATTACCCTGGTTCCCCGATGTCCGCACGCGAATCGCGCCTGCGCGGGCAGCTGCGGCCAGGCTCTGCGGCGTCCGTCCGACTCTTAACGGTGTGATAGGCATTGTTTCTATGGTGGATCTCATCCCGCGCAGCGTGCTTTTCGGTAATCCTGAGCGGACCAGCCCGCAGATCTCGCCGGACGGCGGTTCGCTGGCCTGGATCGCGCCGCGCGACGGCGTGCTCAACCTGTGGGTCGCTCCGATCGACGGGGAATCCGGCGTCGAGTGGGCGGCGGCCCGGCCGGTCACCGAAGACACCGACCGCGGCATCCGGTCGTTCGCGTGGGCGCGGAACGGCAAGCGCGTGCTGTACGTGCAGGATGCCGGCGGCGACGAGAACTGGCGGCTGTACGACGTCGACCCGGGGTCGCTTGAGCGGCGGGACCTGACGCCGTTCGAGGGGATTCACGCGACGATCATCGGCACGTCGAAGCGGCGGCCCGACGAGGTACTCGTCGGGATCAACGCGGACAATCCGCAGCTGCACGACGTGTACCGGCTGAACCTGGTCTCTGGCGACCTGGTGAAGGAGATCGAGAACCCGGGGTACGCGGGGTGGCTCGCCGACGAGGACCTCGTGGTCCGGTGTGCGATCGCGCCGCTGCCCGACGGGTCATTCAACGTGCTCATCAGGGACTCCGGCGAGGGCGAGTTCCGGCACCTGCTGACGATCCCCGCCGAGGACGCGACGTCGACCGACGTGGTGTCGTTCAGCGGCGACGGGCGGTCGGTGCTGATGATCAGCTCGGCCGGCTTCGACACCGGGCGGCTGACCAGGGTCGACCTGGCGACGGGTGAATCAGCGGTGCTGGCGCAAGACCCGGAAGCGGACGTGTCCGGGGTGCTGCTTGACCCGGACACGCGCGACCCGCTCATCGTCACGTTCCTCAAGGACCGGATGTCGTACGTCGTCCTCGATCCTTCGGTGGAAGACGACCTGAAGGCGGTGCGGGCGCTGCACCCGGGCGACCCGAGCTTCTCCGGGCGGGACGAGGCCGACAGGACCTGGCTGATCGCGTTCAACGTGGACGCCGGGTCGGTCACCTACTTCATGTACGACCGCGCCACCAGGACGGGACGGCTGCTGTTCGAGGCGCGGCCAGCCCTTTCCGGTTACGAACTGGCGGCCATGGAGCCGTTCTCGTTCCGGGCGCGGGACGGCCTCGTCATCCACGGGTACCTCACGTTCCCGCCCGGCCTCGGCAGGGAGAACCTTCCCGCCGTGGTCAACGTGCACGGCGGACCGCAGGTACGCGACACCTGGGGCTACCACCCCGAGGCGCAGTGGCTCGCCAACCGGGGTTATCTGTGCGTCCAGGTGAACTACCGGGGCTCGACCGGGTACGGGAAGGCGTTCGTCGCCGCCGGTGACCGCGAGTGGGGCGGCAAGATGCACGACGACCTGGTCGACGCCGTCGACTACATCGTGTCCCAGGGCTGGGCGGACCGCTCGCGGGTCGCGATCTACGGCGGGTCCTACGGCGGCTATGCGGCCCTCGTCGGTGCGGCGTTCACTCCGGACGTCTTCTGCTGCGCGGTCGACATCGTCGGCCCGTCCAATTTGAAGACGCTGCTCGAGACGATCCCGCCCTACTGGGCACCGATGATCGCGCAGCTCTACCGGCGGGTGGGCAACCCGGAGACCGACGAGGAGTTCCTCCGGTCCAGGTCGCCGCTGTCCCGGGCGCGCGACATCCGGATCCCGCTGCTGATCGCGCAGGGAGCCAACGACCCCCGGGTGAAGCAGGCCGAGTCGGAGCAGATCGTCGCCGCGCTGACCGAGGCCGGGATCGACCACGAGTACATGCTCTTCCCCGACGAGGGCCACGGGTTCGCCAAGCCGGAGAACCGGATCAAGTTCTACACGGCGGCCGAGCGGTTCCTGGCGAAGTACCTCGGCGGCCGGTACGAGTGAGCCTGCTTCCTGGACCGGGCAGGGCTTCTGGGCCCTGCCGCTCCGGCGAAGCTCCGGGCTAGGTGAGAAGATTCAGTAGCCCGTTCTGCGGGCCTGCACGTCGTTAGAAGGTGCTGGTCAGTGGGCCACAAGGCCAGAGTTGGCGGCCCGGTCTGTTGGTCCCGTGGCCCACTGTGATCATTTTCGCGGCCGGGCGGCCGATGTTCCATGAGGACTAGGCGGCAGACTACGCGCCGCGGCCGGGGCACGAGAGCGCCTCGCAGCGGAGAGGCACCCGGCACGGGCGGCGGTGCCGGTGACGTCCGCCTGTCGGCCTGACCAGAGGTCTCCCTCGGCAGGCCGGCTCGCGGGCGGGGGGTGGCGGGACGGGCGCGGATCTGGCCGGGGGACACGGCCGGGTTGGGGCGGCGGTCATTGCGGCCGGCGGGCGGAACGGAAAGAATCTACAGGTATGCCCCCGGTTGCGCGGTTCGCGCTCGCCGCCCGCCCCGACGGCCTGACGCGCGGTAACGCGGCGGCCCTCGGCCGTGTCGTCGTGGCCGGCCGCGGCGACGTGGACGGCCCCGCGGCGCGCGGTACCGCCGGGGAACGGCAGCCGGGTCCGGTCGCCGGCCGGCGCCGCGCCCTACGGCCGTCCAGGACGGCCGCGCTGGCGCTGATTGCCCTGCTGCCGCTGCTCGCCGGGTGCGATGTGCTCGGGAAGACCGGGGCGGGCTCGCACAACCCGCCGGCGAAGGAATTCACGATATCGGCGCGGGTCACCGCCGTGGTCATCGACGGCGGCAGCGGGTCCATCGCGGTGACGGGAACCTCCGGATCCACGGTCAGGGTGTCACAGGCCGCGTCCTACTCGAGCACACCGCCCGCCGCCACCCATACGCTGAGCGGGACCACGCTGACGGTGTCCTACACGTGCCCCACCGAGCTCGTCTGCGGCATGGCCTACAACGTGCAGGTCCCGGCAGGCGTCGCGGTGTCGGTCTCGACGGGCGCGGGCTCGGTCACGCTCACCTCGCTGGCCGGGACAGTGACCGCACGGGCGGCCGCGGGGCTGATCACGGCCGTGGAACTGCGCTCACCCGTCGCCACGTTCAACTCCAACGCGGGCGGCGTGGTGGCCACCTTCTCGGCCGCGCCCCGGTCGGTGACGGCCACGACCAACGTCGGGCCGATCACGCTGACCGTGCCGGGATCGGTTGCCTACGACATCAGCACGCATACGCTGGTCGGGACTTCCACGATCACCGTCCGGCGCGACAGCAGTGCCGCGCATTCGATCAGCGCGCGCTCCGACCTGGGCTCGATCTCGATCAACCCGTCGTGAGCAGCCGCTGAGGCCGCGAACCGCCGCCGGTTACGATGACGGACATGACCTTGACAGCCGAGTCGGTTGCCGCGGCGAGCGCGGCCTGGGTATGGGTTCCGGACAACGCCACCGTTGTCGAGGACGACGAGTACACGATCCTGCGGATGCCTGACTACTTCGACCACCAGCTCGCGGTCACCACGTTCGAGCCCGCCGGGCCGCTCGAGGAGGCGGTCGACCGGGTACTCGAGCGGGCACGTTCGTTCGGGCTGCCCGAAGTGCGCTGGCAGATGCGGTTCGACGGCCCGGAAGAACTGGCCGCGGAACTCGAGTCGCGGGGCGCGCGCACCCACGTGATGCTTGATGTCCTCGCGTGCGACCTGCGCGGGGGCGGCCCGGAGCTGCCGCCGCCGTCGGTGGACGTGGCGGTCCGCTGGGCGACGGACTTCGAGACGTCGCGGGACGCGTCGACGGTGGGGGTCACCGGCTTCGGCGGTACGCTGCCCCCCGACGAGCGGATCGAGGCCAACGCCGCCAGGGACGCGGAAACGGTCCCGGCCGGAGACGGCGGCATGCTCGTGGCCTACGTCGACGGCCTGCCAGCCGGGTCGGGCGGGGTGACGCTGGTCGACGGGGTGGCACGGCTGTGGGGCGGTGTCGTGGTGCCGTCCGCGCGCGGGCAGGGCATCTACCGCGCGGTCCTGAACGCGCGGCTGTCCTACGCCGTGACGCACGGTGCCACCATGGCCCTGGTCAAGGGAAACATCGCCACCTCCGGGCCGATCCTGCGGCGGGCCGGATTCGCCGCCTTCGGGCGGGAGCCGCTCTACAGCGTCCCGCTCTGACCGCGCCTGCGGCGCTTGTTGCTGTTATCTGGACGGGGCGCGAGAACTGACCAGAAAGGGCGGAGTGCCACGCGAGCAAGGCTCTTGATGGCTGATTTTCACGCCGGCACGGCGCCACGTACCGGTATTCATGGCTGACAGGCCTGCTCGGCTGCGCGGGGAGGGCACGCCTCGCTTTCCCGGCGCCGGGCGCGACCGGTGACTGATGCCCGGCCGCCGGTCCGTATCGCGATTGATCCCGGACACGGACCTCTGGGGCTGGGCTTGGCGTGCAGGTCAACCGGACGCCACGACCGGGGAGATCATCAACGGGCCGCGCGGTCGCCGGCCGTTGCGGATGACCTTTAGAGCATGGGCAGGTAGCGGTCTAGTTCGAAGCGGGTGACCTGGCGGCGGTAGTCCTGCCATTCCTCGCGCTTGTTGCGCAGGAAGAAGTCGAAGACGTGCTCGCCCAGCGCCTCGGCTACCAGGTCGCTCTGCTCCATGACACGGATGGCCTCGTTGAGGTCGGCCGGGAGGGGCTTGATGCCGAGAGCGCGGCGTTCGGAGGACGTGAGGGCCCACACGTCGTCTTCGGCGCCCGGGGGGAGCTCGTAGTCCTTTTCTATGCCCTTGAGGCCGGCCGCGAGTATGACGGAGAAGGCGAGGTAGGGGTTGCATGCAGCGTCGACCGAGCGGAACTCGAGGCGGGTCGAGTTGCCCTTCTGCGGCTTGTACATGGGAACGCGGACCAGGGCGGAGCGGTTGTTGTGGCCCCAGCAGACATAGGCGGGTGCCTCGCCGCCGGCGCCTGCGGTGCGCTCCTCGCCGCCCCACAGCCGCTTGTAGGAGTTGACCCACTGGTTGCAGACCGCGGTGATTTCCGGTGCGTGCCTCAGCAGGCCGGCGATGAAGGCGCGGCCCGTCTTGGACAGCTGGTACTCGGCGCCGGCCTCGTAGAAGGCGTTCTGGTCGCCCTCGAAGAGCGAGACGTGCGTGTGCATGCCTGAGCCGGGGTATTCGGTGAACGGCTTCGGCATGAAAGTCGCCCAGACGCCCTGCTCGATCGCGACTTCCTTCATCACGAGGCGGAAGCTCATGATGTTGTCCGCGGTGGTCAGCGCGTCGGCGTAGCGGAGGTCGATCTCCTGCTGGCCCGGGGCGCCCTCGTGATGGCTGTACTCGACCGAGATGCCCATCGCTTCGAGCATGGTGATGCTGGTGCGACGGAAGTCGTGCGCGATGCTGTGCGGGGTGTGGTCGTAGTAACCGCCGGAGTCGACGGGGACCGGGAGGGAACCGATCTCGGGCCTCTCGCGCAGCAGGAAGAACTCGATCTCCGGATGCGTGTAGAAGGTGAAGCCCATCTCGCTTGCCTTGGAAAGGTTGCGCTTGAGCACCCAGCGGGGGTCGGCGTAGCTCGGAGAGCCGTCCGGCATCAAGATGTCGCAGAACATGCGGGCTACGCCGGGATACTCGCCGCGCCACGGCAGCAGCTGGAACGTCGACGGGTCGGGCCGCGCGATCATGTCCGACTCGTGCACCCGGGCGAAGCCCTCGATCGCCGAGCCGTCGAAGCCGATGCCGTCCGCGAACGCCCCCTCGAGTTCGGCCGGCGCGACCGCGACGGATTTGAGGGATCCGAGCACGTCGGTAAACCAGAGCCTGACGAAACGAATATCCCGCTCTTCGAGCGTGCGCAGCACGAATTCTTCCTGCCTGTCCACGGCTATCACCTTAAACGCTTGTCGCTGTTCCTGCGTCGGCTGGCAGTCAAACCTGGCACCCGGGCCGCCGGTCCGGCCACGCTACCGGGAAGGATTCCCTGTTCGCGTTTCCGGTCGGTTACGTTCGAGTGATCGTTTGAGGCCGCTTTCTCTGGGGTTCTACCCGGTGGCGGCTGCCTGATCGCGGCTGGCTGACCCGGCTTGGCTGGCGGTGGCCTGGCTGGCCGCGGCTCGCCGGCACCGGCTCTGGCCGAGCTGGCCGATCGGGGCCGGCTGGTAAGGCCTGTCCGCAGGGCTCGCTGATCGGGGGTTGCCTGCCGGGCTGGCTGATCAGGGCGGGCTGGCCGCGGCTGAGGGTCGGGGCTGGCCGACCGCGGTACCGGCCGTCGGGCGCGTGCCCGGCCAGGCGGCAGGAGCGCGGACGAGCAGCAGCGCCGCGTCGTCGTCGGGTGGCGCGCCAACGTACTCGAGCAGGTCCTCGCGGACCAGGTCGAGCAAGGTCGGCGTGCTGCCGTGACCGCGGATCTTTCCCGCCTTGGTCAGCTTTGGCTGTGCCTGCGGCGCGAGAGCCTTGATCCGCTCGTCGAGGGGGTAGAACTCCCTGCTCGCGTCCCGCGCCTCGGTG
>Ga0335072_10010082_pt1 | contig 13606 bp, 11 predicted proteins | sample Lox_Sample_21_FD_206725 | JGI IMG/M metagenome (GOLD analysis project Ga0335072, IMG submission 206725) | Soil microbial communities from Loxahatchee National Wildlife Refuge, Florida, United States - Lox_Sample_2.1 | ecosystem: Environmental > Terrestrial > Soil > Wetlands | place: USA...
CCTGGGCCGGATGCCGCCGCGTCTTGCGCGGCTCCTCAGGCATGTCATCGAAGGTGTCGGAGTCGTCAGCCCTCAGGAAGTGCAGGGCAGCAACGGCGATAATCACGATCAGCACGACCACAGCCACGAGGACTTCCAAGATCGTAGTGATCATCACACCATCCCACTGATGTCTGGCCTCAGTGTGGCGCTAGCCAGACCCGCGCGGCCATCTACGACGCGAGTCTCCCCCCGATGTGCAAGCACCCTCGGTTAATCGCAAAAGCCTGACGTGCCTGAACAGCGATTGTGGCCGACGCTATACGCCTTGTCACGCAATTCGGAAACTTTACCCGCGTGTGTCGACGGTCCGCAATCGAGTGATTACTTTATGTACTTTATTGCGGTGCCCTTTTCGCCAGCCGCGTCGCTTGCCGGGCCGACTGAGTGGCTTCGCAGGTCATGCGGACTGCCGGGCAGGGCACGGGCGGTGGCAGTGAAGGTGCCGCGGGCGATCACATGCTGAGCGATCGTCGTCCAGGCAGTCAGCAATGGCGAGTTAGCCGGAAGCGCCCGCCCGAAGTACGTATTGAGCGCGTACACCGTGAACCGGTATTCGTGCGGCGAGCCAAATGGGCATGGCGGGTCGTACGTGGCCTCGCCTGCGCTGTTCGCGGCGACCCTGGCGTGCGGCGGCCGTGTTCCGAGGGGCAGGTCGGTCGTGCTGTTGCTGATGTCGTAAACGATCCAGTTCACGTACGGCGAGATTGGCGCGGCAGCGTCGTCGACCACGACCGCGAGGGACTTCGTGCCAGGCGGTGCGCCGGACCAGAAGATCGTCGGGCCGGCCTCATTACAGGTAAACGCGGGCGGAATGATGTGGCCGGCGAAGTCCGGACTGGTTACCGACATGGTCAACGGGGCGGCGGCGGCGTTCTGCCGCGGCGGCTTGCCCAGCAGGCCGCATCCGCCGAGCAGCAGCACGCTGGCGATTACCGCCACGGACGCAACTGCTGACCTGCTGCGACCCCGGCCTGCGCACAGGCGCACGCTGCCTCCCTGACACCCACGACGCTCGGGATCATGGTAGCCGCCCCCAGGGCAAGCAGGCTCAATCTGGCAGTGCTTAGTCCTGCTGCCGCGAGGTGCCGAACATGATCTCGTCCCAGGATGGCACCGAGGCGCGCCGGCCCCTGCCTGTCTTCTTTGCCGGAACGGCGGCAGCAGCGGCCTGGTCGGGCCCGCCTGCCGCCGCGGCTGCGGCCGCGGCCTCTTCTCCTGGCGCCAGGCCGCCCTCGTCGTGGCCCGCCAGCACGGGCGCAGCCGGGGCCGGTTCGCGAGTCTCCTGGGAACGGGGCACCGGCACCGGTCCGTTCCGGCGCTCCAGGTCCCGGCCCGGATCGGCGAACGAGCCGTGCTGCCTGGAGCCGATCGGCGTCACCGTGGCGGTGGCCTGCTGCCGCTCGGCGAACGTGATCGCGGACCACTCTTCCTGCGGGAGGCAAAGCCGGACGGCCTGGTCGTCGTCAGGGGTCACGTGCCGCCGGCGCGGGTCGTACACCCACTCGGCAGTGCCGGTCCGGCCGCCTAGGGCAAACTGCAAGTGCACTTGCCAGTTCCCGTCGGGCCGCTTGCGCGAGTCCCACTCGGCCGCCTCCGGGCTGGCACCCGCGGCCGTGAGCCGCTCGGCCACGACGTCGCCCAGCCGCGGGCCAGGTCCTGAGTCTCCCCGCCCGCGGATGGTAGCCCGCTGCGCCTGCTCCGCCTGGTACTGGCGCTCGGCGAGGATCGGCCCCTCAAACCGGCGGATCTTGTCAGGTGGTATGCCCGCCGCGTCCGCGATCTGATCTGCCGTCTCGCCAGCCCGGATGCGCTCCTGGATCTCCTTGGGTCGCAACGGATTCTCCACTTCGATCTCGTACTGGGCGAGCCGGGAGAACTGACCCTTCGCCACTGTCCTCAGCCGCTCGTCGATGGGCAGCAGGAACCGGCCGCTCCGCCCCGGCACCGCGAGGATGGCATAACTGCCGTCCTCGCTGACTGCGACGAGGCGCAGCTCCTGCATCGGTGTCCCTCCTGGCGGCTGCCCGGCCGCGCAGAGGCGGGGCACGGACATGCCCTAGACGAGTCTGCCGGCATTGCCGCTGACAGACCAGCACCACGCCCGGCATGTCCGGAGACATTCCGGCTTAGTACCCCGTGACGGGTCAGCATTTCTGGCCCCTGACCACCACTGCTGACCAGCACGGACGGCTGTGTACTCACGATACGGCTGGATCGCATCCGACCTGGCGATAATCGCAACGCTGGTCGCCTGCTAATATCTGTAACAGAAATGTTCGGTTACAGAAGCACCTTGCCAGCCGTCCTACGCTCCGAGGCGCCGCGCCCGCAGGCCGTCAGGAACAACCCGCGCGCGCCGTGGCTCGCGGTCGGCGTGGTCTGTTTCGGAGCATTCATGGGCCAGCTGGACGCCAGTATCGTCACGCTGACCTTCCGGCCGATGGAGCATGATTTCGCGGCACCACTCGCTGCGGTTCAGTGGGTTTCCCTGGCTTACCTGCTGCTTCTTGTGGCGCTCGTCACACCAGCGGGCCGTTTTGCCGACAGCGTCGGCCGCAAGCTGATCTACGGCTACGGCTTCATCGTCTTCACGATCGGGTCGGCCGCCTGCGGGCTGGCGCCGTCACTAGGCGTCCTGATCGGCTGCCGCCTGTTCCAGGCCTCCGGCGCCGCGATGCTGCAATCCAACAGCGTGGCACTCGTGACGACGAGCGTTCCGCGAGAGCGCATGCGGCTCGCACTCAGCATCCAGGCAGCCGCCCAGTCCATTGGCCTCGGCCTCGGGCCGACCCTGGGCGGACTGCTCACCGAGACGGTCGGCTGGCGCTTTGTCTACTGGATCAACGTGCCGGTCGGCATCCTGGCTGTGGTCGCCGGGTACTACCTCCTGCCCCGCAGCCGCGAGCTCAGCCGCAGTGACTCCTTTGACTGGCTCGGCGCGGCGCTGCTGGGGATCGCGACGACAGCGCTGCTGGTAGCCCTGTCGGTGATTGGCGGCCTGCCTGTGCCGGGCTGGTTCGCCCTGGTAATGGCCGTGGTCGCGGTCGCGGCCGGCCTGGCCTTCGCGCAGCGGCAGCGCCGTGCCAGGTTCCCCTTGATCCCGCGGGCGCTGCTGCGCTCGCCGCGGCTCGCAATTGCCCTGGCCGGCGCGTTTCTCGGCTATCTTGCCCTGTTCGGGCCCCTAGTACTGGTTCCGCAACTTCTCGACGGGCACGGGAGCGCGGCGCGCACTGGCCTGATCTTGTCCGCCCTGCCGGTCGGATTCGGGGTCGCAGCGCTGACCGCGGAGTGGGTGTTTCCGCCCGACCTGCCGAACCGGGTCAGGGGCATCATCGGCGCCGCAGCGTCGGCCGTTGCCCTGGTCATGCTGATTTTTGCGGCGGGATCTACCGCCGGGCTCGTCCTGCTGCTCGGTCTTGCCGGGATCGGCCTGGGCGTTTTCGTGCCTGCCAACAACGCGGTGATCATGCGGAGTGCTGCCGCCAGCTCCGCGGCCGTCGTGGGCGGGCTGGTCAACATGGCTCGCGGCATCGGGACGACATTCGGCATTGCGCTCGTCACGCTTGCGCTGCACGTGGCTAAGCCGGGCCTGGGCGGCCGGACGGCCGGGTTCGCGGTCCTGGCCGTCGCGGCAGGCTGCGCGATCGTTGTCGCGGCGAGCATCCGGCCGCTTGGCCTTAGCGCCGCGAGTCCCGGTCGCAACCCCCGGTAAAGCGATCGCATGGTGCCGCTGAAGCTCAACAGGCCAGGGGTCGTCAGGTGATTTACGTCCCGTAGTATCGCCGGCATGCGTGTGGATGCGATCTACGGGGCGATCGGCCGGTTTAGCGTTCGATTTCGGTGGGTAGTGCTCCTAATTTGGATACTTGGGGCAATAGCCGCGGCGACTCAGCTGCCGTCGCTGTCAAGCGTCACCCAGGGCAACAATCAGGCGTTCCTTCCGGCCAACTCGCCGAGTTCGCAGGCCGCCACCTTGGCCAAGCCGTTCGGCACCGCGAACCAGCAGCCGGTCCCGATCGTGGTCGCGACCACCTCGGGGAAGCTGACGTCGGCGGATGTAGCTGCAATCAGCGGACTGCAGGCCAGGGTCAGCACAGTCTCTGGCGTTACCAAGGTGATCAACGCTGGCCGGTCCACTGACGGCCAGGCCGAGCAGCTGGTCGCCCTGGCCAGCGCGGCGGGCAGCGGGAACCTGAACTATGCCAAGGATCTCGTCGACGGGATCCGGACACAGATTACCGACGCGCACCTGCCGGCCGGCCTTCAGGCGCATACGGCGGGCGACCTGGCTATCCAGGTGGACCAGCAGAAAGCGTCAGGCAACACCGGAAACAAGGTCCAGAGCCTCTCGGTGCTGTTCGTGATAGTGCTGCTGGTGCTGATCTTCCGGTCGTTCACTCTCGCGATCACTACGGTGCTGCCGGCCGCGCTGTCGGTGACGATCGCCGGGCCGCTGGTCGGTGAGGCGGCCAAACACGGACTTCAGGTGTCCCCGATCGCGCAATTGCTGCTAATCGTGCTGGTCATCGGAGCGGGCACCGACTACGGGCTGTTCCTGGTCTTCCGCGTCCGGGAAGAGTTGCGCGCGGCCAATCACGACACTGGCGGGGAGAACTTCCCCGGCAGAGCACGGGCCGGCGGCAGCATGCTGTCGGACCTGGCGCATCCGCGGCCGGCCGCCAGGGATGCGATCATCCGCTCGGTGACCAGAGTGGGGGAGTCGATCAGCGCCTCGGCGCTTACGGTGATCGCGGCCGTGCTCACCTTGCTGCTGGCTAGCTTCCCCTTCTACTCGGATCTGGCCTGGCCGTTTGCCATCGCGGTCGGCGTCATCCTGCTGGCCGGGCTCACGCTGCTGCCAGCGCTGCTGTCCATCCGGCTGTCGCTGCTGGCGATCAAGCGCACGCTCTTCAAGACTTGGTTCGGGAAGCCCAAGCTGCTGCCGTGGAGCATCCAGGGCTCCGGCAAAGCCGGTGTCTGGGGCCGGGTGGCGGGCCGCATTGTGCAGCGCCCCGGCCCGGTGCTGATCGCAGGCGTGGTGTTTTTCGGCGGCCTGTCGGTCGCGGTCATCGGCTACTCGTCGGCGGGATTCGGCGGCGACACCAGTGCGCCAACTGGCAGCGACTCGGCCGCCGGGACGGCGTTGCTGGCCAAGCACTTCCCGCAGTCGGCGGCGAACCCGACCAGCCTGGTCTTCAGGTTCGCTAAGCCGGTGTGCGCGGATCCGGCGCCGCTGGCGAAGGCGACCAGCGAGTTGCACGCGAGCACGCTGTTCACCAAGGTCACTGGTCCGCTCAACCCGGTCGGCGGGATCACGCTCACGTCTTCGCAGTACGCCGGGCTGTGCGGCGCGCTCGGCCCGGCCGGCAAGCTGCCAGCTACTCCGACGAAGGCCGCGCTCGATCACGGCCGGATTCCGGACGAGGCGTATCAGCTGTACCGGGAGACGGCCAACTTCGTCGCTCCGGACGGCAGGACCGTGCAGTTCTCGACCGGTCTGAAGTACGACCCGGGCAGCACTGCAGCGATGAACGAGGTGCCGTCCATCCGGGCAACGACGACTGCGATCCAGAAGTCCGTCGGCGCGGAAGTGTCCGGCGTCGGCGGCGAGGCGCCCGCACTGTACGACATCAGCCACGTCTCGGTCAGCGACCTCAAGCACATCATCCCGGTTGCGATCGTCGTGATCGGGATCCTGCTGGCGCTCGTGCTGCGCAGCCTGGTCGCGCCGCTGTACCTGATTGCCTCGGTCGGCATCTCTTACCTGGCCGCCCTCGGCTTGTCCGTGCTTATCTTCATCAAGCTCGGCCACAGCGGCGGCCTGGAGTTCTTCATGCCGTTCCTGATGTTCATCTTCTTGCTAGCGCTCGGCGAGGATTACAACATCCTGGTGATGACCCGAATACGGGAGGAGGCGCACCAGTTGCCGCTGCGGCAGGCTGTCGCCAAGGCCGTCGGAGTCACCGGAACGACCGTCACCTCGGCGGGCCTGGTACTGGCCGGCTCGTTCATCGTGCTCACGATCGCGGCCGGCAGCGGGTCGCAAGCGAGCCAGGTCCGCGACATCGGCCTCGGCCTTGCGCTGGGCATCTTGATGGACACGTTCCTGGTGCGCACGCTGCTGGTCCCGTCGACCGTGGTGCTGCTCGGCAAGTGGAACTGGTGGCCGTCCAAGCTGCATATGGACGGAGACGACCGCGGTAAGCATCGAGTCGGTGGCCAGACCGCCCCGGTGTCCAGTGATGTCCGGTGAGTAGCGGTCCGCCCCGGCTGCCGGGCATCTCGGTCGTGGTGCCTGTCTACCAGGTGGCGGAGTTCCTGCCCGCATGCCTGGATTCGATCCTGGGCGGCGACTTTGATATCGAGGTCATCGCCGTCGATGATGCCTCGCCTGACGGCAGCGGCGCGATCCTGGACCAGCGGGCTGCAGCCGACCCGCGGCTGCGGGTCGTGCATCTGCAGCAAAACGGTGGTCAGGGAAACGCCCGCAACGTCGCGCTCGAGCAGGCGGCGGGGGAGTACGTCTGGTTCGTCGACGGCGACGACATGGTTGCTGATGGCGGGCTAGCAGCGATCACCGCCTCGCTTGCCCAGGGCAAGCCCGACGTGCTGCTGATCAACTGGGAGAGCCTGTACCCCGGCGACAGGACCGAGCCGAATCCGTACGCCAGCCTGCTGCCTGCGGTGCCTGCCGACGGCTGCACGCTGGAGGAGCACCCGCAGCTGATCAACCTGACTATGACGTCGTGGAGCAAGCTGTTCCGCCGCGATTTCCTGTCCGGCCTCGGCGTCAGCTTCGCGGGCGGCATTCACGAGGACATCCTGGTGACCTGTGCGGCGTTGCTGGGAGCGGACGTGATCGGCGCGGTCGACGCAGTGTGCTACCGCTACCGCCGGGACCGCAAGGGCTCGGCTCTGGCCACGACGAGCCGGGGCCACTTCGCGGTTTTTGACGCCTACCACCGGGTCTTCGAACTACTTGCCAAGCGTGACGCGGCTGGCGAGCCGGTCAGCGACGCACTGCGCGCGGCGATATTCGAGCGCGCGATCTGGCACTACACGACCGTCCTGCAGACAACCGGCATCGGCGTCGGCCCGGTCGGCCTGCCTGGCCTGGTGCCGCGGTCGGAGCGGCACCGGTTCTTCCGGCTGATGCACGAGGACTTTGAACGGTACCGGCCTGCAAGCTACCAGCACCCTGGCGGAGCGCGGGGGGCCAAGCTGCGGCTCGTGGACGGTGGCGCGTACTGGACGTACTCCTGGCTTGAGCCGCTTAACCAGGCGCGGGTCGCGGTGCGCAAGTTCGTCCGGTAGCGCCTGGCGCCGCGGCCGTTGCTGCCACAACCGGATCCCGGTCTAGCGACCATGATCGATGTGACTTGAGGGGTGCTATAGGCCCCCCAGATCCGCATTCATGAAGATCATCATCGTGCGTGGATGCTGAGTGCGGCGCTAGGGTTGCGGCTTATGCGGCGAATGGTGACGCGAGCGCAGGCGCAGTCGTTTGACCGGGTCGCTGAGGGCTATCACCAGCTCGGCGGGCTGACGGGCGCTGGCTTGATCGACCGGTGGCTGACGGGTCTGCTGCCGGCGGGCCGGGCACCGCGCGCTTGACCTGGGCTGCGGATCCGGACGGCACTCGGTCCTGCTGGGGGAACGATTCGAGCAGGTAGACGCCGTCGACATCTCGCTGCCGATGATTGAGCTGGCGAAGGCGCGCCGGCCACGGCCGAACATCAGCTACGCACACGCGGACCTCCAGGACGTGTCGGGCGCTGGCCGCTACGACTTCGTCCTGAGCGCGCTCACCCTGCACCACGTGCCTGACCTGCGAGCAGCCTTAGCTCACATCAAGGCGCTGGTGGCACCCGGCGGACGACTCGTCGTCGCAGATATGTACGAGTCGGACAGCCCAGTCGGCTGGGTCCGGGGCGCCGTCCGGCGGGTCGTGCCGTTGCGTACGCGATTGCGCGCGCTGGCGGTTATGTCGCTTAGCCGCAACATCAGCAAGCGCGGGCCGGTGACCGCGTGGCAGATCTACCTGCTGTCGACCCGCCCGGCTTGGCTGGACCACCGGGTCAGCGACCGTTTCTTCAGCAGAGCGGAACTGGAGCGCAGCTGCGAGCAACTGTTGCCCGGCTACCGATTCGACAGCCTGGGCGGAGTGCGTGGCATCGGGCTGATCTGGGACGCACCGCGCGGGCCCGCGACGGCGGCGCCTAGCCGGTGACAGCCCGCAGCAAGTCCAGGGCATTTGTGCCGAGGATCTTGTCAATCTCGCCGTCGCTCAGGCCGCGGCTGGCGAGCAGCTCCGGAAGAGCTGCGAAATCGCCGTAGCTGTGCATTACCGGCCGGAAGTCCGCGTCCATGTCGGTTCCGACGGCGACGTGGTCTATGCCGACCAGATCGACCAGGCGCATGACCTCGTCAATGAAGTCGCTGAGACTGCTGCACGTGATGCCGGACGGCCGCGCTCCAATCAGCCCGCCACATCCAGCGACGGCACGGGCATGCTCGGCGCTGATCAGGCGCGGATGATGCTGGTCGGCGTGGTCCAGCTGGCTGCGCGACACCATGACTGGATGATTCGAGTGCCCGAGCACGCCGACGGTCGTCTCGAATGTCGCGTGGGCGCAGTCGATGACGATACCGAGAGCGTTGCATTCGGCCACTACGTCCTGCCCGAACTGGCTAAGCCCGCAGTGCGCAGGTCGCTCCGTTTGCACATCGCCGATGCTGTTCACCCGGTAGTGCACAAGCGTGAGCGACGAGACACCCGCAGCTCGGGCCTCGGCCAGCCGGTCTAGCTTGCCCTCGATGAAGTCCCCGCCTTCGCAGTTGACGAGGACTGCCGTCTGTCCGTTCCGGTAAGCGCTGTCGATATCGGCGGCGGTGGCCGCGACCTCCGTGCCCGTTGCCGCAAGCAGCCGCGCGATCCCGTCAAGCTGGCGCTCGTGATCCTCGTACGCCTCGCCGGGAAGGAACGAGCGGGTGGCGCGAAGTCCCCGGTCAGGATCGGGCGATAGCACGCGCAGGTCAGCCACTGTTGAGACCGTGACCGCAGTCATCCCGGCAGCCTGTGCCGCGGACAGCGCCGCGATAAGATCGTGATCGCCAGGCTGGCTAGCGAGCGGATCGCCCCCGCCCAGGTCGGCTACCGGGTGAGCATGGAGGTCAAGCCACGGAGCCTGGGTCCCCATAAGTTGACTATAAGCGGCGGCCTGTAGGCGGCCGGCGGCGCGGTGCCCTGGCCGCCAGGATGATCTGAGTCGCCAGGTGCCTGCTTACCCCGAGCTTCGCTGCTATCTCGTCGGGCTTGAGTCCCTGCTCGTTGTACAGCTTCGCGAGCCGTTCCTGGGACGGGGTCCAGGGCGGGGGTTGCGGCCGGACCCGGTGCGCCTCAGGTGTCCGCATCCTCGGGCGGGCGGGCTGAGGTTGGACCGTAGCCCCAGGCGCCGGAGCTAGCGGGCCGAATAGGCCTCGCCGCTGATCACGGTATTTGCCGCTGGCCAGATCTTCGCGCGTCTGCTCGTCGAGGATGAGGTACTCGTCGGCTGCTTTGTTCATGCCTATCGCGACCATGGTCAGGCCCTTGGCGTTCTTCTCCTGACACTCCGGCGACATGCAGTAGTCGTACTTGCGTGCTCTTTCTGGATGTAGTTCAGTTCCGCACGTGACACACCGTGCCATAAGCCATCTTTCGCTTCGAAGAAAACAACAATGCTTGAACGCGGTAACCAGACCGACTGTTCCATGTGTCGGGCATCACGCAACGCATCCGATGCGATACGCGTCGTAGCGTTAAGACTTCACCGCGAGGGACCAGGGGGCAGCAACCATGACAAGCGCACCGGCAGCGCAGCGGCACACAGAAGCTCACAAGCCTGAGCCAGTGTCAGCGATCCTCACGTGCTGCAGCGACGAGGAGTACGCGGAGCGCATCGCCAAAAGCGACGAGGTCAAGGGCTACCTAGTGCCGGGCTATCTGGCTGCCTGACTAGCCAAGGTCGAGGGGAACGCCCGCTAGCCGAGACTCTGTTCGCGGACATACGCGGCCAGGTGCTCAAGTTCATCCGCGTAGATATCGCGCATGACCTTCGGCGCGAAAATGCGCTCGAGCAACCCGCCAATCCCGCTCGCGCAGTCCCAGGTGGTAGAGATCTTCACCGTGCACGACGCGTCATCCTGCGGAGTCACAGTGGTCGTGGTGACAAGGCTTGATGATTCGTCGGACTCGGTAAGGATCTTGCCTGGCTCCGGCTCGGCGACCGTCATGTGGTACTGCCGGGTGCGGCCGCCGGCTTCAAGCTTGTACCTGGTGACAGTGCCCGCGCCGACGCCGCCCGATTCGACCTGGAAGTCCAGGACCGACAGCGGCAGGAAGCGCGGGTGGTGACCCCGCATGTCCGCTATGTAGCGGTACACCTCAGCCGCAGGCGCGGCCATGGTGCGCTCGGCATAGACACTGATGGGCGCCATGACAGTTTGTGTACCACCGCAGCAGGCGGCCAAAGCCTTGGCCGCGTGCTTGAAACGGGGCAGCCCGCGCTTCCGCCAAAGTCGATAACATGTTTGAATTCTCGCGTGTCCCAGAGCAAATCAGCGATCTGGTCGAGCATTCCTGCCGAATGCCGGCTGCACCACCCGTGGCGGCCAGGCACCGTCACCATCAGCTGGGAAGCATGCGAGTGCGAGCCGGCCCAGCGCGCACGCGGCGGCCACATCAAGGTTGCCTGCGGCGCCGCCGGCTGCACCGAAGTCTGGCTGTCGCCGCGGCACCGGCCGATCGGCATTATCGGCCATCACCGGCCCGGCTACCGCTGAGCGCTACCCGGCCTGCAAAGTTGTGGCGGCCTTCCCGGTCCGTGCAACGGGAAGGCCGCCATTATCGGGCCCTGCGGGACCCGGGGGGTTAGTGCGCGGTCGCGAACTGCTCGCTCTCGGTCGAGCCGGCCAGCGCCGTGGTTGACGCGTCCGGGTTGATCGCCGACGTCACCAGGTCGAAGTAGCCCGTGCCGACTTCGCGCTGGTGCCTGGTGGCGGTGTAGCCCTCGGCCTCGGCAGCGAACTCGGCGTCCTGCAGTTCCACGTATGCCGACATGCCGCGCTCGGCGTACCCGCGGGCCAGCGCGAACATCGACTCGTTCAGCGCGTGGAATCCGGCCAGAGTGATGAACTGGAACTTGTACCCCATTGCGGCGAGCTCGCGCTGGAACCTGGCGATCGTGTCAGTGTCCAGGTGCGCGCGCCAGTTGAACGACGGCGAGCAGTTGTAGGCCAGCATCTGGTCCGGGTAGGTGCCCTTGATTGCCTCGGCGAACTTGCGCGCGATCGTCAGGTCCGGAGTCGAGGTTTCCATCCAGAGCAACTCGGAGTACGGCGCGTAGGCAAGGCCGCGGGCGATGCAGGCCTCTAGGCCGTTGCGCACCCGGTAGAAGCCTTCAGCAGTACGCTCGCCGGTGACGAAGCGCTGGTCCCGCTCGTCGATGTCGCTGGTAATGAGCGTCGCCGCCTGAGCGTCGGTGCGGGCTACGATGAGCGACGGCACGCCGCAGACATCGGCCGCGAGGCGCGCCGCATTCAGCGTCTTGATGTGCTGGCCAGTCGGGATCAGCACCTTGCCGCCGAGGTGGCCGCACTTCTTCTCCGACGCGAGCTGGTCTTCCCAGTGCACGGCCGCGGCGCCCGCGGCGATCATCGACTTCATCAGCTCAAAAGCGTTCAGCACGCCGCCGAACCCGGCCTCAGCATCCGCGACGATCGGTGCCAGCCAGTACGGAGCCCCGGCGTTCTGTGACTCGGCCCAGGTGATCTGGTCGGCGCGGAGCAGCGCGTTGTTGATCCGGCGCACGACGGCCGGAACCGAGTTAACCGGATAAAGGCTCTGGTCCGGATAGGTCTGGCCGGCCAGGTTCGCGTCCGCGGCGACCTGCCAGCCGGACAGGTAAATCGCCCGCAGACCGGCCTTCACCTGCTGCACTGCCTGGTTGCCGGTCATCGCGCCGAGAGCGTTGACGTAGCCATCCTCCTGCAGCAGCGTCCAGAGCCGCTCGGCGCCTAGGCGCGCAAGCGTCTGCTCTTCCTGCACCGAGCCGCGAATCCTGACTACGTCGGCGGCGGTGTAGTTGCGCTCAATGCCAGACCAGCGAGGATCTGTCGCCCACTCACGGTGCAACGCGTCTGCCTGGCTGTCAATCTTGGTGGCTCCCGAGTGGCCGTTGGCCTGGCTAGGAACTGAGCCGTCAAACTGGCCCTCGAGGCGACGATCGGTCACGGTTTTCCTCCTGGTATGTCGTCCCCGGGTGAAGTAACGATGTTGTTAACAGCGTGCCTGCGCGCGCCGCTAGATAGCTAGGACCAGACCTGCTGAAACTCGCCAGGTTTTCAGCTAGAGTGAAGAAGTGAGAAAATTCACTGACGAAGAATCCCAATCTTTCCGGGCAAGCGGCCTAGATCTCGATCTGTTCGGACAGCGGCTGCGTCACTTCAGGCGCGCCCGCAACCTGACGCTGGCCGAGCTCGGAGAGCGCGTGGGCCGCGCACCGTCCGCGTTGTCGCTGCTGGAGAACGGCCGCCGGGAGCCGAAGCTGTCACTCATCGAGGCGCTGGCTGCGGCGCTGTCGGTGCCGGCCGACGAACTGATGCGCAAGCAGCCGCCGAGCCACCGGGCCCAGCTGGAGATAGCGCTGGCCGAAGCCCAGCGCGATCCGGTGCTGGCCGATCTGGGGCTGCCACCGCTCCGCGTGGGCGCGAAGGTGCCGAGCGAGGTGCTTGAGCACATCCTCGCGCTGCAGTCCGAGCTGCGCAGGCAGCGCGCCAAGCCGACCGCGACGCCAGAGGAGGCCAGGGCCGCAAACGCGGACCTGCGGATCATGATGAGCGAGCGAGGCAACTACTTCGCCGAGATCGAGGCGGCGGCGGACAAGGCGCTTGCTCCCGTCGGATACTCAGGCGGCGCGCTGTCGCAGGGCATGCTGCTGTCGGTCGTCAGCCATCACGGGTTCAGCGTCAGCTACGTGCAGGACCTGCCGCGGTCCGCCCGGTCGGTGACCGACCTGCGCAACCGCCGGATCTACCTGAAGCAGGAGCCGCTCGGCGTTCACACGCCCCGCGCCGTGCTCCTGCAGACACTCGGCCACTTCGTGCTCGGTCATTCCGCTCCGGCTGACTTCGGCGAGTTCCTGCGGCAGCGGGTCGAGGCGAACTACTTCGCCGCGGCCGTACTGGTACCCGAGCAGGCGGCGGCCAAGTTCCTGCAGGAGGCCAAAAACGCAAGGGACCTGTCAGTCGAGGACCTGCGGGACGTGTTCTCGGTGTCGTACGAGATGGCGGCCCACCGGTTTACCAATCTCGCCACGCACCACCTCGACATCCCGTGCCACTTCGTGAAGAACGACGAAGGCGGCATCATATATAAGGCGTACGAGAACGACGGCGTCGTCTTTCCTGCTGACCCGACCGGAGCGATCGAGGGCCAGCGGATGTGCCGGCAGTGGTCAGGGCGCCAGGTGTTCGCGGCTGCGGACAGGTTCAGCCCGTATTACCAGTACTCAGACACCCCCTC
>Ga0335072_10010083_pt1 | contig 13605 bp, 19 predicted proteins | sample Lox_Sample_21_FD_206725 | JGI IMG/M metagenome (GOLD analysis project Ga0335072, IMG submission 206725) | Soil microbial communities from Loxahatchee National Wildlife Refuge, Florida, United States - Lox_Sample_2.1 | ecosystem: Environmental > Terrestrial > Soil > Wetlands | place: USA...
GACCGAGTCATAGTCCGCAGAGCGGGGCGGTACACGTCGGATGACATACACCACGCGCTCTTCCCGCAAGGACCGGCAAAAAAAGGCACTGCGGATGTGAGGGAAGGGGTTCGAGAGTACATTCGTAAGCGGCATGCGCGCCGTTGACACCAATGTGTTGGTGCGACTCGTCGTGCGCGACGATGCGAACCAAGTCCGCGCGGCGGAAGAGTTCATTGGAAGTGGTGCCTGGGTATCGCATCTGGTATTGGCCGAAACCACCTGGGTGTTGGATGCCGTATACGAGCGTTCCGCAGATCAGATCGCAACTGCGCTCGACATGCTCCTGAATCACGAGCGCCTGTCGGTGCAGGACGCTGATGTGGTGAGCGCAGCCACGGAGAACTTCAGAGAACGACCGGCTCTTGGGTTTTCCGACTGCCTCATGCTGGAGATCGCGCGAAAAGCGGGGCACCTGCCACTAGGTACATTCGATCGAAACCTCGCAAAACTCGAGGGCGCAGAACGCCTGCGACAGTAGTTGCCCCGCGCCGAAACCTGCCTTCCCAAGGCTTTACTGAGCGGCATGCACCGCATTGCAAACATAACGTCGCTTCACACGCGGACCACACGCAGCTGTTGTGGGCACTTGGAAGTCGTTGACTGATGAAGAGTGGCGGGCGTAATCGTTTTGGGTTCGAATCCCACCGCCCGCTCCACTCCCACCATCGCTGGCCAACGACAGCGAACTAGACCTTGACAATTTTGACGATGCGCTTCAGCGCCGCAAGGTCGGCGGGATTTCTGGTGTAGAGCGGCAATCCATTGGCTGCAGCCGTTGAAGCGACCAGCAGGTCCGCGAGACGCGCCCCGCCGGATTGTCCGGCTGTCGTAGCAAGGTACGATTTCGAGGCGCGCATGCATCCGGCGGCTCGCGGCCGATTTCTGCCGGTCACCCTGCTAAACTGGCTGCTCGATACCCGACGTTGGTTGCCATACTTGATGGCAGCAGCGGTGCTTGGCGGGACGCTTGGCGAGGGAGAACTCGTCGCTTCCGGATTGAGGCGAGGGGGGATGAGGACATGTCTGAGGATCTATTCGATCGATATTTCTACTTCATCATGTCCCTGGTCATCGCCGGAGTTGTGATCTACGGCTTCAGTCACACGATCAATGAAAATCTCATCCACCCAGCATATCCGCGTCCTCTCGTCTTGTATTTCCACGCGGCGATTTTTACGGGGTGGGTTGCCCTGTTGATCACCCAGTCCGCGCTCATCAGGGCGCGCAATATCAAACTGCACAGAAAGGTCGGTCTGTGCGCGCTAGCGCTCGCCATTGCGCTGCCGATAATTGGAATTGCAACCGGCGTTGCGATGGCACGCTTCAACACCCAACACGGCAGCACAGATGCCACAGAGTTTCTCATCGTGCCGTTCTTTGATATGGTCGCGTTCACAATTATTGTCGGCCTCGCAATCATTTGGCGGAGGAAACCGGAATATCACCGTCGGCTAATGTTTCTCGCCGCTTGCGCACTTACGATAGCCGCATTCAACCGATTTCCGGCGAGTATTGTGCCCGAGAATTGGGGCTACGCCGGCGTGGATGTGCTTATTCTTCTAGGCGTCGGACGGGACTTGTTCGTGACCAAACACGTCCACCCGGTCTATCGCTACGGTCTACCCTTGATGATCTTTGGTCAGGCACTGACCATGTACATTTATCTGACCAGGGAGCCCGAATGGATGAGGATCGGACATCGAATCATTGGTTAGTCCACTCCCGGCCATCGCTGGCCAAGGCCAGCCAACGCAGCGTGAAGACGCTTGGCGCGCGGTACGTTCGCAGAGGTTGGCTACCATTGGCCCCGGTTTCACACGCAGTCCGGTTCCGAACGAGTTGGGCCGCCAAAGATGCATCATGACCATGGCGTGATCAGGGACACGGTCGGGAAATGGGTGCGGTAGCGGCCCACGTCGCGCGTCAGCACGGGCCATTGCATGACAGCCGCGTGCGCGCCGATGTAGAAATCTGGTAATACGCCGCGTTTGGTTCCACGGCTGCGTCGATATCGGAGAAACGCTTTGCCTGCGAGGAACAGGGCTTCCCGAGGTATGTTCTCGACGGTCAGTGACGCATCCTTGATGACCGCTTCCAACTCTTCAATACGAGCGAAGCTGATGGAGAGCTCGGAATAGATTACGGGATTGATCGCTAGGGTGTCGATGGCGCTGGCTGAATCCAATCGATCCTGGGACCAGTCGGACCACTCCGCGTCGTCCTCAAAAACATCAAGCAGCACATTCGTATCGACCAGAATCACTAGTCGGCCCGAGTCAACGCGAGAATGTCCTCAGTTTTCATGCGCACGGTCGCTCGCCCCCGCAACTTGGCGAACTTGCTGGCACGCGGCTTCGCACTGACCTTGGCGGCACGGATGGCAATTTCACCGTTGTCTAGTCTTTGAAAGGTCACGGGCGCTCCGGCTTTTAGGCCGAGATAGTCGCGAACCTTTTTGGGAACGGTGACTTGCCCTTTCGTAGTGAGGTTAGCCATTAAGTGTTACCTGCGGAATATGGGTATTACTTTAACGGATGCACCGCCAAGAGTCACGTTTGACCTACCGCCCTGAGATTTTTGGCACAGTGCGAACATCACCGCTTTGGCTGCCGTTGGCCGTCATGGCAACGCTTTTCACCCAAAAATCGCATGCAGCTCCCACCGCGCTCACAACTTCATGATTCCAAAAAGGCGAGTGCTGGCAACCCCCGCCGCGGTATAACTGCAGTTATACTATTGAGCGTGAAAACGGCAATCTCGATCCCGGATGAAATCTTTGAGCAGGCGGAGCGCCTCGCCAAAACGCGAGGTTGGTCGCGCAGCGAGCTGTATGCCAATGCGGTGTCTGCCTTCGTCAATAGCGAAAGATTTTATGGTGTTCGCGAGAAGCTCGATGCGGTATATGAAGCGGATGATTCGGCCGTCGGTCCGCTGCTTGCTGACGCGCAGGCACGCTCCATAATCAAAAAGAAGTGGTAGTGCGCCGGGGAGAGATTTGGTGGGCATCCCTCGGTTTCCCGCAAAGCTCCGGGCCCGGATATCGAAGGCCGGTACTCGTAGTCCAGTCCAACGAGTTCAACGAAAGCGCAATACGCACCTCGATCTGCGCGGTGATTAGGTCGAACATGCGTCTGGCAGCCGCTCCCGGTAATGTTCGAGTTACCCGGCGTGCCAGCGGCCTGCCCCGCGACTCGGTCGTCAATGTGTCGCAGCTCATTACGTTAGACAAGAGCGTCCTGAGGGAGAAGGTCAGCCGATTGCCCGCGGAATCACTGCGCGAAGTCGAGGTGGGTATCAAACTGGTGTTAGCTGTAGTCAAATGCGCGCCCGCGGCGAGGCTGAACGCTTACGGTCTAGCGAGCAAGCGACGGGCAAAAAGACGACAGGCAGACTCTCTTGTCCCGTCAAGCTCCTAATGGATGTCAGACCTCGATCTGCGTCACGTGCGTCAACCAGCGAATGGGGAGCGCGCTTGACGTGAAGGCACGATCGGGCAAATTCAGACCAAGGCGACGGTAAACCCGCGCGCACTGGCGCCAGGCGCAAACCAGGTGCGGCAAGTGCTTCTTGCAGGGTCAGCCAAGCATTCACTTCGCCGGCATCCTACACTCCGCCGGATTTGCGCACATTCCGAGTAGACTGATTCGCGCCCTCTTGGTGTGGACCTGCTTTCTGATCCATGGCCAACAATGGCGAATGGCTGCCGTGCCGTGCTGTGCCGCGCGCCTGTGTGCTGACCCAAGCGGCAGTTTCACGGCGGGCAAATGCGGACGGCGAGCGTCCTAAATTTATCGTGCGACAACCGAGACATCTCGCGCAAGCAGGCGGCGGCTTCCTCCACTGCCGCCGGGCGTCACCGCGAGGTAGCTGAGCCTTCGGCCTCGCGACGCGACACGCCCTTGTCGCGTAGTAATCGGAATATCTGCATCAGGAGCCTTCGCGTCTTGTCCGGCAAGTCACCGAAGAAATATTGCTCGTGTTCCAGGTGCAACTTGGCGATCTTGCGGTGCCGCTCTACTCCTTTTGCGGTCAGATGCAGCGAGTGCGAGCGCCCGTCCGCCGGCGCGCGTTCCAGCAAACCGCTGGTCATCAAGTCAGCGACGACGGGCACTAGATTGGTTCGCTTGACACCCAGTGCACGCCCGATTTCAGCCTGCGTGCAGCCGGGGTTGGCCTGTACGAGGCGGATAATCGCGGCTTCCGTAAGATTCATCCCGACGGCGGAGTACGAATCGAGCAGGGCCGACATGGTCACGAAAGCCGCTCGGCGTAGTTGATAGCCAAGAAAATCCTCAAGGGGATCAACAAGCGAGGTGCTTTTGTTGCGGGCATTCATCATTCGAGTGTATCCGTAACCGGCCGCCAGTGTGCCGCAGCCGTCTGTCGGCCGCTAGACACGGGATGGAGTAAATGTTATGACGCATAACGATTACTGGGTGTCCCGACGCACCGAGCTCACGCATCGCCTTGTTCGGGAACTGCGGAGGCGCCCGAAAACGATCCAACGATAATTTACGAGAGGGGGGGTCGGCATGTTCATTGCTCAGAGGTTTTGGTCGCCCATCACGCGACCGTTGCGCCGAGCTTTGCTCGTCTGTGTTGGCCTGGTAGCTACCTCACTGGCAGCGAACGCGGGCGCTCCGCTAGTTCCTACCCCAATGGTTTCGTTGCCGCCGGCCGCGGGTCGCGGAATTGCGTTCGACACGACCGCGGTCGACCTGGCAAGCGCCGGCTACACAGAGCAGGAATTTTTCATATCCGGCAATGCCCGGGCGTACGTCAATTCTGGCGCATTGGGTGATGACGGCGTTTGGAACGTTTCACCTGAGGCAAGCGCGCCTTACGTGACCCGTATGCTGGTCAGGACACCTACCGATCCCGAAAAGTTCAATGGCACGGTAGTGGTCGAATGGCTCAACGTCAGCGGCGGAGTCGATGCTGCACCGGAGTGGGACTACGCCCATGTGGAGCTGCTGCGCGAGGGTTACGCCTGGGTTGGCGTCACCGCTCAGTTTGCCGGGGCGGCGTTCCTTCCCATCTATGACAGCGTGCGCTATGCATCGATCTTCCATCCTGGCGACTCATGGTCGTACGACATCTATTCCCAGGCGGGCATGGCCATTCTGCACGGCAAGCCGCAGCCGCTCGGAGCGCTGACCCGGCGCATTCAATCGCTGGTGGCTGAAGGCGAATCGCAGTCTGCATCGCGCATGTTTACCTACTACAACGCCATTCAACCGGTGGCGCAGGTCTACCAGGGCTTTCTCATCCACAGCGCCGGATCCGGAGCGCAACTATCTCAATCGCTGGCCGGCGTCGGTGTCCTGGGCGGTGCCTCCGCACCGCCGCCTCCCGGCATTCCCGCGACGACCGATATTGCCGTTCCCGCGACGGCGTTCATCCGCGATGACCTGCGTCAACCCGTGTTGTTCTTCAATACCGAGACGGACGTGCAAGTTCTCGGAGCGGGCTTCAGCGTCCACAACCAACCCGATTCGAACACTTTCCGAATGTGGGAAGTCGCCGGGACCACGCATGCCGATGCCTATTTGCTCAAATGGGCGGCTGCCGATGCGGCGCAATCCGGCCTGGCAACCCCACCCTTCAACTGCGGCAATCCGCCCATCAATAACGGGCCGGAGACTTTCGGCATCCGCGCAGCGACTCGGGCACTGGCACTCTGGACCCGGGATCTTCAGATCCGGCCGGCAACCGCGCCTCGCCTGTCGGTGCAGTTTGTAATCTCACCACAGCCCGCGGCGGTGATCGAAAGAGATCCGGCCACCGGTAACGCGATCGGCGGCATCCGGCTTCCTCCCATTGCCGCACCGATCGAGACGCTGAGCGGCATTCGACCGCCCGCCGCAGTGGCAGCCAACGAGACCTGCATACTATTCGGTGCCGCCAGCCCGTGGGATGGAGGTGCAGACCCCTGGGACGGCGTGGCCGGTATCGACCCCGCGCCTACGCCGCCGCCCTCGCTCAAGACTCTCTACGGGACAAAGCTCAATTACGTCATCCAATACGAGGTGGCGACATTGGATTCCGTCCTTAGGCGATTCCTGCTGCCGGATGATGCGCGCGAGATCATCGAACTCGCTCAAGCCGCGGACGTGCCCCAAGGCGCTGCCAGCAACGCCAGTATCATTCCCGACCCCTGATGTGATTCTCTCCCCACCGGCCGCGACCGTTGTCGCGCCGCGAGCGGCGAGACGCGGACAGGATCGGCGGCGCGCATAGGCAGGTCGCGCCCCACGGCTGCCGGACGCCACTGCCCGCTTTAGAGCTGTCAAAGCCCGCAGCTCCCGCACGCATTGCCCAAACTCTCACTCGATCAAGGAGTCGGCAGTGGGAATTCTGTCCAAACGCCGAAGTGTTGGAAACGCGCGGTCCCAAAGAGCCGCCGCAAGCAGCACGCCGATACCACCTGCAACCACGCAGGGAACTGTTCCGATTATCGACGCGAGGAGACCCGATTCGAATGCGCCAAGCTCGCTGGAGGTGCCTACGAACAGCATATTGACTGCCGATACACGACCCCGGAACGCATCAGGAGTCGCTGACTGCACGAGCGAGGAGCGAATATTTACACTCACCATGTCGGCGGCACCGATGACAAACAATGCCGATAAGGAAAGCGCCAGCGAAGTGGAGAGCCCGAAGACAATCGTCCCGGTACCGAAAGCTACGACGGCCACGAAGAGTTGGAAACCGACACGGCAATCCGGCGGATAGCGCGCCTGATAGAGGGCGACCAAGCAAGCGCCGATTGCCGTCGCGCTGCGCAGCAATCCTAATCCCGCTGGTCCCGAGTTCAGAATGTCCCGGGCATAGATGGGCAACAGGGCCGTGGCGCCACCCAGCAACACAGACACCAGATCGAGCGAGATAGCCCCCATCAAAGGCCGACGCGAACGAATGAAACGGACGCCTTCCCATATGCGAGTAAGCCGGTTCTCGGATGTGGCCAACTTCGGGGTCGCAGAGCATTGCCGACCACCCGCCATCGCGACGGCGAGTAAGGCAGTGAGGTAACAGGCGCCGCAGAAAGCAAAGGCCTCACCAGCGCCAACCGAATAGGCGATACCGCCCAGGGCCGGACCCGCTATCACGGCGGCTTGCCAGACGGACGAACTCCACGCGACGGCGGATGATAGACGTTCGGCGGGCACCAGGAACGGCAGGACCGCCTGGCTAGCCGGCTCCGCGAATGCACGACCAACCCCGGACAGCACCAGAATCAGGTAGTAAGGCCAGAGCCGCGCGCCCGAAATCCAAGTCAAGGCGAGGAAGCCACCGGCACAGAGCACCTGCAAGGCGAGTCCGAGAGAGAGCATACGCCGCGGGTCGCGCCGATCGCAGAGCTCTCCTGCGGGAAGCATTAGGAGTGCCATCGGGGCGAACTCGGCCAAACCCACGAACCCGAGCGCGAGCGCTGAACTCGATAACTGGTAGATCGTCCAGCCGATCGCCACGGCCTGGGTCATGGCCGCGAGCTCAGAGCACAAACGGACCGCGAGATAGATCCACAGATCTCTCCGGAGATACGTTCCTTCTGCACGTCGCGGCTTCATGCTGCAGCCCAATTTGCGGTCAGCGAGGGAAGCGACTGTCGTTGACCGAGGAACATGAGCATAATGCTCATATTCCTATGGAGCGTCCCGATTGGCTACTCGCATTCGTTCACGTTCGAGCATGATGCGGAAGCAGCCGCAGCAGGCGCGGTCCCGGGCGACCATCGACGCGGTTCTCGAGGCCGCAGCTCATATTTTGGGCCAACGCCGATGGCGCGGGCTCACAACCAATGCGGTGGCACAGGCCGCCGGAGTGAGTATCGGATCGCTTTATCAGTACTTTCCCAACAAGCTCGCATTAGTGGAGGCCGTGCGACAGCGGCACTTCGACGAAGTCTTGGCGGTCCTAGGCACCGCTGCTGATCAAAATTTGGCCCGCCCACGTCGAGTCGCGGCGCTTGTTGAAGGCATGATCGGCGTCCACGGTCGATACCCTGCGGCGCATCGGGTTTTGCTAGAGGAGGTCCCGCGAGGCGACGATGCCCGACCGAGGCATGACCGATTTGCGAGGATTCTTCAACAGCGCTATGAAGCCATCGTTGCCGGCCATGCCGGGCCCATATCGGAGGAGCGTCGTCGAGTCGTCGCTCATGTGCTTTCATCGGCTCTGGCCGGCGTGGTCCACGATGCGGCTGGTCGCGGTACGCTGCATTCCGACAGCCTTAGGCGAGAACTGATGGCACTGGTGGATTCGTACTTGTCAGCGAAATGAATCCAACAGCCGATTGGGCCGGGCTACGGAGCCGGAGCTCGCGGCGTGTTAGTGGCGGCGAAGCGAGGCTGACGCAGCAGGGCAAGAATTATCCACAGGGCCGTGACCCCGGTGGCCATGTCTCCGAGGCCGGCTGTTGCACGGCAAGCAAACCTACGGCGAGCTCGCGCTTTCGCCAGAGCGCATTCCGACCAACATGCTTGCCGATCGCCTCAAGCGCTTGGAGAGCACCGGCATCGTCACCAGCACCCCCTATCAGGAGCGCCCCGTGCGGTACTCCTACACGCTCACCCCGAAGGGCCGCGCTCTGGGCGAGGTGTTGCTCGCGTTCGTGCGTTGGGACAAACAGCACATACCGGGTACGGTCACATTGAAACACGGTCCAACGGGCGGCGAGGTCGCCGCGTCGGCGACGAACTTACGCCGCAGGCGCACAAACCGCGCTGAATGAGGCGGCGCAGGCGGCGAACGTCTGTCATCTACCTAGATCGACCCCCGAGCTTCCACCAGGAGCGCCTCGGTCTCCGGGTGCCGACGAAGACGTCGCCGCGCGTCCGCTCGAACGATAGTCAGACATCTGCTTCGTCGGTTACGGTGATCTGTAGACCACCGACCCACTTCGCCGCGGTGTTGTAAATCCAGCAGGCCAATGGAACAAAAATAAGGCCGCCCAGTGCATACAGAAACGGAAGAAAGACAAGAAATATGGGGCTCATGGGAGGCTTGCCATTTGAGGGCGGCGGGGCGTAGTGGATCGCGACGGCCATGGGAATCACAAAAATCAAGCTCAACACAAAATAGATGACCGCAAAAAGCTTGCCTGCCTGCCACGGCGCTATTCTCGAGATTCGTTTTGCCATGAGTTCCCCCTGATCAGTGAACACTGTCTAAAACTGGATAGCGGCCAGCCACATGACGGAAGCGGCTAGCGCGGGATAAGTCTTCTATTGCTGAGCCGGAGAGACACGGGACGAAAACTTGCCGTCGCGTGCCGTTTCCGGTCGCCGACCAGCGCCTTGCTCCGTGCTTCGACGGAGGTTGCAAGGTCTCCCATGCCGGTCTCTCCTTGGCGGCAAATGGTCAGGTCACTCTACGAGTCACGCTCGGCAGCATAAACATAATCTCTCGACTATCACGCCGGCAAGTCCTCCGAGATCGTCGGCTTTTTGGGAAGGCGCGCGTCGTCAATCCCGATCCTCGAGTCGTTAGCCCAAGATAAGCCGCGAGAGTCCGCTCGTTGGCAGCCAACTGCGGTCGGCCAGCGGCGAAGGGTTGCCGGCTGGAGCCGCGGGTGCACGCAATCGCCGGCCGCCGACTCATCGCGGACCCGCTGCCGAGGGCCGCAACGGCCAGCTCTCAGGCAATGAGATTAAAGCGGGTCAGGCATCACGGCGTGTTTGAAGCGCGCCACGTGTTTAATTACACTCCCCGTTCATGCTCGCTGGGCTTTCAGCCGGCGCCCAACCCGTGCCATCGGAACCATCCGAGGCAACCCCGGCCATTCTTCCGCCGCCGGCAGAAGCTCGAAGGGGGAGCCGATATGAACGATAAGCACCACGAGTTTGAAAAGTACGATTTCTTTCGCAGCGACCGGTTCGTGAACGATCCGTACTCCTATTTTGATTATCTGCGAGAGCAGTCTCCGGTAGTGCGGGAGCCGCATCAGGGCATCGTCATGGTAACGGGCTACGACGAAGCCCTCGAGGTCTACAACGATCCCGATCGCTTTTCCTCCTGCATGTCGACCACCGGACCGTTTGCGGGGTGCCCCATTCCCCTGGCGGGACACGAGAACGAGGACATTTCGGGGCTGATTGAAGCCTACCGCGACAAGACGCCATTCAGCGATCAGCTCCCGACCCTGGATCCGCCGAAGCACACCGCCCACCGGGGGTTGCTGATGGCTGTGATCACCCCGAAGCGCCTCAAGGAAAATGAGGACTTCATGTGGAAGTTGGCCGATCAGCAGATCGACAGCTTCATCTCCCGTGGCGAGTGCGAGTTCATGGACGACTACGCCCAGCCTTTCGCCGTGCTCGTCGTCTCCGATCTGTTGGGCGTGCCGCCCGAAGATCGGGTGCAGTTCCGGAAAAAACTCATACGCCAGGAACAGGAGCGTGGCGGAGCCGGGGTAGGCGGCGTGAAAGAGGGCAAGGTCGAGCACTCGCCGCTGGCCTGGCTTTACGATACCTTCTCGATGTATATCGAGGACCGTCGGCGCAACCCGAAAGCGGATATTCTCACAAAGCTCGCGGCAGCCACCTTTCCCGATGGCTTGACGCCGGAGCCTCTCGATGTCGCCCGGGTTGCCGCCAACCTGTTCGCCGCCGGGCAGGAAACCACGGTGCGACTGCTCAGCTACGCTTTCCAAGTGGTCGGCGAGCGCCCCGACCTCCAGCAGCGCCTTCGCAAGGATCGCAGTCTCATCCCCAATTTTGTCGAGGAATGCCTGCGGATAGAGGGCCCTGTCAAGGGCGACTTCCGATTGGCGAAAAGGCCGACCAAGGTCGGCGGGGTCGATATTCCGGCCGGCACTTTCCTGTATATCGCCAACAGCGCCGCCAACCGGGATTCTCGCAAGTTCGAAAACCCCGGAGAGTTCCAGATAGACAGGGCGAACGCCCGGTTACATGTGGCATTCGGCCGCGGCCGCCATGCTTGTCCCGGCGCCCCCCTGGCGCGGGCCGAGACGGTCGTCAGCCTCAACCGGATGTTTGACCGAACCAGCGACATTCGCATCTCCGAGAAAGTCCACGGGCCGCCCGGCGCACGACGCTACAGTTATCTGCCAACCTTCATATTGCGCGGATTGACTCACATCAACTTGGAATTTGACCCGGTGCGGGGCGGTTCAGAATGAAAGTCCATGTCGACGCGAACGTATGCGCCGGTTTCGGGGTCTGCCTGGGGCTCTGCCCCGAGGTGTTCGAATTGCACGAGGACGGCTACGCCATCGTCGTGGTCAGCGAGGTGCCACCGGAACTCGAGGATACGGTACGCCGCGCCGTCGCCCAGTGCCCCGCGAGGGCGATTTCCCTCAGTGAAGACTCTCGCTAGTCCGGCGGCCAGCCCCCTCGGCCCGTCAACGATGCGTGAAGCCTTCCGTGAGCAGTCCGGACGGGCTCATGTTGGCGGTATATCGCCCCGCGCCACCCGAGGCCCATGAGACAGCCATCGCCCATTGGTTATCGCGCGGCTCGAGATCCGAGCTTTCGGCATCAGTCCCACTGATTCGCGTTTTTCGGCCAATTCGTTCGCTGTACGCGAACTATGCAGAAACGCTGCCCCGTCGGCGCACGCATGATCACCCATCGCTCCTTGCGTTCCGCCACCTCGGCACCCAGTTTCTCGAGCCTTGCGACCTCGGCCGGAATGTCATCGGTCTCGATATCGATGTGCACGCGGCTCTCGTGGTCCACGCGTTGAATCTGCACGCTGAGCTCGTCGGGAGGCGTTGCCAGCATGCGGTAATTGCCCCGCGTTCCCGGATGTTTCATATCGACCGGGCGACCCAGGGCCGCCGCCCAAAATTGCGCCGCGGCGTCGATGTCGTCGGTCTTGCAATCGATCAGCAAACCATTGATGCGCGAGCGATGCATGCGGTCCCCTTCGCGTGTTCGGTTGGCTGCCGTTTATTGTTCGGTTGGCCGCCGTTTATTTTAGTGTTGCAGCGGACACTTCATCAACCATGGCGATGATGTCCGACAGCACTGCGCCCCCCACCCTGAGATAGCAGCCCTCGATCTGCTGCCGGTCGAACGATCTTCCCGCGGCTCTGCCTTTCGCGTTGATCTCGAGCGCCATCCCGTCCGGGGCTTCACCCGGGCCTCTGGGTGTGGTGGTAACCGTTCCAAACAGACCGTGTTCCACCAGGCGGCTCTTTATTTCATGCCCGATATTCCTCAACCCGGTATCGAACTTCTCCTGCAACTGCTCGTTTTCCATCATGTGCATCGGGCAGGCCGCCAAACGGCAGCCGCCGCGGGCTCAAACGCGCGCGGTGCCCAATTGCGCCCCGATGAGTTGCATGCGTCGGTACTGCTCGTGTAAACCATCCTCGAGAGCCTTGAGCTTGGACGGCAGATTCGATTTCTCCCACCGATCGACCAGCGCGCGCTTCGCATCCGCAATCGATTGCTCGCGCAACGCGGTCCAGGCCGCGACCGATTTGCTGAAGCTTTCATACTCCTCCGCCACGCGCCGGCGCAACTCGTCAAACCGAGGGGAACCGTCCTGCCGGGCGAGTTCTTGTTTTGCCCGCAGAAACTGCGTCTCGAGCATGGCGCGGCGAATCTTGAACCAGGGCACCCGCTTCAGGTTCCTGGCGAACCCCGCCCAATGCAGTGCGTTGATCAGCCACTTGGAGGGGTCCCATTGCCACCAGCGCACGCCGTTCCGGTAGTCGTGCGCGAATTGGTGATGAAAATTGTGATATCCCTCGCCGAAGGTGAGCAACGCGACCACCGCATTGTCGCGCGCCGTGTTGCTCGTCGAGTAGGGGCGGGTGCCGACGATGTGCGCCAGGGAATTGATGCAAAATGTCAGGTGGTGGCTGATGACGAGCCGCAGAACCCCAGCGAGCAATACCATGCCGATGATGTTGCCGAACGCCAACCCCAGCAGCAGCGGCAGGCCGACATTCATGCCGACCGCGAGCGCCAGATAATGCCGGTGTTGAAATGCCACGAGCGGGTCGCTCTGCAGATCGCGAACGTACTTGAAATCGGGGTCGCCGCTCGGGTAGTTGCGCAGCATCCAGCCGATGTGCGAAAACCAGAAGCCACGCCGCGCGCAGTATGGATCCCGTTCGGGATCGTCGATGAACCGATGATGCACGCGATGGCCGGCGCTCCAGATCAATGCACTATTCTGCAGAGCCAAGGCGCCGAACAAGAGAAAAGCGGCCTTCAAAACGGGATGTGCCTGATAAGCGCCGTGTGAGAACAAGCGGTGATACCCGCAGGTGATCGACAGTTCCGTGATGCTCAGGAGCACGGCGAACGCAACCCAGTTGGCGAGGGCATAACCGTGGAGGGTCCCATACAGGGGAACCAGCGTAAGAGCTATTCCCAAGGTAATTGCAAACATCAACAGGGCCGGCCAGTTACGAGGCGGCAGGCCAACGGTCGGGTCACTCATTCATTATCTCCGGGAACCACGGCGCGATCACGCAGGATCAGGCCTCTTCTTCCAAAAATGGGGGCGGTTGACAACTTTACCATCTGCGAACGCGCCATTATTGTGATCCAGGGCACCCCTCGCCACTGCGAGCCGGCT
>Ga0335072_10010084_pt1 | contig 13605 bp, 12 predicted proteins | sample Lox_Sample_21_FD_206725 | JGI IMG/M metagenome (GOLD analysis project Ga0335072, IMG submission 206725) | Soil microbial communities from Loxahatchee National Wildlife Refuge, Florida, United States - Lox_Sample_2.1 | ecosystem: Environmental > Terrestrial > Soil > Wetlands | place: USA...
GGTGCCACCGCACTTTCGCCGCCCGGGGGGCGGCCTCGTTCCGGCCCGGTCACGGGGGCCAGCCGGCGGGGCATGGGGCGTGCCGCAGGCCGCGGCGGCCGTTCCTCCCCGCGCTCGGGAGGGTCTTTGCGGCGGGGCGCGAGGCCGCCTTCACAGCGACGGCGGCTCTCTCGGCTCGCGTTATCCCGCGCTACTCGTCTCCGTCAACGCGTTGCCTATCAGGATAGTGCAGGTCGACGACAGCAGTCTGTTACGCCCGGCCCGCCGCCGGATCTCACAGCGAGCAGCGTTCCCAGGGCCCGGGGGATCCGTCGGCGCCGGCCATGATCGCCTCGCTGATCGCGCGCAGCTGCTCAACCTGTTCCGGGGTGAGCTGGTCGATCAGCGAGCGCCTGACCTGCTCGACGTGGCCGGGGGCGGCCGCCTCCAGCGCGGCCATCCCCTCGTCGGTGAGCAGGCAGACCTGGCCGCGGCGGTCGGTGGCGCAGTCGGTGCGCCGGACCCAGCCGCGCGCCTCCATGCGGGCCACGGCGTGGGAGAGCCGGCTCTTGCTCGACGTGGAGGCCTCGGCCAGCTGGGTCATCCGCAGGCCGTGGCCGGGCGCCTCGGACAACCGGACCAGGATCTCGTAGTAGCCGTGCGGTATGTCCGAGTCTCGTGCCAATTGCCCGTCGACCGCGCCGAACAGCGTCTGGCAGGCGGTCAGGAACGCCCGCCACGTCAGCTGCTCATCGGCGCTCAGCCAACGCGTCTGTTCACGGGTCTGCTCGTTCGGCACGCTACCAGCATACCCGATGATTGTTGAGCGTTTGACAAAATCCGGTCGGCGGTGTATCAAGGTTCTTGAGCGTTCAACCAACGACTACAGGAGTGACTACTGATGACCGCAGACACGACGGCGACCGCCATCCCGGGCTACGTCGCGGGTACCTGGACCATCGACCCGGTCCACTCTGAGGTCGGCTTCTCGGTCCGCCACATGATGGTGAGCAAGGTCCGTGGCCGGTTCAACACCTTCTCCGGTCAGATCGTGACCGGCGAGGACCCGCTGAACTCGTCGGTGACCGCCGAGATCGACCTGGCCTCGATCAACACCGGCAACGAGCAGCGCGACGCGCATATCCGGTCGGCCGACTTCTTCGAGACCGACAAGCACGTCAAGATGACCTACCGGTCCGCCGGCGTCCGGGCCGAGGGCGACGGGTTCGTCCTCGACGGCGACCTCACGCTCAAGGACATCACCAGGAAGGTGCCGCTGCACCTGGAGCTGAACGGCTTCGGGCCGGACCCGTACGGCGGCACCCGGGCCGGGTTCACCGCGACCGCCGAGATCAACCGGAGCGACTTCGACGTCAAGTTCGGCCTGGCCGAGGGCGGCGGCACGGTCGTGTCCGACAAGGTCAACATCCAGCTCGAGATCGAGGCCGTGCTGGCTTCCTGACCGGGAGGTCGCTTCCTCCGCGGTGCCTGATGCAGCATGGGAGGTAGTCGCGGCCCGGTCGGGCCGCGACGGGACCTGCTGCGGAGGTGGCCATGGCGGTGGACGGGCGAGGCCTGGACATGACGGGCTCGGCGGCCGCGGTCGCCGCCTATGACCGGGCCATCGATCACCTGATCAGGTTCCAGCCGGAAGTCATGGACGTCTGGCCGGAGGCCGCCGCGGAGGGCGACTGCGTTCTGGCCCGCGTGCTCGGCGCGTATCTGGCGCTGATGTCGACCGAGGCGGGCGCGGTGGCCGGGGCCCAGGAGGCCCTGGCCGCCGCGCCCGTTTCCGACGGGCCCGGTTTCGCGTCGCTGCTGCCCCGCGAGCGCGCGCACCTGGACGCGGCCCGGCGCTGGGCGGCCGGCGACATGGCCGTGGCCGGGGCGTTGCTCGGCGCGATCTCGGTGCGCTGGCCCCGCGACCTGATGGCGCTCTCGGTCGGCCATCAGGTCGACTTCTTCAGCGGCGACGCGGTGACCCTCAGGGACCGGATCGGGCGCGCGCTCGGCGCGTGGCACGACGACGACCCGCAGGCCGGGTTCCTGCACGGCATGTACGCGTTCGGCCTCGAGGAGTGCAACCTCTACGGGCTGTCCGCCGACGTCGGCCAGCGCGCGGTCGAGCTGAACCCCGACGACGTCTGGGGCATCCACGCGGTCGTGCACACCCACGAGATGCAGGGCCAGATTCCCGAGGGCATCCGGTTCCTGCGCGACCGCGAGGCCCGGTGGCAGACCGGCAACTTCCTGAACGTGCACAACTCCTGGCACTACGCGCTCTACCTGCTGCAGGGCAACGAGGTGCCGGGCGCGCTGGCCGTTTACGACCGCGTCCTGCACCACTCCGGGTCGGCGGACGTGGCGCTCGAACTGCTCGACGCCACCGCGCTCCTGTGGCGGCTGCAGCTGGAGGGGATCTCGGTCGGCGACCGCTGGCCTCCGCTGGCGGCGGCCTGGGCGCGGCTGCTGTCGCCCGGGTTCTACCCGTTCAACGACATGCACGCGATCATGGCGTTCGTCGGGACCGGCGACCTCGACCGGGCGGCCGAGGTGGTCGGCGCGCTGGAGCGGGTGGTGGCCGAGGGCACCGGCGACCCGGCCACGATGACCACCACTGGCTGGCGGATGACGGCGGGCGTGGGCCTGCCGGTCTGCCGCAGCATGCTGTACTTCGGGCGCGGGCAGTATGACCTGGTCCTGGCCGAGCTGCTGCCGATCAGGACGCGGGTGCACGAGTTCGGCGGCAGCCACGCGCAGCGGGACGCCGTGGAACGCACGCTGCTGGAGGCCGCGATCCGGGCTTCTCGGACCGACCTTGCCCGGGCCCTGGTCAGCGAGCGGCTCTCGGTCCGGGAATGCAACACCTACGCGTGGTCCAAGCGGGCCGGGCTGCTGGCCGCCGCTTCCGATCAGCCTGGGGCGGCGTCGGCCGCGGCGCGGGCCGGCGGCCTCGCCGCCCAGATCCGGCTCGCCCTCGGCTGAGCGAAGCTTTTCGCGAGGCCGAAGCTTTCCGTCACGAACTGGCTCCGCTGGGTTGCAGCGACTCGACCCCGGACGTATCCTTACTGTCCGCAAATACGTCAATTTGTCATGACGCTCTCGGCGTTCGGTGAGGTGCGGCATGACGACGGGAGTGCTCAGGTGAGCTCCGACGGAACCCTCAGCTACCAGGCGGTGTTTGCCGACCCCGCCGCCTGGCGGCTCTGGACCGCGGCGACGGTCTCCTACCTCGGTGACTTCGTCGGCCTGGGCGCCCTGCTGCTCGCCGCCTACGACCGTTCCGGCGGGCATGCGCTGGGAGCCGCCGCGGTCTTCGGCATTCAGGCCGTGCCCGCGTTCGCGGTCTCGGCGGGCATCGGTCCCTGGCTGGACCTGATCCCGCGCCGCGGCGGCATGACCGTGCTGAGCCTGCTGGGTGCCGGCGCCGTGTCGCTGCCGATCTTCGCTCCGGGGTTGTGGCCGGTGCTGGTCGCGGCGGCCATGGTCGGCGGGATCAGGACCGCGTTCAACTCGATCAGGACCGGCGCGATCGCCGACGCCGTGCCGCGCGATATCCGCGGCCGCCTTATTGCCCTGGTGAGCGTGTCCAATCAAGCGTCCGAGGTCCTCGGCTACCTGGTGGGATCGACCGTGGCCCTCATCATCGGTACCGGGTCGGCGCTCGGAGCCGACGCGGCCACGTTCGTCGTCGCCGCGGTGCTGCTCGCCGGGCTCCGCCTGCCCGAGCCGACCCGATCCCGCGATCGCGCCTCCATGACCACGGGGATCCGGACGATCTTCGGGGACCGGACGCTGGCGGCCCTCGTGCCCGTCGTCTGGATCGGGCTCGCGCTTGGCGCCGTGCCGCAGACGCTCGCCACGACGCTCAGCCGAACCGACCGGGCCTGGGTCCCGGCCGCCTTGGCGGCCATGGCGGCCGGCCAGGCCATCGCGGCCACGGTGGTCGGGAAGACGCGGCTCAGCGAGCGGGTTCACGGCGAGTTCTGCTACCTCGCCGTGTGCGGCGCCGCGTTCATGCTGACCGCCGCGGGGCTGAGCGCGGACCGGGTCCTCGTCGTCGCAGGAAACTTCGCCATCGGCCTGGGGTTCGGCTGGGCCGTGGCGGTACAGACGACGTTCGTTCACGTCATACCGGCCGATCGGATGGCCCACGTCACCAGCACGATGATCGGCAGCGTCATCGTGCTGGAAGGGGCGGGCGCCGTCGCCTTCGGTGCGGCGGCCGGCGCGTTCGGGGTGGCCGCCGCCTACCTGCTGGCGGGCGCGTTGCTGACCGCGGCCGGGCTGGCCGGTGCCGGCTACGGCCGTGCTCACCCGCACATTCTCGACATCCGGCGGTTGCACCCCGGCCAGCCATGACCTGAGCCCGCGCCGGCCCTCTGTGACCTGGGTCGACCCTCGGGGCACCGGGCTTAGTGCTAATGAGATGCTATTGCAAATAACTTGCAGTACTTTCTAGACTGGCCGAAACCCGAGCCAGAGCTGGAGGAGCCCGATGCCCCACCCGCGATCTCGCATCGCCAAGATCCGCGACGCGCTGACGCCGCGCGAGTGGACCAGGGCCGGGGGAATGGTTGCGCCGGGCCGCCCCGAACGGGCGGCTGGTCCTTTTCGAGGGCAGCTGGGGCAAGCTGGCCGGCATCCCAGGCCTCCAAGCCGGGGCGCGGGTCCTGGCCGACCGCGCTGGAGCGGCTCCGCGACGTCGAGTGGGCCATGCTCGAGGGACGCGGCCTGCTCGACCAGCTCCTCGGCACCGGCCAGCGGTGGGCGGTGACGGCCGGATCCTGAACCGGCCGGGTATGAGCCAAACCCGTGCCGGGTATGCGGGCCGGCCCGCCCGCCCGAGGGCTTCGATCTGGCGGGTGGCCGGGGCCGGGGAGGCCGGCTCAGCCGAGGAGTTCGATCTGGCGGATGTCCCCCTGCGGACTCTGGATGAGCACCTTCTCCCCGTTGCGCACCGCGGTGGTCACGAGCTTGCCCACCGCGATCGACCGGCGCAGCGCATCGGTCATCGTGATGCTGTCCCGCTCGGCCTGCTCCTTGAGCTCGGCGACGTCGTCCTCGGTCAGGTTCACCGTCACCTTCACGCGCTTGGCCATCGTACCCTCCCCAGCAGGCGACCCAAGCGGGCAACCATACCTGATACATACCTCAGCCGTACAGGGTCAGGTCGGTTACCTGGTCGGCCGAGCCGGATGCTCTGACGGCGACCGGCGAGCGCGACCAGACGCCCCCCCCGCGCGCCCTCGGCTCCGAGGACGTCGCGTGGCAGGGCACGCCCGAAGTGCGCTAGGATTTGTCGGTCCGCGAGGACAACCGGGACGTGGCCCAGCTTGGTTAAGGCGCTACACTGGGGGTGTAGAGATCCGCGGTTCAAATCCGCGCGTCCCGACTTAGTTAATTGTCAGTTTGGCTTCTTGTCCTGAGTTCTGTCAGACCCTCTGGGTCGCCTCTCATTTATGACAGAAAATAGCCCTGACAGGCGCACCTGGACCGATTCTCAGTTAATTTCTGCTGTGGCGAATTCTAGATCATGGCGCGGCGTCATGCGCGAGCTAGGTCTCTGCGCTACCTCGGCCGGATCCATCCGGATTATCAAGCGTAACGCGGCCCGGCTACGCCTTGACACCGGCCACTTCATCGGCCAACGCCGCTGATCAGACCCGGAGCTCAGGCGGGCAGTCGCCAGTTGTTATTCCTGGCCTGAGCTGTTTTCGGAACTCGGTCTAGCGCACGACAGCACCGACGACCGCATTAGGATCAAGGCCCACGCGGCTCGCCTAGGGCTCGAGTTGAGCAGGCTCGAGCCAACTGGCAAAGGAGTGACCCTAAAGCCTGAGTTCAAGCCGGACATCAAGCATCTGCGCGAAGCTGGGACGTCCATTGCATCGATGTGGTTCCTGCTCTGCGGGTACAACACGTCATTGCCCGTGGAACCGGCAATCTACGACCTGCTCGCCTCAATGCCGGATGGACTCAAGCGAGTTCAAGTCAAAACCACGACGTGCAAGACTGAGGGCTGGGCAGTGCAGGTCGGCAGGCGCCCTTACTCCGTCGGGAACCGGGCTCGGCTCGTTCCATACGACCCAGACCTGATAGATCTCTGCTTCGTCCTAGACGGCGATCTCACCATGTACGTCATACCCAGCCGGGTGATCGCCGGCCGGGTCGCGATCCTCTTGCGCAACTACAGCGAGTTCATCGTGGGCAGCGCGGCGTCCTTCATGCCGAGCGCAAACCCGGCCGCGTAAGCGCGGCCGCTTCGGGGGCCGATCCGGCCGCGAATCAGGTGATCGGGCGCGGGATCTGGCGGCCGACGTCGGACAGGTCCGCGATCCAGGCCTCGTCCACGTCCAAGTCCGGATCCGACGGCTTGCTGGCCACCAGCTTCAGGTTCCCGCCCCTCCTGGCGGTCAGCTTGGCCCTGGCCGGCTCCTTGGCCGCGGCCACCGGCGCGGGCGTCGGGGACGGCGCCGGGGCCACCAGGCGCAACGCCAGCGACGGGCACATCTGGACCGCCTGCTGTGCCTCCTGCTGCAGCCAGTGCGGCACCGGCATGTCCAGGAACACCGGGAAGCCCTGGCCGTCGAGCTGAACCAGCTCCGGCACCAGGTGGGCGCACAGCCCGTGACCCCGGCAGCGGGTCCAGTCCACGGTCAGCCGGGAGTCGCTGTGCTCGGGCGTGGGCAGCGGCAGGATCCCGGTGGTCCGGCGGCCGCAGGTGCCGCGGAACAGGTGCGCGGTCAGGTCGTCGCCGAACACGTCGATCGCGGACAGGACAAAGCGGAACACCCCGTCCGGATGGGCGCACGCGCCCCGGCCCTTCACGGCGGCGGCCCCGCGGCGCGCGGTGTCCAGCGCGTCCACGCCGCCGGACCCGTCGGCCAGCGCGGTCAGCGCGCGGGCGATGCTGGGCAGGCCGAGCTTGCACGGCCCGCACTGGCCGGACGACTGGTTGGCCAGGTACCCGACCACCCGGGCCACCTCGCCGAGCGGACAGGTCCCCTCGCCCAGCGGCAGCACGATGCCGGCCCCGAGCGAACCCCCGGCCGCGGTCAGCCCGGCCCGGCTGACCGGCACGTTGTACGCGGTCTCGGTGGGCAGCCACATGCCGTGGTAGCCGCCGACCAGCACGCCCTCCCAGGGCGCGGCCAGGCACAGGTCGAGCACCTCGCCGAGCAGGAGCCCGGCCGGGACCTCGACCACCGCCTGCCGCTCGACCGAGCCGCCCACGGTCAGCAGGTAGGTGCCCGGCTCGTCCGGCGTCCCGGTGGAGGCGTAGCCCTCCGGCCCGAGCATGGCCAGCACCGCGATCTGCGCGAACGTCTCGGCGTTGGACAGCATGGTCGGCAGGTCATCGACCCCGTAGTCGCTGGGCAGGACCTTGCGGCCCGGCGGCAGCGCGGCCTTGCCGTTCATCGCGTTGACCAGCGCGCCGCCCTCGCCGGATACGAACCGGTCCGGAACCTGTACCACGCGCACCAGGCGCCGCAGGTCCGGCTCGGCGTGGGCCGCCGAGCTGAGCGAGCGCGCCACGTCGGGCCGGGTGACCCCGATGACGATCTCGGAGGCCTGCAGCGCCCGGGCGGCCACCAGCGCGCCGCCGAGCACCAGGTACGGCGAGCGGAGCATGAGCATCTTGTCCTTGGCGCTGCCCGGCTCGCCCTCGGTTCCGTTGACCAGGATCACGCTCTGGCGCTTGCGGCGGCGGGAGGTCTCCAGCACCGATTTGACCTTGCGGGCGACCGGGAACGCCGCGCCGCCGCGCCCGCACAGCCTGACCTGCTCGGCCATGCCGATCAGCTGGTCGGCGGTCAGCCGCGGCAGCGAGCCGAACACCTGGTAGTGCGTGGTCAGGTCGATGCGGTCCACGCGATCCAGGCCGGCGGTCATGCGGGCCTGGCCGATGCACATGACCTGCGGTTCGGCGGGTGCCGTCATGATCCCTCCGGTCCTGGATACGACGGGTACGCCGACGGCTCGTGATCCGGTTCAGGGTCCGGTCCGGGCGGCGGCTCGTACTGCCAGGGGCCGGACGGATGGCCCGGCTGGTCGGGGTGCGGCGGCGAGTAACGCCGGGCCGAGAGGTAGGGCGCGCCCTGCGGATACGGCGGGGCGCCTCCGGGCGGGGCGCCCCCGCCGCCCGAGCCCCCCGGCGGCAGCGCGCGCTGCGGGCGCCAGCCTGCCGGCATGGCGGCCCGCGGGTCGTACCACTGATCCTGGGGGATGGCCGCCATCGGGGCGTGCAGCGGTGCCGGGGCCGGGACCGGTGGCGCCGACGCGCGGTCCGGCACCGCGTACGCCGCCTTCTCCTGGCTGCTGCGCAGCGTGGCCACCAGCCGGATGACCAGGGCGAGCCCGACCGCGGCCAGGCACGCGCCGTAGCTCCAGTCCACGTACGGCTTCGCGGTCCGGCCCGCGAGCAGTCCGTGCACGATCGAGAGCGGCCAGGCCAGGTAGGCCGTCGCGTGGATGGCCCGCCAGGTCCACGGCCGCCGGGTAGCGAACCGCCCCCGCGCGATCCCGGTCACGATCAGCACGATCACCAGGTCGGACGCGACCGTGCCCAGGCCGACGTAGAACGTCCGCCCCCGGGCCAGGAACGGCACGAGCGCGTCGATCACGGCGGAGCGGTGCGCGAGGACCTCCAGCACGATGTGCGCGACCAGGAACGCGAGCGCGGCGAACGAGACCGCGCGGTGCACGGCCTGGGCGACGACCCGGGTGGCCGGCACCATGACGATGCGGTCCGTGGCCACGATGCCGACGCCGACCGCCGCGGTCAGCGCGATCAGCGCCAGGACCCCCGAGTAGAAGAGCATGAAACGCTGGACCGCGGCCAGGATGTCCTGCCCTCGCGCGGTCGAGCCCGATGCGGCCGCGCCGGCGAACACCACGAACACGATGACGATCCAGATGGTGCGCCCGCGCCGGGGCGTCGTGGCCCGCGCCACTGACGAGATGTGACGGCGACGGCGTGAACGGCCACGCCTGGCTGACACTATTGCCCTCCTGGAGGGACGGCTCGGAAGCCGTCCATTACCTGGAAGTTTCCTTTACGGATCCCAGCCGCCAGCGCCTGAGATCCCGGCCAGTCCCCCGCTGCGGATGACGTTACCGTCCCGCATTACAGATTCGCAGCTAAATCACCTATAAGCCGTCACAATGCGACGCGTCTCGGTGCGCCACCGCCCGCCGGCGCTGCGTGATCTGTGCCAACCGACCGGCTCACCTCGCGGGAAAGCGCGCGGTATTGGCACGACACCCGCAATCCGATCGTTTGGGTTACTGGGCGACGCGGGCACAATTGTCAATGCGGCGGCCGCAGATAACCAGGACCAACTTCGGGGCGATGCAATGACGATGCGGGGACCGGCGGATGACGCCGGGTCCAGGGGAGACCCGACCATTCCGCTGCCGGCCCGGGACCTGCCCCCGGCCGTTCCCGGCCGCTTCGACCCGGGCGGCCCTCACGGCCCCGGAGGCTACCACGGCCCCGGCGGCTACCACGGCCCCGGCGGCTACCACGGGCCCGGCGGCTACCACGGCCCGGGCGGACCGCCCGGCAACGAGTACGGCTACGTCGCCGCCACCGCCACCGTCCCGGCGGCCCACGGATATGCCTACCAGCCGCGCGCCCAGCGCCCGCGCCGGCGCCGCGTCCGCCGGGTGCTGCGGCGGCTGCTGGTCGCGGTCGTCGTGCTGGCCTTGCTGGGCCTCGTGGCGTTCGGCGGGCTGATGGCCGCCACCCCGTCGGCCGGCGACGCCAGGCAGCTCGCAGCGGAGCAGGCCAGCGCGCACCATGTCGCCTACCCGGGCCCGCCGGTCCCGGCCCGGTTCGCCGCGGCGCTGACCGCGACCGAGGACTGGCGCTTCTACTCCGAGCCCGGCATCGACCTGTTCGCGGTGGTCCGGGTCGGCTTCGGCTACATCACCGGCCACGGCATCGGGGGCGGCGCCACCCTGTACCAGCAGCTGGCCAAGATGCTGTACACGAACGGCCAATCCAGCCCGAGGGACGAGGCGGAGCAGGTCGCGCTGGCGGTCAAGCTCTACCTGTCCTATCCCAGGCCGAAGATCCTGCAGATGTACACCGATGTCGCGTATTTCGGCAACGGCAACTACGGCCTGACCCAGGCCAGCTGCGGTTACTTCGGGGTCGAGCCGTCGCGCCTGTCCTGGCCCCAGGCGGCGCTGTTGGCCGGCATGGTGCAGGGCCCGTCGATGGACGACCCGCTCACCCACCCCGGCAACGCCCGCACCCGCGAGGAGCACGTGATCGGGCGGCTGGTCGCCACCGGGAAGCTGTCTCAGGCCCAGGCCGACGCGGCGCTCGCGGTCCCGCTGTCCCGCCTGGTCGCCAACGCAGGCGGCTGCTCGCCGTAGCCGCCCGGTGCGAAAACCTCGCCGTGGCCGCCCGGTCGAAAACCCTAAAGATTATCTTGAACGCGCATGCCGCGGACCATCTGGCCGTCCCTGGCCGGACTGGTCGCCGTGCCCATTGGGCTGCGCCCCGTAGCCGTTCTGCTGAGGCTGGCCGTTGGGCGCGGGGCGGAACGTCCGGTCCGGCGGCACCAGGACCGGCTGCAGGGAAGCGGATCCGCCCGGAATCAGGCCGTTCCCGGCGAAGCTGGACGCCTCGGGGCTGTCGGGCTGTGCGTGCCACACCCACTTGCGGTATGACCAGAACCGGAACACGGTGCCAATCGCGGTGCCGGCCAGGTTCGCGAAGTTGAACCAGAACTTGCCCTGCAGGCCCAGCGCGTCCTGGACGAGCCCGATGCACGCGTACTGCATCAGCAGCCCGACCCCGTTGAGCACGAAGAACATCACGCTCTCGTGCGCCGTGCCCTTGCCTTCGCGGTGCCGGAACGTCCAGTGCCGGTTGCCGAGGAACGTCACCACGGTCGCGACGACGGTCGCGACCGTGACCGAGGTGTATTTGCCCAGGCCGACGTCGAAGTGCAGGATGTCCGCGCCACCGATGGCCACAACGAAGCCGATGCCGCCGATCACGAGGAACTTGCCGCCCTCGTGGATCAGCAACCGGAACCGCTGGTACACGGTGCTGACGAGATTCACCTGGCCGCCTTCCCTATTCCCCGTATCCCCTCAGGACGTGCCGAGGTGACTCTGAGAGGGTACCCGGAACAGAACCCAAGTTTGCGAAACCGGGAGAAATCCAGACGCTGCCCATACCTGCTCTTGCCCGCGTGGCAACAGGATATTCGTTCGAACCGGCGTGATCTGCCAGGTAGTGTCACAGGGTGGCCGCTCGCGACGTGCTGATCCATGCCCGCGGCCTGGCCAAGAGCTTCGGCAGCGCGGTGGCCGTGGGCGGCATCGATTTCGACCTGCAGCGCGGCGAGGCGTTCGGATTCCTCGGGCCGAACGGGGCGGGCAAATCGTCCACCATGCGCATGATCGGCTGCGTGTCCCCGCCGAGCGGCGGCGAGCTGTCCATCCTGGGCCTGAACCCGCTGACCGACGGGCCCGCCATCCGGGCCCGGCTCGGCGTGGTGCCCCAGGAAGACACGCTCGACGTGGAGCTGACCGTCCGCGAGAACCTGATCATCTACGGGCGCTACTTCGGCCTGCCGCGGGACGTGATCGCCGAGCGCGCCGACCGCCTGCTGGAGTTCGTCCAGCTCTCGGACCGGGCCCGGGACGAGGTGGAGCCGCTGTCGGGCGGCATGAAGCGGCGGCTCACGATCGCCCGGTCCCTGATCAACGACCCCGAGATCCTGCTGCTCGACGAGCCGACCACCGGCCTGGACCCGCAGGCCAGGCACGCGGTGTGGGACCGGCTCTACCGGCTCAAGCAGCAGGGCGTGACGCTGGTCCTGACCACCCACTACATGGACGAGGCCGAGCAATTGTGCGACCGCCTCGTGGTGATGGACCGGGGCGCGATCGCGGCCGAGGGGTCGCCGCGGGAGCTGATCGCGCGGTACTCGACGCCCGAGGTGCTCGAGCTCCGGTTCGACCCGGGAGAGCATGAGCAGGCCGCGGAAAAGCTCGCGGACCTGCCCGTCGAGCGCATGGAGGTGCTCGCCGACCGGATCCTGCTCTACATCCAGGACGGCGACGCCGCGCTCCGCGCGGTCCGTGAGCTCGGCCTCGAGCCGCTGACCTCGCTGGTGCGGCGCAGCACGCTCGAGGACGTCTTCCTCCGGCTGACCGGCCGCCGGCTGGAGGACTGATGTCCGGCGCGTTCGCGCTGCGTGAGTTCCGGTTCTGGCTCACCAACTACCGGCGCACCTGGCGCGGGACGATCTACACCAGCGTGCTGAACCCGGTGCTGTACCTGGGCGCGATGGGCCTGGGCCTGGGCACGCTGGTCGACGCCCGCCACCCGGGCGGCCTGGGCGGCGTCAGCTACCTGATGTTCCTGGCCCCGGGGCTGCTGGCGGCGGCGGCCATGCAGACCGCGGTGGGGGAGTCCACCTACCCGGTGCTGGGCTCGGTGAAGTGGCTCAAGACCTACCAGGCGGCCGCCGCCACGCCGCTGCGCCCGGCCGACATCTTCCACGGGCACCTGCTGTTCACCGTGATGCGGCTGGCCATGAACTGCTCGATCTTCGTCGTGGTCATGGCCGCGTTCGGGGCCGTGGACTCGCCCTGGGTGATCGCGGCGCTGCCGGTGGCGATGCTGACCGGGCTGGCCTTCGCGGCCCCGATCGAGGCGTACGCGATCACCAGGAACAAGGACCAGTCGTTCTCGATGCTGTTCCGGTTCGGGTTGATCCCGCTGTTCCTGTTCTCCGGCACGTTCTTCCCCGTCACCCAGCTGCCCGGCTGGATCAGGCCGCTCGCCTACATCACGCCGCTCTGGCACGGGGTGGCGCTGTGCCGCTCGCTCAGCCTGGGCACGGCCACGATCGGGCCCGCGCTGGGCCACGTGGCCTACCTGGTCGCGCTGGCCGCGATCGGGGTGGCGGTCGGCCACCGGACCTACCGCAGGCGGCTGTATGTCTAGCGTCCGGGTGCCCGGGATCGACGACATCCCGCTGCGGGTGCTGCCGCTTCAGGTGCTCCGCAGCCGCCTGGCCGGCCTGGGCGGCCGGGGCAGCGCCCACCTCATCGAACGGCACGCGCGCGCCTACCGGCACGCCTGGCTGGTGCTGGTGTCCGGCCTGGCCGAGCCGCTGTTCTACCTGCTCTCGATCGGGGTCGGCATCGGCGCCCTGGTCGGCCAGGTGACCGGGCCCGGCGGCCGGCCGGTCGGGTTCACCAGCTTCGTGGCCCCGGCCCTGCTGGCCACCTCGTCGATGAACGGCGCGGTGTTCGACTCGACGTTCAACGTGTTCTTCCGGCTCAAGTACAACAAGTTCTACGACGCGGCCCTGGCCACGCCGATGGCCCCCGGCGACATCGCGCTGGGCGAGATCGGCTGGGCGCTGATCCGCGGCGGCCTGTACGCGGCCGCCTTCCTGGTGATCATGCTGGCCCTGGGCCTGGTGCACTCGGCCTGGGCCGTGTTCGCGCTGCCGGTGGCGCTGCTGATCGGCTTCGCGTTCGCCGGCGCCGGGATGGCCGCCACCACGTTCATGAAGAGCTGGCAGCACTTCGAGTTCATCATCCTGGCCACGCTGCCGATGTTCCTGTTCTCGACCACCTTCT
>Ga0335072_10010086_pt1 | contig 13605 bp, 6 predicted proteins | sample Lox_Sample_21_FD_206725 | JGI IMG/M metagenome (GOLD analysis project Ga0335072, IMG submission 206725) | Soil microbial communities from Loxahatchee National Wildlife Refuge, Florida, United States - Lox_Sample_2.1 | ecosystem: Environmental > Terrestrial > Soil > Wetlands | place: USA: Florida...
ATCGCGGCCCAGCGCTGCTGCCACTTGTCTTGAATCGCGCGCGGATCGTAGCGATCCGCGTTATCGGCGGCTGTCATGACTTCCTCGCGAACTACGGTGAGATCCGGTGCCACAAAAACAACAGCCCCCCGGGTCACGAGGGGCAGCCACGCCAGCGACAGCGACGGGCGGTCGGCGCGGCTAGCTAAGGAGCAGCCCGGCAAAACGCATGTGCACAGGGTAGCGTACGCCGGCCGGCCGGGAGGACTGCGCGCCATGGCCCAGGGGCCGGCCCACGGCGGGCCGGCCCACCTCGCCGCGCACCGGGCGCTACCGGGCGATCGCTGTCGCTAATACGCCGCCTGGCACATTCACGGATAATACTTAAGCAGCCCGGTTATTGCCGCCGAACGGGAAAAGCCGTGCGTCCCGCATTACTCCTTGACCCGGCTTCCCAGCCGGCAAATAATGTGCTGACATCCAGCAGCTACGGGGGGATAGCGCATCGGCGCGGCGGCATGCCGACAGGCCAGCACGGGGAATGCGGCCAGGTCGGCGCGAGGACAGCCGCGCGCGCCAGCTAGCCTGCGCGGCTGGGCAAGGCCCAAGGAATGACAGGCCATTATCCGGGGGAAAAATGCACACGTGCGCGCGCGCGAAATTAACTCGGCTGGTTCGCCAAGAATGCTCTAACCGGTCAGCGGGTATGCGCCCGCACAGCATTGGCATGAGCCGCACAAAGCCGGGCATGCCGCTTACCGCCGGGAAGTGCCATGACTGACCCGGCCGGCATCTCACGCGCTACCCCGCCGCTCGCCGTCGTCGGCCTGGCCTGCCGCTTCCCCGACGCTGACGACCCGGCCGCCCTGCTGGACGTGGTGCTGACCGGCCGCAGGTCATTTCGGCGCCTCCCGTCCGGCCGGTTCGACCTCGCCGAGTACTACCAGCCCGACCTGGCCACTTCCGATGCCACTTACAGCACCAGGGCCGCGCTGATCGAGGGCTGGCAGTTCGAGCACCGGGCATTCGGCGTCGACGAGTCCTCCTACGCCGCCGCGGACCCGGCCCACTGGCTGGCCCTTGAGACAGCGGCACGGGCGCTTTCGGCAGCCGGACTGCCCGCAGGTACCGGCCTGAACCGGGACCGGACCGGCGTGATCATTGGCAACACGCTGGCCGGCGACACCTCACGGGCCAATGCCCTCCGGGTCCGGTGGCCCTACGTCCGCCGCGTGCTGGCCGACGCGCTCAGCGACGCTGAGATTCCGGCCAGCCAGGCCGCGCCGGTGCTCCGTCAGGCCGAGAAAGGCTACCTCGGCCCGTTCCCGCCCATGGGGCCGCTTTCCCTGGCCGGCAGCCTGCCCGGCACGATCGCGACCGCGATCAGCAGCTACTTCGGCTTCCGGGGCGGCAGTCATGCAGTCGACAGCGCCTGCTCCTCTGCGCTGCAGGCGGTGGCGTCAGCCTGCACGGCCCTGGTCGCGGGCGACCTGGATGCGGCAGTCGCCGGCGGAGTTGACCTGAGCCTGGACCCGCTCGAGCTGATCGGGCTGGCTAAGGCAGGCCTGCTGGCCACGGGCGACGTCCGGCTCTACGACGAGCATCCCACCGGGTACCTGCCGGGCGAGGGCTGCGGCGTGGTGGTGCTCATGCGCGCCGCCGACGCCCGCGCAGCCAACCTGCAGGTCTACGCCGAGATCCTCGGCTGGGGCGTCTCGAGCGGCGCTCAGCGCAGCGAGACGACGTCGCATGCCAGCAGCCAGCTGCTGGCCATGAAGCGTGCGTACGAGCGCAGCGCAGTTGACCCCGCCGACATTCACTTCATCGAGGGGAACGGGGCTAGTAGCCGACTGACTGATGAGGCCGAGCTCACTGCCCTGAACTCGATCCGGGCGGGCGCTAAGCATCCGGCAGCACTCGGATCCGTCAAGGCGAATATCGGCCACGCCCAGGCAGCGGCCGGGGCCGCTGGGCTGATCAAGGCGGTACTGGCGGTGTCGACCGGGGTGGTGCCGCCAACCACCGGCGCGCAGTCGCCGCATCAGCTGATTACCGAAGGCGACGGCAATCTCGTGCTGCCGCGGGTGGCGCAGGACTGGGAGCCGGGGGCCCGGCTGGCCGCGGTGTCCGCGACCGGCATCGGCGGCAGCAACGTGCACGTGGTGCTGCGGCACGAACCCGCGGCACGGGCTAAGCAAGACCGGCGGCAGAGGTCACCGCTACTCGGCAAGAGCGCCAAGAGCCAGCCCGCGAGCGCGGAGTCGCAGCTGACCGGCGCACCGGCGGCTACGCCGTTCCTGGTGCACGCGCCCAGCCGGCAAGCGCTGGAAAAGGTGCTCTCCCGGATCGCCGATATCGCTGACTGGCTGTCCGACGCGGAGATGCAGGACCTCGCCTGCTCACTCGGCCGGGACCCGGAGAAGCAGGGCCAGGTCAGGGTCGCCATCGTCGCCATCAGGCAAGAGCAGCTGGCCATGCTGGCCAGGGAAGCAGTCACGATGCTGCCGTACCTGTCCGACGGGCTCATGACGCTGCGGCCGGGAATCTTCGCCTCAGATAACGCCGACGGCAGGGTGACGCTGCTGCTGTCCGCCGACCGGGCCGGTGCAGCACAGCCCGAAGCCTCACCGACCGCGCTCAGCCCTGCTGTGACCCGGTCCCTGGCCACCTTGCGCTGGCTGGACTCACTGGAGGTGAGTGCTAACGCGGCGGTGGGCCACGGCGTAGGCGCCCTGGCCGGACTAGCCTGGGCCGGCGCGCTCGGCGAGGCCGAAGTACTCGAGATCGCGCACCTGCGGGCCCAGTTCCTGCTCAAGTCGGCCGAGCGCCAGTCCCCCGCCACACAGACTCCCGGCCCGGGGGCCAGTCCTGAGGCAGGCGTCTCGGCAAGCGCTGACCCGGCTGAGTTGAGCGCGGCTATCGCACAGCGATTCCGGTTCGGGCCGCCCAGGCGGCGCCTGATCTCGACACTGACGGGCAGCGAAGTCGAGTCGGTCACCGACGCCATCGACCTGATCTGCAGGGGCTTCGGCGGAGCTGACCGCGTCGCCGAGGCGATTAAGGTCGGCGCGACCGGCGCCACTCTCCTGCTGGAGACCGGACCCGGGCACGCGCTGGTGAGTGCCGCTGCTGACGTCACCAACAGGCCCGCGATCAGCCTCAATTCGGGCCTGGCCGACCCGGCCAGCGTGGCGCGAGCCGCCGCGGCATTGTTCGCCGCCGGGGCTCTGGGTGAGCCGAAGCCGCTGTTCGCCGGCCGGGCAGCCAGGCCGCTGGACATCTGGCGCGAGCACGTGTTCCTCACCAGCCCGTGCGCGCCGGCGCGCGGTGCACTTAACGATGCGCTCGCTGCGGCTGCCCATGGCGCCGATGCTGACGAGGCGCCCGTGGCTAGTGTGTCCGCAGCAGCAGCGCCGGCCGCCAGCGCAACCGTCGGCGGCGCACACTCTCCAGCACCCGCACCCTCCAGGTCTCCAGCACTCACACCCTCCAGGTTTGGTGCGGATGAAAGCCGCATAGCGGGCGCAGGACCTGACCAAAGCTTTAGGGTGCCGGCGCCGGCACTCCCGGCTGATGATTCCGTCGACGACATTGCCGCGAACCATGTGCCCGATGACCGTGCGCGCGGCGCGGAGGATGTACCGGTTGCCAGCGAACTGGAGCCAGGGCCTGCGACGGCTGCGCAGATGAGCGGTCCAGCTGCCGTCGGTCGAGCCCAGGCACCGTCCAGCCAGGCAACGTCCAGCCAGGCGGCATCCAGCGAGGCGGCGGCGACCGCCGACGACGGTATCTCCGGCCTGCGCGGCGAATTCGAGCGGCGACTGCCTGCGCATCCGCTCATTGCGGCCGCCGCAGGTCAGCCGGAGGCATCCGCGGAGTCCGCCCCGGAAACCCCAGCGACGGAAACGCCAGCGGCAGTGCAGGACGTGGCAGCAGAACCAGCTACCACTGAGCTGGCCGCAGTAGAGGACGGCGCAGCGGCGCCAACCGCAGCAGAACCCGCCGCGGAAGAGGCAGCCGCGCAGGAGCCAACCGCGGCAGCCGACGTCGCGGCAGAGCCCGCGCCAGCCGAGCTAGCCACTGCAGAGCCCGCGGCAGCAGAGCCCGCGGCAGCCGGCACCGCGGAACCAGCCACCACCGAGCCCGCGGCAGCAGAGCCCGCGGCAGCCGGCACCGCGGAACCAGCCAGCACCGAGCCCGCGGCAGCAGAGCCCGCGGCAGCCGGCACCGCGGAACCAGCCACTACCGAACCGACCGCAACACCGCCGGCCACAGCACACACCACCGCGCAGCCAGCCGCCACCAAGCCCACCGCAACACCGCCGGCCACAGCACACACCACCGCGCAGCCAGCCACCCCCGAGCCCGCGGCAGCAGAGCCCGAGCCAGCCGAGCTAGCTACTGCAGAGCCCGCGGCAGCCGGCGCCGCGGAACCAGCCGGCACTGCGGAACCAGCCACCACCGAACCGACCGCAACACCGCCGGCCACAGCACACACCACCGCGGTTGATCCAGCGTTCGCTGCCGGTGAATGCGCATCTTCTGCTGCTATAGGCGCAGAAAACGCACATCCATCAAGATCATCTAGTGCTGCCGGTGCCGAGCAAACCGGGGCGCCGGGCTCGACAGCGGCTCAGGACGCAACCGCCCACGGCGGCGGGCGGCAGCCAGGCGAACACGACGTGGCCGGGGACGTGATCGCCGTGCCATCCAGTACCGCGATCACGCCGGAGGCCGGGCTCGGTCCGTGGATGCGCTGTTTCGCGGCAGGGCTGCGCTCGGTGCGACGCCCGCCTACTCACAGCGCCCCGCGGCCCTGGCGCACCTACGCAGCGGCCCGCGGCTCGATCCTGTCCAGCCTCAGCGGGCTGTTCGCGGCCGATCCGACTGCCGGCCGAACGCTTGCGGTCGTCGAGGACCCATCCGACGAACGCTCCTGTGCCGCCGCCATCCAGGCCGCAACGGACGCGATCACGACGGGCGAGCTCGTCGTTGTGACGAACAGCGCTGGCTTCACTGGCTTCTTCGCGAGTTTGCACGCCGAGCACCCGTCGATCGGCATCACGATCTTGCGGATGCAGGACGCCGCGGTCAGCACGGACTTGGTCATGCAGCTCGCGACTACCCAGCGCGGCGTGTTCCGTGAGCTGGTGCTCGGGCCAGCGGACACTGTTAGTGAGCCCGTTCTGACGGCGGTAGATCTGCCTGGTGGCGGTGACGTCGCGCTCAGCGCCGAGGACGTCATCATGATCACTCGGGCCACGAAGGGCGCGGGGCTCGCGCTGGCTCAGGTGGCCGCCTGTTGCGGCGCCGGCGTTGTCGTCATCGGCCGGGCAGGCGAGCACGATGACAGCGAACTCATCGCTGGCTTTGAAGACCTGCGCTCGGCGGGAGCCCGCGTCGGCTACGAGATCATCGATCTCGATGACCCGGCTGCCGTAACCGCAGCAATAGAGCGGATCGAGGACCGGCTAGGACCGGTCACCGCGATTGCGCATGCGGCTGGCCTGGACGATCCCGTTCCGGTGCATTTGATAGCGGAAGCACAAGCAACCGCCCACGTGAGCGACGAGGCTGAGGTCCTCGATCTGCTGGCCGGCTCCGTCAGGGACCGGCAGCTCAGACTGATCATCTCGGTCGGGACCGTGGCCAGCCGCTACGGCCTCGCCGGAGCGAGCCTGCATGCTCTCAGCAGTGCCGCGCTCGCCGACCGGGCCGAAGAGCTCGCCGCCGATAGCGCCGACTGTCAGCTGCTGCACCTTGACCTGGCAGCATGGTCCGATACCGGCCTGGGCGAACGCACGGAACTGGCCGAGGAGCTAGCCGCGGCAGGCACAGACGTACTCGATCTCGGTGTCGCTAGCAGGCTGTTGCTCAAGGTCATGTCAACGCCGGGCGTGCCCCGCAACCTGGCGATCCACGGCCGGGTCGGCGGCCTGCCAGCCTCTCCAGCGCCGGTCATCACGCATGCCGAGCTGACTGCGGCGGGGCTGGGCGACGGCGCGGCGTTCCTGCGCGAAGTCAACATGAACTATCCAGGTGCCGAGCTCGTCTGCTCAGCCGGGCTGTCCCTTGCCAGCGATCCTTACCTGGCCGATTACCGGATCGACGGGATGCCCGTGCTGCCGCCAGTACTTGCACTCGAGGCGCTGGCGCAGACCGCCTCGGTACTGGCTGGCCAGCCGCTCCGGCGGCTAACCAAAGTGACGCTGGAGTCGCCGGTGCTGATTCCGACCAGCAGGGACGCTGCGCTGCGCGTGTACGCGCTACGAGACGGCGACACGATCGTCGCCGCGCTCCGGTGCGCAGACAGCTCGTACCAGGTCGATCACGCGAGGGCTGAGTTCAGCTGCGCTGCAGAGCAGGACGAGATGCCGCAGGCGGGCATACCGGCCGACCCGCTCGGCCGGCAGCTGGGCACGGGGCCATCAGGTCTGGTTGATGGTGCCGAACTGTACGGGTCTATCTGCTTCCAGTCTGGGCGATTCCGCAGGATCGCGCTGCTGCCTGAAGTCACTGCCAGGTCCGGCCGGGCTCTTGCCCGCGGCGGGGACGAGCAGCCCTGGTTCACGGCCGACAGCCCGTTCGCGAAAGCCAGCTTCCTGCTCGGCAGTCCTGGCCTGAACGACGCCCCGCTCCAGGTGGTGCAAGCGTGCGTGCCGCACCGTCGGGTTCGCGCAGCAAGCTGCGAGTCCGTGCAGCTCAGCGACCCCAGCTCGGTCGGCCCGGTCGAGATCCGGGCCACCGCCGAGGTGGCACCCGCGCGGCCCGGCGAGGCGCGCGTTCCGAGCCAGGCAGTCGTTCCCGGCCAGGTAGGCCCGCCCGCACGGGAGATGGCGCAGGACGGCATGACGGCACAACAGACGGCGATACTTGACGCCGCAGAGCTACGGCCAATGACCCGCAGATCGCGCCGCGGCAGGCGCCGTCACCAGCCCGCCGACGCCGCCGGTTCCGCGGCAGTCAGGATGAGCGCCGCCGACGCCGCAGCGGCGAACGGCGCTGACGAAGGCGACGGCCGGGCGGCTGACGGCCGGGCGGCTGACGGCCGGGCGGCTGAGGGCCGGGTGACCGCTCAGGGCCGAGCCTCTGCAAACGGCCTGACGACTGCTGACAGCCCGGCGAACCCAGACAGCCCCGCAGCCGCTGACGGCCCAGCCAGCGGTGCAGCCACACGGGGCCAGCTAACAGCGCCAAGCGAGCCAGCCAGCGTAGCGACCCGCCAGCAAGCGCGCGTTCCCGCCCGGCAGGTCTGGAACGTGGAAGCAGTCGACGCCGACGGGCAGGTACTCGCGGCCTGGCGCGGGATCAGGCTCCGTGACTCCGGCCCGCTGCCGCGCAACAGCGCCTGGCCGCCGATGCTCCTGTCGGTATTCCTCGAGCGGCGCGCCGCGGACCTCGGTCTCGATGATGGCTTGCGCGTCACGGTCAGATGCGGTCACCCGGACGGCCCACTGCCGAAATTGCTGACCACTGTGCCGCAACCCGCGGCTCCCGCCGACGGCCAGCTGCCCGCCGAGGGCCGTCATGCCGGACCCGAGCGCCGCACCGTGAACACCGCGACGGCGGCTGGCACAGGCGCGCTCGCTGGCTTCAGCGTGATGCTCCGCGCACCGGTACCGGTGGCATGCGGCTGGGTCGCCGTCGAGCTAGCGCACAGGCACCACGAGCCTGCGGCTGGCATGACTGCTGCCTACGCTGAGCTGCGCGCGGAGCTGACCGAACCGCCATCGATGCTCGCGGCGCGGCTGGCGGCAGTTGGCGCCGCACTGAAGATGGCGGGCCTGGCAGCGGATCGAGCTGCCGGCCGTCAGGTCACCGTGACCCGGACGACCAACGATGGCTGGGTACTGTTCGCCGTCGAGCGGGCGCTCGTCGCATGCGCGGTTGTCGAACTCAGCGGCGTCGGTGCACCTGTCGCCATCGCGATGCTCACCAAGCAGTACGCGCACGCGCGCGGTGCGGCGCGGGACGCGGCGGCACGGGACGGGGCACGGCTGGCAGCGCGGTAACGAGCGGATGATTACCCGGCCGGCGACCTTCCGCGCGACGCTGTCACTGTGCGGAAGGTTGCTGGCGAGCAGGGCTAAGCGAGCTTGCCGGGCCCGCCCGGCGCCTGCGCGGCCGAGCACAATGCCCGGCTGCGTACTGATGACGCGGCTTAGGCCGACCTGTCACACTAGGAACCAGAACGAGGTTCTAGTCGAAGGCGGCCGTCATGACCACACCCGCTGGCAGCTCCGTCGCAGGTATCGACCTGTCGCTGATCGAGTTCTGGAGCCAGCCGCTGGACGGCCGGCACGCCGATTTCGCCAAGCTGCGCGCGCTCGGCAAGCCACCGTACTTCGAGGTGCCCGAGGGACCGTTCAGCTCGCCCGGAGACGGCTATTACGCCTTCGTCTCACATGCTGACGTGTCCGCGGCGAGCCGCCAGCCAGAACTCTTCTCCTCTGCCCGCGGCGCGACGAGCATCGAGGACCTGCCGGCCGAGTTCAACGAGTACTTCGGATCCATGATCAACATGGACGATCCGCGGCACGCCCGGCTGCGCCGGATCGTGTCCCGCGCGTTCACGCCCAAGATGATTAAGAAATTCGAGGAGGACGTCCAGCGGACCGCCGAGGTTATCGTCGACGATTTGCTGGAAACGGGCCCTTGCGACTTCGTGCAGCACGTCTCCGCGCGGCTACCGCTGAAGATCATCTGCGAGATGATGGGCATCGGCGACGAGCACTATGACATGGTCCTGCGCAACACCAACATCATCCTGTCGGGAGCCGACCCGGAGTTCATCAGCGAGAACATGGACGAGGCCGTTACTCAGCTGCTGACCTCCGGCAAGGATCTCGCTGACCTGGTCACCGAGATCGCCGCAGACCGTGCCGAGCACCCCCGCGACGACGTCATCACCGCGCTCGCGTCGGCCAATATCGACGGCGAGCAGCTCACGCCAGCCGAGCTCGGCTCGTTCTTCATCCTGCTCGTAGTAGCCGGGAACGAGACCACCAGGACAGCGATCTCGCACGCGCTGAACCTGCTCACGGAGCATCCGGACCAGCGCACGCTGCTGACAGCCGACCTCGAGGCGCGGCTACCCGGCGCCGTCGAGGAGATCGTGCGCTACGTCTCCCCCGTCATCTTCATGCGCCGCTCGGTGACCAGGGACTGCACGCTGAACGGGCACGACTACCGCGAGGGTGACAAGGCCGTGTTGTTCTACTGGGCGGCGAACCGGGATGAGTCCGTGTTCGCCGACCCCGGCCGGTTCGACATCACCCGTTCGCCTAACCCGCACGTCGGGTTCGGAGCTGCCGGGCCGCACTTCTGCCTCGGCGCGCACCTGGCCCGCCGCGAGATCACCGCCATGCTCCGCGAGTTGCTCGCTCGCGTGCCCAGCATCCGCGCAAGTGGCGAACCGGACCGGCTGCTGTCGTCCTTCATCAATGGCATCAAGCACCTGCCGTGTGAGTTTGACTGAGCGCCAGCTCGCACTCGCTGAGGCTTTGGCGCACGCGCCCGCGCGCCGATATGAGCCGTTTCCGGCGGCCGGTTCCGGCTCCGTCTGTCACCGTGCAAGCTGCGATGAGTCGCGCCAGATAAAAGTAGTTCACAGGCTGCCTACGCAATCTTCTAACTAGCTGTAATCGCGTTGGGACTCCGTGTATAACTGGAGTCCCACGCGGCGCTGAGGGGCCCGGCTAGGACCGGGACGGGGGAAGGCGCGGCGCGGGAAATGGGAGCCGTAAGTCGCGGAGGGGGACCTTCGTCTGGGGGCCGTTCGATCCCCGGCGGGATCGCCCGGCTGCTTGCCGCCCGGCGTGGGGCCCGGGCAGCACGTAGCAAACGAAGGTCGCGGCGAACGGCGAGGTCCTTCGCCCTGTGGGCGGCGCCACCCGGGGGCGTGGCGCCACTTACGGGCGAAGGCTGCCAGGCCCGGCGGAACAGTCCAGCTGGCTGTTCCGCCGGCCGCCAGGCGGACTGCGGTCCTGACGGGCGTGCCTTACCGGAAGGGCGTGCCTTGCCTTGCCTAAAGGGCGTGCCTTACCGGAAGGGCGTGCCTTACCGGAAGGGCGTGCCTTGCCTAACGTGCCTTACCGATTGAGGCCCCAAGAGGAAGGGCCACGACCGGTAACCCACGCCCGTTGTGACTACACAGATTCAGCCCAGCGCGCTGATTTGCCCGGCTAGATCGAAGTCCTTGCTCGTCAGGCCGCCCGCCGAGTGAGTCGACAGGGTGAGCGTTACCTTGTTCCACGCGATGCCGATGTCGGGATGGTGATTGGCCGCCTCGGCGAGGTAAGCGATCGCTCCGACGTACAGCATCGCGGCCTTGAAGTCCGCCAGCTTCGCGACGCGCACGATGCTGTCGTCCTGACGCTCCCAGCCGCTGAGGCCGACGAGCCGGTCAGTTATCTGCTCCTCAGTCAGCAAGTCCATGCCTAGCCTCCCTGTGCCGTAGCCGCCGCCGGCGGCCAGTGACCACAGTGCCCCGCCGGTGCATCCCCAGGCGACACGTATGTCCCGAATGCGAAACTCGGCCGGCCCGCTGGCGCCATCGCCTGGCGACACCACCGACGCTACTGCGGTCGTGCCGCGCGTCCTAGCGACAGCCGTCGAACCACCGCTGTCGTTAGAACGACTGCAGTGCCACGACTGATGCTGCTAGCTGGGCCGCTCAGTCAGACGGCCAGCTCACCCCGGCCACAACCAGTAGGAAGGGCCGCAGCCAGCGCTAACCGCCGGCGGCCGGTAGGCTCCGTGGTCGTGACAGACTCCGCGCCTGCCGGGACCGGCCAGCCAGCCTCGGCCAGCCAGCCAGCCGCGCCCCGCCGTACCCCGCTGACCGCCGTCCACGAGCAGCTCGGCGCCAGCCTTACCGACTTCGCCGGCTGGCTGATGCCGCTGCGCTACAGCAGCGAGACAGCCGAGCACAATGCCGTGCGGACCGCGGCTGGCCTGTTCGACTTGTCGCACATGGGGGAATTCTCCGTCACTGGCACCGGTGCCGCCGCCGCCCTCGACTACGCCCTCACCGGGGAGCCGTCGGCGCTCAAGCCAGGCCGGGCGCGGTACACCATGATCTGCGCCGAGGACGGCGGCGTTATCGACGACCTGATCGTCTACCGGCTCGCCGACGCGGAGTTCCTCATTGTCGCCAACGCGGCGAACACCGGCCCTGTCGGCGCAGCGCTTGCCGAACGGGCGGTCGGCTTCGACGCCACCGCCACCGACCGGACCGATGATTATGCGCTCATCGCCGTGCAGGGGCCGCGCTCGGCCGCCATCCTCGCGCCGCTGACCAGCATCGACCTCGCAGACGTCAAGTACTACGCGAGCTACCCGGCACAGGTGGCTGGCCGTGGCGTCCTGCTGGCCAGGACGGGCTACACCGGCGAGGACGGCTTCGAGATCTTCGCCGCGCCGCAGGACGCCGAGTACCTGTGGGCTGAGTTCAGCAAGGCCGGCGGCGGCGGCGGGCTCATCCCCGCTGGCCTGGCCGCCCGCGATACCCTCCGGCTCGAGGCCGGGATGCCGCTCTACGGGAACGAGCTGGGCGCCGACATGACGCCCTTCGACGCCGGTCTCGGCCGGGTGGTCAAGCTCGACAAGCCCGGCGGGTTCGTCGGTCGCGACGCGCTGGCACGGCGCGCGCAAGAGGCTCCGGTGAGGCAGCTGGTCGGCCTGACCGTGCAGTCGCGCCGCATACCGCGGCACGGCTACCCGGTGCTCTTCGGCGGCGAGCCGGCCGGCGTCGTGACCAGCGGCGCCCCATCACCCACCCTCGGCCGCCCGATAGCCATGGCGTACGTCCGGCCCGAGGTCGCCGCCACGACCACCGACCCGTCCAGGGCGGGAACGGCAGAGTTGGCCGTCGATGTCCGGGGCAACGCTGAGCCGGCGACACTTGTGGAATTGCCGTTCTACCGCCGCCGGTCCTGAGCCGGGCCGGTGTCCGCAGATATCTCCTGAAGGCGTTGTGAGAGAGGCCAAAAATGACCGTTCCCAGCGAGCTCTACTACACGCCAGAGCACGAGTGGGTTGCCGTTAGCGGGTCTAGCGCATCGGTCGGTATCACCGACCATGCCCAGCGTGCGCTGGGTGACGTTGTCTTCGTGTCGGTGCCATCAGTTGGCGCCCGGGTGACCGCCGGCGAGCCATGCGGTGAGGTCGAGTCCACCAAGTCGGTCAGCGACCTCTACTCCCCCGTGGATGGCGAGGTCACCGAAATCAACGCGGAGATCGACGATGACCCTGGCCTGGTCAACTCCGACCCGTACGGATCGGGCTGGCTGTTCAAGGTGAAGCTAGACGAGACCGACAGCGATGTACCGCCGGGCCTGCTGTCGGCGACTGAGTACACAGCGCTGACGCAGGAAGACGAGTGAGCCGTAGCGGCAGCCCGCACGACCTGGCCCGCTTCGAGGTTGCCACGGCGCACCTTGATGCGCCGTTCGCGATCGTCGACCTGGCGGCCTTCCGCGCTAATGCGGACGCGATGGCCAGCCGGGCCCGCGGTAAGCCGATCCGGCTAGCCAGCAAATCGGTCCGCTGCCGCTACCTCATCGAGCAGGCGCTGGCGATGGACGGCTTTCGCGGCATCCTCGCCTATACCCTGCCCGAGGCGCTCTGGCTGGCTGGTCACGGCACCAGCGATGACATTGTCGTCGCCTACCCGACGGCTGACCGGTCCGCGCTCGCCAGGCTCGCTGCCGACGCGGCAGCAGCTACAGCGATCACGGTCATGGCGGACTGCACAGACCATCTCGACCTGATCGAGAAAGCAGCAGCCGAGACCGCCAGCCCGCAACCGGTGCGCGTCGCGATCGACATCGACGCAGGCTACCTGGCGTTCGGCGGCAGGTTCCGGGCCGGCGCGCGGCGGTCCCCGATCCGCACGCCGGACGATGCCGTCGCTTTCGCCAAGTCGATCATGGCTCGCCCTGGCCTGCGGCTAGTCGGCATGATGGCCTACGAAGCGCAGATCGCCGGCGTCGGCGATAACCCGCCCGGCCGGCCCGTGTACGCCCGCGCGGTGCGCTTCATGCAGCGCCAGTCGGCGGCCGAACTCGCCGCGCGGCGCTCCGCCATCGTCGCGGCAGTCCGTGCGCTGACACCGCTGGAGTTCGTGAACGGCGGCGGCACCGGCTCGCTCGAGCGCACGGCGGCCGAGCCTGCAGTGACTGAGATCGGAGCGGGCTCCGGCCTCTATCATCCGACGCTGTTCGACGCCTACCGCGGCTTCACCGGCCGCCCGGCGGCGATGTTTGCCCTGCCGGTCGTCCGCCGGCCAGGTCCCGGGGTTGTCACGGCTCTCGGCGGCGGCTACCCCGCGTCCGGTCCCGGAGCACCCAGCCGGGTCCCGTCGCCCTACCTGCCCGGCGGGTTGCGGCTGGACCGAGAGGAAGGGGCCGGAGAGGTGCAGACTCCGCTACTTGGCGCCCGCGCCGACAGCCTGAAAATCGGCGACCGGGTATGGCTGCGACACGCCAAGGCCGGCGAACTGTGCGAGCGGTTCACCGAGCTTCACTTGATCGACGGTTCGGCGGTTGCCGTGACGGTGCCCACCTACCGGGGCGAGGGACAGGCGTTCCTGTAGCGACGCGAGCAGTTAGACGCGAGCAGTTA
>Ga0335072_10010087_pt1 | contig 13604 bp, 11 predicted proteins | sample Lox_Sample_21_FD_206725 | JGI IMG/M metagenome (GOLD analysis project Ga0335072, IMG submission 206725) | Soil microbial communities from Loxahatchee National Wildlife Refuge, Florida, United States - Lox_Sample_2.1 | ecosystem: Environmental > Terrestrial > Soil > Wetlands | place: USA...
CGCGTGCCAGGCGGTCATGGTTGGGCGGCCTGGTTATTTCGGAGTTATGGGAGCTGCCTTCAGCAAGGCAACCGCGCGCCATCCTGAGGGCTTCCACCTATAAGTGACGCTCTCTGCACAACGCAGCTTGTTGCTCGGCACCATTGATCCGGGTCCGGAACCTTTTCCAGGATTGCCGACGCCGCCGGAGCCCGCTCCGGCGCCGGGTCCGCCGCCCGACCCTGATCCTGAACCCTACCCCGGCCCGCTGCCGATGCCGCAGCCTGTGACATGCACCTAAGAACCCGCGCGAGCGTTTGATCATCGGAAAATCGGCTGCACGCGGCCCGCGAAATTAATATTCGCGGCTATCCCGCATTGTTACAATCAGGTTAAAGACCTCCCCGAGAGAAACGGAGTCCGTTTCCAGCTTTCTTCCCATGAATCTCTATATTCTTCGCCATGCCAGCGCCGGCACGCGCCGCGCTAATCCGGTTATTGACGTAAAACGCCCGCTCGATAAAGAGGGCAAGCAGCAGTGCTTCCTGGTTGGAAGCTTCCTGAACGCTCTGAATGTGCAGTTCGATCGCGTGGTTTCCAGTCCGCTCAAGCGCGCCCTCCAGACCGCATCGCTCGTGGGTACCGAAACCGGGTACGACAGCAAGGTCGAAATCACCGAAGCGCTGTCTCCTGAAGCCGGCGTCGCGAAATTCCAGGACCTGGTGCGCAGCCTGACGAAGTACGACAACGTGCTGGTGGTCGGCCACAATCCGAACCTGACCGTCTTCTTCGGCTCCTTGCTGTCGCCGAGCGGCCGCATGAATACGCGGCTGCGCAAGGGCGCCATTGCGCGTATTGACTGCGCGCGCCTGCCCGGCACTCTGCACTGGCTTGTGGATCCCAGGATCCTGCGCGGCTATGCCAGGGCGACGAAAAGCTCCCGGCCGAAGACCTCGAAAAAGTAAGCCGCCTCTTTCCGCAGCGACCAGAGCTCGAGCTCGGCGCCGGTGCGCCCCGGGAGCAGCTCCATCAATACCCGTTTGGGGTATGCGCGCACCCGCACCTTCAGCACGTCGCTGGCGCGGTCCTGATTCAGTGCCACAGCAAGGCGCAGCAGCACCACGGCGCGCCGCACATGCTCGTATTCCTCCGGTGGAACCTGGCGCATGGTGCGCCCCTCGGGTTCAGGCCGGCTCTTGCCCTGGTAGCGCGCGATGGCCGACGCGATTACTCGTTGCTGTGGCGTGAATCCGTACAGCTCGGAGTTGGCGATGATGTACTGCGCGTGCCGGTGATAGCCCTGATGGTTGAGGAACTTGCCGATGTCGCGCAACATGGCCGCCGCTTCCAGCCAGGTCAGATATTCCTCGGGCAGGTCGTGGACCGCTGCCAGATCGCGAAACATCTGCGCTGCATGCTGACGCACCGGTTCGGCCTGGCGTGGATCGATGCCATACCTGCGGCATGCCTCTTCCACCGCACGCCAGCGATCCTGCTCGAACTGCCGATGCGCCGAGGCGCGCGGATCCTGCTCCGCCAGCATCTGCGCCAGGATTCCGTCGCGCAGACCCATGGGCGAGTAACGAAAGCCGGGCAGCGCAAAGGTCTCCAGCACGTCTGAAAGCACATGCGCGCCCGCGACGATGATCTCGGCACGCTTCGGCCCAATTCCCGGCACGGCCGACCGCTCGCCCATCTTCATCTTTGTCAGCTTTGCGGTCAGCCGTCGAACGGTCTTCGTCGGAATCAGCTCCTTGCTTGCGCGCCCCTTGCCCAGTTCGCGCCCGGCATCGAAGAGCGCGGCCGCGGTGCCGGAGGTCCCGATCACCAGCCGGACTCGCTGCGGATGAATCCGGCGCGTCGCGCGCCGCATCTCGCGATTGATGAATTGCCTCAGCCGGCGTATCTCGTCTTTGCCCGGCAGCTCGCTGCGCACAAACTCCTGCGTGAGGCGCACCGCACCCAGGGGAAGGCTGATCGTTTCCAGAATGCGTTTGTGTTCCGAGAGCGTGATCTCGCAGCTGCCGCCGCCGATGTCCACAAGCACACAACGTCCGGCGGCGCCCGGCTCGTTCTCCACCACGCCGCGATGGATCAGGCGCCCTTCCTCAAGGCCGGAGATGATCTCGACGTACCAGCCGGTTTCGTCGCGCACCCAGGCCTGGAACGCCCGCGAATTGCGGGCATCGCGCATGGCCGAGGTCGCCACACAACGCAGCTTGTCGGCGCCGTGCATCTGCACCGCTTTGTAGAAGCGCTTCAGCGTACGCAGCGTCGCCGCCATCGCATCGGGCGACACGATTCCTGAATCGAAGACACTCGCGCCCAGGCGCGTGACCTCGCGATCCTCATGCACGACGCGCAGACGGTGCTGCACGACGCGGCCGATCTTCAGCCGACAGGAGTTTGATCCGATATCGATGGCAGCGAATGTGTGCATGATCTCGACAGCAAAACCTGAGCGCCTTAATGATTCACCAGCACAAATGCGTGCTCACGAAGCTGCGCTGTGCACCGATCCGGCCGGCTGCTTCCGCATTCCATTGCCGAAGCGCTGCACCGGACGTCGCGATGCAGCCAGCCATTCTCCCATCAGCCGGCCGCGCAGTTTCGCTGCCGTTTTCATCGCCGTAACAAAATGCTGCTCGCGCTCGCCTTCCACCAGCGCGATTAGTTCCGTGGCCCGCTCTCCCAGCGCCGCGTGGGTTTCATCGGCCAGCACCAGCCAGTCGTGCCAGTCGCCGATCTCATCCTGCAGCTTCTTCAGCGCCTCGCCCACCTGCTTCGCCTGCGCATCGCCCTGCGCAGCCAGTTCGGCCACATAACGGGCCTTCTTCGCGCCTTTGCGAAAATCGTGCAGATTGCTCACGTCAAGCGCCTGCATCTCGAAAGCCAGCCGCGCAAAAGCGTCCAGCGCAACAACACCCGGGGACTTTTTCCGCGCACGCCGCGGTCGTTTCGCGAGCAGCACCGTCTCCAGTTCCTCCATTCGCTTTTCGAACTTCAGCGCAAGATCGCTGGCCTGCGCCTTCAACCCGCCCGCCAGTTCGCTGCGGCGATGTTTGAGCCAGGCATCCAGATGATCGGCCTGCTGTTCGACGCCGGTGGTTCGCAATCCAGCCTCCGGAGTCTCCAGCAAGTCCACTGCACCAACAGCAATACGCAGACCCGTCTCCTTTTCCTCCTTGTTGTTGCTGGAGGGCCGGACGGAACGCCTCACCAGCTTCTCCAGCAGCCTGCGATGCACATCGAGATCGCGCACCGGCCCGGCTTCGCGCCGGATCTTTTTGAGCGCTTTCATCGTTGCTGTGGCCGCAAGGCGAAGCGGTTCGCCGGCTTCACCCTCCTGGCTCTCGCGCACCAGGTTCTCGAGTGTTGCCTGCAGGCGCCGCGTGCCCGTACGCGTGTCATGCACTGGATCCACGTCCGGATCGTCGCCGCATTTCGCCAGATTTTCGCGCAGTTTCGCGGCAAGCCGCCGCACGTTCTCAAGATCGTGATTCATTACCGTACAGATGTCCTGGCCCTCGCTGATATTCTGAATTCTCTGCCGAGCACCGATCCAATGACTTATCCTCCTCTGTCAAAATCCCAGCCGGAGGCCGTGTCCGTCCAGCCATCGATCTACTCTACGCCTTCTCGTGCGTGGACGCTGCTGGTTCTCGCCTTCATCGCCGTCTATTTCGCGGCTCTTTTTTCTCCCGCGCTCCTCGACGACGCGGATGCCACACATGCCCAGGCCGCTCAGCACATAGCTATGAGTGGCGACTGGGTCACGATGTACGTCAACGGCATTCGTTATCTTGAAAAGCCCCCCCTGCCCTACTGGATCGTCGCCGTCGACTATCACCTGTTCGGCTACAACGTCTTTGCCACGCATCTGCCCATGGCACTGGCGGTACTGGGCTGCGCGTGGATTGCCTGGACATGGAGCCGCCGCGCCTGGGGCGATCGCGCCGCCTTCTACGCCGCCCTGGCGATGCTCACCTCGGTGGGAGTTTTTCTCTTCACGCGCACGCTGATTCCGGAATCGCTCCTCACGTTTTTCCTGTTGCTGTCGCTTTACAGTTTCATCACCGGAGTCGAAGATCGCAATCCGGCGCGGTTCTACATTGCATACGCATCCTTAGCCCTGGCACTGCTTGCCAAGGGGCTGATCGCGCCTGTCTTCTTCGTCGCGGCCGTTGTGCCATATCTCATCCTCACCGGCGACTGGAAAAGGTGGCGCCAGTTCCATCTCTTCACCGGTTTCCTTGTCTTCCTTGCTATTGGAGCGCCGTGGCACATTCTTGCCGGCCTGGCCAACCCCGACCACGGCAATCCCTCGGGCAACGTCCCCAGCCCAGGCCACGTCCACGGATTCTTCTACTTCTACTTCATCAATGAGCACTTCCTGAGGTTTCTCGGCACGCGCTTTCCGCACGACTACAACCGCCAGCCCTGGTACGTCTATTGGCTCGGACAACTCATCTGGCTTTTCCCATGGAGCCTTTTTCTGCCCGTCGTGATGCGCCGCGCCTGGCGCAATCGCCACCTCTTTTACACCGATCTGCTCTACGACGCGACCAATACCATCCAGTTCCTCGATCCGAAGCTCACCGCGTACGAATCCTCGGCGCTGGCCGCGCACCTGCGCTTCCGTGCCCGCACCAGCCTGCTGCTGGCGCTGTACGCCGGCTTCATTCTGATCTTCTTCGCCATTTCCACCAACCAGGAGTACTACACCTGGCCGCTGTATCCCGCCGTGCTGATGCTGATCGCCGGCGGCCTTTCCGTCATCGAGGAATCGCAGAGTGAGGGCCGCAAGGGATCATCAGGATGGCTCACCGGAGCACACATCTTTTTCGTTGCTGCGGGACTCCTGTCAGCCGTGCTGCTCGCCTGGGGACTCTGGGAGTCGCGGCACATCCCCTACGTGGCCGATATCGGCACGCTGATGGCGCATCGCGGCGTGGGCGGCTACACGCTGTCGATGTCGCACTTTTTCGACCTGACAGGGCCGTCGTTCGCAGCGCTGCGCCTGCCCGCGATGCTTGCTGCTGTGACCTTTTTTGTCGGCCCGCTTCTCGCCTGGTACCTGCGCCGGAAGGGTCACTCGTTTGAGGCCACCGCAAGCATCGCCTTCACCATCGCAGTCATCCTCGTTGCCGCGCACATTGCGCTGGTGCGCTTCCAGCCCATGCTCTCGGGCCAAGCGATGGCTCAGACGATCAACCGGATCACTGCTGCGCCCGCGAATGCCGATGCCCAGCTGATGCTCTATGGCGATCAGGCCGACGGCTCCTCGATCATCTTCTACACGCATCGCCACGCCCTGCTCGTCCACGGAGCCAGCAACTACTTCGCTCCCGATCCGGAGACTCACGTCGAAGTCTTCGGATCCTCGATGATCTGGGGATCAGACTACCCGGACGCGCCGCACATCTTTCTCAGCGATGTCGACCTGCTGCGAATATGGGGAACCGGGGAGCGCAAATTGCTGTTTGTGCCCGGCGATTTTCGCGATCATGTGGAGGCGCTCCTCGGCTCGCGGCTCTATCAGGTCCAGGAAGTGTCGGACAAGACGCTGTACACAGATCGCCCGCTGTAGCCCTGCCACCTGTTCCTCATCCTCACGGCAGTTTCTGCACTGGAATGCCCTGCGGGATCTCCAGCTGGAAAGTCGCATCGTCGAGCGGCTCATTGAGCGCGAGCTTCTCGATCGTGATCAGAATCTGCTGCTCCTGCAACGGCCACTTGATTGTGACGGTGCCGGGAAACTGCACGTTTCCGAAGGTCTGCTTCGGCCCGTAGATCGCCTGCGTCTGCACCTGCCCATCCGGACCGTAGATATCTTCTTCGATGGGCCGCAGATCGATGCGGCTGAAGTGAATCACCCGTTTGGCCAGCAGAACATTTCCGCCCCCCTCGCGATTCAGCACGGTTACAAGATATTCCGGCTGAAACTCCAGCTTCTTCGTCTTCGGATTCACGCCCGTGGGGCTGTCACTGGTTACCAGCAACAGATCGTCCGGCCCGATCTTGCGGACCAGCAGCGAATCAGAAAAAATGAACGGCCGCATGTTCTCGATCGGATTCGTCGAGGGCTTGGTGATCGCATTGGTGCCCTCGATAGCTTTGTTTTTCGGCGGGATCAGCAGCTTGAATTTCCCTCCATCGCTGGCCATGTCAAAGGCGCGCGTGTGCACCACCGGCAGAAATCCGATCACGCGCAGCGATTCCGGCTTGCGCATCCTGATGTAGCCGCTGAACGAGGTGTAGGTCGTCTCCTTGCCCTTCAGCGAGCCTCCCTCAGTCGCTGTGAACGTCACCGTCGCACTCAGCGTGGTGACCGCGTCATATTGCTTATTGATCGTCTCCACCAGCCGCTCGGGCGGCGCTGACAGCACGTTCGTCGGCATCTTCGCCTGCGGCACCCTGCGCGTATGCCACAGGCAGCCGTTCACCAGAGGGAGGAGCAGCGTCAGCGCCAGGGCGAGGTACTCCCGCGCTCTTCGCTCCTTGCTCACTGTGGCGATCCCGCGCTGCGCACCGCGCGCCGGTACGCTTCAACGTCCTTCGCGTGCTGTTCCAGCGTCGCCGAGAAGCGCGATTGCCCCGAAGGATCCGCTCCGGCCGCCACAAAATAGAGATAATTCGTCTGCGCCGGATGCATCGCCGCCTGCAATGACTTCAGCCCAGGATTGCAGATCGGCCCCGGCGGCAGACCTGCATGGACGTAGGTGTTATACGGCGAAGTGGCCTGCAGGTCCGACGCATAGATCGTTCCCCTATACCGCCCGTCGATCAGCGCAGCATAGATCACCGAGGGATCCGTCATCAGCGGCATGTTCTTCTCGAGACGATTCTCAAAAACACTCGCCACGAGTGCCCGCTCGGAGTCGATCGGCGTCTCCTTCTCCACCAGCGATGCCAGCACCACAGTCGGGTGATAATCGCTCGTCAGCCCGATTCCCTGCGTCGCCTGCCGAAATCGCTTCACCATCACCGCCATCATCTCCTGCGGCTCGGTGTGCCGCGCGAAACGATAGGTGTCGGGAAACAGATACCCCTCCACGCTGGTGGCCCGCACATCCAGATCGTGCACCAGAGCGACGTCCTGCTTCGCCGCCGTCAGAAAAGCCTGCTTCGATCCAAGTCCCGCTGCTTCTACTTTCGTCGCAATATCGAAGACGTTCGATCCTTCCGGGATCGTCAGCGCAATCGTATAAACGTCGCCCCGGTGGATCCGGTCGAGCACTTCACGCATGCGGGCGGGATGGTCGAACCGGTACTCTCCCGCTTTCAGGGAACCGCCTCTCCACTCATGCAGCGCGATAAAGACATACCGGCTGCGAATGATCCCTGCGTTTTTCAGCTCAAGCGCGATCTGCGTGCTCGGCGTCCCAGGCAGGATGTCCACGAAGGTTTCCGATTGCGGTCCCGCCGGGACGAGCAGCGCCCACGCCACCGCGCCCGCCGCCACAAGAGCCACCAGGAACAGAAGAAGAATGAACCGTCGCACCCGGGAGAAAACCTGTCCTTTGAAGGATGTCCTTTTGATTCCCTAACCCATTCTAAGATGCGGGCTTTCTCCTCGCGCTCGCGGTACCATCCAGGTTGTGCAACCCCGCTTACTGGGCCTGGATTTCGGCACGCGCCGCATCGGCGTGGCAGTCTCCGACGAGCTCGGTCTCACCGCGCAACCGGTCCTGACGCTGGTTCGCAAAAACGAAAAGCTCGACCTCAAATCCATCGGACGGCTGCTGCGCAAATACGACTGCACAGCGGTTGTGCTGGGCCATCCGCTGCACATGTCCGGCGATGTCAGCCCGCTCGCTCTGAAAACCCAGGCTTTCGCAAAGTCGCTGCGCGAAGCCTTCTCCCTGCCCGTTCACTTGTGGGACGAACGCCTCAGCTCGGCCGAAGCGCACCGTCATCTGGAGGCCGCCGGACGCCCCGCTTCCGGCCATCGCCAGGTCGTGGATCAGGTGGCTGCCGTGTTGATTCTGCAGAGCTTCCTCGATGCGCAACGCTCGGGCGCGCCATCGTATAATGAGGTCTGAGGCGGAACCCCAGCCTCTGGACTAAACACTCCTTTTCCAGGGTTTTGATCCCTTCTCGCCGCGGCCAGGAGAGCTTGCTTCCCTTACCGCACAGCAACGGCTGTTGCTTAAGAGCGACCGGGACCCGAGGGAATTCGATTCATGACCGAGCAGATCAAACGAAAACTTCAGGAAGAAATTAAGCAGCTGGAACACGAACTGGCGCACGAACTCCCCGCCGAAATCAAGAAGGCAGTGGCCATGGGCGACCTGAGTGAAAACGCCGAATACCACATGGCCAAGCAGCGCCAGGACTTTGTCAACGCGCGCCTGGGACAGCTGAAAAAACGCATGGCCGAACTGGCTCTGGTTAACCTGGCGAACATTCCCCGCGATCGCGCGGCTTTTGGGTCGACGGTTCTGGTCTACGACACCTCGAAAGATGAGAAAATTGAATATAAGCTGGTCACCAGCGAAGAATCGGACGTGAGCAAGGGCCTCATCTCTACCACCTCCCCCATTGGCAAGGCGCTCGTGGGCAAACAGGTGGGCGACATGGCGACCGTGGTCACGCCCAATGGCAAGCGGGAACTTGAGGTGCTGAAGCTCGCCACCATTCACGACGACGCTTCAGAAGTGAGACCCTGAACGCTTCAAAGGGAAGCAGAAGCCGGGACGCAGTGGAAGAAAATACACCCATCACCTGGACTCGCGCCTTCGGCGCCGGATGCGCGGTCATCCTCCAGGTCATCGTCAACGGGCTGGCGCTCACCCGCATTTCGCCCAACGCGCTCACCTTCATCGGCCTCCTCATCAATACCGTCGCCGCCATCCTCTTTGGCTTCGGCAACCAGCACAACTACATCCGAATGTTCCTCTATGCCGGCCTCGTCATCATCGGCGCCGGCATCTTCGACATGGTCGACGGCCGTGTCGCCCGCCAGACCAAGCAGGTCACCGTCTTCGGCGCCTTCTTTGACTCGGTCATCGACCGCTACTCCGACGTGGTTCTTTTCTTCGGGCTGCTGGTCTTTTATGCCCGCGGCAATCGCCTGTTCTATGTCTTTCTGGCAGCGTTTGTCATGATCACGTCGCTGATGGTCAGCTACACGCGCGCCCGTGCCGAGGCTCTGATCGGCAAGTGCAAAGTCGGCTTCATGGAGCGGCCCGAGCGCGTGGTGCTCATCATCATCGGCGCCCTGTTCGAGCGCTGGGATGCCATGGCCCCGGTGCTCTGGATTCTCGCCGTCATCTCGACCATCACGGTGATCCACCGCATCCTGTACACGTATCAGCAGACGCAGCATCTCGCGCCGGTCACCGAGATCAGGCACATCGTGCAGCCATCGGTTCCCGCCCAGCCGGTGCCCCCGCCCGCCATTGCCATGCGCGAATCGGAATCTCGCCCCGAACTGCGCCCCTCCAGCGCACGGCAGGGCTAGTGTTGAGTTTCTGAAATTCTTTTCCCGTCATCCCGAAGCGAGCGCTTTGCGGCATTAGGCGAGCGAGGGACCTGCTTTTTTGTGGATGGAATATAAAGAAATCTCCGAAACACCAACTGGAACAGCGGGCCTGTTCGTCGACCACGCCACTCGCCTTCCCAAATTTTCATCGAATATTGACCCCGCATTCTCGAAATGGCGTCTCAGCCGGGACCTCCTCCTCTTTAGAATCGCTTGACCGGAGGACCTTCCACCTGTGAAGAACGTTCGCACCCTGGCTGTCGTTGCACTCCTGACTACCGGCCTGCTCGCGGTTCCGCATGCCTCAGCTCAAACCTTTCCCGTCCTTGCTATTGGTACCCTCGACCAGTCTCGGGCCGGATCCTTCCAGGATGTTTCCGGGCTGACGGCCCCCCTCGAGAATGGGGTGCGCGGCAACGAATTGGGCGGCTTCGGATCGGCCCTCACCTGGGCTTCCGGCGACACCTTCCTCGCCCTGCCCGATCGCGGCCCCAACGCCGTCGAATTCGATGACGCCATCGATAACACAGCCAGCTACATCAACCGATTTCACACCATCGAGATGCGCCTCGATCCCAGCACTTCGGGCACGGGGTTGCCGTTCAATCTGACGCCCCATCTGAAGGAGACCACCCTGCTCTGGAGTGCCGCTCGGCTGTTCTACGGCACCGGGGATGGCCTGGGCGTGGGGTCCGGTGTCCCCCCCCTCAATGGCTATCACCGCCATTACTTCACCGGCCGCTCTGACAATTTCGATCCCGACCACGACTCGGGCGACCCCTACGACGCTCGCTTCGACACCGAAGGCCTCCGCGTCTCCAACGATGGCCGCAGCGTTTTCATCTCCGATGAGTACGGCCCGTACGTCTATCAGTTCGATCGTCGCACCGGCGAACGGCTCCGCTCTTATCACCTGCCTGACTATTTCTATGTGAAGAATCTCAGCCCGGTTGGTGCGACCGAAATCTCGGGCAACACCAGCGGACGCACAGCGAACAAGGGCATGGAGGGCCTCGCCATCACGCCTGACGGCCGCACGCTGGTCGGGATCATGCAGAATGCCCTGATTCAGGATGCAAACCAGAAAGGCGCCGCCGCCAACTTGCTCCGCATCGCCGTCATCGACATCGAGTCGGGCCGTTTGAAACACGAATTCGGCTACTTGCTCACAACCGGCACCGGCGTCAGCGAAATTCTGGCGCTCAACGATCACGAATTCATCGTCGACGAACGCGATGGGCACGGCCGCGCCAACGCCGACAGCGCGAAAGTGAAGCAGCTCTTCAAAATCGATCTCGATGGCGCCACTGACATCCGCGATATGGATGGAACCACCGCCGCCGCCAATACGGTGTCCAAGACGCTCTTCCTGGATATCGTCAAGTCGCTCACCGCGGTGGGGGTGGCCGCGGGCAACATCCCTGCCAAGATTGAGGGCATCACGTGGGGACCCGATGTCTGGAACGGCAGCACGCGCCTGCATACCATCTGGGTCTCGAATGACAACGACTTTCTGGAGACCGTGCCCGACGCCACCGGCGTCCAGATCCCCAACCCGAATCAGTTTTTCGTCTTCGGATTCACCGATGCCGATCTGGGCGGCTCGAAACTGGTCCGTCAGGAATTCCGCGACGATCGTCACGACGATCGCGATCACGACCGCTGGTAAGCGACTCCGCGAAAGGCTCGCCGTCAGGTAAGACCTTCGGCGAGCCATCCTCCTTCACTCCTTAAAAGATCCCCTTCGCGCACATCCCCCCACGTTTCCGTCGACCCGCCGCGCGATGTCTGCATCTGCCGCCAGCCGCGAGCCGCAGCGCATCACGCGTGTGTGCGCTTTTCGATGCGCGGGTCGGGCACGAACCACGCGATTGCCACAAGAACGTAGAGCGTGCAGGCCAGGCGAGGATGCGAGAAAGCCAGAGGAATCGCCACAGCATAGGCCAAAACGCTCATGAGGCCCTTGCGGTCCCTGCCGATGGCGATGGCCAGGTCAGAATCCCGGTGGTGATGGCGGATCAGACTCCGGGTGAGGATGAAGTACGCGATTCCGGCCCCCAGCAGGATACCTCCGTAGACCGCGACCGGTGCCGCCGCATCGATACCCACGCCGAGCCATGCCGTGGCGAAGGGCACCAGCGAGAGCCAGAAGAGCAGGTGCAGGTTGGCCCACAGAATTCCGCCGGTGACGTGCTCGGAGGCGTGCAGAAGGTGATGGTGGTTGTTCCAGTAAATGCCCACGTAAACAAAGCTGACAACGTAAGTAAGGAAGACCGGAATAACGGAACGCAGGGCCGCAAAGCTGGTCTGCGCCGGCACTTTCATCTCCAGCACCATGATGGTGATGATGACGGCGAACACGCCATCGCTGAAGGCTTCAAGGCGGCCTTTGCTCATGGAAATCCTCTCCGCGTCATGCTACCCAACCTCCTATTCACCGCATAATATGCGGCGAATAAAACCCTTATTCTCCGCACCATCAGGAGGCTTGAGCCTCCTGTTTCAGCGGCGCAAGCGAATACGAGGTGCTCCGGCCCCCTGCGGCGTCCCTGATCAGCACGCGCTTTTCGATGAGATCCTCGATATCGCGCAGTGCGGTGTCCTGAGAGGTACGCGCGAGTTTCGCCCACTTCGAGGAAGTCAGTTTGCCTTCAAATCCGTTCAGCAGCCGGTTGATCATCTTCTGTTGCCGATCGTTGAACGAGGCAGCGGCGAAGCGCTCCCAAAAACGAGCCTTGTGCAGAACGGACGCGAGAATCGTTTCTGCCCGGTCGAAAGCGCGGCCCAGGCAGGCAAGAAACCATTCGAGCCAGCGCGTAATATCGGCATCGCCTTTCTGTGTCGCTTCAAGAATTTCGTAATAGGCTTTGCGCTCGTGGCGAATCTGGGCCGACATGCTGTAGAAACGCTGCTGGCTGCGCTCGGAGCGGGCCAGAACCATATCCGCAATCGCGCGCGCAATGCGGCCGTTGCCGTCTTCGAACGGATGAATCGTGACGAACCACAGATGCGCGATTCCGGCCTTGAGGACCAGATCGGTGGAACTGTCCTTTTCGAACCAGTCCAGGAAGCGCTTCATCTCTTCGCGGAGCCGGCGGGCCGGAGGCGCCTGGTAATGGACATGCTCCCTCCCGATCGGCCCCGAAATTACCTGCATGGGACCCTTCTTGTCGTCTCGCCACGCGCCCACCCTGATCCTCGACATTCCGCTGCGGCCGGTGGGAAAGAGGGCGGCATGCCAGTCAAAGAGGCGGCGAGCAGTCAGCGGCCGATCGTATTTCCGGGTGGCGTCGAGCATCATTTCAACGGCGCCCTCAACATTACGATCCGCCGGAGTCAGCCCTCCGATGTCGATGCCGAGGTGGCGCGCGATCGAGGAACGCACCTGGTCGCGGTCGAGGTTTTCGCCTTCGATTTCGCTCGATTTGAGAACCTCCTCGGTCAGGGAGTGGAGGACGGCTTCGGCGCGCAGGTGGAATCCCAGACCCTCCATGCGGCCGATCAGGCGGCCCTGCCGGTGGCGCACATCGATCAGCTGCGCGGAGATCCGTTCCCGATCCCAGTGAAACCGGGGCCAGTCAGAGCGCTCATAGATGTACTCCGGGGATTTTATTCTCCGCATCATCTGCGTCGAATATAAGCGCTAATCACCGCAAAAAGCAAGATTATTCTACGCATATCATGCGGAGAATAATGCCAATAATCACCGCACAAGCCGTCGGCGCGCCGCTGCTCGTCGAAGGACCTCTTCGCGCAACTGAAAGAAAGTTTTGGTGAGCTGGTCGGGCTCGAACTTGAGCCGTTTTGCGGGCGTGAGCGGAGCGGGAGCCCGCAGGCGAAATCCTGAGCGAGCCTGCGCAAACCGGCGCAGCCGCACGTCGTACGCGCGAGTCGAAGGACCTCTGTGGCGGGATCTGGCTGTACTCGATGGTGGAGCTAGTCGGGCTCGAACCGACGACCTCCTCGTTGCGAACGAGGCGCTCTCCCAGCTGAGCTATAGCCCCACGAAGGCGGGAAAGACTTTTCTGATTCTACGGTACGCGGGGCCTTGTGCGCCAACCGCCGCGGGCCCCCCAACGTTACCGAAGGCGGGAAAGCTCAGCGCTGATCCGCCACGGCGGCCTTGTGGACAGCGGCG
>Ga0335072_10010088_pt1 | contig 13603 bp, 8 predicted proteins | sample Lox_Sample_21_FD_206725 | JGI IMG/M metagenome (GOLD analysis project Ga0335072, IMG submission 206725) | Soil microbial communities from Loxahatchee National Wildlife Refuge, Florida, United States - Lox_Sample_2.1 | ecosystem: Environmental > Terrestrial > Soil > Wetlands | place: USA: Florida...
TAGAGAAGTGGAAATTTCTGCTTGAGATAGACAGCCGAATCTCCAATGGGCAAGTAGTTATAGAGCCGGGATAGCATGAAACAAAAATGGTAGGCGATTCCCATTTCCGACTTTGTTTTGGCGTTTAGGAATAGAACGTCGCCGCCTGTGTACCATTCCTTGATATTCGATCCGCAGAAAACAAATCCCCAGGACGTAACCATCTCGATGATCTCGTGCAGCGTTTTTTGGTTTTCCCGAACCGCCTTGATCGACGTTTCGGTGTAAATCATGATCACCCGGTCCCTGATTTTCGAGAGCCCTTCCAGGACTTGGCCTTCGGCCCCTTCCACATCAATCCAAAGAACGATCTTCCGCGCGTCAGGATAATGTTCCAGGACGAAGTCGTCGAGGCGGCGTGTTTCCACTTCGATTTTTTCTTTCAGCGGGTAGCCGCCCGATAGAAGGGAACTAGCTCCAACGGCGTGAGGATCGCTGGCTGGGTCCGCCACGAAAAAGGTGGCGGTTCCATTCGTGTTTGACACCGCGTAGGGAAAGACCTCAATGCGGCGCCGGTCAAGATTTTTGGCGAGAATGGTCCGGTAATTAACCGGATTTGCCTCAAAAGCCGCGATATGGGCTTGTGGCGCCAAATCTCGGAAAAAAAGACTCTGGTCGCCATCGCGCGAGCCAACATCGAGAATGCAATCGGCCTTGCAGTTCTTGACAATCCCGGCAAAAAGCGTCTTGGCGTCAATCAGCGGGTCCGATTCCCTCATAAATCGATGACTCTACAGCTTCTCATCTCCTGCGACGACACGTTTCATTTGAGGGCCTGGGGCGCATCCTGCAGGAGAGCCAGATTCCTTTGCGCACCGGGATGCCCGGGATTAATTCTCAGGGTCTCTTCAAACTGCTCTCGCGCCTCCTGATTTCGTCCGGCGGCGGAAAAAGCAATGCCGAGGCTGTTATGAGCATCCGCGTAATTGGGATCAATCGCCAGGGCTTTCTGGTACTCCTCAATCGCCTGGAGAATCTGGCCGTGATGAAACAGAACGAGGCCCAAATTGTAGTGCATCCAGGCCGAACCCGAGTTGAGCCGCACCGCCTCCTTGTATTCCGCAATCGCCGCGGAAGTCCGCCCGGCCCGCATGAGGCTGTCACCCAAATAGAGATGCACCTCCGATGAATGGGGCGTGAGTTGCAAGGCTTTTTGAAACTCGGCAATCGCCGCGGGAATCAGGCCGAGCTTGAGGTAGGTTTTGCCCAGATTTAATCCGGCATTCGGCGCTTGGGGATCGAGGCGTAGCGCCGTCGAAAATTGTTCGGCGGCTTCGCTCAGCCGCCCCATTTGGGCAAGAGCAACGCCGAGATTGTTGTGGGCAACGGTTGAGTTGGGATTGAACCGCAGGACATAGGAAGCCGAGCTGGCTTCGCTTTGGAACACCGCCGCGTAGACGTGGCTTTCCCAGGCCAGCAGGCCAACGGCCAGGGCCACAAGGCCGGCGCCCACGGGACGAATGGAGCGGGGAAGTTGCCGCTCCATCTCTCCCCAGCCCGCGATGCACAAACCGATCAATCCGAGAATGGGGATGTAGAGAAGATGCTCCAGAATCCAGGTTTCATTCATATAGGAGATCCACTTGAAGCCCATGAACGGCGCGAGCATGAGCAAAAAAAATCCCAATCCAAGAAGAGCGTGACGCCCCCACGTCCCGCGTTTTGCCCACAGCAGGCCGATGACCGCCGCCACCACCAGCCACGGAAGATAGGACGCGGGGGAATGAGAATCGACTCTCCACCGGGGATAAATCTCTTCCGGCGTGAGCGGCAAAAAACATCTGGAAAAGTAGAAGGCGATGGTTTCGCCGCTCAGGACAAATCGCGAAATCGCATCTCCCTGGGGAACGTCCATGCCCAGAAAGGGGCCGCCTTGGTTGTAAATCTTATCGGCCCGGATCGAAGCCATCCCAAGGACAAAAGAAATGGCGAAAAAGGGAAGGCTGTTTTTCAAGTCCCGCCAGTCGATCTGGCCGCGCTTCCACCAGGCGTAGAGCAGAATAACGGCGGGAAACATCGCCATGGTGATTTTGCAGAGCATCGCGACCGTGAAGAGCGCCAGCGCGAACCAGTAATTCCGGCTTTTTTTGTTCTCTTCGTAATCGATCCAGAAACACATCGACAAGAGAAAGGGCGGGAGCGAAAGGGACGTTTTGAACTCATTGATCAGCGCCACCGAATCGACCACCATGGGATGAACGGCAAAGAGAAGTCCGCCCAGCCAGGCGAGCCGCAAGCCGAATTTGTTGAACAAATGCCAGATCAGCAGGCCGCTGATCACATGCAGAATGACATTGGTGAGATGATAGCCCAGAGTCTCATCGTGCCAGAGCTGCCATTGCTCCCATTGCAACGTCTCCTCAAGGGGGTAATACTCAATCCAGCTTCCCAGCTGAAACCAGGCTTTCCAGATCCTGGCCGGATCGTTCATGAGAGGATTTTCCACGATATACCACGTATCGTCCCCAATCCATCCGCCCTGGAGAGCGGGCCAGAACACCCAGAATCCCGCCCCGGCGATCAGCAAGGCCTGCAGAAAAGCCGGTCCATGCCGCTTAACGGCGGAAATAAAATGGAAACCGCCCGCGCGATTTGTTTCCGGCGGTTTGTTCCTGGTCGATGAACGTTTTGCCATAGTCTGCCAATGGCGGCCCCTCAGTATGAACAGACCCTTGGGATAAACAAGAAACCCGATTATTCTCTTAGGAATTTGTTGCTTTATCGTAACAAAACCCGGGCACGATTCGCCCGCGAAATCGCCGGTTGCACAGCGATGATTCCCTGTCATTCTCTTGGCATCAACCTCAGCAAAGGAGCGGAAAATGGCGATTGTCGCAACGGTATATCACAGCGGATACGGACATACAAAACTGCAGGCCGAGGCGATCCATCGCGGCGCGGGCGGCGTTCCCGGCATTGAAGCGCGGCTCTACACCACGGCTGAAGCCATCGAAAAACTCGATGAACTCGACGCGGCGGACGCGATCATTTTTGGCTGCCCAACCTACATGGGCAACATGTCCGCCGAGATGAAAAAATTCATCGAAGTCGCGGCGAAAAAATGGTTCGCCCAGGCATGGAAAAACAAAGTGGCCGGCGCTTTCACCAATTCGTCTTCCTTTTCCGGCGATAAACTCAACACCCTGATTGGGCTCGTCATCAACGCCATGCAGCATGGGATGATTTATGTGGGTCTGGGGATGATGCCTGCCTCGAGCGATCCGGCTTCGATGAATTCAATAACCGGCCCCGGCCCTGGAGTGCTCAACCGCGTTGGGTCTTTCACCGGGCCGATGTCCGCCAGTTTCCAGGTACCTCCCGGCGAAGCTCCTTCCCCCGGCGACATTGCGACAGCCGAAGCCTACGGCGTCCGGGTGGCGGAAATTACCCTCAAGCTGCGGGGTTAGGCGCGCCTCTGCTAGTCACGGAGAATCGTCTTTACGGGTAAAGACGACGATGCGGTCGCGGTATTCCATTTTGTAGTGGTCGTGCAATTCGGCCCGGATATCGGCCGGAATGTAAGACATATCGGCGATATGTTCGTAGCCGATGACGAAAATGCATAGATCAAAGCGGGCATGGATGAACGCCATGACCCGGGGATCGGGCGGTTCCCCAAGCTCGATCCAACGCGAGGGCGCGACCATGCCTGCCGCAATATAGATCCCGGTCGGATATTCTTCTCCATGATGAGAAGAAGGAATTTTTTCCCAACAGATGGGCAGCCCCGGCTCAAAAGAAAGATGATAAGCCGCGTAACAAAAATCGATGCGTGGCCCGAAAAAAATCTTCTTGGAGTTATCTCCCGTTCCCGGAATGCCGTTCTCCAGCAGGACCTGGTTAACATCCTTCAAAACGTCATTGAGCTTGGGACCCACCTGCATGCCGCGAAAGAACGCCGGAGACTGGATGGGTATCAACGGCACGTCTTCGGCAAAATAATCCTTTCCTATGCTGAAAACCCGCGCCCTGGTGATACCCAGGAAAAGGCTCATAGCTATAAAATAGAAAAAAATAATATAAGCGTAGGCCAGTTTGCGTCCGGGCATGGGAGCGTATCCGCGCCGCAGGAAATATTGCAAAAAGGGAACGATCATCATCATGGGCGCAGCTTCCGTCATCTTCAGATCGGAGTCGGTAATCATTCCGATGGCGCCCACCACGAAGACAACGCCAAAAATGAGCAACAGGAGAGTGTGCCAACCTTCGCGGACGAGCGTTTCCTTGTGGCAACAGATGGCATGGAGAATAAGCATCGCCAAACAGCCGTTGGCGATAAAGCTGGGGAGATGCTCCTCCGTGCATCCTTGAAAAAGACAATATTGCCAGCAATCGGTGGAAATCAGCCGCGCGGACAATAACGAGTAATTCTGCAGCAACAGAACGGGAGAGGCATGCTCCAGAAAAAGAAACGCCGCATCAAAAGCGGTTGCCGAAGCCGACGCCACCAGGACAAAGAGCCGGGTGGAAGGCCGGGTAAGAAGAATAAGATGGGTCAGGATGAGCAGAAGCCCCGCGGTGTTCGCCTTGGCCAGCCCGGTTAAAGCGACCGCGAGCCAAAACGACGCCCGCGCGTAACGATCTCCCGGCTCGAGAAGAAGAAAAAATACCGATCCGAGATAAATCGCCTCAATGACCGCGGTGATCTGATTGTACCACCACCACGAAAGAGGCAGGAAAGTCATCGCCTGCAGCAATACCGTGAAAAAAAGCGACGCCCACGCCTTGCCCGTGGCGCGGATCAAAAGCGCGAAAATCCACGTGGAAGTGAGGACGGAAAAAACGCAAACCAACGCGGTGAGCGATCCCCAACTGGGCCCTCCCAGCAAAAAAGCCCAACCCGCCGGATAAACAAAAAGCGCCGGCATGGGAGTGGAGAAATCGCGATAGGCCGCCAGACCGGTATACTGCGCCCAGGCGACATTGATGAGATACCCGCCGTCAAAGCCGCCGAATTGAATAAAAGCCAAGCGCGAATGCCAAATGACGATCGCGATCATCAGCAAAACAAAAACGATCACCGGCGGCAATCTTTGCATCGTATGGCGGCCTTCACCTTAAGTGGGGCGGTCTTTGAGAAAAGATTTTTTGCATCGACCGCCCAAACAAATTTTTAACAAATCTTTACCAGGCAACTGACAACTGATCACACGAAAAGGGACATAGTGCCAGGCATGAAACCGAAATTTTATCAAGCGATAGGTATTTTATTCGTCACCCTTGGCGCTGGAACTTTGCTGCGGGCCGATCTCAACGACTGGGCCCGGCAGGCCATTTCCCCGGATCAGTCCACCGCCCTTTCCGCGCAGAATAGCCTGCGCGAGACAGGTCCGGCAGGGCTTGAGGCCCTGGAACAATGTTATGCCGGCGAAATCCAAAATCACCGGAACAGCCCCCGCGCAAATGATGATCGTTGGGAAAGAATCACCGCCGCCCTTAATCGCGTCGGCGGCCAATACGACGATTACGCCAGCGGACTTTATTGGTACACGGACCTCGGAAAAGCCGAGGCGGCCGCGCAGACGTCCGGCAAACCCATCTTGTCGCTGCGATTGCTTGGGCGCCTCGACGAAGAGCTAAGCTGCGCCAACAGCCGCTTCTTCCGCGCGACGCTTTATTCCAATGCCCGGATCAGCCAGATGCTGCGCGACAAATTCATCCTGCACTGGGAATCGGTCCGGCCCGTGCCTATCGTCACCATCGATTTCGGCGACGGGCGCAAGCTGATGCGGACGATCACCGGCAACAGCATTCACTATATTCTCGATACGAACGGGCGGGCCGTGGACGCGCTGCCGGGACTTTACGGCGCGCAGACGTTCCTCACGGAATTGCAATCCGCCGCCGATGCCGTGGCCCAGGAAAAACAGGGCGTCACGCCGGTGGCGCATCAGGGCGCGACCATCCGGCGGCTTCTCGCCGCATGGAAAGCCGATCTCTCCGCCGTGTCGGATGGAAATCCCGACTTAAACCAGGCCAACGAAACCACCCTCGAAAACATGACGGACGACACGCGCTGGCGGTTGATCGCCCAGAGGCACATCAGCGAAGCAAGCTTTGACCCATCCTCGTCAAAATTGATCCTGAGCAAATTCCCCACCGCGGTTCAGGCCGCGCCGCTGACCGCCAGCAAAATGATGGTCGAAAGTCCCATGCTAACGGCATTGCGGAATATGCAAAAAACGGTGTCGGTCGACACGGTGCGCGACAACTACATGCTGCGGCCCAAAATTCTCGGGTTTCTCCAGGCGTCCGAGGCGCACCGATTTTCCCTCGCTGAGATCAACAACTGGGTCTATGCCCAAATCTTCCTGACCCCCAAGGACGATCCCTGGCTGGGTCTGGCGCCGCAAGACGTGTTTTCCGGCATTGCCGAAAATGGCGAAGTAGGCCCGTAAAATCAATCCCTGCCAACGCTACCCGACATGGACTCGAACCATGAATAACGCCTCCAAAGGGCGCTGTGTTACCATTACACCATCGGGTAAAGACAGCGCGATTATCCTCGTTTCCCGGCGCCGATGTCAAACAGAAGCAAACAGACTCGACAACGCCCCGCCGGTGTGGTTTCTTAAACTCCCCCGCCCAAACGGGGACGCGAGCGTCTCAAGGTCCCATCGACTAGCTGGTTAGGTCACGGCCCTCTCAAGGCCGGTGCACGGGTTCGAATCCCGTTGGGACTACCCTTTCCTCTGGGGTATAACAAGGAACAAGGCGTTTCTCTTCCGAAGCCGGGTAAAATTCACCCGCAGTGCAGGAAGACTGTATGGGGTGATATAAGGTCGAACCATCCGCGGCGGCTTCTCTGCGCCGCATTTCGGAGATGGCTACGAAGTGACATGCGAGCCGTAAGCTTGCAATTCGGCACTCGAAATCTTCTCGGATGGAACAAGCTGGTAGTGCTTTTCGTCCACAACCTTAATCTCATCGTTTGCAGCCGTCAGTTCGAACATGGCGATGCGATTGTTTTCCATGAATTGCGCCGAAATGGGACGGCAAATCAAATTGGGATACTTTTCGCGGCAGCAGGCGATGTCTTGTTGCGTTTGGACGATTCCGTGGCGGTCGTTCCCGCCCTTTGCCTGAACTGGTACGACGAACTGACGCCCGTACTTGTCCACTCCAACGTAAACTTCGTCGATCTCGATTTGCCCGATGCTTTTGACCGTCGTGCGCAAGTGGTTTTGCAGCGAATAGGCGGTGATTCCCAAGAAAATGTCAACCAAGCGATTGTACCTGACTTTCGCCAAAATTGCCTGCTCGTCGCTTTGGGCATACGCCGAAATAATCTCGGGGGTGGCGTCGGGAATCTTGATGGTCAGCAATTCGTCGCGAGGCACGATTCTTGCAATTTTGACCTGCTTAAACTCGTATAGTCCGCGCCCTTTGCCGGTAATGATCCATTCGAAGCCGCTCTTTGCGGTGACACGAATCTCCTGCGGAAGATCGTTCCGATAGCGGAAAGAGTAAACGACATCGCCGATATTCTTTGGGAGCTTGATTTTGAGGGACTGCGCGATGGCAATGAACTCGTCGCGGAAGAATTCGACAGTCGTTTTGCCCGAGCGATAATGCCTCTTGAAAACATCCGCAATGATTGCCTGATAGCGATTAAGCTGTTGATCCTCGGAACTCATGGAAAGAGTTGCAGAGATTCTTCCGGCAAGGCAGTTCGCTTTCTAAGTGGCTTGCGCAAACGCTGTGGAATGACATCCGAACGAACACCAAAGTATCGGGCGGCAGCTTGCATGTCGAATTGCAATAATTCGGTATTTCCGAAGTCGCAAACGATAGTGGGCTTTTTCGGACGTACTCCCAAAGCTTTTACGATCTCTGCCGCAACCGCTCGTCCCAACAAAGGAGGCACACTGTTGCCCACTTGCCGAAAGCCGTGCCATTTGGTCGAATGAAAACGAAACCAGTCGGGATAAGAATGGAGCCGTGCCGCCTCCCGAACTGTAATGACTCTCGGATAATGAGGATGAATCGGACGAGGCGAAGTAAAAGCCCCGCGTGCGCTATCGGTTCCGGCCCGCAGGGTATTGCACACGCTTTCAGGATCGAGCTTGTGAAAGCGGCTAACGGGTTCTGTATCTCCGGCGAAAGTATTCAGAAAACGTTCTTTCGATAAATCCGTGTGCCTCGTGCGAAGGCTGGAAGAAAGAAGGTTGCGGTCGAAATTACGAGGATAGCCGAAATCCTCTGGATCAACTTGGATGTTTCGTAATTGCTTTGCGTAAAGACTATGCGAAGTCCATCGAACCGAAACAGCATCGGTATGATTCAAAACGTCGAATTTATCGGCATCTGGAAGATCGCCAATGGCATCCCATACGGTGGTAAGCATTTCCTTGGCCTTCGGATACGAGGGCAATTCCATGTCTGTCCGTGCGGCGATAAGAAAAAGGCGACGCCTATCTTGCGGAACGCCGAAATCCGCTGCATTCAAGACCCGATAGGGAAGCAGCACTTTGTATTTCGCGGCACGAAGTTCTCCGATTAGTTCGCTCAAAAACTTCGAATGCAACCCGAGAGTTAACCCTTTGACGTTTTCAAAAACGCAGTACTTGGGTTTAAGCCCTCGAATAAGACGAACGTAGTGGAAAACGAGACTGTTCCGAGGATCGTCCAGTGTCCGCTTCCCGATCATTGAAAATCCCTGACATGGCGGCCCCCCGAAAACGACATCGATGTCTTCACCTTGTAATCCCGCACGATCTCGAATCAGCTTTCCCGTCATATCGGCAACACTTGCGCAAATGGTCGTAGTATTCGGAAAATTGAATTCGTGAGTCGCACAATGTATCGGATCGATTTCAACTGCTGCTGCCACGTCGAAGCCCGCTTGTTCGAAGCTAAGCGATAATCCTCCCGCCCCTGCAAAAAGGTCGATTCCAATGGGACGCTTATTAGTTTTCCTTAAGGAAATCATCTATCTTCCTCACTAGCTTCTCCGGCCGTTTTAGTTCGCATTGCCAGATGATCAAAGTTTTCCATTCAAGTTTCTCCAACTTTCGAATAGTCCGCCTGTCTCTTGCCCGATTGCCTGTAATCTTCTCTTTCCAGAAATGGGTTCGACTCTTCGGCAGCTTGCCATAACGACAGCCGCGATGACCATGCCAAAAGCATCCGTGGACGAAGATTGTCTTGCGATGCCGTGCCAAGACCAAATCGGGCTTGCCCGGCAACTTCGAATCGTGGAGGCGGTAACGATACCCAAGCCCGAAAACAATCCGCCTAACGGCTACTTCCGGCTTTGTATGGCGTCCCCTTACCCGGCTCATGAGCCAACTACGTCTGGCGGAAGTGAGGCGATCCATCGAGACTGGTTATTTTACCATCGGAAAGCTTTGCAGGCTAGACCGATTGCTTTAGCTGACAGACGTGAGTCAAAACCGACCAGGCTCTTTGTCCGTAGCGCTGTGCGGACGACATACTACGCCATTGTTGCAATACTCTTGGGACTATTCCTTCCGATTCTTCCTTCCGATTCTCCAGAGGTGATTTTCGGTCGGTGTACTAAAATGTACTAAGCCGGCAAGCCTTTCCCGGCCCGCCTCCCTTTTTTCGGAAACTTTGCCGTGGGCGCACAGAATAGAGTAACCGTGGAAGTGCCGTGGTAGAAGGTAGGGGTTCGAGGTTCGGCACTCAAGTCCACAAAACATTGCGGCGCCCAGGTCATGACCCGGACGCCGCAACGGCGGGGATACTCAGCAGGAAAGCAAAATCAGGCCTGCCGGCGGTGGCGCAGCCCCAGCACCACGAGCAGCATAACGCCCGCCGCCATGAAGGAGAGCTCCGCGCAGCCCGGTTCGGGAGCGGCGACGAGACTTACGGTTACACCTCCGTCCGGGCTTTCGCTCGAGTAGGTGTTGACCGAAGGCAGCGTCATATTTGAGAAAATGGTCGAGGAAACCAATGTGCTGCCGCCGGATGGATCGGTCGTCGGGATATTATTCAGGCCGTTATCCAGAATCGCGATATTGAATTGATCGTCAATCGGAGTACCCGAACCGACCACTTCCGAATTCGTCGTCTCATCCACCCGGAAACTGATATTGGTCACGCCGGAGGAAAAGGCTTCGGCAAACTCGTTATCGGAGGCGGAATTGGTCAGCGCCACGCCGGAACCGGCAGCCAATGAGCCTGTTTCACCGCCGTTCGTGTAATCGGGCGTTCCCGAAGGACTTCCACCGGTAAAGGAAAAGTTATACAATCTGACGACATTGGTGACGTTGCCGGAACCCGTAACCAGCTGCAAATCGAGCGAAAAGGGCTGGTTCGAGTTGAGATCGAGCGAGCTCACATTGATGCTCACTTGATAGACTAAATCCGTCGGAGGCAGGATTTGCGCTTGAGATGCCGGCGCGAAGGCGAGGAGGACGGCCGTGGATAATAAGGCGCCGGCGGCGGCGCTCAGGATGCGTTTCGTTTTCATTTTCATAGTGCGTAAGGTTGGGGATTTTTATCCCGTCCGGCTCGCTTCGGCCGGACAGGACATCGGTTGGTGGTTGGATATTAGGGCTGAGCGGCCGTGTTAATCGGAGTCATGATGCTGGAGATCGTTCCAGTCGCCGTATATTGCAGCGAGACGGTCGCGGAAGCTCCCGCGGCCAGGCCGGTTGAGGAGACCGACACATAGGGGCTCCCGGGATAGGTGTTGACGGTCGTGCCCGCACTGTCAACCAAGGTGGCGTTGGAAGAGAGATTGCCCAAGACCAGATAGATCGGATTGGTAATCGCTGTGCTGAGAGTGTTGGTGATGGTCACCGTCTGTGAATAAGTCCCCGTATGGCGATTGTAGGCATAGCCGCTCGCGGACAGACTCAAACCCGGAAGCGCGGGAATGGTGCCGGGAACAAACAGGTCCGACATATCTTGCGCCACCCCAGTGCCGAATCCACCGGTCGGGCTGACCGATTGGGTGAAGGCGGTGCCAAAGGGAGCGGTGCCGGCAATTTGAGAAGTGCCGACTTGACCGTTCGAGCTGTTGGAGAAGTTCGCGGCGTCATTGAGGTACCCCGTCGGCGTAGTGGCCGTCACTCCGAAGATTTCCTGCATCGTGGCGATATCGGAAGAGTGGGTATAATTCAATTCGCTGTCGTAAGCATTGCCCTTGCAATACGGCGAAATGACGATCTCCGTCAACGTGTGATTGAAGTCGTTTTGATTGGCGCCTTCGGTTTCATCCGTCCAGATGAAAATCGCCGCATGACCCGCCTGATAAACCGGCGAATTCATGATTTCCGGAATGACAATCGAGAGGAAATTATCCCCCTGCGCGACCTGTTCGCTATCGGAGCCATGGGTGTAGGTGACGCCATTATAGACAAAGTTGGTGCTGAGAGCGGTATGCATGTCATTATACTGGTCAGGCGTAATGACGTTATAGGCCGCCACCGTGTTGTTGGCCAAATCGCTCGCCAATTGCTGCAACGGAGGATAATGGTAGGCATCGACATTCTGCGGCGAGGTATCGGCCGTGGTCACCGTGCTGCCATTGGTTGCCGGAAAAAACAACTGACCCGTGTGTTTGCAGGCGAAATTAAACTGATGCGTGCCGTTATAGGGATTGGTGTAGCTGGTGCTGGTGCCGCTGAAGCTCACCAGAGGAACCGTCCACTGCGAGGATGGGGCCGCATTGCTGGTCATCGTCCCGCCCGCGGTGTTAAAATTCAAGCCGTTGGAATTCAGCATCTGGGTGTCTTCGGAATAGGACTTCCAGGAAACGCCGGCAGCCTGAAGCAATCCGCTGAGATTTTCGCCCGTCAAATTCGGGTTGGCGCCCAGATAATCGGAAATCTGCTCCACACTATGGCCTGAGCCGTAGGGATCGTTGTCATCCAATTTGCTCAGATTCGATCCGTTTTCCATCCAAACGTAGTTGGGTTCCGAGGGATGGATGCTGGGATTGTTGCCATTGTAGGTGGAAAGAACTTCATGATAGCACGAACAATAAGAAACTTGCGCCGCATTGGGATTGCCCGGAGTGATCAGGCTATTGATATAGGGCGCCGCGGAACTGCCGACAATCTGCTGGCCTCCGCTCGTCTCATTCTCCGTGAAATTACGGTTTTCCAGGAGAATGTAGAAGACAGTGGTGATTTGCGCCTTGGCCGTGGTCAGCATCAAGCTGAAAGCGCAAGCAAAGGCCATCAGGGATTTTCCGATAAATCCTATATAGAATCGATTGGTGAATAGTGTTGTCATGGTAGTGTTCTGGCCTTAGGCGGTAGTGGTTTAGGTTTGGCTAGCGCGGACTGTCGTAAATTATAAATTGGATTCTCAAAATTGCTGAGAATTTGGGAACTATTAAAAAAAAGAAAGGCAGTGACAAGCCTTGTATTGTAATATTGAGATTGCGTTAATGTCAGATTTGTGACGTTTTACACAATCGGGTTTCTGCCAAAGAAACCGAATCTATAACGGCCTTTTCTACTTGGAGTGGTTTCGGTTCATTCCATAGCGCCGGCATACCCCTGGCTATTCTTACAAAAACGATCTGTCCATAAAGTGAAAGCAATCAAAAGATCTGCATCCTGGGCACAATTATCACTATAATCCAATTTCTATATTAGACGACAAAATGATATGGCCTCTGAATTGCATCAAAAAGCCTTCCACTTATTTCGTGGAAGCTAGGGGCCGCGATGGCGCCACAGTCAGCTTTCCGAAAAGGCCGTCGTATTCATTTTTCGGACCGGCCGTGAAATAGAGCGCATTCGCATCACCGAGGCTTACTCCGTTGCCGAAGGTCAGGCCCCAAATCCGGTCGATGCTGATGATCTTGCCCGATTGATCTCTTAGCCGGTCAACGAAGTTGCCTGTGGTGGAATCGAACGCCGCGATGGTCCCGTCGCCCAAACTGGCCACCAGTAGATCCCCTCCAAATTTGCCGAATTTTGCCGGAGCAATCGCCATTCCCCACGGCGCATTGAGCATTCCCTTGTCATGAAAATCCCTTACCAGCGTGCCATCCTCGTTGTACTCGACGATATGGCCATAGCCTGAGCCCAGTCCGTCTTCCTCCTCCATGCCCTCGTCGCTGTTGGTGCTGAACTTGGCGTAAGCCACATAGAGATGCCCGGCCAGGTCGAGTATATTAAAAACATGCAAATCCCGGGCGCGAATGTCTGAGGGTGTTTGGAAATGATAGGAAGCAGTAACGTTATTCCATTTATTGTCAAATACCACGATCTTGTCGTTGCGAAAATCGGTCGCAAAGAGATGATTTCCACCGGCTTTTTTATAAGCTGCCGATGTAGAAGCGTTAACCGTCATGGCCGCGCCACTAAAAACGCAGTTTGCCCGGTAGGGAAAATGAGAAGTCTTGGAGTAATCGATGATGATGGGAGCGGTGGCCATCGCGATCTTTGTATTGGAACGCCAGGCGTTGATACACCCGTCTTCCGTAACAAAGATAAACGCGGCTGAACCCGAAGCCCCCCCCTTAATAGGAGTGGGAGGAGTGGTTGAATTGTCGTTGGCGGGACCGGAGACGGGAAACTCGACCGGCTGCCCCGCGATATCGTGCGCCGAGTTGTAGACCAAGCCGGTCGTGAAA
>Ga0335072_10010091_pt1 | contig 13600 bp, 10 predicted proteins | sample Lox_Sample_21_FD_206725 | JGI IMG/M metagenome (GOLD analysis project Ga0335072, IMG submission 206725) | Soil microbial communities from Loxahatchee National Wildlife Refuge, Florida, United States - Lox_Sample_2.1 | ecosystem: Environmental > Terrestrial > Soil > Wetlands | place: USA...
TAGCATCCTGCAGGAACTTAGCAAACTGTTCAAGGATACGGCGGTTACCCTCTCGCTCCCCACACTTGGCGAGGTAGAGACTCAGGCCGGCGCTTCTACGAAGGAGAATTGCGCAGCTGCGACCGTGACGAACAAAATCCAGAAAGAGATCGTCAAGCAGCTGCTCTACCTCGAGCGGCCCGAACGCGTGCCGGGTTCGAGGTTTCCGCGACGCACCGGATTCAACTGGCGACGCGGGATCGGCTACTCAGTGCTAGGTGCAACCACGATCATCGTCGCGCTCTATCTTACGCACGCGACTGACCGGCTGGTGAACTTGTCAGGCCATGACCTGCTGCGGCACGGCTTGGCGTACGCTGCGCTGCTGGCAGGCTTGATGGTCATCCTGACGGCACTGCAGCACGCGTCTCACAATCGATTTCGAGTCCAGCAGGTGACCGCAGGGCCCGCCAGCGTTACGCTCGCCGACAAGTCAGACAGTTACTTCGACGAGTATCTCGACGAAATCGTCTACTTCTTCGAGGCCACGAAGTACGACGTCTTCATCTTCGAGGACTTGGACCGGTTCGACGACCCGCATATCTTCGAAACCCTTCGCGAACTCAACACCATCCTCAACAAATCCAAGCAGCTAGTACTACAGCAGCGCCTTGTGATCTGTGAGCCTACGGGCGTAGTGGGACTTTCGCGCTGAGGCCTGGCGGCGGCGTCGCCAGTGCGACCAGTGCCAATGGAATTCGGCGGGGCGGGCGACGCGCGTGTGGAGGTTGAACAGGCGGCGGGCCTCGGCGGCGGTGAGGGGGATGAGGTCGCGCCCGGTTTCATCCTTTATGAAGGGCGGCGGGGCGTATGTTCTGGGCGGGGCGAACCGCTGTCCACAGGGGTCAGGTCCCCTTTTTAGCGGGGGCGGCCTCGTCGCTCCCGCTGGCGGCGGGTCCGGCTGGCGGCGGGCCTGGGCGGGAGGCTCGGGCGGCGACGGCGAGGAACGCGTGGGCGATCATGGCCAGGGTGGCGTGCCGGTACCAGGCCCGGTACTTGCGGACCTGGTAGTGGTCCAGGCCGGCCTCGCCCTTCGACTCGGCGAAGCAGTCCTCGATTCCCCATCTCGCGCCCGCGACTGCGACGAGCTCCGGGAGCGTCACCGGGCGCGGCGACCAGCAGCGGAAGAAGGCCAGCTCGAGCTGTCCTTTCTCGCCCGGCTGCAGGGATCGGCGCGCCAGGAGGTGATGGTCCGGGCTGTCGGTCCCGATGAGCGCCCAGTCGTATAGTCGCGGCCCCTTGGACCCGTCGGCGCAGCTGAGCCGCTGCCACCCGTTCCTGGGGACCAGGGCCGCCAGCTCGTCCGCCCGCATCCCGCCGACCGCGACGGGGATGACGTCGTTGCAGGCCACGGCCATGACATAACGAATGCCCTGCTCCTCCAGCCAGCCGCGCAGGCCCGGGTTGCCGCCGTAGACCTCGTCGCCGGCCACCCAGGCGAACGGGACCCCGGCGTCCCGGGCGCGGCTGATCATCGTCCTCGCAAGCCGCGGCTTGGTCGCGAACGCGACCTCGTCGCCGATCCCGGCGGCCCGGCACCGGTCCCGGTCGTCCGTCCACTTCTCCGGCAGGTACAGCTCCCGGTCGATCAGCGCCCGCCCGCCGTCCGGCGTGACGTAGGCGGCGAACACCCCGACCTGGCAGTTCTCGACCCGCCCCGCCGTGCCGGTGTACTGCCGGGCTACGCCGGCCGACATGCGGCCTAATGACGACCCCGCGGTTATGCCGCGCCCGTGTTTGGACTGGCTCCGACGCGGGACCCGGTTCGCAGGGGTGCGGCATAACCGGCTCTTGATGGCGCTCGCGGATTAAAGCTGGTCGAGGAAGGCGAGCAGGGTGTCGGGGGCCTTGTAGCGGGTGGCTTCGGTTCCGGGCGGGGCGGTTCGGGCGATGGCGTCCTCCTTGAGCTTCATGTCGGCGTGCAGGTAGATCCGGGTGGTCGCGGGGCTTTCGTGACCTAGCCAAAGCGCGATGACGGTGATGTCGACTCCTGCGTGGAGGAGGTTCATCGCTGCGGTGTGCCTCATGGTGTGCGGGGTGATTTTCTTAGTGGCCAGCGTCGGGCATGCGGTGGCCGCCAGTGCGGCGTACTTGCTGGTCAGCCGGGCGACGGCGTCGGCGGACATGGGCGTGCCGCTGCGGGTGCAGAGCAGCGGCGCCTCCGGCGGGGCGCTGCGCTCGGCGATCCACTCCGCCAGGATGCCGGTGGTGTGGCTGGTCAGCGGGGTGCAGCGGTCCTTGCGGCCCTTGCCGCGGCAGTAGACGTGCGCTCCGGTGCCGAGGTGGGCGTCATGGACGGCGAGGCTGGTGATCTCGGAGACCCGCAGCCCGGTCCGGGCTGCCAGGACGAGGAGCGCGTGGTCACGGCGGCCGTGCCAGGTCGCCTGGTCGGGCGCGGCGAGGATGGCGTCGAGCTCGGCGGGGGCGAGGTAACTGACGATGGTGGTGGCGGTGCGCTTGGCCTGGATCGCCAGCACGCGGCTGATGGTGTCCATCTGGTCGGGTGCCTTCAGGGCGGCGTAGCGGAACAGGGAGTGGATGGCGGCCAGCCGGTTGTTGCGGGTGGCGGCGCTGTTGCCCCTGGCCGTCTCCAGGTGAGCGAGGAACGCGCCGACGGTAACGGCGTCGAGGTCGGCCAGGTCGAGCTGGGCGGGCTGCTTGCCGGTCTGGTCGTGGACGTAGCCGAGGAGCAGTCGCAGGGTGTCGCGGTAGGACGCGATCGTGTGCGAGGTGGCGGCCCGCTGGGTCATCAGCCGGTCGGTGAAGAACGCCTGCAAGATGGGCGCGAGCGCGGTCATCGGGTGGTTCCCTTCTGGGCGGGGGCCTCTAGCCGGGCGGCGGCCAGGGCGAGGAGCCCGGGGGCGGCTTCGAGGTACCAGTACGTTGACTCGGCGCTGGAGTGGCCGAGGTAAGTGGACAGGACGGGCATCTGGGCCTGGACGTCGGTGCCGTCCTGGTACCACCTGGTCAAGGTGGCAACCGCGAACGTGTGGCGCAGGTCGTGGATCCGGGGCCGTCGCCGGCCTCGCGGCTGGCCGATGCCGGCCTGGACGAGCAGCCGGGCGAAGGCGTCCTGGGCCCAGCCCTGCACGGGCCGCCGTCCGGTGCGGGTGATGAAGAAGGCCGGGGATGCCGGCGACGGGCAGAGGCTGTCGCGGCGGGCAGCGTATGCGGCGAGCATGGTGAGGGTGGTCGGGTGGAGCGGGACGAGGCGCTGGCTGCTGTTCTTGCCGTTCACCGTGAGCGTCGCGTCCGCGGTGCTCACGTCGCCGCGGTCCAGGGCAAGTGCTTCTCCCAGCCGCAGCCCGGTGGCCGCGATGAGGCTGACCAGCGCCTGCATGCCGGCTGCTGACAGCGGCGCGGTGATCGTGCCTGCCGCGTGGACGAGGGCCGAGATCTCCTCCGGGGAGTAGATGTAGGGCGGCTTGCGGCGCTGCGGCGCGACGATCAGGTCAGCGGGCGGGACCTCCGTCGCCGGGTCCATCGTGCGCATGTGGCGGGCGAAGCCGCGGATGATGCCGAGGCGGTGGCCCCAGTGCCCCGGTGACGCGTCGCGGGATTCTGTTGCCCATTCCAGGGCGGCTGCGACCGTGACCGCGGGCTGCCCGGCGGCGTCCAGCCGGGCGGCGAAGTCCAGCAGCATCCGCCCGTCGGCGGCCATCTTCCGGCCCAGGGCCCGGCGCAGGGCCAGGTAGTCCTCGGCGTGCTGTCGCAGGCTCATCGTGCGGCTCCCTGGGGGCAGGGCAGCGCGAGGGCCGACAGACGGGCCAGGTCGACCTTCGCGTAGATCGCCGTGGTCCGCTCCTGGGCGTGCCGCAGCAGCTGCCCGATTTCCTCCATCGACGCGCCGCCGGCCAGCAGCTCGCAGGCGGCGGCGTGGCGCATCCCGTGCGGCCCGAACCTGGCGACCCCGGCGCGGGCGCAGGCGCGGCTGGTGAGGCAGGTGACCGATGGGACCCCGAGCCTGGCGAACGGCGCCACCATCGTCACGAACAGGGCCCGCGACGCGGTCGAGGGCCGGGCGTGCAGGAGGTAGTCGGCGATCGCCTCGCCAACGTCGGCGGGAAGCGGCAGGACATCGGTCCGGTTGCCCTTGCCGCGGACGGTGACCTCAGCTGCCCGCCAGTCGACGTCGCCCAGGTCGAGCCCGGCGACCTCGCCGCCCCGCAGTGCGAGGCGGGCCATGGCCAGCAAGATGGCGTAGTCACGGCGCCCGCCTGCGCTCTCGCGGTCGCAGGCCGCCAGCACCGCCCGGATGCTGCCGGCGGACGCTGCCCGCGGCAAAACCGGCCTGGGGTAGCCCCGGCCCGCCGGGACCGCGTCCGCCAGCGGGGCCGCGATCAGGCCCGCGACGTGGAGGAAGCGCAGCAGTGACCGCAGCGCGGGCAGCGTCACCAGGTCAGGGGCCTGGCCCTTGCGCAGCCCGGCCCACTCCAGGGCGAAGCGGGTGACATCGGCAGCGGAAAGCCCGCCCACGGCGGCCTCCAGGTCCCCGGGCAGCCGGCCGAGGAACCTGCGGGCGCACCGCAGGTAATGCCGTGACGTCGAGGCAGAGACCCCTCGCTCACCCGACAAGTACGCCTGGTAGCGGCTGAGCAGCGCTTCCAGCGGCCCGGCCGGGACCAGCTCCGCGGGGGGCGGCGCTGCGCCCAGGGACCGCAGGTATCCCAGGACCGGGGCGACTGCCCGCGGGCTTACCCCGGTGCGGTGCCCTCGCCTGCGCCGGTCCTGCAGGAACTCCGCTGCCTTGTCCCCGGTTAGAGCCCCAGCGTCCTGGCCCTGGCCGCCGAGCCAGCCACTCAGGTCCGCGAGCAGGTGAACGTGGTCCGTGATCGTGTCGCTCGCATACCCCTGCCCCGCGAGCTCCCCTCGAAGTCCATCGGCGAACGGCGCGAGAGGCCCGCTGACCGCGATCCACCGCCGACGCCGGGAATCATCCCGAACATCCATGACTGTCTCCTGACTGGTCGATGAGCTGGAGAAACGCAACGACCAGACACCAGGAACCGCCACCACAGCAGCCGAACAGAAATAATGCCGAGTCCCCGAACCGCAACCGCGACCCAGCACGGCCTCAAGAACCCCGCCGCGGCATAACCGCAGGGTCGTCATTAGGCGCCTAATGCCGATGTCGGCATTAGGCGCCCTTCTTCAGGAACCCCGTCTCGTCCACCGCCAGCACCGCCGCCGGGTCTCCCATCGCCCGCACGACGTAGCCGGCGAGCGCGTCCCGGGCGGCGTCCTCGTCCCACGGGGAGAAGTTCAGCAGCCGCTGCATCCCGTCGGGCGACGCGTCGCCCGCGAACTCCGCCAGCTGCCAGGAGTTCTTCCGCTCCGACTGCGACAGCAGCCCGAGCAGGTATGCCCGCCCGTGCCGCCGCACCCTCGCATTCGAGAAGGCACCGGCAACCTGCATGAACATCTCGTTGAACGACTCCGACCACGCGGCATGCCCGACCCCGGCCACCGTCCGCGCGTCCTCCACGACAGCAAGCATGCACCAACCCTCGCCCAGCACGCGGCTCAGATCACGCAGCCACGCCGAACCAGGTAACACCTCGCTGCTGTAGTACTAGGTGGGCGGAACATCCGCTTCATCTACGCGACCAAGGACAGCATTTTCGAGCAGCTTGGAGCTCCGGCAACGGGCGAGACAGGGCTGTCCGACGCTGCAGAGGCGGAAGTGGCAAGAGCGAACCGCACCAAGTTCTTCGATCTCGTGATCCCGGTCGTGCCCTTCATCACGCACCGCAGCGCTCGTGACCTGATGTCCGACCAGATGAAAGTGTCGGAGCTTCCTGTCTCACGCGAGCTGATCGACCTAGCCGCAAAACACGTCGCCGACATGCGGTTGATCAAGAACATTCACAACGAGTTCGTCGTGTTCCGCGAGAAGCTGCTGCTCGCCCCAGGGGCCATGCCTGGCCTCAAACCGGACCAGCTGTTCGCAATGATCCTCTACAAGAACGTTCACCTGTCTGACTTCGAACTCATCCGGACCGGGAAGAGCAGCCTCGACGCGCTCTACCACGACAGTCGTTCGATCGTGAACGACAACATGAGCGTGCTGGACGACCGCATACGGCGGCTAAATGAGTTCATCGCCGATCCAGATCCGTTGCAGTCGAGAAGCGAATCGCTCGGAGCAAAACTCGAGACATACATCTACAGGATTGTTCGACACAGCCTGCCGCAAGCTGCTCCGCACAACCTAACTTGGCAATTCTCAGGCACGACGATCGGGCCTGAATATATCCATCGCGTTGCCTTCCGGAAGGCTTTCCTGCCAGGCGAGGCCCCCCTGCAGGTCGCCTCTCCATGGCACAACGGGAATTTTTCGTTCACTCCCCAGAACATCGGTGACGGACTCGGCGAGGACTTGTCGCCCGAGAGGTGGGCAGAGCGCGACGAGGCTGCCGCCCGCGCCGAGTTGGAGAGCGTTCAGGCCGACAAGGCGCTACTCGCGCATGCGGATATGGAGGAGCTGTCCGCTCGATCCGCGTTCAAGCTCCTTGTCGACGGGGCAAGGCGCTCCTTCGCTGAGATCGCCATGCAAAAGCTGGAATCGCAGCTCGCCGTCAATCTGACGGCCGGCGGCTACATCGATCGAAACTTCACTCTCTACGTTTCGCAATACCACGGCGTCCACGTCAGCGGCCAGGCGATGAACTTCATCCTGCACAACGTCCAGCCAGACGTCATGGACCCCCACTTCGAGTTCGACTCCGCAGCCGACGTCGAAGCAGTTTTGCGAGAGTGCGGAACGTCCTTGCTGGAAGACCGCTGCATTTATAACATCGCCGTGTTGGACTACCTCCTCAAGCATCGGACTGCGGACGCTGATCGGGTCGTCCAGCGTCTCATGGCTTGGGGGACCGACGAGCATGAGTTCGTTCAGGCGTATGTGGGCAGTGGCCAACAGGCGGCAGCACTGATTCGCCGGCTTAGCGGCTTTTGGCCACAGACGCTGCCGCTGGTCGCCACCGAGCTCAAATTGGATGATCGCCAGCGTGCCGGTCTCTTCAACGCCGCGATGCTCGGCGCCGTCTCGACAGACCTGTCGGCCCCCAACGAGGACGTCGCAGATTACATTCAGCGCAACTATCGGCAGCTCGCCGCGCTGACGGACGAAGCCGAGGCGTCGTCTGCGACGCAAGTCGTAGACCTGCTGGAGTTCTTCGAAGTCAGCCTGGAGTCGATCGCACCTCTGAACGCCGCGGTCACAGCCGGCGTTATTGAGCGTCGCCTATATAAGTTCTCAAGGGATAACCTCATTCGCGCGCTAGACGGCAGTGAGGGCTTCGGCCTGGACCATATACTGGCAACTAACAAACATGTCTACGCCTACGTACTGGACAGACTTGAAGACTACGTGTCCATAGTGCGCAGCGAGCCCGTTCCCTGCACCATCGGCGCGCCGGAACGATTCGTGGCAATCTTGGAGGATGTTGCCGAACACGACCAGTCGGTGCTCTCACCGATAGTCGAGTACGCGAGTCCCGACTGCCGCGTAGACGATCTCATGAGAATCGACGAGGCGACCTGGCCCAGCCTTGCACGCTATCAACGATTTCCGTTGACGTTTTCGAACGTCTACGCCTATGCCACCGCCCACGGCATCGACGAAAACATCGCGGTGGCGCTGCTCGCTGATCCTAAGATCCAGGGTTTTGAAGGAATTCCGGAAGAGGAGCGGGAAGCGCTCGCCGTCAAGATTCTTAACGCTGGAGACTTTCTCCGTGATCCGACCGTCCGGGTGCAAATCGTAAGTGTTCTAGAGCTGGCCCACTATCTCGACATCATGGACGTTTCGCGAGAACGGGCCGAGCTGGCCGGACTGCTCGTCGCTGAGAACATCGTCGAGGACAACGGGGCTGTCTACGATGCGCTTGCTTCGGCTGACTGGTCTACCAAAGAGTTCCTAATCAGCCAGTCGAAAAAGTTCTCGGAGTACGTCACGCCCGAGCAGCTCCCCGCGGAGGATCTACAGCGGTTGCTGCAAAGCGCGCTAATCAAGGATGCGGTAAAGCAGTCGTTCCTGGTGCGCCTGCAGTTCTTCGCCACCGTGGCGGACCAGGACGTGCTGCAAGCTGCGGCAGGCTACGCGCTTCGCCATCACAGCCATGTCGGTGCGGACACATTGCTGCTCCTTGCCGAGGGTGGGATCGCGAGCCACACGATCGTCCGGCTGCTCCAGCCTATGCTCCAGGAGATTTCGCCAGAGGCTCTAACGGCCATACTTAAGGCTATGGGGGGGCCCTACGAACGCTTGACCTCGCCCGGCCACCAGCACCCGAGGCTCCCCAACGATCCGGCGCACCTGAGCCTTGTAGAGCAGCTCAGTTCGGTAGGCTCGGTCAGCTCTTATCGCGAGGAGCGGGACGGAAAATCGATTAGGGTGAGCATGAAGCTTTCATAGGCGACCTCACCGTTGCCAACATCGCGCTGTAGTTCTACTCGCTGGGAGATGTCGACTCCACGTCGCTTCGGCGGGAGACATGCCATCTCGAAGGCGTCGGAGACGCCGAACCGCAAGATCTGCTCGCGCCTCGGTCTTCCCGATCACCGTCCATCTTCTCCGCCGAATCGGCGCTCGGCGCCCACCTAAGCCCTCCAGAGGCTCACGCTCCGAAGCCGGTATGCGTTGTTGGGCGGCGTGCCCGCTGAGGCCGGTCTAACTCGCCCAACCCGGGGCACCGAGCACCTGGGTGATGATCTCCACGGCGGCGCCGTTCGCCGTCAACGTCGTCTTCGCAAGGTGGATTACTCTCTCCCACCGGCTGACAAACATCGCAGTCAGTTCCTGGACCAAGCACTCGACCACGATCACCTCACCCTGCCAGTCGTCCGGCTGCTGTACCGCACCGTAGAGGTACGCGGTGAGCCGTGGAGTAGGGAAGCACATCAGGTTGTAGTGGTCGTCTGCGGCGGCGATCTGGGCGTGGCAGACGTTCAGCTTGTCTTCCCGGAGCTTCCTCCCGTTGACGATCGTGAGTTCCAGCCAAGTCTCGGTCGCGACCCATCCGCTGAGCGCCAGCATCGCGGCCTCGCGTGCCGTGCGCGGCAGTTCGCGCCGTTCAGCCCGGGCGAGCCGATGGAGATCGGTTCTGCCTACTCTGGATTCCGGTGCTTCAAGGTTGATCCTGATCTCGCCGTAGTCCATGCCGACAGCATGCATGGCGAACGCGTGCCCAACCTCGTGAACGGCGAGGAGCATCTGTCGCTCCTCGTCCGTCAGGGTGCAGGCGCCGGTCCGGTACTGATCTACAGTGGCCGCATCCATGTAGCGAAAGAGGATCTCGCTGCCGCCACCCGGCCTCCAGGGTTGCCAGGGTGCGCCGAGGATCCGGGTGTTGCCGCTGTCTGCAAGCGCTACGTCGAACGTCACGACGCCAATGATCGCACCAGCGGTGTAGCGGATGTTCCTCGCGTTCGCCGGCTTCTGTGATCGATCCGGCTCCAGGGTTGAGCGCAGTTCCACCGTTCTGAGCGGCGTTCGCCGTGTGGCCGCGCCTTTCTGCCGTCCGCGCAGAACTGACTGTTCTCCACAGGGCGCCAAACCGGGTAACAATGTGATATCCCCGGCTGCTTGGAGTAATCCGGGCAGGTCCCGCACGCGTCTAGCTGACGATAGCGCGATTGCCGCTCTGGCCTGTAGCGGCTATCGAAGTACCAGGACTCGCTATGCAACGTGGGCGGGGTAGCGCGGTTTATCAGCGGCGTTTGAGCAGGGGTGGGATCATGTCGTTTTACCTGAGGAAAACGGTCAAGGCAGGGCCTTTCAGGGTCAGCCTTTCCCGGTCTGGCATCGGCATGTCCACGGGAGTGCCGGGGCTCCGGGTCGGCACCGGGCCGCGCGGCAGTTACATCCGCGTCGGCGCCCACGGCGCCTACTACCGGCAGACACTGTCCCAGCCCGGCGGCCGCAGCCGCCCTGCGCAGCGGCCAGCCCCTCCCCGGTACAGTAAGCCCGGCCCCGCTGCCGGCGAGGTGCTGATGCACGACGTTACCGGCGCGACCACGGTGGAACTGGCCGATGCGTCGCCCAGCGAGCTGATCAGCCAGCTGAACGAGGCGGCGCGGCACTCGTCCCTGCTTCCGCTGGTGATCTTGCTGTGCCTGCCGGTCGTCACCATCCCCCTGGCGGTCCTGCTGCACGCCAAGGACAAGGCACGGCGCACGGTCGTCGCGTTCTACGAGGTCGACGGCGCGGCGGCGGCACGGTTCCAGGCGCTAGTGAACTGCTTCTCGGCCGTGCAGCAGTGCGCCGCGCACTGGCACGTCACCGCCCAGGGCGCCGTCACAACCACGAGGCAGTACAAGGTCAACGCCGGTGCCTCTGCTCTCACCCGCCGCGACCGGGGCAGGAGCGACCTCGCGGGCCCCCCGGTGCTGGCCTCGAACATCGCGCTGCCCAGCCTGCACGCCAGCGCGCGCTCGGTCTACTTCCTCCCGGACAGGATCGTCATCCGCGACGGCCGCCAGTACGCCGACCTGCCCTACCAGCACTGCCACGCCTCAGGCGGCGCCACCAGGTTCATCGAGGACGGCCGGGGCCCCGCCGACGCCGAGCGCGTCGGGGCCACATGGAGGTACGTGAACAAAGGCGGCGGGCCCGACCGGCGCTACAAGAACAACCCGGAACTGCCGATCATGCAGTACGGGCAACTCACCCTCACCGCCCAGCCAGGCTTCAGCTTCATCTGGCAGACATCCAAAGCCACCGCCGCCGCCCTGCTGTTCAGAGAACTCGCCGCCATGAGCGGGCAGGCACTCCCCGACCCGACGGCAGCCGCGACCCGGAACGGGACGGGGCTGAAGTGACTGACGGCATGCACGGCCGGACCGAGCTCGAATGGGAAGCCCTGGAAGCAGCAGGATGAGACTTCCTGGTGAACCGGGCCCGGACGCCACGCCCCACCACCGACTAAACCGAAATGAACAACCAACTGGCCGCGGTGACCGGGCAGCCGAGGTGGAACTTCGAGTACGCGAAAGACCGCGCCGCCATGGGCGACTTGCTGGGACGGCTCGTAGATCGCAGCTACGAGGAGACGAGGGACTGGCCCGGAGGCGCCCTTATGGTCTCCGCGCTCGTCATGTTCCTCGGTGGGAACGGGGTCGGCAAAGGATTCTTCAGCAAGGCAGCCAGCCTGAACCTCATAGCGTCCGAGCGCGTGCCGCAAGAGGAACAAGATCGGTTTTGGGTCACCCAGCTGAACGGCGTACTCGAATGGGCCGCGGCGCGGTCAGCTTTGAGGTAAGGACCTAGTCACGGTAGTCCGAAATGGATGTTCTGCGCTCAGGCGCGGTCGGTGATCCGGTCAATTAGCAGGCGCTCAGAATCGGCAGCGGCCAGCTGATTGTCAACCCGCCTCCGTTCCCGCTTTGCGGCCTGGTTTTAGGCTGGCCCAGTCGTCAGGCCGGTGATGACGATGTTGTGGACATGAGGGTGGGCGACGCCGTGCGGGCCGCAGTGGTGCTCGAAGGAGGCGATGACCCAGCGCTGTGGTTTCTCCGGGAGGAACCGGGTCAAGCCCGATCGCTGCATGAGCGAGAGCGCGTAGTGGTTGGCTGACCAGGCCTGTGACCATAGGGTCTGGACCTGCCCCCAGAGCCGCTCGCCGGTTTCGTGGTCGCCAGCCTGGTACGCCTGGATCGCGGCGAGGCAGAGGTGGCCGTGCTCGGTGGTGAATTCGGGCGGCGCTTCCCAGATCAGGTCGGCGATCTCGCCGTGGGCCAGTCGTCGCAGCTCCTCGTTGTCGACGTCGGCGCCGATGTCCAGCCCGTGGCCGGGGCAGGCCAGGCCGGTCCAGGTGCCAGTGGGCTCGTCGGTCTGGCAGTGCTCCAGGACGTGCGCGAGGCCATCGGCCGCCCAGGTGATGCGCAGCACGCCGCCGAGCTCGGGTGCTTCAGCCTCGGCTCCTGCCATCGTCTGTACCTCCCGGGTTGACCGCCTGTCAGTCAGCAGCCTCCATGTCCTGATCGCGGTCGGCTACGTGTTCTAGTATCCGCCCGCTCGGGGGGATCTGGGGCTTTGGCGGTTGGAGGATCGCGGCCCTTTCCGGGGGTGTCCAGGCGGGGAATGCCGGGCCGAGGTCTTCGAAGTCGGGGTGTTCGGCGGGGATCATCAGGCTCTGCCGGCGGGCGAGCCGGTCAGCGAATTCGCGGTGCCGGGCGGCGAGGTCCTCGATCTGGTGGCCGATCTCCACGAGGACGGGGTTGCCGTTCTGGGTCTCGGGGGCGGGCTGGGGTTCGGCGGAGCGCAGCGGGGGCCAGGGCTGGCCCGGGTGGCGGCGGCGGAGGTCTGCGTCGGCGGCCACGGCCAGCTGCCGCTGCCGGCGGGTGGCCCGCTCCCAGTCGGCCCGGTCGTCCATGACCGCGGCGAAGGTGGTCTCGCGTTCCCGGTAGGCGACGCGTATCGCCTCGTAGCTGGCGGCCAGCGCCTGGTGCCGGGCGGCCTCCTCGTCCTCGCCTTGGCGGCGCGTGGCGGCGGCTTCGGCGGCCGCGCGTAGGGCGCCCAGGCGGGCGTCGCGGGCGGCGGCCCTGGTCTGGCGGAGTTCGTCGCCGACCCAGGGCGGCGCCCAGGCTGTTTCGGTGGGGTAGGTATCGCGCAGGTGTAGCAGCAGCCCGTCGGGCATGCTCCGCACGTCGGGCCCGTCGGCGGGGCCGAGGGCGGCCAGGGCCTCGTGCCAGGCGGCTCGCAGGTCGGGGCTCCCGGTGGCGGGTTCTGGGCCGATCGGATCGTCGGGGCTGGCATGGCCGGACAGTTCCCGGTAGGCGCCGATCGACGCGGCCCGCCGCTGCCACTCCAGCCGCGCCTCGAGATCGTCGGGGACAGGCCCCAGGGCGCTGACCGCCCAGCGCAGGCGGCCGGTCGCGGCGTGCTGGCCGATCCGCTGCTTGCGGGCGTCCATCAGCGCGGCGATCTGCTCGGCGTACGCTCGGCGTTCGGGGTCGGCGGTGGCGGCGGGCTGGGCGGACCACGGGGGCGGCGGGACCGGGACGAGGGCGGCGACGCGGCCCCGGATGCGGGCGTCGATGACGGCGGCGATGTCGCGGGCGCCGGTCAGGTTCCGCTCGCCGATCGCGTCGGCCAGCACCTCGCGGGCGTCGAGGCCGGCCAGCTCTGCGGAGCGCAGCGTCCGCCACAGCCACCTGGCCTTGTGGCTGAGCGCCTGCCGGTGTCCGGGCGGGAGCGCGGCCGTCAGCAGGTCGCTGTAGCGCTGCTCTCGGGCAGGGGTGGTTTCCGCGACCCAGATGGGATGCAGGACACCCAGGTGGTCGGCGTCGGACAGGGCGTGCTGCCAGGTCTGGGACGCCGACAGCTGCTCGCCGTCGCGGTCCAGGACCTCGGCGAGCACGCCCAGCGGATCCTTCGCATGGCCGGCTTCGGGCGCCGGGGCGGGGTCGGCGGGCAGGCCGGCGAGGCGGTCGTACCGGGCGAGTTCCGGCGCCGGGCGCGGGCCTGGGGCGGGGTCAGCGCGTTTCGGCGACTGGGTGAAGACGTAGGCCCGGTTGTCGTCGGTGCCGCGGGTGAGGGCGACGTAGGCGTGCTGGC
>Ga0335072_10010092_pt1 | contig 13599 bp, 13 predicted proteins | sample Lox_Sample_21_FD_206725 | JGI IMG/M metagenome (GOLD analysis project Ga0335072, IMG submission 206725) | Soil microbial communities from Loxahatchee National Wildlife Refuge, Florida, United States - Lox_Sample_2.1 | ecosystem: Environmental > Terrestrial > Soil > Wetlands | place: USA...
CGGACACTGGCGCGGCAGCGCGAGCAGTACGTCGGGCAATGGCTCCCCGAGCCGCTGCTCACCAGTCCCGATGTGGCCGAGGACGTCGAGCTCGCCGAGAGCGTCTCGATCGCGATGCTGACCGTGCTCGAAACCCTCGGCCCGGCCGAGCGGGCCGTGTTCGTGCTGCGCGAGGTGTTCGAGACGCCGTACGCCGAGATCGCCGAAGCGCTGGGCAAGACGCAGGCCGCCGTCCGGCAGATCGAGCACCGCGCCCGCGAGCACGTCGCGGCGCGGCGGCCGCGGATGCGGGTGGACCGGGCGCAGCAGCAGGCGGCCGTCGAGAAGTTCATGGCCGCCATCTCCACCGGCGACGTGCAGGGACTCGTGGCGGCGCTCGCCCCGGACGTCGTGATGATCTCCGACGGCGGCGGTGTCGTGGCGGCCGCCAGGAAGCCGATCATCGGAGCCGACCGGGTGGCGACGGTCCTGGCCCGCGCGGTGCAGCTGCCGGACATCGTGGCCACCACTACCTGGCTCAACGGGATGCCGGGCGCCCGGGTCTCTTTCGGCACCGCGACCAGCGCGGTGAGCCTGGTGGTCGAGGACGGCCGGATCACCCAGATTTACGCGATCGCCAACCCCGACAAGCTGAAATGGCTGGACACGGTGGCGGACCTGCGGCGGTGACTCCTACCGGTAGAGTTCCCGCACCCGCGTCCACGCCGCCACGCCCAGGGCCACGATGCCGGCCAGCTCGACGGCGGCGACCACCGTCAGGCCGGCGCCCAGCGCGGTCAGGGTGCTGAACGCCAGCCCGGCCACGACCGCGGCGGCGAGGAACGACGCCGCGAGCAGCGCCAGCCCCGCGAGGACGGCGGGAACGGGGTGAGCGTGCAGCAGGCCCCGGGACCGGGCGACCGCCACCGTCCCGGCCAGCACCCCGATCCCGACCGCCTCGAGCAGGCCCGCCGCGATACCCGGGCCTCTGCTGCTGGCAGCCGAGCTGAAGCCGTACCCGATGGCCAGGACGAACAAGCCGACGGCGGCGGCTAGCCAGAGCTCCGCCTGGTTCGAGCGGTCGCCCTGGGTTCCCTGAACGCGCGCGGGCCGCTGCTCGGCCAGGGAGACGCGGGCCGCGCGGCTCAGCACGAGCAGCGCCCAGATGCCGACGCCGACCGCGCCGGTCACCGGGGCCGCCGCGCTCGACCCGTTCGAGGCGGCGGAGGCGAGCAGGCCGACCGTGATCAGCAGGGTGCCGAGCGCCGCGGCCGCGATCTCCGCGGCCGGGATCCAGGCGCTGCGCAGGATCAGTTCCCACCCGGCCACGCACACCGCGCCCAGGGCGGCCGCCCCTCCCAGGAACTCCAGCCAGCGCCCGGCCTGCGCTAGGTCGCTCGACGCGCCGAAGGAAGAAGAGGGCAGCGTCGCGTCCGACGCGAGCACGAACGCGACGCCGAGCACGAAGACGACGGCGCCCGCTACCAGGAGGGCCACCGGTTTCAGCGACCTGACGATGTGTTCCAATTCGCTTCCCTAGTCGCATGCTCCCCAGACGGCGGTACAAGACTGCCACCTATCTACCCGGCGGCGGCCTTTTTTGCCAGGGAATGTCAGCCAACGGGAGAAACCACGGGTCCGTTCGGAATGATCCTTTCCCGCACCGATCTCGGGTCTGCCGCATCCGGAAACCGAGTGCGATGCTGGAAGTGTCAATGACGACCGCAGGCGAGGAGGAAGCCGATGACGACAGGACTCGACGCGACGGCGGCGGGCAGTCGGTCCGGTGCTGGGCCGTCGCCGGCGGAAGCGCTCCGGCTGTATGAGTCGATGGTGCTGATCCGCCGCGTCGAGGAGCGCCTCAGGGACGATAGCGCCGCGGGCAAGCTGCCCGGGGCCGTCCACCTCTACATCGGCGAGGAGGCGGTCGCGGCCGGGGTGTGCGCGCACCTCGAGGCCCGCGACTACGCCACCTCGACCCACCGCGGGCACGGCCACTTCCTCGCCAAGGGCGGTGACGTGCGCGCCATGATGGCCGAGATCTGGGCCAAGCGCGAGGGGATCTGCCAGGGCATGGGCGGGTCGATGCACGTCGCCGACACGACCAGGGGGATCCTCGGGGCGAACGGGATCGTGGGGGCGGGGCTGTCGATCGCGACCGGGGCCGCGTTCGGCGCGAAGCTCGACGGGGACGGCAAGGTGGCGGTCTGCTTCTTCGGCGACGGCGCCTCGAACCAGGGCGTGCTGATGGAGACGCTGAACGTGTCGAGCCTGTGGCAGCTGCCGGTGGTGTTCGTCTGCGAGAACAACGGGTTCTCCGAGTTCACGCCGTCGGCCGAGGTGACGTCCGGACGGATCGGGGACCGGGCGCGGGCGTTCTCGGTGCCGGTCGCCGACGTGGACGGCAACGACGTGACCGACGTGTGGCAGGCAGCGGGCGAGGCGGTGCGACGGGCCCGCGGCGGCGGCGGCCCCTCGTTCATCGAGGCGCGCACCTACCGCATCCAGGGCCACTTCGAGGCCGAGTCCTTCGTGCTCGGCGCCGGCGGATACCGGACGGAGGAGGAGATCGAGACCTGGCGGCAGCGGGACCCCATCACCAGGTTCCGGGAGGTGCTGACCTCAGCCGGGACCGCCAGCGCGGCGGACCTCGACCGGATCGACGCGGAGGTCCGCGACCGCGTGGCCGACGCCGTGGCCTACGCGGAGGCCGGCGAGCCAGCCGACCCCGAGCTGGCCGAGACGCTCATGTTCGCACCCGCCGCAGCCGCCGAGGAGGCCTGAGCCATGGCCCGCACCCGTCTCATCCAGGCCATCCACGACGGCGTCGTCGAGGAGATGGCGCGCGACCCGAAGGTCGTCGTCTACGGCGAGGACGTCGAGCTGTCGATCGTCGGCGACCTGCGCGGGGTCCACGAGCAGTTCGGGCACGACCGGATCCGCAACACCCCGATCTGCGAGACCACCCTGACCGGGATGGCGGTCGGCCTCGCGGCGGCCGGCTACCGGCCGGTCGTGCAGATGATGTTCGCGAACTTCATGTACACCGGCATGGACGCGATCGGCAACCAGATGTCCAAGCTGCGCCTCATGACCGGGGGGCAGATGGAGCTGCCGATCACGATCATCGCGACCGTCGGCGGGGGATCGTCCAACGCCGCCCAGCACTCCGACACCCCGTACGGGATGCTGATGAACCTCGGCGGGATCAAGGTCGCGGTGCCCGCCACGGCCGCCGACGCCAAGGGCCTGGTGAAGTCCGCGATCCGCGATCCGAACCCGTGCTTCATCCTGGAGCCGAACGGGCGCGGCGGCGAGATGGGCGACGTGCCCGACGGCGAGTACCTGGTCCCGTTCGGCAAGGCCGCGGTGCGCCGGGAGGGCGGCGACGTCACGATGGTGGCCATCGGGCGGATGGTCAAGCCGGCGCTCGCCGCGGCGTCCGCGCTGGAAGACGAGGGCGTCAGTGTCGAGGTGATCGATCCGCGCACGCTGGTGCCGTTCGACACCGCCGCGGTGCTCGCGTCCGTCGCGAAGACCGGCCACCTCGTCGTGGTAGACGAGGCGCGCGAGTGCTGCTCGGCGGCGAGCCAGATCGCCGCCGTGGTCGCCGAGCAGGGCTTCTCCTTGCTGAGGGGCCCGATCCGCCGGGTCACCACGCCGAATGTCGCGATCCCGTACGCCCCGAACGCCGAGGCGCGCGTGATTCCCGGCGAGGCCAGCATCGCCGGGGCCGTCCGCGAGCTGCTCGGGCGGACCGGCCCGAGCGAGAAGGTGCCGGCGTGAGCGGCATGCGGGTGCGGGTCAAGCTGCCGAAGATCGGGATGACGATGGAGGAGGCGACGATCGTCCGGTTCTGCCGGCAGCCGGGTGAGGCGTTCCGCAAGGGCGACCCGCTGTACGAGATCGAGACGGAGAAGATCAGCCAGGAGGTCGAGGCCACCGGCGACGGCGTCATGGTCGAGCACGCCGTTCCCGAGGGCAGCGACGTGCGCGTCGGCGACGCGGTATGCGTCGTCGAGACCGACGGCACGCTGACATGAGCGAGGTGGCGCGGCTCCCCGGGCTGTTTCACGCCGGCTGGGTGGTGCGCGATTGCGCCGCCGCGCAGGAGGAGCTGAGCGCACGGCTGGGCGCCGGGCCGTTCCGCGGCGCGGGGGAGGTGCGCTTCGACGACGTGCTCATGCACGGCAAGCCGACGTCATTCACGCTGCGGATCGTCTTCGGCGCCGTTGGCGGCGTGCTGGTCGAGCTGCTCCAGCCGCTCGACGACCGGTCGCCGCACGCCGCGTTCCTCGCCGAGCGCGGCGAGGGCCTGCACCATCTCGCGTTCATCGTCGCGGACTTCGACGAGCAGCTCGCGGCGGTGCGCGGGCCTTCGGGCACCGAGCTGCTCGTCGACGGCACCGGACCGGGAAACCCGTGGCGGTGGGCGTACACCGACGCCAGCACGACCCACGGCACGGTGATCGAGCTGTGGGACCGGACGCCCGCGGCCGAGGCGTACTCGGCGGGCTTCCTCGAGCTACTGCGGTAACCCGCTTCGCGTAAACGGTCGCGGGGCCCCGTTCCCGATGGATACCCCGCAGGGGTACCAGACGGGATGGCGGCCATCATTGGGTGTCCTTTCGGGCGCTATTTACCCGAAACGACACCCAATCATCGAGCCGGCCGCCCGCAGCCCATGCAACGGCAGGCGGAATGTCCCGATAAAAGAGGAAATATCCGGCTGCATACCCCCACCCAGCCACGGACCCTGGCGCCCCAACCGCGTCATCCGCCGGCGGTAGCCAAATCCGGCCGCGGGCAAGCGAAGCTGGCGCGGTGAGTTCCGGCCAGGCCGGTCGTCTCTAATGTGAGTAGATCAGCCCAGGGGAGGCCTTGCCATGGTCGGCGCACAGCTGGACGCGGACGTCCGCGGTTACATCGACGCGATCCCGGCGGCGCACCGGCCGCTGTTCGACCGGCTCCACCGGCTGATCCTCAGCGGCGGCCCCGGCGGCGGCCCCGTCGGCGGCCGCGACGTCACCGTCGTCCTGGCGTACAAGATGCCGACGTACCGGGCCGGCGACCGCCGCGTGCACCTGGGGGTGTGGAAGCACGGCGTCTCGGTGTACGGCTGGCGCAAGGACGACGACGGCGGATTCGTCGACCGGCACCCCGCCCTCAAGACCAGCACCGGCACGATCCGGCTGCGTCCCGAGGACGCGGCCGGGATCAGCGACGAGGAGTTCGCCGGCCTGTTCCGCGGCGCGCTGGGCGGTCCGCCGGCCTGATTCAGGAGCCGCTGACCGTCGCCGGAGCGCGCCGGGCCCGGCTGCGCGCGCGCACGCGCACGACGATGCTGGCCGCCGCCACCGCGGCGAGCGCGGCGATCACCACGCAGTACACGAGGCTGGTGCGGTGCAGGCCGTAGCGGGTGACCGCCCAGCCGGCGATCAGCGCGGGGACGCTGAACGCGAGGAAGTTCACGATCCAGAGGGCGGCGACCAGGGCGGCGCGCTGACCGGGCGGCGCCAGCGCGCTCACCACCCGGACGGCGCCAAGGAACCCGAGCCCGAAGCCGACGCCCGCCACCGCGGTGCCCGCGAGCAGGCCGGCGCCGCTGGCGGTGACGATCGAGGCGAAGGTGATGGCCGTCCCGGCGAACAGGAGCACGCAGCCGGCCAGCATGGCCGCGCGGGCCGGAACGCGGGCGGCGGCCACCGTGGCCACGCCCGCGACGCCCGTGAGCAGGAAGATCACCAGCCCGCCCCACACCAGGTTCGACGATCCGACGATGTGCAGCACCAGCGACGGCCCGAGCGACAGGAAGAAACCGGACAGGGCGAACGCCGCGATCAGGCACGGCGTGGCGATCAGGAACATCGCGAGCGCCGGGCGCGGCACGCCCACCCGCGGCCGCAGCGAGCCCAGCACGCCGGGCCGCCGGGTTCCCGGCTCGGGCATCACGAGGACCCAGACCACGGCGACGGCCAGCAGCGCGAGCAGCAGCCACCAGATGAGCTGAGTCGGCGCCGGCGCGTACTGGGCCAGCAGCGCGGCGCAGAGCGCGCCCGTGCCCTGCCCCAGGGAGTTGCCCGCGCTGTTGGCGACCGACGCGAGGCTGCTGCCGCTGGGCTGCAGGTCGATCATCGCCGCACCGAGCGCCCCGTCTCCCGCGCCGACCGCGACACCTTGCAGCACGCGGGCGGCGATCAGCACGCCGACGCTGTGCGCCACCAGGAACAGCGCGCACCCGCCCATGTTGACGGCGAGGGCGGCCACGATCACCGGACGGCGGCCCACGTAGTCCGACACCGACCCGAACACCAGCAGCGTGACGAGGACCGCGATGGCGTAAACGGCGAAGATGACGGTCAGCGTGATCGTCGAGAACCCCAGCTGAGCCTGGTAGACGCGATACAGCGGCGACGGGGCGGTGGCCACGAACACGCCCAGCGCCCAGATCCCGGCCATCAGCCAGAACGAGGCCGGCCGCGACATCGTCACGCGCCTATGGTTCGCGTCTGCGGTTTCCCGGCGCACGCCGGTCTTCTCGGTCATGGCCCACTCCCCGGTGTCCGGTCGCGGCTTGCGTGCTGTACCGGCACGCTCCCGCTTCCGGCGCCGCGTCGAGCCGGTGATAGGCCCTGGCCGCTACCCCGGGCCGCTCCCGTGACGCCCGTGACCCCCGTGGGCGCTCCGGCGGCCTGGCCCGGTCACGACGGTCACGACTCGGAGCGGTCCAGGTCGATGAGCGCGATCCCGATGTCGGGGTGCAGCACCTTGCGCAACAGCGCGGGGGTCTCGGTCACGACGGCCTCCAGCGTCGGGAACACGCGCCCTTCGAGGAGGTGGCCGCCGCGGGTGGTCCCGTCCGACAGGCCGAGCACGACGTGCACGTGCAGGATGGGGCCGTCTTTGCCCGCGGCGACGTCGCCGACCAGCGACAGCAGTTCGCACTGCTCATCGACCCGGATGCGGCGGTAGTCCTTGGCGGCCCGGTCGAACCAGCCGACGACGGCGCGGGAGAAGGCGCCGACGGCGGTGATCTGCGCGGCTTCCAGATCCTCGGAGCGGGCGAACTGCGTCAGCGTGTCGACTGCCTCATCACCCGGGTCGCACACGACGACGTAGGTGACGACATCGGCGTCTTCGACGACCTTGGACTTCATGGCTGGCTCCTCTACGACTCGGTGACGGCGAAGGCGACGGCTTCTGCGGCCGTCTCTCAGGATCAGGCAGGATCAGGCGCGTGGCTTGTTGGTGTCGAGGGATACGGACTGGGCGCTGATCGCGGAGATCGACGTCGCTTCCTGGGGCGTGACCGCGTTCAGGGTCCAGTCGGTGAAGACCCGCGCCCGGTTGCCGGCCATGGAGTACAGGTGGTACGCCCGGGTGACGACGTTGGCGGGCAGGCCGGACAACGGCACGTTCAGCGGGTTGGCGGCGGCCGCCAGACCGCCCAGGTCCACCAGGAAGCCCAGGTCGTGGTGCTTGTAGGGCTGGGCGGTGCCCTTGCCGAGGGAGGCGGCGACGTTCTTCGCCACCAGCTTGCCCTGCCGTACCGCGTGCTGGGCGGTCATGCCGGTGATCTCCCCGGGGCGGGTCAGGTCCGGGACCGCCGCGCAGTCCCCGCAGGCGTAGATGTAGGGGATGCCGGGCACCGACATGTACTCGTTGACCACCAGCCGCCCCTTGTTGGTGTGCAGGTCGAGGCCCTCCATCAGCGGGTCGGCGCGGACCCCGACGCACCAGATCAGCGACCGGGTGACGAATTTGTCCCCGGTGGTGAGCAGCACGGCGTCCTCCATGGCCTTGGCGATCGACTGACCGGTCCGCACCTCCACGCCGCGCCGCCGCAGGACCCGCTCCGCGGTCTTGGACAGTCGCGGATCCAGCTCGGGCAGCAGCCGCGGCGCGAGGTCAAGCAGCATCCACCGGATCTCCTGCCCGGCCAGGCCGGGCATCGTGCGGGCCAGCCGGGTGGTCAGCAGCTGGCCGTTGGCGGTGACCTCGGTGCCGGTGTAGCCCGCCCCGACCACCACGAACGTGCAGCGCGCCGCCCGCTCCGCCGGGTCGGCGGCGACCGCGGCCAGCTCCAGCTGGCGGATGATGTGGTCGCGCAGGTAGACGGCCTCGGTGATCGTGCGGAACCCGTGCGCGTAGTCGGCGACGCCGGGAATCGGCAGCAGCTTGTTCACGCTGCCGGCGGTCAGGATGAGCCGGTCGAATTCGGCCTCGCCGGCCGAGCCCTCGGGGCCCATCCAGCTCACGACCTTCCGCGCCACGTCGACGTTGGTCACCGTGCCCAGCACGAACCGGGTCTTGCGCAGCCTGCGGGGCAGCGAGGCACGGATGTGCGATGGCTCCACCAGCCCGCCTGTCACCTGCGGCATCAGCGGCAGGTACAAGAAGTAGTCCGTCGAGTTGATCACCGTGATCTCGGTCGTGGCGCCAGCCAGCCGGACGAGTTCCCGCGCGGCGTTGAAGCCGGCGAAACCCGCCCCCACGATCACGACCCGGTCCTTTTTGTGCGGCTCCGCCATGGGTGGTTCCTTCCGCGTGATTTCGACCGTGGTGGAAAAAGGGGCGGCGGTCAAGGCCCCCGGGGGTCTTGAGCCTGTCTCCAGGGTCGCTCTCTCACGCGCGTGATCGCGCCAGGGGGAACCCCTGGCCGGCCTACGTGCCTACGTGCCTGCGGCCCGGAGCCCCGCACCGGCGGGCACCAGCACGACGGCTGAGCCGTGGGCGCCGTGCCTGGCCTGGGCCAGCGCCGCCGCGGCCCGCTCGAGCGGGAACCGCTCGCCGACGGTAACGGTGAGCGCCCCAGTAGAAGCGAGCCGGACGAGGCGGCCGAGCCGCTCGCCGTCCGGGACGACCTGCACCGCCCGCATGGTGATGCCCCGCTCGGCGGTGGCCGGCAGGTCCGCGGTGATCGTGGCCAGCCGTCCGCCGTCCCGCACCGCGCGCACCGCCTCGGCGGAGCCCGCGCGGGCAGCGTTGGCGGCCGCGTCGACGCCGCCGCCGGCCGCCGCGCGCACCCGTTCGGGCCAGTCCGGCTCGTGGTAGTCCAGCACGGTGCTGGCGCCCAGCGCCCCGACCCGGCCGGCGCTGTCCGCGCGCGCCGTCGCGATGACCGTCGCCCCGCGGTACGCGGCCAGCTGGACGAGCATGCCCCCGGTCACTCCGCCGGCGCCGTGCACCAGGACGGTCTCCCCGGCCTGGACCGAGAGCGCGTCGCCGATCGCCTGGTCCGCGGTGAGCGCGGGGACGGGCAGCGCCGCCGCGGCGTCGAACGGCACCGCTGACGGCACGACGGCGGTGTGCGCCGCGGCGGCGGTGAACTGCCCGGCCCAGGCGCCCTGCCAGCGGAGCGGGACCGAATGCGCGGTCACCCGGTCGCCCGCCTTGACCGCGCGTACCTGGTCCCCGACCGCCAAGGCGACGCCCGCCGCCTCCACGCCGAGTGCCATCGGCGGCCGCTTCCCGAGATCCCAGTCCCCGGTGCGGACGAACTCGTCCCAGTTGCCGACGCCGCTTGCCCGCACCTCGATCAGCACCTCATCGGGCCGCGGCTCCGCCGGTCCGGGCAGCTCCAGGACCTGCACCGGCCCCCCGAACCGGCGCACGCCCGCGGCCCTCACGGCCACCCGCCGCTCAAAACGCCGGTCAGCGCTCCCGCCCGCCGGAGAAGATCTCCAGGAAGAACAGGAAGACGTTGAGGATGTCGAGGAAGATCGAGGCGGCCAGCAGCGGTGCGGTGGCGGCGTCGGTGTTGGTGCGCAGCCGCTGGAAGTCGAACATGACGAAGATGGCGAAGATGGCCAGGCCGAGGACGGAGTAGACCAGGCCGGATCCCGGGATGTTGACGAAGATCAGGACGATGCCGGCGATCAGCAGGGCGACCAGGGCCCAGAAGGCGATGCGGGCCAGCGGCGCGAGGTCGCGGCGGGTGGCGTAGCCGGCGGCGCCGAAGGCGGCGATGAACAGGGCGGTGGCGCCGCCTGCCTGCCACAGGGCGCGGGGGTCCATGGTGCCGTAGTAGGCGATGGTGGGGGCGATCGCCAGGCCGATGAGCAGCCCGAACGCGGCCAGCAGGCCGGTGGTGAGGCCGGGGGAGCGCTGGGCGGCGGCGCGCATGGCGAACAGGACGATGAAGGCGGCGATGAAGGCGATGATGCCGACGGCGCCGGTGAGGTTGCGGCCGAGCCAGGCGCCGAGCGCGAACAAGGCGGCGGTGAGGGCGACGTAGGCCATGGTCTGGGAGAACAGCGCGTGCGCCTGGCCGCGGTCCGTTCTGCCCATCTGCTGGTAGGGAAGCGTCTGGGTCATGATGGTCCTGCTCTTTCTAGGGGGGCGCCGGCGGGTCAGCCGAAGGTGAACGAGAACGTCTGGACACCGGGGTCGAGGAAGGTTATCGCTACCGTGCGGTCGGTGATGGGTCCGGGCTGCCGGATGAGCTGGTGCAGCCGCTGTTCGGTGACCGTGCCATGGCCCTGGTCGTCCACGTCGCCGCCGTGCGCGGTCCCCGGCGGCTGCCCGTCGAGCAGCACGAGGAACGGGATCGTGGTCCCCGGCGCCGCCGGCCCCATGACCAGGTTCACGTCACGGGCGTGGAAGCGGAAGGAGATCTGTCCGTCCGCCGCGTTCAGCGTGGCGGGCTCTTCCCCGATCGTCCAGTCGCCCGCCAGCGCCCACTGGTTGCGCCTCAGCTCCGCCGGGGCGGCGTACGCATGCGCCTGGCCCGGCACGGCGCCGCCGCGGGAGGCGAAGTTCTCGCCCCGCTCGTACCCGGTGTAGGTCTCCGGTGATCGCAGGCTGGCCCAGTCCGCCGGGGCTTCCGCGCCGTAGGCGTCGACCGACGCCAGGTCGTGGTCGACGCCAGCCGCTCCGGCCTCGGTCAGCAGTTGCTGGATGACCATTTCCGACTGCTCGTACTCGCCTTCGCCGAAGTGGTGATGCCGGATCCGCCCCTGCGCGTCGGCGAAGTACAGCGCGGGCCAGTAGTGGTTGTCGAAGGCGAGCCATACCGCGTAGTCGCTGTCGATCGCGACCGGGTAGCGGATCCTCATGTCGGTGACGGCCCGCTGGACGTTGTCCGGGTTGTGCTCGAACGAGAACTCGGGTGTGTGCACGCCGATCACGACCAGCCCCAGCTCGGCGTATTTCGAGTCCCAGACGCGCAGATAGGGAAGCTGGCGCAGCCAGTTGACGCAGGTGTAGGTCCAGAAGTTGACGAGGACCACCTTCCCGCGCACGTCAGCCGGCGTCAGCGGCGGCGAATTGAGCCACCCGGTCACGCCGCGCAGCGATGGGAGCTCGCCCTCCACGGGCAGCCGCGGCGCCGCCGCGTGCAGCCCGGCGGGCCCGCGCCAGTGCAGTTCCATGCCAACTCACTCTCAGAGCGTGCGGGAGGCTTGCTAGAACCAGGCTGCCAGGCCCATAGGGGAGTCGGCTAGAGAGAAACCGAGGGTCTGGTACCACTCCACGATCGCGGATCCGGCGGCCGTGACGCGCCGGTGACATCCCTGGCCCTCACCCTGGCCGCGACCCTGGCCGGCGAGCGGGAGTCATGCCGCGCTCGTTCGGGAAAAAGACTTTGAATTTTCCGAACGGACCCGTGGTGACTGTCTGATAACAGCAAGAAGCGCCGCGCGGCGGCATCTAGGGGCGGGCCGGCGCCACCGCCGCCCGCACTTCCACCAGCCCGGCGCGGCTGGCCGACGCGAACCACAGCCGGAACCAGTGGCGGGTGAAGCCCGGGCGAGCCTGCGCTAGCCACACCGGGGGCCAGCAGGCGCCCTGCTCCAGGCGCTCGAGGTTCGCCGTGTCGTGGCGGGCGGCGAGCAGCAGCCGGGTTCCGTCGGAGAACTCGACGATCCGTTCGGAGTCCCGCGCGCCTGGCGTGACCGCCGATAGCGGCACCCGGTTGGCTGACAGCCGCCATAGCAGCGCCGTGGTCGCGGCCTTGCGCTCAGCGGTGACGGCGCGCGCCGCCCGCCGGAACTGGCGGCGCAGGTCCCGGCGGTCACGCCGGACCGGGACCGCGTCCCGGAACCGGACGCGCTTTCCGCGGGCGCGGCCGAGCAGTCGCGTCAGCACGGCGCCCGCCACGACACGGCCACGGCTCAGCCGCTCTCGGATCCGGGTCCCGGGTTCGCCGGCTGAGCCGCGGCGCCCGATGCGGGCGCGGGGTCGGCCGCGGCGTGCCCGTCGGTCGCGGCGTGCCCGTTGGCCGCGTGCCCGTTGGCGGGGGCGGTCGCGGTTTCGGCGAACGCGGCGTTCGCGCGGGTCCTGAGCCAGCCAGTCACGCCGGTGCCGGCCGGCGCCCGCACCCCGTTGGCATCGGTCGCGCCCGCCGCGGGCAGCGCGGGCACGTCCTTCTTCGCCGCTATGACCGCGGCTTGCTCTTCCGGCAGCGGCAGGCGCTCTTCGACGAACCCTCCGCTCGACAGCTGGCGGACGATGCCGGTCTCGAACCCGTGCTCCACGTCCTCGGCGTCCTTGCGCTGCAAGCCGAGGCAGACGCGGCGGGTCACGGCGAAGGCGACCGCGGGCCCGGCGAAGACCGCCGCGCGGGCGATCCACGTGACGGTGTACAGCGGGATGTGGAAATCGTCGGAGATCACGTCGTTGGCGCCCTCCGCCCACAGCACCGCGTAGAAAACGATCGCGGCCATCCCGGTCGCGGACCGGATCGGCTTGTCGCGCGGCCGGTCGTTGACGTGGTGGTAGGCGCGGTCCCCGGTCGCCCACGCCTCGAACCACGGCCAGCACGCCAGGCCGGCGAAGATGATGCCGAGCGGCAGCACGGCCGGGATCAGTACCGACATGGACAGCGTGTGGCCGAGAAAATCGATCTCCCACGGGGGCATCATGCGCAGCGCGCCCTCGAGGAACCCCATGTACCAGTCAGGCTGGGAGGCCGACGAGACCGACAGCGGCGAGTACGGCCCGTACAGCCAGATCGGGTTGATCTGCGCGAACGTGCCCATGACGACCAGCGCGCCGAAGATGAAGAAGAACCACGCCGTGCCCTTGAGGATGAAGTACGGGTAGAACGACTGCCCGACGACGTTCCGCTCGGTGCGCCCCAGGCCCGGCAGCTGAGTGTGCTTCTGCTGCCACATGATGAACAAGTGCGCGACCACCAGGGCGAGGATGAGCCCCGGGATCAGCAGCACGTGGATGATGTACATGCGCGGCACGATGTCGTTGCCGGGGTAGGCCCCGCCGAACAGGAAGTACGCCGCGTAGGTGCCGACGATCGGGATGCCCTGGAGCACGCCCTCGAGGATGCGCAGGCCCGCGCCGGATAGCTGGTCATCCGGCAGCGAATAGCCGAACAGGCCCTCCAGCAGGGCCAGTGCGAAGATCGCGAGGCCGATCAGCCAGTTGACATCGCGTGGCTTCCGGTACGAGCCGTGAAAGAAGATCCGCAGCGTGTGCGCCATGATCGCGGCGATGAACAAGTCGGCGGCCCAGTGATGGATCTGCCGCACCAGCAGCCCGCCGCGCACGTCGAAGGAGATGTTCAGGGTCGACTGGTAGGCCTGGCTCATCGAGACGCCGTCGAGTTTGGCGTACGAGCCGTGGTACACCACCGGCTGCGTCGACGGCACGAAGAACAGCGCC
>Ga0335072_10010093_pt1 | contig 13599 bp, 11 predicted proteins | sample Lox_Sample_21_FD_206725 | JGI IMG/M metagenome (GOLD analysis project Ga0335072, IMG submission 206725) | Soil microbial communities from Loxahatchee National Wildlife Refuge, Florida, United States - Lox_Sample_2.1 | ecosystem: Environmental > Terrestrial > Soil > Wetlands | place: USA...
CTCCCGGATATGGGCGACTACGGCGTGATTGAACCTCAGCTCAAGGGCTTTGACGTGTGCTTTTTCTGCCTTGGCATCTCCTCCGCCGGCATGACGGAGGCCGACTATACGCGCGTCACGTACGGCTTCACGCTCGCGGCCGCGGAAACTCTTGCCCGGCTCAACCATGGGATGACGTTTATCTATGTCTCCGGCGCCGGCACGGATTCGACCGAAGCGGGAAGGATCATGTGGGCGCGGGTGAAGGGCCGCACGGAAAATGCACTGTTGCGCCTTCCGCTCAACGCCTACATGTTTCGTCCGGGGGCGATCGAGCCTATGGACGGAATCCGTTCCCGCACTCCCTCCTACCGGGTGATCTACGCGCTCACCAAGCCGTTGCTGCCGCTGCTTCGATGGGCGCTGCCGAATCAGATCGTCAGCACCCGCGAACTGGGCCGCGCCATGCTGCGCGTCGCCCGGCGAGGCTACGGCCTGCGCATTCTGGAGACCCGGGATATCCGGGCCGCCGCAGAGGGTTAAACCATTCAACTTTCCCCGCTCGCTGCCAAAGGGAGCCTGTGCTAGCAGGAGCGCCCCGTCCCAGACCCCGTCATGCCCGTGGTAGAGTGAGATTCCACGGAGGACAGGATGGCGGCCGGAACCCAGCTTGCGGGCAACCACGAAATTATCGACCTGCAGCAACAGGTGGTGCGGCTGCAGGCGCTGCTCGAGGCTTCGCGGCAGGTGCACTCCACCATTCAGGAAAGAGAAGTCCTGGAGCAGGTACTGCGGATCGTGGTGCGCGAGCTGGAGATGGACGGAGCCGCGTTCCCCAGCACCGGTCTCAGCATCGGCGTATCCGCTGAATCCGATGCCAACGGGCCCGAGCAGCCCCGGTTTCCCCTCGACGACCGCGATGGCAGACGGATGACCGAGTTGGTAGTGACCACGCCCAGCGGCCGCCCGCTAACGCTTTACGAGGCGGACTTCCTGGAAGGACTGGCGCTGCAGGCAGCCGTGGCTCTCGAAAACGCCCGCAATCATAAGCGCAACCTGGAATTTGTGCGGCTGCAACAGGACCTGGAGGCGGCCCGGCAAATCCAGCGCTCGCTGCTGCCGCAGAAGCTTCCTCAAATCCCAGGCTATTCGATTTGCTTCCGCTCCGACACCTGTTATGAGGTCGGCGGCGACTATCTGGACATTGTCGACCAGCCCGATGGCAGTCTGCTGATTGCCGTTGCCGACGTCGCCGGGAAGGGCCTTGCCTCAGCCATCATGTCCATGGGCTTCCGCTCAGCCTTTCGCGGCATCGCGGCCAACGGCATACCCCTGGACGAGCTCGCCACGCGTATGAACCAACACCACTGGGCCGAAGGCGAAGAGGCGCGGCGGCGCTATGTGACAGCCATCTTTATGCGGCTGCACCCCGAGGCGGGGGAGATCGAAGTGGCGAACGCCGGGCACAATCCCGGATTCCTGGTCAGGCCCGGTGCTGCGCCGCATCAGTTCCACGCTGCAGGGCCGCCGCTGGGAATGCTGCCGGGAATGCGCTATTCCAGCGAAAAAAGCAGCTTCGAGTCCGGTGCACGCCTGCTCTTCTACACCGATGGCCTGACGGAGGTCTTCAGAGGCGATGAGGAGTTTGGTCCGGAACGGCTTTTGGAGGAATTTTGCCGGTGCCGGGCCGAGAATGCCGATGGTATTCTCGATGCATTGTGGACGGCCATTCAACAGTTTGCCGAGGGCGGCCCGCAGGGAGACGACATGACCGCATTGGCGCTCGCTGCCGCGGGCCCCGGCGCAGGCTGTAGGGAGACGCCGGCATGAACGCGTCAAAGAGCACCACCGTCGAGGTCCGGCTGCCTTCGCGCCTGGGCTTTGAAAAGGTGGCCATGAGTACGGCATCGGCCGTGGCCAAGCTCATGGGTTTTCGCGAAGATCGCATCGAAGACCTAAAGACGGCTGTCGCCGAAGCCTGCATCAATGCCATTGAACATGGCAACCGGCTCAATGAGAAACTGTCTGTAGGCGTCGTTCTTTCCGCCCACGAAGACTCGCTCGAAGTGAAGGTGATTGACGATGGCAAGGGCATGATGAAGCGGCCCGCCAAGCCTGATATCGACCGCAAGATGCACGGAGAGGAAGACCCCCGGGGTCTGGGCATGTTTCTCATCCAGGCTCTGGTGGACGAAGCCGAGTGGGTAGCCGGGGCCGATGGCAAAAGCAGCTATGTCCGCCTGCTGATTCGGCTGGATAAAGATTCGGAATAGGACCGGAGGCAATACCAACTTGCAGAGCGAAACTAAATCGCGCATTGATCAGCTGACTTCACCCGCGGGTCATCCCGTCGCCGTTCTGCGCTTTGAAGGCGATATCGCCAGCACTTCTAAAGAGGCGGTCCTCGGCGCCTACCAGTCCCTGCCCAAGGCGACCACCAAGCTGATCCTGCTCGATTTCACGCGGGTGGATTACATCAACTCAAGCGGCATCGCGCTGGTAATTCAACTGCTCATCGAAGCCTCCAACGCCGGCCAGAAGGTCTACGCTTTCGGACTCTCGCCACACTTCACGAAGGTCTTCACCATGGTGGGCATCACCAAGTACGCCGAGCTGTTCGCGAGTGAACACGAGGCGCTGACCGCACTTTAGTCGAGAAGCAGGCGCTTAGCCTGCGATTGTGCATACAATTGTGCTAACATGATTTTAGGAAATTCTATGCCCGCAATCAAAGACAAGAAGTCTGCCGCTCCAACCAGCTTCGCTGTGTATCGGGGCAGGCGAGCTCAAACCGGAAACTCATCCGGTTTTCGCTTCGAAGGCGCGCTGTTCAAGAGCCATCCAGAGTTCAACGGCGAGGTTAAAGCACAAGTTATTTCTCCTGGTCGGATGTTGGTGACGGCAGAGAGCGGTACTCGCGAAGCAACCGATCCAGTGATGGCTTCCTTCCTGGCATTTCTCGGAAGCGATATTGCCAGCCATCCCGAGAAGGTCTCGCCGCTCGACGAGAATCTTGTGCGGAGTGCGTCGAAATTGACTAAGGGCGTTGTCGTGGACCCCGAGGAAGATCTCGGCGGTCAGGACATCCTGTAATATTCCGTTCGGCCATGATCGTAAACGGCTGGAGGCTCTATGCTCACCCTCTGTTCGAGCAGCAGTTCCGGCGCTTGGTCGAGAGAGTGGAATCTCTGGCTGCAAAGAATCCTCAAAATTACCGCGATGAACCGGCGACCAAACTTCTGGCGACGATCAATCGCTATGTTCGCGAGATCATCCCGCGTGACCCCAATGCAGCCGAGTTTCGGCAGGGCAATACTCTCGGCGCGGACAATCGCCATTGGTTTCGGGCCAAATTTCACGAGCGATACCGGCTCTTTTTTCGCTTTTCGAGCAAGGAAAAGGTCATCGTGTATGCGTGGGTAAACGACGAGCATACATTGCGCAAGTCAGGCGCGAAAACCGATCCCTACACCATATTCCGCGCTATGCTCGAGGCAGGCGACCCTCCACGCACGATGAAACAATTGTTGTCGCACGCGAAAGAACTGAAACCCTGACCCGCACACGCGCAATGCGATGATTGCAAATTGGGGATCAGAGGCAGATCGAACGTTCGAGGTGACGTAGAATTCCACCATGCAACTCGACGCGATCCAGGCCGCTCTTCGCGAGGCTGGTCTTGACGGCTGGCTCTTTTACGATCATCACCACCGCGATCCCATCGCAGCGCGCATCCTGGGCCTCGATGAAAAGGCGCATATCACGCGCCGCTGGTATTACTTCGTGCCGGCGACCGGTGAGCCGCGCAAGCTGGTGCACCGTATCGAGCAGGGCCGACTAGGCGCGCTGCCGGGAAGCAAGGGCGTGTATTCCAGCTGGCAGGAACTGCACGCCGGCCTGCAGGCGATGCTCATGAACGCGCGCCGCATCGCCATGCAGTACTCGCCGAACAACGACATCATGTACATCTCGATGGTCGACGCCGGCACGGTCGAGTTCCTGCGGAGCCTGGGCAAGCAGATTGTCACCTCCGCGGATCTGGTCAGCCAGTTTGAAGCGGTGCTGAATGAAGAGCAGGTCGCCAGCCACAGCGCGGCCCAGCGCGCCATTGATGCGATTCTTGCGGAGGGATGGAAGGAGATCGGCCGGCGTCTGCGGCCCGAAGGCGGCGGCAGCGGCTCCCTCTCTGAATTTGACACGGTTACATGGCTCAGCGAGGCCATGCGCCGCGAAGGCCTCGTCTGGGAGAACGGGCCCAATGTCAGCGTGAATGCGAACAGCTCCGACTCACACTATGAGCCGACAGGGGAGAGATCATCGCCGATCCGCGAAGGCGATTTCGTACTCATTGATATCTGGGGGCGTCTCGATAAGCCCCACACCATTTTTTACGACATCACCTGGACCGGCGTCGTGGGCCGCGAGCCTTCTGAGCGCGAGCGACTTGTCTTCACAACTGTGCGCGACGCCCGCGACGCGGCCATCGCCGCCGTCGAATCGGCCTTCGCGGAAGGCCGCACGATCTGCGGCTTCGAAGCCGATGATGCCGCCCGCGGCGTGATCCGTGCTGCCGGCTTCGGCGGCTTTTTCACGCACCGCACCGGCCACAACATCGCGCAGGAGTTGCACGGCAACGGCGCGCACCTCGATAACCTGGAGACACACGACCAGCGCCGCATCCTGCCGCACACCTGTTTTTCCGTGGAGCCGGGGATCTATCTGCCGGAGTTCGGCGTCCGCAGCGAAGTCAACATGATAACCGCGCCCGGCAAGGCCTGGGTTACGGGAGCGATTCAGCGCGAGCTGGTCAGGATTTAGAGTTGGCTTGAGCCCGACTCGTGCATCCATGCGTCAGTAAGCAGACGCGGTCTACAGCACGTCCATTAAGTCGAGGAATCCTGCGCGATGAAACGAGCGATGCTCTTTTTCCTTCTGCTGACTACGGGCCTTACGGCGCAGACCGTTCCTCTTGCCACAGATTTACCCAGTCATCCCTTCTTCATCAGGAATACATGGTTCATCGGCGGGGTCGGCAACTGGGATTACCTGACGATGGATGCGCAGGCCGGGCGGCTGTACATTGCGCACGGAACTGCCGTGCAGGTCGTCGATGTCGGCTCGGGCAATCAGGTGGGCACGATTCAGGGCTTGTATGAAGCCCGCCAGGTCACGCTTGATGATACCGGCGAGGTCGGTTACGTAAGCGACGGGGGCCAGGGCAAGGTGTTCGTCTTTGACCGGCAGACGCTGAAGAAGACCGGGGAGATCGACACCGGCGCCAATTCCCGCTCGCTGGTTTACGATTCGCTCACCAAGCTGCTCTTTGTGGTGCGCGCCAACCCGCCGGCGGAAGCTCCTACCCGGGCGGAAGAGCGCAGACGCCCGCCAGCGCGCGAAGGCCCAGCCGCCGAGGTCACCACCACCTCGAAAGTGACAGTTGTCGACACGCAATCCGAGGCCGTGATCGGTGAGATTACCCTCCCGGGACTGCTGGGTTTTGCCGTGGTCGACAACAGCGATCAGGTCTATGTTGCATCGACGGATCGCAGCGAGGTCTTCCGCTTCGATGCGCAGGCTGTGTCCAACCTCATGCATCCACCACTGGAAAGGGCCAGCGCCTCCGCAGGCAAAGCCGCCGCTGAGCCGTCAGGCGAGCAGGCTGCTGCTCCGATCAGCCTCGACTGGACGGGCGACCAGCATGCGCAGAATCCAGCTGAAGGCCATCTACGCGTCTTCCGTCTGGACCCGGAGTGCGCCGATCCCCGCAGCTTGGCCATTGACAACGCGCACCTGCGCCTCTTTGCCGCCTGCGATAACCGCAGGCTGATTGTGTTGAACACCGGCACGGGCGACAAGGTGACTTCGCTGTCCATCGGTCCCGGCGTGGATGCGGTCGGCTACGACGCAGAGCATGGGCTGATCTTCACGGCCAACGGTGGCGCGGAAGGCAGCATGACGATCATCCGGCAGGATGTGACCGACACCTACGCGGTCATCCAGACGCTTCCCACCCGCCAGCGAGCCAGCACCCTGGCGGTCGATCCCACAACAGGTGCCGTTTACCTGGTGACGGATTATCTTGGCGTCGACCTCAACCGTCCGGGCGGCATCGGGACGCTTGTGCAGAGGCCGGTCACCGGCAGCTTTCAGGTGTTGAAGATCTCGAATTGATTGAGCTGGGGCGCTGACTCAGGGCTGATGCGCTGGCCCGGCGACGCGGTGATCAATGATCCGATAATCGGAAGGCACCTTGAAATAACCGGGATCCGCGACCGAACGCGAGATATTCGCAAGCCAGAGCGTCTGGTCGCCATCGCGGGGATCGTGCCGCACCACTTTGACATTGACGCCCAGATCCGGCGAATACCAGTAATCGACTACACGAAGAATTGTCTTTGTATTCCCGATGCTTTGTTTGTAAAACGTGAAGGTCTCGCGCGTCCGTTGCACGTCGAGGCCTTCGAAGGTGTCGGTTCCCAGGTTTTCGCGGGTCAGAAAGGAAATTCCATCCGGCTGCAGCCCAGCCGGGCGCAGCGGCTGGTTGACCGGCTCGTAATAGGGAAACAGATTGCAGACCTTGGCGTAGGGACTGCAGTTATACAGTGTGTGCTCGAGCGGGTCGCTGTATACGTTCATTTGAACGACGGATTGCTGCTTGCCGTCGTCCGGCACCGGGATGAAGCTGCGCCGCTCCTGAAAGATGCGGCCTTCCATGTCGCGAGTCACTACGCGCTCATTTTGCGTAGTCACGGTGGACCCGTCGGGAAGGACTTGCACCCAGGTGGTCTTGGCGACGGCCATAAACGGAGCATTTGGCTTGGGAGGAAAATCAAGCGGCGCAATATATTTCTGCGCGCGAAAATCGGGTGCGTGTGCGGGCTCCTGGGCAGCCAAAGTCAGCGCGGCCATGGCAATCAGAACAGCAAAGGCAGACTTTGTCACTCCAGGCATGGCGGATCACTTCCCTTGTAAAGATGGCCTCGGAGCCATATAAATCTCGTTTCTTCGCATTCTGGGTTAGGGGATAGCCCGCTGTCACGTAAATTCCTCGGTAAATCGATCCAACCGGTTTGCGGGGCCGGCGACAGAATTAAAGTTGGCACCCTGGCCTTGGTGGCGCATCGGATGAATGGCGAATACCAAACCCACCCTGGAACCTGAAGCAGATTGCGCACATCTCTGGTTCCACCACGACCCCACCACCGCACACCCGATGGAGGTAAGACCATGCCTTTGCCAAACGATGAACGAATCGTTGCGTTAGCCAACGATCTCTTGCAGCAATTCGACCAGCTTTTTGGGCTGCACCCTGGTTTCCGCGCCGCGCACGCCAAGGGTACCCTGCTGACGGGAAGCTTTACACCCTCTGCTGGCGCGCAGGAACTCACCCGAGCGCTGCATGTCACGCGGGATCGCACACCGGTAACCGTTCGCTTCTCCAACTCTACCGGCTTGCCTGAGATCCCGGACTTCGCGCCCGAGGCGAATCCGCGTGGGATGGCGATCCGCTTCAACCTCGCCGACCACGTACATACCGACATCGTGAGCCACTCCACCAACGGTTTCCCCGCCCGCGACGGCGCGGAGTTTCTCGCCCTGCTGAAGGCGATCGCCGCCAGCGGGCCGGATGTACCTTCGCCCAAGCCGGTCGAGGTCTTTCTCGGATCGCATCCTGCGGCCTTGGCCTTTGTGCAGGCGCCCAAACCATTTCCGTCGAGCCTGGCACGCGATACCTACTTCGCGGTGACGGCTTATGCCTTCACGAACGCGTCCGGCGAGAAGAAGTTTGGCCGCTACCGCATCGTTCCCGAACTCGGCAATGACTACCTGACCGACGCCCAGGTGGCTGCGCTCGCGCCCGACTACCATTTCGGCGAGATCGAAGGACGGGTAAGGAAGGGTGGCGCCCGTTTCAAGGTTCTCGTGCAAGTAGCTGCTCCCGGCGATGTGACCGACGACGCCACGGTGCATTGGCCCGAAAGCCGCCCGATTGTCGAGCTCGGGGCCATCGAATTGACGGGTGTCGCCAAGGACAATCCGGCCGAGCAGAAGCAGATCATCTTCGACCCCATCCCTCGCGTCGACGGCATCGAGCCCTCGGCCGATCCGCTGCTGGAATTGCGCGCTGCAATCTACCTGCTGAGCGGACGCCGTCGGCGGGCAGCCAAGCTGGAAGAGGTGGTCGCGTAGGAACACGCGAATCCCGAGGTTCCTGCCACCCCGTCGTCCTGCTAGGCCGGAATAGGCTCAGGCAGCGGTGGCGGGGCGGGATCGGGCGAGGGGTCCGGCAACGGGGGCTCCGTCTCCGGGCCTGGTGTCGGGTGGGGTCTTGGCGGAGAAACCGGAGGGACGGCAGGGGGGAGCGTCACCGGTGGGCCCGGCTTTTCAATCAATTGGAGAGAGTCGGCAAAACTGGGCATTTGGCATTGGATGCGATCGGCCGAGATAAAAGCCAGTCCGTGCCGCGCCGGTCTTTCTATTTGGGCCGAAGACCGTCCAATGGATATGCAAATCTGCGCCCCGGGCGCTCCGCAGTTCTTTGCAGGTTGGCCCCGGTGCCGTCCCGCCGGTACAATGGAGTTCTACGCTTAGAGCAACAAGGGATACGTGATTTTCTTGAGAATGTTGGAGCAACTGCACGTGAGAGGCATGAACCGCCGCGGTGTGCGGCTTGAATGGTTTGCGGGACTCGGCATGGCGCTGGCAGCAGCGGTTTTGCCGGTATCCGCTGCAGCCGGAACCGTTGCGACAGAGACTACCCTGAACGTGAACACCAGTAACCAGTCCGGCCGCACCATGGCCACAGTCACGGTCAACGTGGCGGACGAATACGGTTTGCCGGCAGCCGGAGCTGTGAACATCAACGACGGCGACCGCACGTTGGCAGAAGTTGCTCTGAACGGATCAGGGCAGGCGACCACCACCGTGAGTTTGCCCGGCGGTGCGCACGAGTTGCAAGCCGTCTACACGGGTGACCCGACCCACATCGCCTCGACTTCGGCAATTACGGAGGCCACCGGAAATGCGACGGCGGCTCCGAATTTCCAGCTGACACTGACGCCTATCTCACCGTCTTCGGTTCCCGTCACGCTGGCGGCGGGCGCTTCCGGAACGGTTGAGGTGACCGTGACACCCGAAAATAACGCAGCGCTGACCTCGCCGATGTTCGTCACGCTGTCCTGTTCGGGACTTCCCAACCAGGCCTCGTGCACCTTTACGCCGGAGAGCGTCGAAATTCTCGCAAGCACTCCCACAAGCTGCTCTGCGGGTTCGCCTGCATCCAGTTGTCCGCCCGTGAGCACGATGCTGCTGCAGACGCAGGGTCCGGGCACGGTGGGCCAGACCGCTTCTACTCGGAGGGCCAGTCCGGTTTCCTGGGCATTTCTGCTCCCCGGCGTCCTGGGACTCGGCGGCTTGGCCTGGGGAACGCGCCGGCGCGCATGGCTGAGCCGGCTCGCGCTGATTGCAATGCTCGGCATGGTAGGCACACTGGGTGTTTCGGGCTGCAGCCCGCTCTATCGCTATTACCAGCATGGCCCGGGCAACGTCCCCCCCACACCCGCCGGGACGTATAACGTCACTGTGACGGCGCAGTCCAGCAACGGCGTGACCGCCATTACGAACTCAACCAATCTGGTGCTGACCGTGCAGTAAGAGGCATGAGACGCAGGCATCCGCTTCCCCCTGAGGTGTACGCACTGGTGGATGCAACGCCGGCGACGGTGCTGCTGGAAGGCGGTATGCCCGGCAGAATCGCCGAGCGGAACACACTTTATGAGGAGCCGTGGACCCGCCTGTTCACGGCTCCTTTGCGCATCTGCCAAGCGCAGCGTCCGGAAGAGATCCCGATGCTCTTTGCGGAAATTGAGGGTGCGGTGCGCGCGGGTCATTGCGCGGCGGGATTTTTCTCCTACGAGTGCGGACACTGCTTTGAGGCAAAAGCTCCACTACGCCAAACTGGAGACCATCCGCTAGCGTGGTTCGGAATCTACGAGCGCAGCTATCGCTTCGATCATGAAACCGGCCATTTCGTGGACGGCGATCCTCCAGACCTCTCGCAGGAACGCGTCTCGCCTGCAGAATCCGCACCTGAGATCACCGCAGAGTTCGCGGTCTCTCCTGGCGACTATGCCGCGCAAATCGCCGCGATCCATGAGTGGATCCGTGCCGGGGACGTCTATCAGCTCAACTTCACCGCACCATGGCGTGTGAGCCTGCGCGGCAGCGCGGCACGTCTGTATGGAAGGCTGCGAGCCCGCCAACCAGCCATCTATAGCGCTTTTGTCCATAGCGGCGAAGGCAGGAAAATCCTCTCCTTTTCACCCGAGTTGTTCTTTCGCATCGAATCGGACGGCAGTGGGCGGCGCATCACCACCAGGCCGATGAAAGGCACAGCGCCGCGCGGACGAACAACGCGCGAAGATTGCGAGCGCGCCGAGTGGCTTCGCAACGATCCTAAAAACCGTAGCGAAAATGTGATGATCGTCGATCTGCTGCGCAACGACCTGGGGCGCATCGCAAACTTCGGCAGCGTGCGCGCAGACAGACTCTTCGAGGCCGAACGCTATCCCACGCTGTGGCAGATGACGTCGACCGTCAGCGCAACGCTGCGCGACGACGTGACCTTCGAGCAGATCTTCCGCGCGCTCTTTCCCTGCGGCTCCATCACCGGCGCTCCCAAGGTGAGGGCGATGCAGTTGATCGGGGAGATCGAGAGCGAACCTCGCGGCGTCTACACCGGCGCAATCGGATTTTTTTCGCCGCAGCAGACCATCTTCAATGTGGCCATTCGCACGCTGGAATTCGATGGCGTGACAGGAACGATGGGCACAGGCAGCGGCATCGTCATCGACTCCGACCCTGCCGAAGAGTACAGCGAGTGCCTGCTCAAAGCCTCCTTTCTCACGCAGTCGCCTCCCGAATTCTCGCTGATCGAAACGATGCTTTGGGACGAAGGATTTCCTCTGCTCGAGTTGCATCTGGACCGGCTCACCGACTCCGCCGCGTACTTCGACTTTCCCTGCGAGTGCGCCGACGTGCGTGCCGCGCTTGATGCATACGCGCAGAGATTTGCCGATCGCACGGCTCGCAAAGTCCGTCTGCTTCTCGATCGCGATGGCGCCGTCACAATCACCGATGAAGTACTTGGGGCGGGAGCTCTGCGGGACCGCATGCGCCGCGTCTGCATTGCCGCGCGGCGTACAGACCCGGCCGATCCGATGCTCTTCCACAAGACCACCCACCGGCCAATCTATGCAGAGGCTTTCCAGCAAGCGGCGCGTGACGGCTTCGACGACGTGCTCTTCTTCAATCTGCGCGGGGAACTGACGGAAGGCGCCATCAGCAACGTATTTGTCGTGAAGAATGGCGAATGGCTCACGCCACCCGTCGAGTGCGGACTGCTCGCCGGCGTCTACCGCCGCCACCTGCTGGAGACACGCGCCGGGATAAAGGAACAGGTGCTGCAGGAGGAAGACGTGCGCAGCGCGGATGCACTCTACATTGCCAACGCCGTCCGCGGCGTGCGGCGCGTGCAGATCGACGACAGGCGCGGTTGACTGGGCGACCTTTCGCCGAATATTTCACCGAGGGTCTGCTCAAGATGGTACAAAGTTATCGGGAGTTGCGGCCGTGGACAGATGCACCTGTAGATTGTCGAAGAAAATCGCTTTTTCAGGCATTGTTACGCTGATTGCCCTTTCAAGCGCACACGCATTCGCGCAGGATGAGAGTCAGGCGTGGCTCAGTTACTCGGACCGCACCGCGCACACGATGTTTCCGCGTGATATTCGCGCGCTGGGCACGAGCCCCATCGAGCAAACTGCCGTCGAAGAACTCAAGCGCAATCTCAGCGATGCTGGCGCAGCGTCACGCCCAGCGGTCGCGGGCGAAACCGTCCTCGGCACCGCAGCCGAGATCCGCAAAGCCTATCCCCATGTGCCGGTGCCCGCAGATATGCCGCCCGAGAGTTACTGGATGCATGCGAGCGGCTCCGGCGATCACAAGCTGCTCATAATCGCAGGTGGCGATGAACGCGGCGTTCTTTACGGAGCCTTCGCGTTGCTCCGCTCGTCGGCGGCGGGTGAGCCCGTCGACCTAAGCAAGACCCCTCTGCGCAGTGAACCCGCGATGAAGATTCGCTGGGTAGACGAGTGGGACAATGCCAATGGCACGGTGGAGCGCGGCTACGGCGGCCGCTCGATATTTTTTGACAACGGCCATGTGCGTGAAGACCTGAGCCAGGTGAACGAATACGCGCGGCTGCTTGCGTCTATCGGCATCAATGGCTGCAATGTGAACAATGTGAACGGAGCCGCACCGTTCCTCACTCCCGGATGGCTGCAGGGCCTGAAGCGCATCGCCGACACCATGCGTCCGTGGGGGGTACGCCTCGCCATGAGCGTCGACATCGCCAGCCCGCAGAAGATTGGCGGCCTCAAGACCTTCGATCCGCTCGATCCGGATGTAAAAGCGTGGTGGGCAAACAAGGTAAATGAGATTTATGCGCAAATCCCAGACCTAGCAGGATTCACAGTAAAGGCCGACTCAGAGGGTCAGCCGGGGCCGGCGAGCTATGGGCGCAGCCCCGCCGATGCTGCTAACGCGCTGGCCAATGCGCTCGCGCCGCATGGAGGCGTGGTGCTTTATCGCGCCTTCGTCTACAACAATCATCTCGATTACAACGATCTCAAGGCCGATCGTGCCCGCGCGGCCTATGACATCTTTCATCCCCTCGACGGCAAGTTCGCGCCCAATGTGATCGTGCAGATCAAAGAGGGCCCCATCGACTTTCAGGCCCTCGAGCCGGTTTCGCCGCTCTTCGCAGGCCTGCGCGAAACCAACTCAGCAATGGAGCTGCAGATCACGCAGGAATATCTGGGCCAGCAGCGGCACCTCGTTTACATCGCGCCCATGTGGAAGCGGGTCCTCGATTTCGACCTGCGCGCCGAAAACCGTTCGACGCCAGTCAAACAGATCATCGAAGGCAAGACCTTCGAGCGTCCTTTGAGTGGCATGATCGGCGTGTCCGACGTGGGACGCGATGGATGGCTGGGCGCGTCGCTGGCGATGGCAAATCTCTACGCCTTCGGCCGGTTCGCTTGGAATCCCGATCTCACTCCGGAAGCGATCGCTGCCGAGTGGACGAAGCAGACGATCAGCGCAGATCCGCAAGTGGTGGCCACCGTCGACAAAATGCTGATGCAGTCGTGGCCTGCCTACGTCGACTACACCGGCTTTCTCGGCACGCAGACGCTGACGGACATCACCGGCAGCCATTACGGACCGAACATCGAGGCGAGCGAGCGCAATGGCTGGGGCCAGTGGCATCGCGATGACGCGCAGGGAATCGGCATGGACCGAACCGTGGCTACAGGCACCGGATTCATTGGGCAATATCCTCCCGAGGTCGCCAAGATGTATGACTCGCTCGCCACATGCCCCGAAGATCTTCTGCTGTTCTTTCATCACGTGCCGTGGAACTACAAGCTGCACTCCGGCAAGACCGTCATCCAGTACGTGTATGACAGCCACTACAAGGGCGCGCAAGAAGCCGCAGAATTAGGCGCGGAGTGGGCCACGCTGAAAGACAAGATCGATCCGGCGCTTTTTGAAGACGAG